>OCHB01000929.1_pt1 | contig 25918 bp, 20 predicted proteins | sample 1538731 | NCBI WGS metagenome assembly OCHB01 (sample SAMN04571721, study PRJEB22368) | human gut metagenome | biome: human gut; material: stool | host: Homo sapiens | place: Luxembourg | collected 2012-09-20 | reverse complement strand
ATCACTTCGTCAGCCTCATGAAGCAATGTATCCAGATCTACCTTATCATGATTCCGGGGAACTCCTACAATTCCACAGCTGAAGCTGCGGGCATAATTGGTTTTTTCTCTCAGGACAAACTGTTTCTGGATATCTGCCAGTCGCTTCTTTGCATCCTCTCCTGCACAGTCCCGCATCAGAATGCAAAATTCATCTCCACCAATCCGGGCAAAAATATCCTCTTCACGGATATTTTCATTTACGATCCTGACAAAAAACCGGATATATGCATCGCCTTCCTGATGGCCAAACGTATCATTAATATATTTCAGGTGATCCAGGTCACAGTAGCAGACCGAAACCGGCTCCCCTGTCTTCAAAATCTCTTCTGCTTTTTCTTTCAGATAAAAACGATTTCCAATCCTGGTGAGCATATCCTGATACGCTTCCGCTCTCAGCTGTTCTTCCTTGACTCTTGCTTCCGTAACTTCCTGAACAATATTCACATACGCCCATTCACCCTGCCATTTCATCTTACCGGTAGTAATGGCATAGAATCTGTGGGTGGAATCTTCTGCCTCCCACTTCCATTCGTAACGTTCTTTCCGTCTGTCCTCCTGCTGCTTCTTCTGCCCGATCTGACTGATCCACTGTTTATAAACATCCCAGTTCTGTACTTCTTCTTCCGTTCTCCGGTTGCTGTACAGAAGGCTCTTTCCGTCCAGACTAATCACCAGGATCTCCTTTTCACTTCTCGCGATCAGTTCCATCAGAAGCTGGCTGTAGCTCTCCGCCATCTCTGCATGTTTCTTCTCCTGCTCGGCAATAAGCTTCAGGGACTTTTCTCTTTCCCGGAGCTGCTCTGTCATGGTATTAAAAGCTTCCGAAAATTCCCCCAGATAAGAAACTGTCTGGGAATAATCCCCCTTGGCTACCTGCTTGGCCTGCCAGGTCAGATGATTCAGGTTCGCATGGATATTTTTCAGATTTTCGCAGAGAAAATTTTCTCTGGCTGGCTTAAAGCTGGAAAGATCTCCTTTGGATAGAGCAGCGGAACACTGTTTCATTTCTTTTACTGCAGTTTCCAGATACTGCAAACCCATTCCGAGTTTCTGAAAAGGCTCATCCAGACTGTCTATCTCCAAAGGCTTTACCTCAGAGTCGTATAAAATTGATCTCAGATATTCAAATAACAGTTCGCAGTTTCTGTTTTCCATTCATCAAACCTCTATTCTGATCGTTCCTCTACATCTGCATGGAAACGGCAAACTCTGTCTCCTGTTGCCCAGCAGTCAACTTCTATTGCTGTATACGGCTTTCCGGAATACAGAGAAAGAATTCCCGCTATAAAGCCTTCATCATAATTACATACTGTTTCCCCGAGAACAGGAAGCCCTGAACAGTCTGCATCTTCCGCAACGGTCAGGATAATTTTTCCGGTTTCTTCATTTACATCCTCAATACGGAGAACTCCGATTTTCAGCTCTTGCATTTTTTTCTGAAGTTCATTGACAAACTGATCCAGCGGCACATCCAGATCCAGCATGTTTTTTGCAAAATATTCTCTGGCTTTACGTCCTGCACTCCGGAATACCTCAATCTGAACCTCTTTTCCAAACCGGTTTTTCAGTTCGTCTTTCAGGGAATACTCCAGCATCCGATATACCATTACCGGAAGCTCATCTCCCAGATTGCCTCTGCATTTGGCATCATATTTAAAATAATCCTCAAACTGGAGCTCTTTCATTTCTTTCAGAAAAATATTCTCACCCATACCCGTCTCCTGTTTAAATTTTCTATACATTTATAATAATCCATTCATTTTCCAGTGTCAATTTTATGTAACCTTTTTCTAATAAAAAAGTATAAAAATTATCCATTTTATGCATATTAAAAATCTGACCCTTCTGTAAAAAAAATTTTACAATCCACTCCTTTGTGTTATAATAAACCTTATAATAAAAAGAACGGAAACTACCGTGTATTTCCCTCCGGTCACAATATCCGGAGGCACTTAAAGGAGAACTTTATGCGAGCAAATAACCTTACTCTGCTCACGGACCTCTATGAGCTTACCATGATGCAGGGCTATTTTAAAAACCCGACCAACCAGACTGTTATCTTTGATATGTTCTACCGCAACAATCCATGTGGCGGCGGTTTTGCTATCTGTGCCGGACTGGAGCAGATGATCGAATACATCGAAAATCTCCGTTTCGCCGAAGAAGACATTACCTATCTGAGAAGTCTTGGCATCTTTGAGGAAGATTTCCTTGAGTACTTAAGCAACTTCAAATTCACCGGTGATATCTACGCGATCCCGGAAGGAACCGTAATCTTCCCGAGAGAACCAATGGTCAAAGTTATAGCACCGATCATGGAGGCTCAGCTTGTAGAAACCGCAATCCTGAACATCATGAACCATCAGAGCCTCATCGCTACCAAGGCAGCCCGCGTATGCCACGCAGCCAAGGGTGATCCGATCATGGAATTCGGTCTTCGCCGTGCCCAGGGTCCGGATGCCGGAATCTTCGGAGCCAGAGCTGCAGTGATCGGCGGATGTGCAGGTACTTCCAACGTGCTGACCGGCCAGATGTTTGACGTTCCGGTTCTTGGAACTCATGCACATTCCTGGATCATGAGCTTCCCGGACGAGTACACCGCATTTAAGACTTATGCGAAACTTTACCCGAATTCCTGCACTCTTCTGGTTGACACCTACGATGTCCTGAAATCCGGTGTTCCCAATGCAATCCGTGTATTCGAAGAAATGCGTGAAGAGGGTATCCAGCTGAAAAACTACGGAATCCGTATCGACAGCGGTGACCTTGCATACCTTTCCAAAAAAGCCTACAAGATGCTGGCTGCTGCCGGTTTTGATGATGCTACCATCTCCGCATCCAGCGACCTTGATGAATATCTTATCGAGAGCCTGAAAGCCCAAGATGCCAAGATCAATTCCTGGGGTGTTGGAACTAAGCTGATCACAGCCGATGACAACCCGGCATTCGGCGGCGTATACAAACTTGCCGCTGTAAAAGACGCTGACAGCGACACCTTCCAGCCGAAGATCAAACTTTCCGAAAACACAGAAAAAGTTACCAACCCTGGCAACAAGACTGTATACCGTATCTACAGTAAGAAGACCGGCAAGATCAAAGCAGACCTGATCTGCCTTGCAGATGAGAAATTTGATCCGGAAGAGACCATGGTGATCTTCGATCCGGTTGACACCTGGAAAAAGACAAAAGTTCTGGGCGGAACCTACGAACTCCGCGAGCTTCTTGTTCCGGTAATCAAAGGTGGCAAGAGCGTTTACAAGTCTCCGTCTGTCATGGAACTCCGCGACTATTGCAAACAGGAGCAGAACACACTGTGGGATGAGTCCAGACGTTTTGTAAATCCGCAGAAAGTATATGTAGATCTTTCCCAGCCGCTTTATGACATGAAAAAAGCTCTGCTGGAAGAAATGAGCGAAAAAACTCTCTAATTGAAAAAAATCTCCAATCATAAACCCCCTTTCCTTTTCATAAGCTTATGGATAAGGAAAGGGGGTTTTTTATGCACAGAGATTTTTACACCCGTCTGATCAACCGGGAACATCCTCTGCCGGAAGCCTTTGTACCGGAACATCTCATTGATATCGGCCTGCCATTTGAAGCAGCTCCCGGGGATCCCAAACGACTGCTGGAATGTCAGACTGCCAGAGCCGCCTCCCAGCTTTTTCACGCCTGCCACCGATGTGGTCTGAATCTGTGGGCAGTTTCCGGATATCGTTCTTTCAGGCGGCAACAGGAACTTTTTACAGGAAGCCCTTTTGTGGCAGAGCCAGGAACAAGCGAGCATCAGAGCGGACTTGCCCTGGACGTTTCCTGTCCTTCCATCCATATGGAACTCTCCGAAAAGTTTTCCGAAACTGGTGAAGGCAGATGGCTGAAAAAGAACGCTCCGCTCTACGGTTTTATTCTCCGATATCCGAAAAACCGGGAGGAAATCACCGGCGTTCCCTATGAGCCCTGGCATATCCGTTATGTGACAAAACCGCTGGCATCCTGGCTTACCATCACCAACCTAACTCTGGAAGAATACCACAGCTTTCCCTCCCGCTGCCCACATCCGCCCTGACTGCCGGATTTTTGTTTACTGTTCCATCTGCCGTCCAAGGAAACTGGCCGCAGTACGGACCAGGGCTCTTTCTTTTTCTCCCAACACCGTTTTTTCATTTTTTCCAAGAAGAATCACGGAACCGATGGCATCACTGGCGCACAGAATCGGCTGTATCATTTTTCCACAGAAGGAATCTTCTCCGCCGGAAACCAGCGACATTTTTTCCCTGCCGTTTCCGTCGATAAATTTTCCCTCTCTGCCTGCAATAATTTCATCCAGTTCCGCGCTGATCTCTTTTCCCTCCAGTTCCCGGCTTCCACTGCCGGATGCCGCTACTATCAGATCCCGGTCTGTAATACAGGCTGCCAGCCCGGTAGTCTGCACCAGTGCATCTACATATTCTTCCGCAAAAGAAGTCAGCTCTCCGATCGGCGAATATTTTTTCAGAATGATCTGTCCTTCTCTGTCTGTAAAAATTTCCAGAGGCGTTCCCTCTTTAATCCGCAGCGTCTTTCGTATTTCTTTCGGAATCACTACCCTGCCCAGGTCGTCAATCCTGCGAACAATTCCCGTTGCTTTCATCTTTCCAAATTCCTCCTGTACTTTTTATCTGTTCATTGCCGCTTCCGGCAGTTACTGGTTTATCTGTATGGTTATTATGTGAAAAAATGGGAGAAATATGTATATAAAAAAATCGGGAAAATTAAATTTCCCGACTTTTTTCTCTGATAATTTTTACTGCATCCGGATTGACTTCCTGTGGTACTGCTGCCGGCCGTGCCAGATAATATCCCTGAAGCAGATCTACCTTAAGTTCCAGAACTTTCTCCAGCTCTTCCTTCGTTTCCACTCCCTCTGCAATAATGTACATTCCTCGCTGATGAGCATATTCTACAATATTTGACACGATCTGCTGTTTATCGGCATCCGTGTCAATATCACGGATAATCGCTATGTCAACTTTAACATACTGTGGCGAGAGAGTCAGCAGACATTTTTCGCTGTTATAACCAGTTCCATAATCATCCAGAGCGATTGCTCCCCAGAACTCCGGCGCGTTTTTCTTCTCCATGGCTTCCTGATCCAGGGTTTCCTGTTCTGTAATTTCAATAACCAGCTGGGACTGAAGTTCTCCATATCTGAGCCTGAATTCTCTGCTCTCCTCATCTGTCAGATTCTGACTGGCAATGGAGTTAATAAACAGCAGTTCATCACCTCTTACCTCGCCGTTATCCCGCAGAATACAGTAACCTTCCGCAGCCCGAAAAAAAGTAATTCTCTCCAGCTCATGAAGGCATCGTTCTTCCTTCGCAAGGCGAAGTACATCCTCCGGTGATCTCAGCAGCGGTATCTCCACACGCATCAGTGCTTCCAGCGCTATAACTTTACCGGTTATCGCAGATACAATCGGCTGATAATAATAAGTGAGTTCTTCTTTTCGAATCAGTTGCAAAAACTGCTTCCGTTTCTCCGTTTCATTTGCACTCCGGTCATAAACTTCCAGATCAAATTCCTGGAAATGTCCTTTACCGGAACGTTTTACCTGATACATTGCAAAATCCGCATACTTTTTCAACAGTTTCAGATCCGTTGAGTTTTCAGGATACCAGGCGATACCTCCGGAAATACTTAACCGGAGTTTTCGTCCACTTGGAAGAAGCACAAATTTTCTGTCGATGGCTGCTTTTACTTCAGCAATCACATTTCGGATTTCTTCCTTACTGTCATAACCATAGAAAAGAAGATTAAATTCATCGCCGGAAATCCTGGAACACAGAGTTCCTTCCGGTACATATTCCGCAAATCCTCTTCCCGCTTCATGAATATAACGGTCACCAAAATCATGTCCAAAATTATCATTTGTGTACTTCAGGTTATCCATATCAATCATTACAAACGCGGCAGTTTTAAGCTTCTCCGGATGTTCCCGGAACAGCGCCTCACTTTCCCACTGGAACGCCCGTCTGTTGTAAAGACCTGTAAGTGTATCATAATCTCTTTCATGTTCAATATTCATACGTTCCCGGGTAACTTTGGTAACATCTTCCACAAGTCCGATTCTCCGGTCAGACTCTGTCTTTATCTCCATACGGACATACCGGATTTCTCCTCCGGCATGCTCCACACAATAGACTTTTGCGCCATCACTTCCAACCGTATAGGAACAGCTGCGGTCAAAATTCTTCAAAAATTCCACAAACTGTTTTCCTGTCACAGGTTTTTCTGAGGATTCTTCTACTCCCAGCATGGAAAAGAAATTATCCGTCACATAAACGCTCTCATTATCCATCCGCACTTCAAAACCGCCAAGTTCCACACTGGCCATTTCCATAATACGCAGGAACTTTGTGGATATGGTAATCATATCCTGATTCATCTGTATGATCGCATCGGCAAACTGATCCAGTTCCCGGATACCTGTATCCGAAAACTGAAGTGAGGTACTGTTATTTTTCTGTACTGCCTCCACTTCACCGGAAAGCTTCCTTACTGGTCGGGCAAGCCTTAAACTGATCACCAGGCTGCTCAAAACTCCCACCAGCACAGTGAGAAATACTGTCATTGCCAGCATTTTTATCACATGCCAGGAAAAAGAAAACAGCTGTCCCGTATCAACCGCACCGATCAGTATCCACTGCTCGTCAAAAAACGGTGCATTTCTGTTGTACAGCTGAAGCGGCTTTAATGTCATATAATATTTTTTTTCATTAAGTTTCAGCTGATAATCACCATACTGATTCTTTTTAAGCTTCAGTTTTTCTGACTGCAATTCTTTTTCCATGGAGGAATTTTCCCCACTGACACCGCAGACTCCTTCCAAAACGATTTCATCATTTTTCAGTGAAGATTTCGTATAAGCCAGAATATAAATCCCTGCGCTCTGATTCTGCAGTTCTTCATACGGCATCTGAACTTTCAGATATTCTGTAAGCATTTCTGTTCCAAGAACACCATAAACAGTTCCATCTGAAAGGATTAATGGAATGGAATAGGCAATTGCTGAACGGTTGTCGCCGTCCAGTATATAATCTTCTGTTGTCCAGTGGCCATAATCTGCGGCATCCAGCCGGCCCTGATCTTTAAAAGCTTCCTGAAAAACCGGATATATAATTTTCTGAGTACTTTCATCCGAAACAAACATCTGTGATTTCCAGCCCTTATCTGTAGAAATCCCCATGGATTTTACCAGTTCCACAGGAGATCTCTCCATCAGAAGATCCGTATTTTTCTCCGGCGGCAGCGAATCCGGATCCAGATCCCGAATATATAATGCTGGAATTGTATCTTCCGGACTTCTCTGATCCAGGTCTTCCGTATTAAACGCCACATAGATTCCGGTAACAGATTTCCGCCGCATGTTGTTAAGCATTCTTTCACTGATACTTTTCATCAGCAGAAGATAATCTTCTTTATTTTTTTCGATATCTCCAATACGGATCTGCCCTGAATCAACCAGTTCCTGTGCAGTGTTGTTGATCCGTTCTGCCAGGCTGGACAGTTCCTCATTGGCTGTCAGAAGATTTTCCAGATAACTTTGTCTGTTATCTACCTGTTTTTCCAGAATGTCCACTGCATTCTGATTCAGCTGTGTACTCACATGGCTGATTCCAAGCGCTGCTACCAGCAACAGGATTTCAATTCCCAGAACCAGAAGCATAGCTGCCAAAATTGTACGAAATATAGATTTTTCTTTTTTTGTATTAGCCTTCATATGCCTGAAGTTTTGAAAGGACATTCTGATACCATTGTTCAAAATATTCATCCGACAAAAATTCCGCCTCTGCTTCCTCCGCACTCTCACCCTGTGCAATCCGCTCGTCTACAGTATTCCGATCCTGCTGTGCAGTATCTCCGAATGCTTCCTGCAAAACAGTTCTCGCATCATTTCCATTTTCGAATGCATGCATATAATACAGATTATTATCATTAATTTCTGCCTCAGACTCTGTAAGGATTTCCTCCATGGAACTGCTGATATCAGAATCCACAGATTTGATTTTCTCTATATTGTTTGCTTCTTTTGTTACAGGCAGGTATCCTGATCCAACAGAAAATTCTATGTTATTCTCCGACTGAGTAAACCATTTCAGGAATTCTATACTCGCCTTAATTTCATCTTCAGAACCTTTTGTCACAACCATTCCGGCACCCTGCTGGACTGCATAATCATCTCCATCTTTAAATTTCGGACATGGAAGGACTTTCAGGTCTATATCATAGGCAGCTCCGCTGTCGTCACTTACCTGTGTCGGGAAAAATGTAGCACTGGATGTAGATCCAACGTAGCCAAGCACATTGCCAGTTTTTACATCATCACTGCGGAAACGTCCGAATGCTGAAAAATAGCCCTTTACATAAGGAACATAATAATTATCCCAGAGTTTACGGATAATATCTTCATCAAAATTCAGAGTCATTTTTCCATCCTTGACTCCAAAAATATCACATCCAAGTTCTTTTGCGCCTACCAGAAGATAGTTCGCCATGGCATCTCTTCCGAACAGAGCTTTTCCGTCATCTGCCTCCGGAGTCTGACTGTCCGTCCAGTTATAATACTTCTCTGCAGTTTCCACAAGGCCTTCGACAGTCTGGAGATCCTCATACTGAGCACCGGTTTCCTTCGCAAATTTCTGCCAGTCTGTATCATTGAGGAATAAAAGCTCGGTAGATTTCGCAACCGGGAAAATCTTGATACTTCCGTCGTCCGAAAAATCTCCCTCTTTCAGATATTCTTCTACGTACTCATCTTTTTCTTTATCTGTAAGATAATCGGAAAGGTCTACCAGCATATCCTTCTGGTCCATGGTATAAGCCGTATCTGAATATGCAGAAAAAATATTCGGTACTTCGGATGCTCCTACTTCGCCATTCACCGCAGCCAGGACATTCTGTTCCAAATCTTCCGCGGTTCCAAGACTCTTGGTTTCTACGGTAATACCATCTTTCTTTCCAACTGTATCATTAAATTTCTCTGTCAGATCATTAAAAGCATCCAGCTGATCACCATTATAATACGTCCATACTGTAACTGTAACAGGGTCCGACTTTTTTCCGGAACATCCACTGATCATGGACGTTGCCAGAGCCGCGCCTAACAGACAGAGCACTACTTTCCTGTGTGCCATAAATTCTCCCTTCCGCCTGCACTCATTTGCAGGAACACTGTTTTTATCTTATCACAGTACAGACATATTATCAAAGAAAAACCCCGCTTTTTACATTCTGTTTTCTTATTTCTCCATAACTACAGGAGCAGCGTTGTCGTATGCCTGCTCCAGAAATACTTCCTGGGAATTCAGCGGGGCATTATCGGATGGTTCGATTTTATAATTTCCTTTATTGTTCATGGTTCTTGCTTTACGGTTATCACTGAGCATTGTCACAAACATTTCCTGGATCTGCATCCGGATATCCGGATCTTCGATAGGAGCTGCCACTTCCACACGGCGAAGGGTATTTCTTGTCATAAAGTCCGCAGATGAAATATAGATCTTTGCCCTCTCCTGTGTTCCGAAAATATAAATACGGGAATGTTCCAGAAAACGTCCCACAATACTGATAATATGAATATTTTCTGTCTGTCCTTTTACTCCCGGGATCAGACAGCAGATACCGCGGACTACCATATCAATATGTACTCCCGCGCAGGATGCTTCCACCAGCTTGTTCATAATACGTTTATCTGTCAGAGAGTTCATCTTCAGGCCGATATATGCCTGCTCTCCGGCTTTTGCATGTTCAATCTCCTCATCAATCATGGCAAGTACTTTGTTCTGGAGACATTTTGGCGCAACAAGAAGATAATCCATATCTTCAACCGTTTCTCCCATTGCCAGTGCCTGGAATACTCTGGCTGCTTCTGTTCCGATCTTCGGATCAGCGGTCATCAGAGAAAGGTCTGTATACAGACGGGCTGTTTTTTCGTTGTAATTTCCTGTTCCGATCTGTGTATAATATTCCACATTTCCATCTTTTTTCTTCATAATCTGGCAAAGTTTGGAATGTACTTTATAACCATCCAGACCGTAGATCACATGACATCCCGCATCTTCCAGAAGTCTGGACCATCCAATATTGTTCTCCTCATCAAAACGTGCCTTCAGCTCCACCAGAACGAACACTTCTTTTCCATTTTCTGCCGCTTCGATCAGAGCTTCCACAACCTTACTCTGTTTCGCTACACGGTAAAGAGTCATCTTGATGGAAACGACATCCTCATCATTGGCTGCTTCATGAAGCATTGTAAGAAACGGTTTGATACTCTCATATGGATAGGAAAGAAAACGGTCTTTTTTCGCAATCTGGTCAAGAATCGGTTCATGGCTGTTAAACACAGGAGATTTCTGAGGAATTCTTTTTTCATAAAAAAGCTCTGTTCTTTTTCTGAGGCCATCCTGGATCTGGAATACAAAAGAAAGATCCAGCGGGATATCTCCCCGGAATACAAAATTCTTGTCCACTTCCAGATAATCGCAAAGTGTTTCAACAACATCTCCGTCCATTTCTCTGGAAAGTTCCAGACGGATTGGTGCCAGTTTCTTTCTTGCCTTAATCAGCTCCACCATAAATTCACGATAATCCAAATCTTCATCGTAAAGAGCGTCTGCGTCAATATCTGCATTTCTGGTAATACGAAGCAGGGATTTTGCCTTGATGTGGTAACCTTTGAAGATTTTTGAAACAAAGTGAAGGATCAGTTCCTCAGACAGCATATAAGTGCCTGTTTTTCCGGGAACCGGGATCAGGCGCTGGATACCTACACTGCTGCACGGAATAATACCCAGTTTTTCTTTTCCTTTTTTTGTTTCCAGAACTACTACTGCATAGATTTCTTTATTCCGGAGAAATGGAAACGGCTGTCTTTTTCCCACGATAGACGGAGAAATAACCGGAGCCACTTCTGCTTCAAAATAACGTTCCAGATAATTGCGGTCTTCTTTTTCGATCTTATGGAAATTCAGCATATGTACGCCGTATTCTTCCAGGCTTTCCATAATCTCTTCATAAACCACATCTCTTTTCCGGTTCAGTTTTTTGGTTCTGGCAAGGATTGCGTCCAGCTGTTCCTTTGGTGTCATATTGGTTTTGTTTTCGCGGATATCTTTTGCAAGAAGCATCTGATCCACCAGAGATCCCACACGGACCATATAAAATTCATCCAGATTGCTCTGATAAATCGAAGCAAATGTGAGACGTTCACACAGCGGATTTTCCGGATTCTCTGCCTCCTCAAGTACTCTCTCATTAAATTTCAGCCAGGATAATTCCCTGTTCATGTATATTGTATCTGCCATTTTTTCCTCCTGTAAACGGGCCTTATTTTTTCTGTCTCAGTATACTGGCCTAATGTTTATTTCAGAGCAAGGGTTTGTTAAGTTCTGATAAAATTTTTGCAAAAATAGGGGTTGCATTTTCGAATAATAGTGGTATAGTATTCGTATACTTGATATGTAGTTTTGAATACTACATGTTATTTTATTAATTTCTACATTGTTTGACTGTTATTCCGCATCCGAACAACAGATTCCTGCGGAATATCATACAGGAGGTGTTTTTATGAAATTTAAATTAAAAGATCCGGGAAGTGCCATTACTCACGGGATCGCCATGCTCCTTGCAGTGGCCGGCGCCACTCCACTGATCGTGAAAGCTGCCAGAAGTGCGGATATTCTTCACGTTTTTGCAGTAAGTGTTTTTATCCTGACCATGATCCTTCTTTATCTGGCAAGCACCCTTTACCATTCTGTAAACTCCACCGCCAAGGTGAACCGCCGCCTGAAAAAAATGGATCACATGATGATCTTCGTGATGATCGCAGGCAGCTATACACCGGTATGCCTGATCGTCCTCCACGGCCGTACCGGTTATATCCTCTGTGCCCTGGTATGGACCGTCGCCATCATCGGCATGATCCTCAAGGGCTGCTGGATCAACTGCCCGAAATGGCTTTCCTCTGTAATTTACATTGGAATGGGCTGGCTGTGTGTTCTGGCTTTTGTGCCGATCTTCCACAATCTGCCGCGGGCAGGTTTCGGATGGCTTCTGGCAGGCGGAATTATTTATACCATCGGCGGCGTGATCTATGCGTTGAAACTTCCAATTTTTAATGCGAAGCATAAGAATTTCGGTTCCCATGAGGTGTTCCACATCTTTGTTATGCTGGGAAGTCTCTGCCACTTTGTTGTGATGTATTTCTTTGTAGCCGGCATGGCCCTGCACTAAAATTTCATCAGCTCCAGCTTCTTTTCTCTGGTCAGCTGTTTGATCCGGTATTCCCGGATCATAGCTTCTTCTTTTGTTGCAAAACCTTCGTAATAGACCAGCTTCACCGGCCGCTTGGCCCGGGTATATTTGGCCCCTGCCTTTCCTTCGTTATGAGCTTTCATACGCCTGGAAAGGCAGTTTGTCCATCCGGTGTAGAGTGTGCCGTCTGCACACTGCACGATATATGTGTAGTTCATGAATTTTTCCTCTTCTGTAAAAACTATTCTGCTTCTATGTAAAGACAGCCGCCGGTGTTTCTTCAGCAGCCGTCCTTCTATTCTCAAGCAGCCGGAAGGATTCATGTAATTCATTCAAAATAAAATTTAAAGCAGGCTGGGATTCCGGCTGCGGATTTTCCCACCTGCTTTATTATACGTTCTTTCATATTTTCTGTGAATATAAATCTAATCCTGCAGATTTTCTTCACAGAATTTTTTATTCAACCACACAGTTTTTCAGTGTGTAAATATTTCCATCTGCTTTTGAAGTCTCCAACTTCACAGCCTGCGTCTGTGTCTCCGGATAATATCTGGTAGAGAAAGCCACTTCTCCGCCATTCACATAAATCTCCACAGCTGTAGTATCCGCAAGGATTCTGAGACTTTCAACTTCGCCGGACGGAATATGTGCTTTACGTACTTTTCGTCCTGCACCGGCTTTCTCGGAGAGAGTTAAGATCACATCTCCGCCCTGATACTCCAGGAAAAGATTTTCCCCAAGACTTACCTTGCCCTGGTCACCTTTTACCTGAATATCCAGATCAAATGGTCCGTTCACCGGAAGCTCCACGCTGGAACCGCTGATGGAAGTCCCATTCTCTCTCAGCCCGTTCAGTTCTTTCACCGGATACTGATAAAGCATTCCGTTCTTATACGTAACTTCTCTCGGAACCGTCAGGCAATGCTGCCATCCTTCACTTTGCGCTGTAGGATTTACATACTCCTCGTCTGCATCCGGCATTCCCATCCAGCCGATGAGAATCCGTCTGCCTTTTCCATCCTGGAATGTCTGGGGTGCATAGAAATCAAAACCGTGATCCCATTCCCGGAAATCTTTTTCCTCCGGCTTTCCGTCCTTCAGGATAAAGTATCCGGACTGATAGATGTTCTGGAAACGGAACTCTTCCCTTGTCAGTCCCTGTGGAGATACAGAAAGTACTTCCTGTCCCTCAAGGGTAAAATAATCCGGGCATTCCCACATGTATCCGAAAGCATTCTCTGTGGTCAGCTCATGGTCGAATTTCCAGTTTTTCAGGTCTTCGGATTTATAAAAAAGTACGGCACCCTGGTCGCTTTTCTGACGGCCGCCAAGGATCATGCGATACTCCTCTCCATCTTTCCAGACCTTCGGGTCACGGATGTGGCATGTGTAATTCTTCGGATAATCCTCCCAGGAAACGGCTACTTCTTTTGTTCCAAAATGAATGCCGTCCTCACTCTCCACATGGAGAGTGCTGGACTGCCTTCCGTTATTGATATAATCATAATCTCCATCCATCTTGATGTTTCCTGTGTAGAAAAGATGAAGCTTATCTTTTTCCGCAATGGCGGAGCCTGAGTAAACACCATGACAGTCATAAATGCTGTCCGGCAGAAGCGGAACACCTTCATATCTCCAGCTGATCATATCTTCGCTGGAATAATGTCCCCAGAATTTCAATCCACCGTTGGACTCAAATGGAGAATACTGGAAAAACACGTGATATCTTCCTTTATACCAGCATAATCCGTTTGGATCGTTGAGCCATCCGGTGGGCGGCATCAGGTGATGGGTCAGACGGTTTGTCTGCATTGCCCTTCCCACTGCTGCCGTTTCCTCGATTTTTCGAACTTCCTCCGCAAGCACTTTTGTCAGAGAACTCATTTATTTTACCTCCAGTACTTCAGAACTGTTATTTACGGTTCCTTCTGCAAGCATTTTTACTTCTTCATAATCATCGGTATTGGTTACGATCAGCGGTGTGGTCACATCGTAACCTGCTGCCTTGATGGCATCCATATCAAATGTGATCAGCGTCTGGCCTTTTTTCACTTCGTCGCCGTCTTTTACATGTGCGGTGTAGAATTTTCCGCCAAGCTCAACGGTGTCAACGCCGATGTGGATCAGCAGTTCCAGTCCGCTTTCTGTTGCAAGACCGATTGCGTGTTTTGTGTCAAAAATTGTAGAAACGGTAGCGTCGCAAGGTGCTTTTACCTCACCTTTGGACGGAATCACTGCCATGCCTTTTCCAAGGACTTCTGATGCAAAAGTTGCATCTTTTACTTCTGAAAGCGGGATCGCGGTTCCCTCAAGCGGGCTGTAGAGGGTCTGTGCGCCAGCGTTGGCTGTCTCTGTTTTTTCTTCAACTGTTTCTGCCGGAGCGCTTTCTGTTTTCTCTGTTTCGATATTTTTTTCAGCTGTTTCCTGTACCTCGTCTTTATATCCTATCATCCATGTGAGTACGAAAGCCACTCCGAACGCGATGGCAAACATCAGGATATAAGCAACTGGGTTATTCAGGCACAGCAGGATTCCGAAGATACCGGTAACACCTGTTCCTGTAGCACCAAGACTGGTGATGGAGGCAAAAAGCGCTCCGCATGCACCGCCGAGGCAGCCCATGATAAACGGCTTTCCGAAGCGGAGGTTTACACCGAAGATCGCCGGCTCTGTGATTCCCATGCATGCACTTAAAGCAGACGGAACAGCCATGGATTTGATCTTCTGGTTCTTTGATTTCAGGCCTACAGCAAGAGCTGCACCACCCTGTGCAACGTTGGCTGCGGATGCAAGTGGCAGCCAGTAGGTAACGCCGAATTTGGCGATCTGTCCAAGGTCAATGATGGTGTACATGTGATGAACACCTGCAACAACTGTCGGTGCATAAAAAGCACCCATGATAAAGCTTCCGATTCCAAACGGCAGAGCGATCAGCCACTGGATTCCATCCAGAAGTCCGTTCTCAACAGCTACGAAGATCGGTCCGATAATGGAAAGAGTAAGATAACCAGTTACAAAAACACTGACAAGTGGTGTTACAAAAAGGTCGAACATTGCCGGTACAACTTTATGAAGTCTCTTCTCGATCTGTGCCAGTACCCATACTGCAATGATAACCGGGATTACATGTCCCTGATATCCGACCATGTCAATGGAGTAAAGTCCAAACCATACTTTCTGTGTTGCCTGTACGCCTTCTGTTGCGACGGTCCAGGCATTCTGCAGATTCGGATGGATCATGATCATACCGATAACCGCGCCCAGGTAGGGGTTGGCGCCGAATACTTTCGCACCGCTGTAAGCGATGAGGATCGGCAGGAATGTGTACGCCGTGTTACTGAAAAGCTGTGCAAATACATAAATGGAACCGTTGGTATTGATGTTCAGGAAGCCGTTGTTTACCATGAAGTTCAGAGCTTCCATGATTCCCATCAGGAATCCGCTGGCTACGATAGCCGGGATGATCGGGACAAAAATATCTCCAAGTGTCTTGATCAGTCTCTGTGCCGGATTGGCCTTGGATGCTGCCACCTGTTTCAGTTCTTCTTTGCTGCTCTCGGAAACTCCGGCGATCTGGATGAACTCGTCATAAACCTTGTTTACAACTCCTGTTCCCAGGATGATCTGCATCTGTCCCTTCACACCGTCGATGTTCTCCACGTATTCCTTGTCTGCCTTGTCATTATCCGCAATGACCAGACGAAGTCTTGTTGCACAGTGTGCTGCGGAAATTATGTTTGCTTTCTTTCCTACATGATCATAGATTTCCTGTGCGGTCTTTCTGTAATCCATGTCCGTCCTCCTTTTCTTTTACTGTCCTTCCTGCGGGCAGTAGACTCTTTTTGCTTTCCCTTTTTTGTGAAACAAATTTCTGATCTTTTTTTGTTTCTTTTATGAGATTGATTCCATATTTATTTTTCTTTTAAAAATGACTGTTTTTTCTTAAGTCCTTGGTTTTTATTAGTTTTTCAGGCATTTCTTTGCTTGTTTTTCATATTTGTTTATGTGTTCTTATGTGGAATCGTTCTCACATCTTGATTGTATTATAACCACTACATTCTCATTTGTAAATCCGCAACATCTCACAAATTTTTCTGGCCAAAATTGTACATATTCCATAAGAACAGGCATAAAAAAGAAGCAAACCTCTTTTTTCCAAAAAGATTTGCTCCTGTTCCACAATAACTTATAATTTTTCTCCCCTGTCTGCGGGGATATTCTCTGTCACCTGTGAGATTCCCGTTCCACAAGTTCACATCCCATTTTGATTTCCTTGCTGATTCCGGTATCGTTCTCAATAAGATCTGCCAGCATGGCTGCTGCCTCCATCCCACTGGTCTTATAATAAAAATGTACCGTAGTAAGCTTCGGTTCCACAATCTTGCCCGGAACACCATCACCGATCCCTGCGATCTGCACATCCTCGGGAATGCGAAGTCCGATCTCCTTCAGATAAGTCATGGCTCCAACTGCCATGGTATCCGTGGCACATACCAGCGAATCAATGGAAGGGTCCTCCTCAAAAAGTTCCTTCGCCATCTCATAACCGGAATCCATGGTAAAACTGCCTGCCTTCATCTTCTCCGGCAAGATCTCAAGCTTTCCTTTATGAAGCGCATCCACAAATCCTTTTTTACGGCGTGCACCAACTGCCTCATCTTTATCTGTAACACCGATGTAGGCGAACTTTTTCCCCTTCTTCGCAAGTTTCTCTGTCACCATAAAAGCTGCCTTGTAATCATCCTGATAAATACAGGGATACCCGTCCAGATGCTGTCCCAGAAGCACGATCGGCACTTTATAATCCTTCAGCATCTGTTTATGCTTTCTGGTAAACATGGTGGCAATAAAAACCACTCCGTCCACCTGGCGTTCTTTAAACAGAGAAAGATATTTCAGCTCTTCTTCCAAATCGTTGTTGGTATTGGCAAGAATCAGCTGATAACCTCTCCGTGTAAGAATATCACTGATTCCCTCAACTTCACGACTTATGGTATCGGAATTAATCTTTGGAAGGATGACACCGATAAGGCTGGTTTTCTTCGTCCGCAGTGTCTGCGCCTGGGAAGATGGCTGATATCCGGTCTCCTGGATCACCTTGCGGATGACTTCTTTTTTTTCACTGCTTACATATCCGTTGTTCAGATATCTGGATACCGTAGCTCTGGAAACTCCGGCAAGTCTGGCTATTTCATTAATATTCATGACCTATGTACCTCTTCTTCTGTCCTGTTAAGTCTGTCATTTTCCGTCGTTTTACAGATATTTATAGATAGATTATACACGTTTTCTTTCCGTTAAAAAAGATACTTTTAACTTCTTACGACATAAAAAAAGTACGGGATGCATCTCACTCGCATCCCGTATCCTTTTCAGCGATTATCCATGATCATATCTGCTGTTCCAACTTTCTGCATCACTCCAAATACTCAAACGGGTCCACCGGCGTACCGTCTTTTCTCATTGCAAAATAAAGATTCGGACCTTCTACAGAATAGTATTTGGTCGGTGCACTGATATTTCCGATCACTTCGCCTTCTTTTACTGTGTCACCTTCTGCCACAGTAAGGTCTTTCAGCTGTCCGTACACCGCCTGATAACCATTTCCAAGCTCCATGGTCACAGTCGTTCCTGTGCAGGCATCCTGTGTAATGGAAAGCACCTGGCCGTCTGCCGCCGCGTATACCGGTGCATCTTCCACTGCCTGCAGGGAAATCGCCGGGCTGACCCGATACTGATCCAACGTCGGATAATATACGGTTTCATTCATATTGTAATCCACAAGAACCGTTCCTCTCACCGGCCACTCCATAATGGAATCCTCTGTAAAGTTCAAAGTCTGTGCTGCGATTCCGGCTGCGGAAGTTTCGGCTGTATCTGTGGAGGAAGTCTCTGCTCCGTTATTTGCTGCATTTTCTCCAGTTGTTGCTGCATTTCCGGCGTTGGCGTTATCTACTACATTTCCGGTTCTGGCAGTACTATTGCCAGCATTTTCTGCCACTGCATTACCATCCGTTCCTGCATTTTCAGCTGCACCGCTTCCTGCAGTCTCACGGATATTTCCGGTTACACCGTCTGCATCTGCCCCATCTTCTGAAGCTCCTGCCAGACCAGTTTCATCTCCGGCTGCTCCATCAGTCATCTCATCCTGTGCCGCATCTTCCCAGCCATTTCCGGCAACTGCCGCATCCTCTGCGTTTTCCCCGTCCGAAAGCTCTTCTTCCAGCCCGGTCTCTTCCATCTGTACAGAATTTTCCTCCTGGGGATTTTCTACAACAGGTTTCGTCCCCAGCTGATAAACGGTAATCCCAAGTGCCGCCACTGCTGCCAGAACTCCGCCGTTGATAATGCCTCTCACAATTTTACTTTTCATATTCTTTCCACCTCTGTCTGATATGTTCATTTTCAGCAACGGAAAAAGCAGTACAGAGAATATCTTCCTTTCACTCTGCTACCGTTTCCAGTCACCATTTCTGTATCTATAGAGTGTCCAGAATATGGCTGTCTATTCACTTTTTGAATATTTTTCTTTTAATTCCATCTCCGGAAAATATTTTTTCAAAATCTCCTCCGCATTGCTTCCGTTTTTCGCCATCTCATTTCCGCCAAACTGTGAAAAACCTACACCATGGCCACTGCCCCGCACCCGAAGATAATAAGTATCATCTTTTTTCTGCAGACTGAAATTCGCCGATTCCAGCCCCATCCCCGACGCAAAACTTTCTCCCTCCAGAAGAGTTTCCCCTACCATAAGCTCCGTCACATAACCGGCACTGTCCCGCTTTTTGATCTTCAACTCCCCGGAAAGCTGCCCCGCCGGAATTTCCACAACTTTCATATAATCCGGAGATTTTTTGTCCCCGCTGCTGTCTGCCGGTTTCAGATATGTATACGCCTCATCATGAAAAGCCTCTGCTCCGCTGCGTGTTTTCCCCGCGCTGATCTTATGCCAGGGTGTCAGCTTTACTTTTCCCTCATATGTCAGTACCTGCCCTCCCGTCTCTTTCGCTGACTGCTGATAGATTTGATTTTTTTCTGTAAAAAAATATCTCCAGACTTCTCCTGCATTTTCGTTTTCCCAGAGGATCTCCGCGAGATTTTCTCCCTCCCCAAGCCACCTCTGAATATTCGACCGTGCGATCACAGTCTGCGCTTTTATGGTTTCTTTTTTCATATCCGGGGAAATCTGCGAAAAAACAATGATGGGAAGATATTCTTCCATATCAGGAGCCCTCTCTGCCAGGACCATCTCCGTCCCCTGAAAAGCCGCTGCCGTAAAATAAGGAAGAACAATTGCCAAAAACACCAGACAGTATCGAAGAAGCGCATATTTTTTCATAAAAACACCATAAACGGTCTTTTTCCTAATATATGTTCTTTTGCAAAAAATTATTATTTGCTGTATACTATAGCAATTCGAAGGGAATCTGATTACAATATCACCTGATTTTTAAGAATGGAGGTATCTCATACCATGCTTGCCATCTTTCTCGCACCACTATATATCCTCATTAATATTTATATCGTCCGCTGGATGATCCTGTGGATGGGTGCATGCACTCATTTTTTCCAGACCTTTGCGTTCCGGGCATGTTTTGTGGGTGTTTATATTTTTCTGTCCACTTCTCTTCTGACCTGTTTTCTTATCCGGAAGCCGCCTGTGGTCCACCGTTTCCTGAAAAATACAGCCAATTATTTCCAGGGAACGTTTCTTTACATTCTGATTGTGATCGTAACTACTGATCTTTGCAGACTGATCCTGAAGCACACGCTCCATCCGGCCTGGCTGTACTCCCGGAAAGCCTTCGTAATCACGGGAGCAGTCTGTACACTTCTGATCATCGGTATCAGTCTTTATGGAATTTTGAACCAGTGGAATATTAAGACAAAAACTTATGATGTGAAAGTAGACAAGCAGGTGAAGGGAATGGATTCTCTGAAAATCGTCCTGCTTGCAGATATTCATTTCGGATACAGCATCGGGGAAAAACATGCCGAACTTCTTGTAAAAAAGATCAACGCCGAAGATCCGGATCTGATCTGCATTGCCGGCGATATTTTTGACAACGAATACGAAGGGATCAAAAACCCCGAAAAAACAGCGGCCATTCTTCGTTCGCTGAAATCCAGATACGGAGTTTATTCCTGCTGGGGCAACCATGATCTCAGCGAACCAATTCTGGCCGGTTTTACTTTCCGTAATGCAAAAGAAGATTATGACGATCCCAGAATGTGGGATTTTCTGGAATCCGCCAACATCCGACTGCTCAATGACGAAACCGTTCTCATTGATAACTGGTTTTATCTGACAGGCCGCAAAGATCCGTCCCGCTGCCGAAAAATGTCTGACACACGGAAGGAACCTGACCAGCTTACAGCCTCCCTGGACAAAACACTCCCCATTATTTTTATAGATCATCAGCCTGGTCAGTTGGATGAAGTGGCAGCCGCAGGCGCAGACCTTGATCTCTGTGGTCATACTCATGACGGCCAGCTGTTCCCTCTGAACATCATCACCGGCCTGGTCTGGGAAAATTCCTGCGGTTACCTGAAAAAAGGAAATATGCACAACATCGTTACCTCCGGCGCAGGCATATGGGGCCCGAATATGCGTACTGCCACAAATAGCGAGATCTGTTCGATCACGGTGCATTTTTCATAAATTTCTCATGCTGCCCTGTATCTCTGTTTTTCTGCTGACACAGAATCCGGCCAGTCCCGGATCCTGTGTCTTTTTTTCTTCACTGAACGTATTTCCGGTTCATTCTGCTGTGTTATTTTCAATTGTTTTTTATCCCAGTATTTATTGCATGTCCCAGCTCCTTTGCGCGCCGACGCATACGCTCCACAAGACCTTGTCCAATTCCTTCCTGCAGCCGGTACACGGGAGATTTTTTCCATAAAGATCCCAAGGAGCATTGCTATTATGTGAAAAATCTGCAGTAGTTTTCCATAGCCATATACCATAAAATACCATCCTTTCCACAAAAGACTTCGTTCTCAGGTTTCTGATTACTGATTTCATTCCATCCACCACAGATTTCTGTAATGTACAGAACCGGGAATGCGCGTTTCCCACAGCTATACAGCTACCAAAAGCCTATGTAAGCCTTTCGCAGAAATAGAACCGAAAATTTTTTCTGCATATGACAGAACTGCTGGCCGGTTGGGACTTTCTCCTCATAAAGACTTTTATTCCAGGAAAAAGCAGCTGGTATAAGTGATTGTTCCAGGTCCGTAATAATATTCAATCCCGCTGTCCTGACAGACCTGTGTTACCAGCATTCCATATGCTTCCATTGATGAAAAACGTTTCTCCGGAAAACGGCAGGGGGCATCCGGATAGCTGCATTTCGCACATCTGGTGCAACATCCGGCCCCAAGGGAAAGAAGTTTGGGGAAAAATTTTTTCAGCTGGTCATGCATCTTTACAAAATGTTCTTTATGAAGTGCTTCCGTCTCCATCATTCCCTCTCCGTCAAATTCATCTTCCAGTTCCCCTTTTGTCTGCACAATGATTCCTTTTTTATAACCGGAAATATCTGCCGCACATTCTTCCAGTGTTCCACAGGCAGGCGGGCAACTCCAGTTGCGTCCGTACATATGGCATTTATCCGTGCTGCACATCTGGCGCACCTCCGGAAGAAGTTTAATCTTATCTATATTCAGTTCTTCTACTTTAAAAAATCCTATGCTGTTTCCAATATTTTTTAATTCTTCCAGCTCCATAATGTTTTCCTCCCCATGCTTTTCGATTCAGTTTCAGTTCTGGTGGATTTTATATCTCAGGAAATTCCAGCTCATCTACAAACTGATCCTGAAATTCAGGTAATGCCGCAAGCTCCAGAAATTCCGTATGACGTGCAAGTCGCTCTGCCCGTTTCAGTTCTTCTTTATTCAAAAGTGCAAGCTTCGCACCTTCACCGGCTGCATTTCCAACCGGAATGATCCGATCCTTAAGAATACCAGGAAGCATTCCGATCCTGCATGCTCCCGCCGGGTCCATATAATTTCCAAAAGCTCCTGCTATATAAACCTGCTCCACCTGTTCCAGAGTAATCCCCATCTGTTCTGCCAGAAGAGCAATTCCTGCAGCAATGGCCCCCTTCGCCAGCTGTACTTCCCGAATATCTTTCTGGCTTAAATATACCGGTTTTCCATCCCCGGATTCCAACGGATCAGCCAGAAGATATGCTTTCTTTGTATTTTCATCGATCTGAACCACCCGCGGATTTTCCAGCAGCTTTCCGCTTTCATCGATCACCCCCGCATCCAGAAGACATGCTATGATATCGATCAGACCGGAACCGCAGATTCCCGTTGGTCTGCCTCCGCCGATTACCTTACATTCCAGTTTTCCATCCACCAGATGTGCATGTTCAATCGCACCATCTGCGCCCCGCATTCCACAGGCAATCTTAGCTCCCTCAAAAGCCGGCCCTGCCGCAGTAGAACATGCAATACGGCGTTTCTCATTTCCAAGAACAATTTCTCCGTTTGTTCCAATGTCGATCATCAGCGTCATCTTTTTCTCTTCTTCAAGATTCACAGCCAGAAGACATGCTACAGTATCTGCCCCCACAAAACCTGCAATAACAGGTAAAGCTACCAACTGTCCTCCCGGGTGAATACCAAGATGGAATTTTTCTGCCGGAAACATCAGCCCCTGACTGATGGCCGGATTATACGGTGCATGAACCAGAGAATCCGGTACAATTCCCAGGAAAAGATGATGCATGCAGGTATTTCCCACAACACTGACCTGATAAATATCCTCCGGAGATTTTTTCGCCGCTTCACAAAGTGTACCGATCAATTTTCTTAAAAGCTCCCGGATACATGTGGAAAGTTCTTCTGTACCGTGCTCCAGCGAATAATTTGCTCTCATGATCACATCTGCGCCATATTCTGTCTGTGTATTTAATGCACTTGCTGTTGCCAGCTGCTCTCCTGTTTTTCCATCCAGAAGATATCCTGCCACCGTTGTTGTCCCAATATCAAAAGCTGCCATCAGTACCGGTCTGTCGTCCTGTTCTTTCAGCTCCAGGATCTGATCTCCGCTGATAATCGCTCTCGCTTTTCCATTTTTCTCTTTTATCAGTCGGCTGATTACAGGCAGTATTTCCAGTTTTGGCTGAAAAAAGATATCTTTCTTCCGGCAGCTTTTTATCGCTTCGCAAAGTCTTGTCCAGTCTGAACTGTTTTCTCCCACTGTACATGGCGGGATCTCAATATCCAGAATTTCCAGTTCCGGTGAAAAAGTCACGGCTCTCTCTGTTCCCTTTACAAGGATTCTGTGTTCAGATTTTTTCTCAATCGCTTCTACTTCAATATCTGTAGTTATCTTTGTCTGACAGGCTTTTTCCACAGCTCCGTTTATTTTTACCATGCATTTTCCACATTTTCCGGCTCCTCCACATGGTGCATCCGGGGATAAACCTGCGATTCGCTCAGCCTCCAGTACCGTAGTTCCTTCCTTCACCGTGACTTCTGTTTTTTCTTTTATAAAAAACACCCGGTATGTATTCATACTCTGTCCCACCCCCTATAATCTATAGTCAAAAATCCGCAGAAACTATTATACCTTTCTAGTTTCTGCGGATCTTAATCTGCTATTATACCGGAGATTCCTGCCCAAACAAGTTTCTCCTTAAGCAAGCGGATTGCAAATACCCGCTTTTTTGCCTGTTTACTTTATGCGGCAAGTGATTTTGCAACCTGCGCTGCGGAAGCTGCATCTGCTGTATAAGCATCTGCACCGATCTCTTCTGCAAATTCCGGAGTGATCGGAGCTCCACCAACCATGATCTTGATATCTTTACGGAAATCTTCTTTATTAAGAGCTTCAACCGTTTCTTTCATAGCTGGCATGGTTGTTGTCAGAAGTGCGGAAACACCTACTACTTTAACATCCGGATTCTCACGTACTGCTTCAATAAATTTCTCTACCGGAACATCTACGCCAAGGTCAATTACTTCAAATCCTGCACTTTCAATCATCATGGCAACCAGGTTTTTACCGATATCGTGAAGATCTCCTGCTACAGTTCCGATGATCATCTTTCCTGCTACACCAGCGCTTCCACCTGCAAGATGTGGTTTCAGAACATCTACACCTTTTTTCATAGCTCTGGCTGCTACCAGCATCTCCGGAACAAAGATCTCATTATTTTTGAATTTCTCACCAACAACGCCCATTGCCTTGATCATATTGTCAAGAACATCTGGTGCCGCATTTCCCTCATCCAGGGCTTCCTGTACCGCTGCTGCGATCAGTTTGGATTTTCCTCTCACTACCAGATCAAAAACTTCATCCATTTTACTCATAAGATTTTACCTCCTGAAATTAATTTGCACTCATTTATCTGTTTTTCAAATACAGTCTGTTTTCGTACCTGACTGTATTTTTTTGTATGTTCCTTAAGTCTTCTCTGACAGACTCCGCAATCAGCCAGACTTGCCTTAAGCCCATTTTTTATTTTTTTACAGGTCCGATCAGTCCTTCTCTGTATGCCCCGATATATTCCATACAGTAGTCATCTTCTCCAAGAAGAGCTTCTGTCGCATAAATCAGTCCAAGCATATCTCTGTTTGTAGGATCAAGGATTCCACTGTCCAGTCCGGCGTTCATAGCCAGTACCACAAATCCAAGATTGATCAGCTTACGAACCGGAAGGTTAAATGAAATATTGCTGATCGCTGCTGTAATATGAATAGAAGGGTATTTCTCACGAACAGTAGAAATAACTTCAATATTTGTCTCAATTCCATTCTCAGATGTACAAAGCATCTCTACCAGCGGGTCAATGTGGATCCTGGATGGCGAAATTCCGTACTCTTTGGCTTTTGCCATGATCTTATCGAATACACGAAGTCTGTCCGCTGCGTTCTTCGGAATTCCACTGTCATCACTTAACAGTGCAATAACCTGCCAGTCCTTATTTTCCTCCTGCGCCATAATTGGAAAGATCTTATCAATCTTATCTCCCTCACCAGATACAGAATTAAAAAGTCCCGGTCTTTTACAGAATTTATACGCCTGCGCCAGAACATCTGCACTGGGGCTGTCTACAGAAATCGGAAGATCTGTTACTTCCTGGATACAGTCGATCATCCATTTCAGAGTTTCAACTTCCTGTTCTTCCGGAACAGATGCACAACAGTCAATAAACGTTGCATTCGCTTCTGCCTGTTTTCTTGCACGATCCTTGATAAATTCAGCATCTTTGTTGGCGATTGCTTCTGCCACGGAAGGAATCGAACCATTGATCTTTTCGCCAATAATAATCATTTGCTACACCTCCTGAAGTATTCTTTCCGACAAAACGTACAGTCCATGAATCCCCCGAAACATGCTGTAGTTTTCTAACTGTCTTTATTGTAGCAGATACTTTTTACAATCTACATACTCTATAGCGTGGAGTTTTCACGCTTCTTTTCATACAATGTGTAGGATAGCCGTGATGTATTTTTGATACGAAAAAAGCACTGTCATTTTGACAGTGCTCTTAAAAAGTAGTGAGGCATCGGGGATTCGAACCCCGGACAACTTGATTAAAAGTCAAGTGCTCTACCGACTGAGCTAATA
>OCHB01000922.1_pt1 | contig 26147 bp, 28 predicted proteins | sample 1538731 | NCBI WGS metagenome assembly OCHB01 (sample SAMN04571721, study PRJEB22368) | human gut metagenome | biome: human gut; material: stool | host: Homo sapiens | place: Luxembourg | collected 2012-09-20 | reverse complement strand
ATGAAATGCCGCTTTCTCCTTATCCTGTTTTTACTGTTTCATATTGCCGGGAAAATCCTTTTTGAATGGTTGAAAATTCCCTGCCGATGTAACGCGATGACATACGGTGTCACAGGTCGTACAGTTTGTAAATCAATGAATTAAGCATTATATATTCGCAGTCGAAATGATTTTTTGTCTCACTAATTAAAAGTTTCGACACATGAAAAAAAGATTCTTTCTGGCAGCCATGACGCTGCTTGTTTCAGTGGGGGCTTTCGCCCAGGGTAACGGTATCGGCGGCATTACCGAAGCGACCAACATGGTCACTTCGTATTTCGACCCCGGCACCAAGTTGATATACGCCATCGGAGCCGTTGTCGGTCTTATCGGGGGCGTGAAGGTCTATTCCAAGTTCTCGTCGGGCGACCCGGACACCTCGAAGACCGCCGCCAGCTGGTTCGGTGCCTGCATCTTCCTGATTGTCGCCGCCACCATCTTACGCTCATTCTTCCTGTAACATGGCGAAGTATCCTATCAACAAGGGAATCGGGCGCAGCCCGGAGTTCAAAGGGCTCAAGAGCCAGTACCTGTTCATCTTTGCAGGAGGGCTGCTTGCCCTGTTCGTGGTGTTCGTCATCATGTACATGGCAGGTATCGGCCAGTGGATCTGCATCGGTTTCGGGGCCATCTCCGCCTCGGTGCTGGTCTGGGCGACCTTCCTGATGAACACGAAGTACGGCGAATGGGGCCTTATGAAACTCCGGGCGTTGCGCAACCATCCCCGCTACATCATCAACCGGAGAAAATTCCTTCGGTTGTTTTCTTCAATCGTCAAAAACAGAAAAGCATGAGAAACGTAATGAAAACAGCGACATTGGAAAGCAAGTTCCCGCTACTAGCCGTGGAGGACGGCTGCATCATCAGCAAGGACGCGGACATCACCGTGGCATACAGGGTGGAACTGCCCGAACTTTTCACATTGACACGTGCCGAGTACGAGGCCATGCATTCCACCTGGGCGAAAGCGGTCAAGGTGCTGCCGAACTACAGCATCGTGCACAAGCAGGACTTCTTCGTGGAAGAGGGTTACAAGCCTGACATCTGCAAGAACGGCATCAGTTTCCTCAGCCTCAGCTTCGAGCGGCACTTCAACGATCGTCCGTACTTGCAGCATACCTGTTACCTGTTCCTCACCAAGACCACGAAAGAACGCAGCCGCACGACCAGCAGTTTCAACGCCCTGACGCGGGGCTTCATCATCCCCAGGGAAATGCAGGACAGGGAGACCGTCAGCCGTTTTATGGAGTGCTGTGGCCAGTTCGAGCGTATCGTGAACGACAGCGGCCTGCTCCGTATCACACGCCTGACGGACGGGGAGATAACCGGGACGGAAACCTCGGCGGGCATCATCGAGAAATACTTCTCGCTCTCGCAGGAGGATACAGCCTGCCTGCAAGACCTCTCGCTCGGTGCGGGGGAAATGAAGGTAGGCGACAACTACCTCTGTCTGCACACCCTTTCCGATCCGGAAGACCTGCCGTCAGGTGTGGCCACGGACTGCCGCTATGAACGGCTCTCCACCGACCGTAGCGACTGCCGCCTGTCGTTTGCCGCGCCGGTAGGCATCCTGCTTACCTGCAACCATGTGGTGAACCAGTACCTCTTCATCGACGATTCGGCGGAGAACCTCAGAAAGTTCGAGCAGACCGCAAGGAACATGCACTCTCTTTCCCGTTACAGCCGTTCCAACCAGATCAACCGGGAATGGATCGAGGAGTACCTGAACGAGGCGCACAGCAAGGGGCTGACCTCCATCCGTGCACACTGCAATGTCATGGCGTGGAGCGACGACCGGGAAAAACTCAAACGCATCAAGAATGATGTGGGCAGCCAGCTGGCGTTGATGGAGGCAAAGCCGCGCCACAACACGGTGGACGTGCCGACCCTGTTCTGGGCGGCGATACCCGGCAATGCCGGTGATTTCCCCTCCGAGGAGAGTTTCTACACCTTTATCGAACAGGCCCTGTGCCTGTTCGTCGGGGAAACCTCCTACAAGGACTCCCTTTCCCCGTTCGGCATCCGCATGGTGGACCGCCTGACCGGGAAGCCCGTCCATCTGGATATCTCCGACCTGCCGATGAAGAACGGCACAATCACGAACAGGAACAAATTTATCCTCGGACCGTCCGGCTCGGGCAAGTCCTTCTTTACCAACCACATGGTAAGGCAATATTACGAGCAAGGGACACACGTGCTGTTGGTGGATACCGGCAACTCCTACCAGGGGCTGTGCAGCCTTATCCATGCCAGGACACACGGCGAGGACGGTATCTACTTCACATACGAGGAGAATAATCCGATAGCTTTCAATCCTTTCTACGTGGAGGACGGTGTTTTTGACATCGAGAAGAAAGAGTCCATCAAGACGCTTATCCTCACCTTGTGGAAGCGTGACGACGAGCCGCCGACACGTGCCGAGGAGGTGGCGCTCTCCAATGCCGTCAATCTCTTTCTGGAGAAGATACGCAAGGACAGCAGCATAAAACCTTCTTTTAATTTCTTCTACGAGTTCATCCGTGACGAGTACCGGGATATCCTGAAAGAGAAGCGCACCCGTGAGAAGGATTTTGACGTGTGGGGATTCCTCAATGTACTGGAGCCTTACTACAAGGGTGGCGAATATGACTTCCTGCTCAACTCGGACAAGCAACTTGATTTGTTGAATAAACGCTTTATTGTCTTTGAGTTGGACAACATACGCGATAACAAAGTGCTGCTTCCGATTGTCACCATCATTATCATGGAGACTTTTATCAGCAAGATGCGCAAGTTGAAAGGTATCCGGAAAATAATTCTTATCGAAGAGTGCTGGAAGGCATTGGCATCCGCCAACATGAGTAATTATATCCGCTATCTTTTCAAGACCGTCAGGAAGTTTTTCGGCGAGGCCGTGGTCGTGACCCAGGAAGTGGAGGACATTATATCTTCTCCCATTGTCAAGGGCACCATCATCAACAACAGCGACTGCAAGATCCTGCTTGACCAACGGAAATATGTCAACAAGTTCGACGAGATACAGGCGTTGCTCGGCCTGACCGACAAGGAACGTGCGCAGATACTCTCCATCAACATGGCGAACAATCCGTCCCGGAGATACAAGGAAGTCTGGATTGGACTTGGAGGTACCCAGTCGGCGGTCTATGCCACGGAGGTCTCACTTGAGGAGTATGTGTGCTACACGACCGAGGAAACCGAAAAACTTGAACTCATGCGGCTTACGGAGAGGCTCGGCGGCAATATAGAGCTTGCAATAAGGCAGCTCGCAGAGAGCAAACGTAACAGTAAGTAACATTCAAAAATCAAGAAAGACATGAAATTTACCGAATGGATAAGACATCGGATTGTCGGTCGCTTCCGGGAACCGGACTACCGGGAATTGCAGGAGATTGCTCAAAAAGCCAAACGTCTTGCCGGTGTGTACAATCACGGGGAACTTGCAAAGCTTATCCGGGAGTACAGTCATTCGGAAAAAGCTATTGAACAGATTGCCCTGCTGATAGCGAAATCCGAACCCTTTGTTTCTCCCATATCAACGATGAACAAGGAATCCGTAGATATGATGGATGTATTGACGGATACTCCATTTATGGCGAAACACGGTTCTCAACTGACGGATATCCCACCATGGGAAGCCACATCAGTGCATGGTTTGTTCGCAATGTACACCATTATGCGTGATTGGGGATGTACGAAATATCCGATGAATAGAATTGAACGCCCGCCACATAGTGAAGTAATATCCGCAATAAGAATATTGGACTTCCAGAGAAAGAGCCGGGATGTATCTGAACTATGCGAACTCGCCTCATACAACATGGTGCCATCGACCTACGTCAAGCTGCGCTATGGCATTGAGGACAAATGCAGTACCTATGAATGGCTCGAAAGCTATCTGATGGACAGGGATGACTGCTGCATTGAGCCTGATGTCAGGATGAACATTCCCCGTATAGAAGCTGAGATGTGCGCGGCGGCTGAAAAGGCGGTCGAGAATATCCCCGGAGTCCGTCTACCGGACTTCTATCTTGAGGGACTTAACCGGGATCTTTACAAATTGGGACGTATCGCCGTGTCACCGGATGCTTCAAACGACCTTATCAATGTGCAACCGGATTTTCTAATCAAATACGGTATTGACAAGACCGCAGCCCCGGAAGAACAATCCCGTCAAGCACAGAAAGCCTACAAAGAACTGGATGACAGATTAGTCCGGGTTACCAGCCGCAGACCGTATGCTGACGAATTCTTCGCATCCCTCAGACACGGGAAAGAAAAAGTGGCAGAGGTAGACCGTCCGAGACCGGTACACAAGCCTATCCTCCGTAACCCGCCGTCCAAAGGACGGAAAATGGGAATCTGACTTTTGACAGAATTATTCACAATTAAAAACAGAAACATCAATGAAAAAGAAAATCCTCATGCTGTGTATGGGCTGCTTTCTGGCCGGCCTCACGGCGAAAGCGCAATGGGTTGTGACCGACCCGACCAATCTTGCCCAAGGCATCATCAATGCCGCGAAAAACATTGTGCATACGTCTTCAACCGCAAGCAATATGCTCAACAATTTTCAGGAAACCGTCAAGATCTACCAACAGGGCAAAGAATTCTATGACGGCCTCCGAAAGGTCAAGGACCTTGTCCGTGACGCCCGTAAGGTGCAGCAGACCATCCTGATGGTCGGCGACATCACGGACATCTACGTGAACAGCTTCGAGCGTATGCTCAGTGACCCTTACTTCACGCCGGAGGAGCTGAGCGCCATCGCCCTCGGCTATACCAAACTGCTTGAAGAGAGTGCGCACCTGCTGAATGACCTGAAGACGGTGGTCAACGAGAACGGCCTGTCGATGAACGACAAGGAGCGGATGGATATCATCGACCGCTGCTACACAGACATGCTGCAATACCGCAGCCTCGTGCAGTATTACACCAACAAGAACATCGGCGTTTCCTACCTGCGTGCCAAGAAGCGGAACGACCTTGACCGCGTGATGGCCCTCTACGGTTCTCCCAATGAACGTTACTGGTAATCCTAAATCCGAACGCTTATGGTATTGTTGGCAGCAAATTTTGACAACCTGCATCAGGTCCTGCAAAACCTGTACACGGATATGATGCCGCTATGCTCGCAGATGACGGGCGTGGCGAAAGAGCTTGCGGGGCTGGGAGCCCTGTTTTATGTAGCTTACCGGGTGTGGCAGTCGCTGGCGAGGGCGGAACCAGTGGATGTGTTCCCGTTCCTCCGTCCGTTCGCCTTGGGGCTTTGCATCATGTTCTTTCCAACCCTCGTGCTGGGCACGCTGAACAGTGTAATGTCACCCATCGTAAAAGGTACGCATACCATTCTGGAAAGCCAGACCTTCGACATGAACGAGTACCGGGCACAGAAAGACAAGCTGGAGGTGGAGGCGATGAAACGCAATCCCGAAACGGCCTACTTGGTGGATAAGGAAGCCTTTGACAACAAACTGGACGAATTGGGGGCATTGGACGCGATAGAGGCCTGCGGGATGTATGTGGACCGTGCGATGTACAACATGAAGAAGGCTGTGCAGAACTTCTTCCGTGAACTGCTGGAACTCATGTTCAATGCGGCGGCGCTAGTCATCGACACGCTCAGGACATTCTTCCTGATCGTCCTCTCCATACTCGGGCCTATTTCCTTCGCCATCTCCTGCTGGGACGGTTTCCAGGCTTCGCTCAGCCAGTGGTTCGTCCGCTACATCAGCATTTACCTGTGGCTTCCGGTCAGCGACCTGTTCAGCAGCGTGCTGGCAAGGATACAGGTCTTGATACTACAGCAGGATATCGAGCGGCTTGCCAACCCTGATTTCATCCCGGACGGCTCCAACGGGGTTTACATCACTTTCCTGATTATCGGCATCATCGGGTATTTCACCATTCCAACAGTGGCGAACTGGATCATCCAGGCCGGAGGCGGTGCGGGCAATTACGGCAAGAACGTGAGCCAGGCGGCATCCAAGACCGGTTCGGTCGTGGCAGGCACGGCAGGGGCGGCAGTGGGCAACATCGCCGGAAGGCTTATCAAGTAATCACATTAAAACGACATTGAAATGGAATTCAAATCATTGAAGAATATCGAGACCAGTTTCAGGCAGCTCCGCCTGTTCGGTATCGTCTATCTCTGCGCCTGTACCTTGCTCGTGGGTTTCTCCGTATGGAAAGCCTACGGCTTTGCCGAGGCGCAGCGGCAGAAAATCTATGTGCTGGACGAGGGGAAATCGCTGATGCTCGCCCTTTCGCAGGATCTGGAACAGAACCGTCCCGTGGAGGCGAGGGAGCATGTCAGACGTTTCCACGAGCTGTTTTTCACGCTTTCACCGGACAAGGGCGCCATCGAAGGCAATATCCAACGCGCCATGTTCCTGAGTGACCGTTCCGCGTATGCCCATTACCGGGATCTGGCGGAGCAGGGCTATTACAACCGCGTCATCTCCGGCAACATGAACCAGCGGATCGGGATTGACAGCGTGAAATGCGACTTCGACACCTATCCGTATGAGGTGGTGACGTATGCCCGCCTTTCCATCATCAGGGAAAAGAGCGTGACGGAGCGCAGCCTCGTCACGCGGGGCAGGCTGCTCAATTCCACACGCAGCGACAACAACCCGCACGGCTTCATCCTCGAAGCCTTCCGCGTGGTGGAGAACAGGGATATAAGAGTGTATGACCGTTAAAATTCAACATGTATGAAAAGGATTTTTGCAAAAACAAGGGATTTGGCCGAAAGAAAACTGCGCGGCTTGTGCGCCGGGCTGAGTCCGAAAAAGAGAGTGATGACCGTCGTGGTGCTGGCGAGCCTGTTCGCCGTCGGGAATTTCTATATGATTTTCCGTGCCATTTATGACATCGGCCGGGAGGACGCAAGGCAGGAGGTCATCGAGATAGAGCTTCTGGAAATCCCGGACTTTGTTCCGGCAGACACGCTTCCGGACAGGAGAATCCGTGAGATGGAAGAGTTTTTTAACCAATTCAACAGACAAGGCAATGAGTAATGACGCGAACAAATTGAAAAATCGGCAGGAAATCAGGAAATACCTGGTCTTTGCCGGGATGTTCCTGCTGTTCATCGGCTGCATGTGGTGGATTTTCGCCCCGTCGGAGGAGGACAGGCAGGAAAAGGAGAAGAACGCCGGATTCAATACCGAGCTGCCCGACCCGAGAGGGGCGGGTATCGAGGCGGACAAGATCACGGCCTACGAGCAGGCGGACATGAGACGCAGGGAGGAGGAGAAGATGCGCACGCTGGAGGATTTCTCGGCGATGGCGGATGAGCCGGAGCCTCCTGCCGTGGAGATTGAATCCGCACCGGAATGCCCAAGCGGCGGCACATCCGGACGTAACGTTGGAAGCTATCGGAGAAGCGATACTTTCTCCTCTTCCCATTCCGCCTACAACGACATCAACGCCACGCTCGGCAGTTTCTATGAAACCCCGGAGGAAGACCCCGAAAAGGAGGCATTGAAAGCCGAGGTGGAGCAACTCAGGCAGGCTGCCGCCATGCAGCAACCCGCACAGATGACCTACGAGGAGCAGGTGGCATTGCTGGAGAAATCCTACGAGCTGGCTGCCAGATACACACCGGGCAATACGGGAACGGAAAGCCGGGAGGATGCGGAAAGCGTTTCCAACGGCAGGAAAGCGAAAGCCGTTCCCATGGGGCAGGTATCCGTGCCGGTGGTATCGTCGCTTCCGCAACCCGTCAGCGACTCTATGCTGTTTGCGCGGCTTGGGCAGGACGGAAACGCAGGATTCCATACCGCCGTGGGCAAAGCCGGAAACGGACATGCAAGGAACACCATCCGAGCCTGCGTGCATGGCGACCAGACCGTCATCAGCGGCCAAAGTGTAAGGCTAAGGCTTCTGGAGCCGGTGCGTGTCGGCAAGTACACCCTTCCGCGCAATACCCTTGTCACGGGCGAAGGGCGCATACAGGGAGAAAGGCTCGGCATCGGGATCGTCCAACTGGAACATGACGGTGTAATCATCCCCGTGGAACTCACCGTATATGACAACGACGGGCAGGACGGGATCTTCATTCCGGGGTCGATGGAAGCGAGCGCGGTCAAGGAGGTGGCGGCCAACCTGGGGCAGAACCTCGGCACGAGCATCTCCATCACCAACCAGTCGGCAAAGGACCAGCTGCTTTCCGAACTCGGCAAGGGAGCCATCCAGGGCGTGTCCCAGTACGTTTCCAAGAAGTTTCGGGAGGAGAAAGTGCATCTCAAATCGGGCTATACCCTGATGCTTTACCAGAAAGACAACCAATAATAATCCATTAAAATTCAAGAAGTATGAAAAAGTTTTTTGTAATGCTTGCCCTCGCATTGGGCGCAACAAGTGCATTCGCACAGAATGAGACCGATACCGTATCGGCAGTATCGAATCATGTCACACCTGTCAAGGATCTCTATCCGCAGCAGGAAGACGGCGACCTCTATCACGGCCTGACCCGTAAACTGACCTTTGACAGGATGGTGCCTCCCTACGGTCTGGAAGTGACCTACGACAAGACGACCCACATCATCTTCCCCTCGGCGGTGCGTTATGTGGACCTCGGTTCCCCGAACCTTGTGGCAGGCAAGGCTGACGGCGCGGAGAATGTCATCCGTGTGAAGGCTGTGGTAAAGGATTTCCGTAACGAGACCAACATGTCGGTCATCACCGAAAGCGGCAGTTTCTACACCTTCAATGTCAAGTACGCCGACGAGCCGTTGCTTTTGAATGTCGAGATGAAAGACTTTATCCATGACGGCAGCAAGGTGAACCGTCCGAACAACGCACTTGACATCTATCTGGAGGAGTTGGGCAGTGAATCACCGAAGCTGGTACGACTGATCATGGAGTCCATCCATAAGGACAACAAGCGAAACATCAAGCACATCGGCAGCAAGGCTTTCGGCATCCAGTATCTGTTGCGTGGCCTGTACACCCACAACGGGCTGCTCTATTTCCATACGCAGATCAGGAACTCTTCCAATGTGCCTTTCGAGGTGGATTTCGTGACATTCAAAATTATGGATAAAAAAGTGATGAAACGTACAGCCATTCAGGAGCAGGTCATTTTCCCTCTCCGTGCCTATAACTACGCCACCGTGGTTGCCGGAAACAAAGAGGAGCGTACCGTCTTCACCCTTGACAAGTTCACCATTCCGGCCGACAAGGTGCTGGTGGTTGAACTGAACGAGAAGAGCGGAGGTCGCCACCAGTCGTTCACCGTGGAGAACGAGGACATCGTGAGGGCTAAAATCATCAATGAACTTAAAGTGAAATGACCATGCGTAGAATCGTTTGTATCATAATGGCAGTCGTGTCGCTTGCCCTGTTCTCAGGGCGGGCGCACGCCCAACGCTGCCTCCCCGGAATGACGGGAGTGGAGTTTCGTGGAGGATTCGTAAACGGCTCGAAATCATCTCTGAACTATTATACGGGATTCGCGGTGTCGGGATATACCAAAAGAGCCAACCGGTGGGTGGTCGGTGCGGAATACCTGCAAAAGCACTACGGGTACAGGGATGTGTCCCTTCCCCGTGCGCAGTTCACGGCCGAGGGAGGTTACTACCTGAAGTTCCTGTCCGACCCTTCCAAGACTTTGTTCCTTTCCATCGGCGGCTCGGCTCTGGCCGGCTATGAGACCGTGAACTGGGGCGGCAGGATATTGTATGACGGTTCAAGGCTGCTCGCCAAGGATGCCTTTGTCTATGGAGGGGCGGTAACATTGGAACTGGAGACTTACATCACCGATTGTATCGTGCTGCTTGCAAGCGTCCGCGAGCGTGCCCTGTGGGGCAGTTCGCTTGGAGTGTTCTCGACACAATTCGGGCTGGCTGTAAAGTTCATCATTCATTAAAACAGTATCGCTTATGGATATAGAAGATATAAGGGCTATCCCCGTCACGGAATTGCTGGCACGGCTGGGGCATGAGCCGAAAAGGCAGCGTGGGGATGAATGTTGGTATCTCGCCCCTTACCGTGAGGAACGGACCGCCTCGTTTCAGGTGAACGTCCGCAAGAATGTCTGGCACGACTTCGGAACCGGAAAAGGAGGTGATATTTTTACCCTTGCCGGTGAACTTGCCGGCAGTACGGACTTCATGGAGCAGGCGAAATTCATCACAAGGGCCTGGGGCGGGCTGGCTCCGGAAAGGAAGACGGTCTTCCGTCCGAAAGAGAACGGCAAGGAAGATTCCGGAAAAAAGGAATGTCTGACGGATATCCGCTTCGGGCCGCTGTACGACAAGGTTCTGATCCGCTATCTGGAGGAGCGTGGCATTTGCAGCGATGTGGCGTTGCCTAATTGTGAGGAGGTCAGGTATTCCCTGCACGGGAAGCGGTATTTCGCCATCGGTTTCCGAAATCTAAGCGGCGGATATGAACTGCGCAACCGTTTCTTCAAGGGTAGCCTGTCGCCGAAGGACATATCTCTGATAGACAACGGTTCGGATACCTGCAACCTTTTCGAGGGCTTTATCGATTATCTCTCGTGGATGGTGCTGGGCTTGGGATGCGGGGACGACTACCTCGTGCTGAACTCGGTGGCGTTGCTGGAACGCTCGTTTACCGTCCTTGACAGGTATGAGAAAATCAACTGTTACCTGGACCGGGACGAAGCCGGGAGGCGCACGCTGGAAGTTCTCCGAAAACGCTACGGTAACAGGATAGAGGACTGTTCCGCCCTGTACAAGGGGTTCAAGGACCTGAACGAATACCTGCAAAACAGGGATGGAGCCGTCGGATGAAACAGTTGCAATAATAAAATCATTAAAACAATTTGGATATGAAGAAAAGAAAGATAACAAACGCATTGGCCGCATTTTTCGCGGCAATGCTGGTGGCACTGGTGGCAATGGTCCTGGTGTCTTGTGAAAATGAACCGGACGTGCAGCAGGCTTACCCCTTCACGGTGGAAACGATGCCTGTTCCCACACGCATAGTGAATGGTGAGACGGTGGAAATACGCTGCGAACTCAGACGGGAAGGCCGCTTCTCCGATGCCCGTTATACCATCCGATACTTCCAGCCTGACGGCAAAGGCACGCTCCGCATGGATGACGGGATGGTGCTGCTGCCCAATGACCGATATCCGCTTGACAGGGAGGTGTTCCGGCTGTATTACACTTCCGCATGTGAAGAACAGCAGACGATAGACATCTATTTCGAGGACAACAGCGAGCTGGAGCAGCTGTTCCTGCTCAGCTTTGATTTCAACAACGAGAAAAAGGATGAACCCGGAGAGGAAATAGAAGATCCTGTGGTCGGTTCCGAAACTCCTTGGGTCAGGGATTCGCTCGTTATTGTAAGACCGCCTGTATCGAAATCTGAAAAAGTTTCCGTATGCGAGTGATTACAACGGCTATATATCTGATTTTGACTTGTTGTGGCATGGTGGTTCAAGCACAGGGAGGCGGTTCGTCGCCTCCCGCCGCTGAACAGATTCCGGATTCGCTCTTTAATAAGGCGGTCGCCTGCATTAAAGGCCATGAAGGTTGGCATGGAAATCATCTGCCGTATGTAGGGTATGGGCACAAACTGTTGCCGGGCGAGACGTTCACACCGGATATGAGTGAGGCGCAGGCGGATTCTTTGTTAAAGGCGGATCTGATGAAACTGTGCAGGATGTGCGGCCGTTTCGGAAAGGACGCGCTTTTAGTTGCGACCCTTTCATATAATGTGGGGTATTACCGTCTGGTCGGCTATGGAAAAATTCCAAAGAGCAGGCTGGTTCAAAAACTGGAAGCCGGTGACAGGGATATTTACGATGAGTATATCTCTTTCCGATGCTACAAGGGGAAAGTAATACCAAGTATCGAACGACGGCGGAAAAAGGAATTCAACCTGCTGTACATACCTTAACAAACAAACTCTGATTCGATTTTAGATATTATCTTTAATGGAATCAGAGTTTGTCGTTTATGACTTTAATTATCCCCCTTACATCGCACACCCAATAAGAAATATGTTTTTTATCTTATGGTAATTTGGTGGGATAAAACAAAAGATCTATATTTGTAATAGAAAAATGGTCATAAGACCAAAAATATATTATACATTATGGAGATTAGACGTGATATACATCTGAAAAGACTCATTGCAAGCAGGCATAATAGGTTGATAAAGATAGTGACGGGAATCCGTCGGTCAGGTAAATCATATCTGCTAAGAGTACTGTTCAAGAATTATCTTATAGATAATGGCATTAAGGAAGACCATATTATTGAGTTGGATTTTGAAAATCGCAGAAACAAGAAGTATCGAGATCCGGACGCCTTGTTGGAGTATATTGACAGTCGGATAGTAGATGAAGAGATGTATTACATTTTACTGGACGAGATACAATTGGTAAGTGAATTTGAAGATGTGTTGAACTCATATCTGAGCATAAAGAATGCGGATGTATATGTGACGGGGTCTAACTCCCGTTTTCTGTCAAAAGATGTGATTACAGAGTTTAGAGGCCGAGGTGAGGAGATTCATATTACGCCATTGTCGTTTGCTGAATTTAGTTCGGCTCATCTTGAGATGGAATCATATGAAGCACTTCAAGAGTATCTCACTTACGGTGGCCTTCCTTATGTGTGCACCGAACCGGACGAGCAGAAGAAAATCAGTTATCTTCAAGGATTGTTTGAGAAGACATACTTGACTGATATCAAAGAACGATATCGTATTCGTGGTGTAGAAGTGATGGATGAACTGTTGAATGTGATAGCTTCGTGCATCGGTGGCTTGACCAATCCTTCAAAGATTGAGAATACATTCCGTAGCGTGAAAGGAATAAAACTGAATCAGAATACTATAAAGGAGTATTTGGAAATGTTGGAGGATTCTTTTCTCATTACTCGTTGCGTACGGTATGACATCAAGGGGCGCAAGTATATCGATACGCCCCAGAAGTATTATTTTGAGGATTTAGGATTAAGAAATGCACGCATTGGATTCCGTCAGGTGGAAGAAACGCATTTGATGGAGAATTTGATATACAATGAACTACGTATTCGTGGCTATTTAGTGGATGTGGGTGTGGTGCCTACCCGTGTAAAGGATGCAGACGGAGCATATCGTAGAAGTCAGTTGGAGGTTGAGTTTGTGTGCAACCGTGGTTCTGAGCGTGTATATGTACAGTCTGCTTATCGATTGCCTACAGAAGAAAAGCGCAAGCAAGAAATGGCAAGTCTCTTGAAAATTGACGACTCTTTTCGCAAGATTATCATCACTGAAGATCTGATAAAACGCCACATGGACGAAAATGGAGTGGAATGGGTGAATGTGTATGATTTTCTAAAGAGTGAGGAATTATAAAAAGGACAAAATAATGAATTAGCAATAATTAGTAGGCTATGTATCTTTCAATACTCAGACTTTGGAATTTTAGGAAATATTGTACTGGCGCAGATAATGAACCAGGGATGGAAGTTCATTTTCAAGATGGTGTGAATGTACTGATCGGTGAGAATGATTCCGGAAAAACAGCCATAGTGGATGCCATACGTTATGTGCTGAGGACTCAAAGCGGAGAGTTTATCCAGTTTGATGACAAAGATTTCTATCAGGATTCTGACGGAAATAGAAAAGATGAATTCAAAATAGAATGTGTATTTGATGGGTTAAATGAGCAAGACTCTGGTTTGTTTTGGGAATGGTTGTCGTGGAACGATGATAAGACAAAATATTTGCTAAAAGTTTGGTTATATGTAAAGCGGAAAGATAATGCAATACTACCAACTTTTTCAGCGGGAATTGAAGGACAAGCCGATAGAATGGATTCTGAAGCGAGAGAACTTTTGAAAGTCGTATACTTTAAACCGCTTAGGGATGCTCTTACAGACATGGCCCATGGCTACAAGTCAAGGTTGGCACAGATTCTTGGTGCACACGAACTGTTCAAAACTCAGAAAAATGCACAGGGTGGCAACACAAAGCACAAACTAGAGGCAGACTACGAGCATCTGAAAAAAAATATAGAGACCTATTTTCGGGCTGGTGGCACTGGCGAGAGTATAACAGTTGAAATCAATAATTTCTTAAGGGAGCACTTCCTGTTGAATGGCGACCCGAGAAATGCAGAGATTAAACTAACCGGAGGGGAGTTGACAGAAATCTTGAGGTTACTCGATCTGGTCATGGAGGGTAATAAATCGGGACTTGGCACGCTAAACCTTCTATGCATAGCAGCAGAAATGCTACTTTTTAACAACCAAAAGAAAGGTTTGAAGTTGGCACTTGTGGAAGAATTGGAGGCACATCTTCATCCTCAATACCAGTTGAGATTGATTGAATACATTTCTTCGCAACAGAAAAATGAACAATTTATTCTTTCAACTCATAGTATTACGCTGGCTTCAAAGATAAAGCTTGCAAATTTAATTGTACTGAAAGGAAAAGAGGCATTACCAATGTCTTCGGAATATACATTGATGAAACCTGCTGACTATAAATTTCTAGAGCGATTCCTTGATGCAACAAAGGCCAACTTGTTCTTTGCTAAAGGACTGATTATGGTAGAAGGTGATGCTGAGAACTTGTTAATACCTGCTATAGCTCAATTGATTGAAAAAAATCTTTATAAGCACGGTGTATCTGTTGTGAATGTGGGAAGTACAGCGTACAAGAGATATGTTAGTATATTCAAACGCAAAGATGGTAAATCATTTGGAATGCCCATAGCTGTTGTTTCAGACCTTGATGTCAGAGCTCTTGAGTATTACGATGATAATTGTAATGATCGTAAAACACCAAAGTATTGGTTGAAAGAAACATTAAGACCTGAATTGGAGAATATCTCACGAAATGTGAATTATGATGCTATGGTCTCTGTTTTCAGAAGTAAATCTGCTTTTGAGAAAGAAGTTAGATTGCACAAAACAGAAACCTTCGGGCCTATTGTTGACACAATAAATCGCATGAAAGCTGTCTTGAATGAGGATAAAAAGACGGTCTTGAATGAAAAAATGTTGGCGCAGATTAGGGAAGAAAAGACAAAACGGCTGGAGAATGATATCAACGCAGATAGGATAAAAATATTTCTACCCCAAGCATGGACATTGGAGTATGAGATCGCTGGGAGTGGTTTGTATAGATTGTTGGCAACAGCGATAAAAGCAGCCCAAAAAGAAGTAACCGACCCGGAACAAGAAATGACAGACGAGGTATTGAAGGATTTATGGAGCGAGGTTAAAACTGATTATCCCGACGGACATACACCAACAAGAGAAGAAGCATATAGAATTTTTGAGCCTTTAAACGAAGGAACAGTTAGTAAAGCTATTACAGCACAGTATCTTGCCGGAATGCTTACTGGAGATTTGCCTCCTGTTAGTGATGGAACAATAGATAAGAATGATGTAAGACACATTGTTGAAACTGACGAAAAGCTGAAGTACTTGGTTGAGGCTATAAAGCACGTTACAGAATAAATTTGAGGGGGAAACTTATGACATTTGCTACTGACGAGGAAATAAAAATTGCCCATGATATTTTGTTGAAAGGGAAGAAACCGTTCGATGTTTCTAGGATAGATATCATAAAAGAGAATAATAGTTGCTATGTTCAGGCAAGCCCTGGAAGTGGTAAAACAACGACATTGTTGGCCAAGTTGATTATCCTTGCCAATAAGATGCCACTACCTGATGGAAAAGGTGTGTGTGTGCTAACACATACTAATGTCGCCATTGATGAGATAAAGGCAAAGCTTGGACAAAAGGCAGATGTGCTTTTCAGATATCCTAATTTCTTTGGAACTATCCAGACCTTTCTTCACAAATATGTTACAGCGGCTGCTCTACATTATTTTTATGGGAGTCAGATAGCATATGTGGATGATGATATGGCCAATGCTGTACTTCTAAAAAAATATGGCAGATTACCTATTCGTGGAAGCAAACTTAAGGGATTGATATATGCACGTACCATCTCAAAAGAGCATTTAATTGAAGTTGATGAAATAGAAGCATTAGGAGGCGTAGATATGTTGATGGCCGCTAAGGTTATCAAAAGGAAGGGGAAGAGAGTTCATAAATATGATTTCCAATTGGGGAAATATGACTGGAATAAGATTCCAGAAAATATTAAAGCATTAATTCGTACTAAGAGAGATGGAATTATTGACAGTCAAGGAAAAGAAATAATTCTTTCATTTAGAATCGATTGGTTTAATGATAAAATTATAACTAATTCCGGTTTGATAGGAATATGTACTGAAGCTGGTGCTGAATATGTAAAACTTAAAGAAGAGATGTTTACAGAAGGTATTTTGTCATTTAATGATGCTTATGATTTGGCATTTCGTTATATTCAGGAAAAGAGCCTGAATTTCAGCAGTTTCTCAGACAAGAGATTCAAATACCTTTTTGTAGATGAAATTCAAGATTGTGACAATCAACAAGTTGAATTTATAAAAAAGATTTTTGCTGATAATAAAGTGATTGTGCAGCGTTTTGGAGATTACTGCCAGTCAATCTTTGAAGGGGAAGAGAATGACGGAGTTGAGAATGAGGAATTGAAAGATGACCAAGTATTATACATACGTAATAGTAACCGTTTTGGAGAAAAAATAGCCAAGCCGCTACGGACATTATGTATGGAAGATAATCGTCAACTTGTAGGTAATGAGGACGTCCCTTCTATAAAACCCATCATAATAACTTATGAGGATCCCTTGTCTGTTCTTCCTAAATATGTAGAATTGCTCAAGATCACATCAATTCCAGAGATGAGTAATCTTTCAGTTTTGGAAATCGCAAATAACGAGAAACAAGAAGATCCGTTACACAGGGTGAATGTTAAAGCATGTGGATGGGTTGGCAAAAAAGGTAGCAGTGAGCAAAAGAGATTTATAGCATCGTATTTTCCAGCGTTTGAAAGAAAAAATGTAAGAATCCGAACGGAAGGTGATTCTTTCAATGACTTTATGCCTAAGAATCCGAACGGAACAGTTAAAGATTATGCAACATCTATTATTCAGGGTATATTAAAGTTTTTGGATTTATGCGATATAAAAAATGGTAATCGTCGTCATACCAGAACGTCATTATTGGAATTCTTAGCGGAAAATAGTTTAGAGCAAAAGGAGATTTTTCTGAATAAAGTTATGAATTGGGCTTTGCTCGTGGTCAAAAGTAATGGTGATGATGTCGCCAATATAAAAACGACTATTTATCAATATATTACAACTGTTTTATTGCCTTTATGCGGAAAAGAAATAACCGTAGATGCCGACAATTTTTTTAATGCTATAAGCAATAGGATTCAAAATGCCCAAGTTGTTGAACAGGGAAACATTTACCATGGAACGGACATAGATGTAGAGGTAGCTACAGTACATGCAGTAAAGGGTGAAACACATGCATCAACACTCTATTTGGAAACTTTTTATTATGGACATCATGAGTCTGAACGTTTGTCAGAACAATTTAAAGGAGTGGTATATACAGGTGAAGATGAAAGGATACTTAAAAATTTAAGAGTTGCATATGTCGGTATGAGTCGGGCTCGTTATTTGTTGTGCGTTGCCATACAGAAGAATAGATTTGACAATATGGATTGCGCCGAACTAAGAGAAATTTGGGATGTTGTTGATGCTTAAGGTGATTTTTTGGGGAAGTCATCGCATTAATGTCATCTTTTTTATAGTGCTTCTATTTGTAGATAGTAAATATTATATATTCATATCAATTATTTACAATCGAGCAATTAAGCCTATTTTTAATGAAGAAAAAGGTTATTATTTAGGGTATAGGATGTTCAGTTCTATGTTCCGATTTATATCTAAATAGATTATCGTATTTATAATCAAGTGATTAAATTGAATTCGAAATAAGAACAAGAAACTAAACACCCTAGTTATTGTTTACCGGATAACATCATCTATGATTTCAGTTTCTCCGGTTTCCCCTTGCAGTAAGGAGAAGAGGCGTGGAAAAAACAGCTCCGCCCGGTCTGTTCCCAGTTGGGAGCTTTCTCCGTTTTTTGTCGCACAGACGGCAAACCGCCCCAACCCAAGACTTTGGGATTGGGGTACGATGTGGAAAGAGAGGTTCTTCGTGGCGTTTATATGCAGTCCGCGCCGGTAGGTATAGAATGTCTTGGATTCTCCTCTATCGGTTTCAAGAGTTACTTTTCTGTATCCTCTTGTTCCCAACAGCCTTATCAATTCTCGGTTTGTCATATCGGTTGCATTATTTAAATTTTCACATTAGTTCTTGTATAGTTTCCAGACCATGTAGGGAATGATTATTTTTCAGTAATGGATTCCAAGTAAGTCAGGTAAGCGGCAATGGCCTTGTGACAGCCGGAAAAATCAGGAGTACGGCAACCACGTTGTTTGCAGTAGCGGATACATCCGGATTTGTCCAGCTCGTTTACATGGCGGTTAAATGTGCCTTTCGTCCGTATATGGATTTCAAAACCGTCCCGTTTGGTTATTTCAAGAAAAATATCTGCCGGAATATATTCCCCGTCCAGAAATTTCTTTTTCCCCTCGTCAAGTTCCTGTTGCCACTTCACTTCTTTTAACTTGCGTTGTTCCTCTTCTTTTTCTTTTTGCTCCAGTTGCCTCTGCTCCTGTTTTTTCCGGTACGCCTCACGGGCTTGCAGCAAGGGAGCCGTGTCAAGTCCGAGTTCTTCAAAAACACGGATGGATAAAAGGGAGACATGGTTCCCGTTTGCTGCATTCTGAAGCGTGTTCGAGATCCAGTTCCTGCAATAGCCGGCGGCTTCTTCCCTGTGTCCTTCCATGTCAAGTATTCTCCGCAAATATTGCCCGCAAGAAAAATAGACGTTTCCAATCTTGCAGACCACATGGTAGTAATCATCGTTTTCATACCCGTATTTATTCTTTTCCGCCAATGAGAGATAGACATTCTCGGCATAAGGTTCCAGTTCCATATAAGGTGCCACGACGGTGTTCCCGTCAAATTTGTACTTGAATACTTTTGCTTTCATAATGACTTCGTGTTATGATTGTTCATTCATATAATCCAGTATATTCCCTTCCAGTTTGTCGTATATCCGGTTGAATCGTTCCTGATATTCTTCCAGAAAAGCCCCGTCCGCATCGCACATCTCGTCAAGTGTCATTCCGTTGATCCGGCATAATTCCATATCCGCCAGTTCGCTGACAATCTCGATAAGCATCGGACGCTCTTTGCCTTCAGGCAGTAACCCGTCTTTTTTCAGGCAACAATAGTTTCGGATATTGATTCTCAGGTACAGGTCAGCTCCTTCCCAGAGTTCATCCGGGAAGAGTGTGAATGCCTGTTTCAATCCTTCGGGCTGTTCCGCCCACCATTCGTTCAAGTTTTTCGGTTCCATATCTGTATGTTTAACTGGTTTGTAATTGCTTGGACTGCCACTGCCTGTGGGCGACGATGACCTCCTGCCGTTCCCGTTCCAGCAATGCTTCCGTTTCGGGAGTGTAGCCGAGGAAGCGGATATAACCGCCGTTATAGCCTGTAAGTTTGCATTGTATCCCGGCCTTTTCCAATTTGTCCATCCGTTTCTGCGCCAGTTTCGCGCTTGAATAATCCTTCGGCCAGAAATAATGCTCTCCGTGTGAGCCGTAATGGTCTTCTCCGAGTATCATTTCACCGGAATGCCTCCTGTGTTCGATAAAGTCAAAGCGGGCTTTTCCCAACGCCTGCCTGATGGCCTTGTGTGCCGGACCTTCGGGATGCTTGAGCACTTCCGGCTTGTCCTTCCCCTTGCAGTCAAGTTTCGGCTGTTCCACCTTGTAAGGCTTCCGGTAACTCCCTATGCCCAATGTCAGGTAGAAATTGGTATGGAAATAATCCGTCATCGCATCGCTGTCATCGAAGTTGTATGACATGACAAAGTCACAGACATTCAGCATCACCTCCTTGGCACGGTCTGTAAGATCGGGGTTCCGCCCTATGTTGTAGTGGTTGATATTGTCCTGTACCTTGCCGGATTCCTTGGTGAACGCCTCAAAGTCCGCGCTCATCAGTTTGACGTAAATGGAATTGTAGTTCTCCCGCCTGACGGAGAACTTATATCTCGGATAGGTTTCCTTGAGCCATGCCCGCGTCAGCTCCACGATTTCAGGAGCGTGCTGGCCCTTGTGATTACGGCCTTTCCAACGGTATTCGTTATACACGTACTCGGTATATTCCTTTGCCGTGGCTCCCGAATAGTCGTATTCATATCCGGTCGAAGTCGCCGAGACATCCAACTTGTCTTTCCAGACTTCAAAGAGCCTTTCAAACTCTATATTCACCTGTTGCATGATGGCAGTGTCACCACCCTTGTCCGGGTGGTGCTGCAATGCCAGACGGCGGTATTCCTTCTTCAGCTCCGCCAATGAGTGTATGTTCTGAAAATAAGTCATAGCTATAAGTATTTATGCCCCTGCGAGGCGGTTGATAAAATATTCCAGACAGTCAAGGTCCAGACCGAGGCCGAGACACGCTGTTTCTATGTCGTCTTCCCTCAAATCGTCCAGTTCCTGTAACTCACACAGGTACCGGATTTCAGAATCCAAATATTCTTGCGCTTCCATATGGCTGCAACTGCATGAGTTGCTGATCTGTTCAATGATGTTAATCTGCATATCATTCGTTTTTAGAATTATACCTGTTGTAAATTTCCCGTTTATGCCCGTAATCCAGGCTGTTCCACCACCAGTCTGACGCATCAATAAATCTCTGTGGACTTTCGGCAGTCGGACAGTCACAGATTTTCAACCCTGTGATCTGTTCCATTACATTAAAGTTCAGCGAGTCCCACCAGGACTGCATCTTTTGTGTAAACTCCTCTTTTGTACAGAAAAAGGTCTGGTCAATACATTCTTCACACCATTTTCCGTCAGACCAGTGTCCGTCATTGTCATCATACACATAGCTGATATGTTCATTCGTATTGGCGTTTACCCATACTTGAATTTCCAACTGTTGTGAGCCGCATTCTTTGCATACAAGGATGTCGGAATCATCCGGCTCTTTTCTGAAAGCCCTGCCGTCATAGAGCACAACGGCACGTTCCACGAGTTGTTTCTGATTATTTTCCGATAACTCGGCAAAGAACCGTTCCGCCGCGCCGAATATGGCATTGTCCGCTAATCCGGACCATTTATCCCAGAAGTGCAGGTACATGCCTCCAAATACGACCTTGCATTCTTCCTTGCTCCAGGCGTTCCACATATAGTAGAAGAAGCTGGAGACTGCATTTTCCGCTTGATATTTCATTGTTCTTCAGTTTGTGGTTCTACTTTTTCGCTATCTTCCAGTTGCCGCCATACAGCCTCATACATTCCGGAAAGCCAGTCGATGTTGCTGGCACCGAGTTCGAACGGGCTGTAACATTCCACTTCATCACCGCTTTCTTTCTCTTCGGCAAGGACGGTCAGACTGCCCGCCGTTACACGGAGTCCTGTCACCCTGCATTCGTAGGGGTCTCCGTTCTTGCCAAACCATATCACCCAGACCGGGTCATAATCCTCTTCCGGAAACCGTATCGCGTTCATGGCATGGTCATGGAGCAACTGCCGTATCGCTTCGATAATGTCTTTTCGCAGTTCTTCAATCCTGTCCCCGAACACTGACATGGCGGATTTTGCGTCTTTCTGCTTTATGGAGAGAACCTGCGTGTCGGGATGGATGCTGAAATCCCAGTCCGTCACTTCATCGTCATCCCGCGTCGTGTGGATGTTGCCACCCAATACCAGACCGCAGTCTTCCGACACCATTCTTTTCGCTTCTTCACGGTCTTCCGCCGCCACAGTGTAAGTACCCTCGAAGGAGTATCTTACTTTTACATCGTATTTTGCCATAATCTTCTATGATTTGATTGTTAATGATTTGATTTTATCAGGATACAATGCGCACCGCATCCCCGAAAAAGGAGTCGTCCACCCCATATACATGTTGGACTGAACAGTCATAGTTGGACCGTTCGTCATCCAGCCGGAAGCGGAATCCGTGATAGTCCTCCACTTCCAGTTTTAGTTTTACATCTTTCTTCAGTTCCATTTCAAGCAGGCTTCCGCCACCGAATATTGAGCTGAAAAGCCCGCAGCAGTTACCTTTTGGTATGATGATTTCTTTCAGCGAGAAATCGGCATCATACAATTCTTTCAGGCTTACCCTGCCGATGTATGTCAGCAGGTTCGCACCGCAGCAGGAATTGATAAGCTCCTCATAGAATTGTTCGTAGGAAACCTGCTCCTTGCCGTTCCGGTTCTTACGGTTCGGGAAACGCCCGTAAGCCCTGTAGCCGTGTTCCGTCAGGATTTTCTTTACTCTTGCCGGATTGAGGTTCAGGCTGTCCACCATGTCCCCGAAGTAGGATTCCTCGTACCTGTAACCGCCCTGCGATTCAAACCAGTTGGAGTTGATGCAGTCATAGTTGGAAAGCATCTCCACACGGATAGGAATGTCGTCCGTGTGCCTTATTAATTCCTTCACCACGTCCGAATCGTTGCGGCTGTAAATCTCGTCACGGATTTCATCTTCGTGCTCATCGAAGAAGTCATCCACCTCTTCTTCGTCGAAGCCACCCGATACGCTGCATTCCTCTTTCAGTTTCGCGATAATCTCACGGACAGCCTCCCATTCGGCATCGCTGTACCACTCGTCTGCCTTTTCCCACAAATGTTCGCGGCTCTTGCTGTCAAGGCATTTTTGAATCAGCCCGCGATGGTTGTCAAGATTGTCATTGTAGTCCGTCCATACCAGCGTATAGGCCGGTTCCATCAGGGATTTGATGAGATCCAATGTCAATGTTTTCTGTTCATCCATTTCTGTTACCTGTGTACGGCAGGATTCCTTTTCCCGTACATACCGTTATAAATGACAGAAGCGGTCTTCAAGCCGCCTCCGTGTTGTTACCTAACCATACAGTTCCTTCACGATCTTGTCGTATATTTCCTTTGCCATTTCCGTATTCCGGTTGAAGTGGAAATAAGCCGTGTATCTGTATCCCGTTCTTGGCACTCCTCCGCACAGCTGTATCGCCCTGTCTATCTCCCAGTCGATATCACCTATGCCGAGGGATATGCTTGTGCCATGCAGCATACACCGGGCGAGTTTCAATGCGGAATCTGTCTTGTCTTCCTTGCGCAGCCTGTCGAAAGCCATCAGCGCGATTTCCCTGTTGCTTATCGTTACCGTATCCATGACTGTTATTTTCAGTTCAATGTGAGTGAATCCTTTTTCCTGTCACGGCTTGCCAGCGTTCCGAAATGGATGCTGAATATGCGCCGGCTGAAGCAGATCGGAGAATTGTATTCCACCCGTTGCCACAGGGTAAAGTGGTCGTCGGAGAATGACCATCTGAAATATCCTGACAACGAGCCGAACAGCGGATTGGTATTCCTGTTTATCAGGAACTTGTTCACATCCACGATGTGCCCTGCCGTCAGGAGAATGTTCAGTATCTCCACAAACGCCATTTGCGAATAGGGGTCAACTGGCATTACCGGTCCTTTGAAGTTGATTTCCATCTTGTATATGTTTTAATCGTAATTGTCGTCGAATATCTCGAAGCGGGGAATACCCGTGTCGAAATAGTTGCTTGATATGCCCGGATAGTACAGCAGGCTGTCATCCATGTTGTCCGGGCAAGGCTCATCGTCGATATAGGTCGCATTTCCATAAAGTTCGATATAGTGCGCCACCAACAGGTGAGGGTCTTCCGTGCTGATGTCATGCCCGTAACGGTCACACCAGTCGAAGAAACAATCCTTGTCGGGTTCCTCCAGCTGTTCCATCGCCTCCCTTATCTCGAAGAAGCTGGGACACAGCCATTCCCGGTTGATGAGCAGGTCCGGAATCTCCTTCCATCTCGTGTACCTGTATTCCGGTGTTTCCTCTTCGGGGAACAGTTCGGAGCAGGTACACAGGAATTCCCCCATGTCGCCGAAGTCGGACATCTGTAACCAGTTGTCCTTCTCCCGCCCCATGTCTATAAGATGCTGCGTGGTCACTGCCACTTCTGCCTGATTCAAGTCCATGATATTCTTCATTATAGTTTATGATACGGAACCGGAGATTTCATTCCACAGGCTCCAAAAGGTCCGCACCCCGGCAGTGCAGGGTTTTTCGGGGAAATACCGGAGCCCCCGGCGAGGATGATTTTCCCGAAAACCGCTTGCGGCATGACCTTGCCCTGCCGGTAGGGGGCGGGCTACCTTTGCCTGTGGAATGGAATCTGCGGTTTCTCATTTGTTTTTCCATTTTTCAGTTCATGATGCGCTGGCTTCCCCAGCTGATATGTATTTTCCCTTCGCTGTCACGCTCCCTGACCAGCAGGCTCTCGATGACGGACATGGTGACGTCGAACTCCTCGAAGATTTCCGACTGTTCCTTTACTTCGCCCGTCTTGATGAACTCGTTCAGCCGCTCTTTGGTAAGCACCAGCGCCATCAGGTTCTGCTCCACGGAGTCCTTGTAGGTGACATAATGCACGTCCTTCAGCTCTTTGGAGTCGAGACGGATGAAACGGAAGTAGAACTGCTCCATCTTCGGGATGTTCCATTGCAGGGATTCAAGTATCACGTCGTTGCAGGTGGGTATGTTCACCGAACTGCTCAGGCTCTGTTGCGTGCAGACCAGTATACCGTTGACGGTGGAGTCGAACTCCGTCACGATGCTTTGCCGTTTCTTGAACGCCACGTCGCCCTTGACCACAAATACGGGACGGTCAGGAAAACATTCGCGGAGACGGCTCTCGTAAAGGTCGAATGCGGCTATGGACGTGCAGCCGACAGCCACTTTGCCGGGTATCTTCCGTACCAGCCTTTCGATGTACCTTGTCTTGTTCGGAATCCCGTCTCCGGAATAGCCCTCTATCAGGTGTGGGACGGAGCAGGCCTTGATGAGCAGCTTGATCTGGCGCATAAGCCGGAGTCCGGCATCCTTCTTTGCATCCCCCGTGCTGTTGTAATACAGTTCGCAGATGCGGCAGAACTCCTCGATGATGACACGGTAAACCTCACGCTCGCCGTCGGACGGGCTGACGGTATGTGTCCGTATCTTGTATTTTTCTCCTGCAAAGTCCCTGAACTTGCGTGTAATGACGGTCTTCCCGATAAGGCCGGCCAGCTCCTCCTTGTTATAGACATCCTGGTTCTGCTTCTCAATGCCGAACACGGTGGATTTCCCCGGACAGTGGCAGGCACGGAAAAGCACATGCCCCCTGAAAGCGGGGAACGGCTCACCATAGTGCGGATTGTTATCTTCCTCTATCTCCTTGTCCCTGTTCTCGTGGTACACCCGACTGCTCCAACAGACCATGTTTATGGAATTGTTATACAACAGCTCAAACTGGCTGTACAGTTCGGCGATGTTGTTGCGTGTGGTCGTACCGGTGTCGAGTATCTTGTATTTGAGGCGGCGGAAGAGACCGAGGATATGCCTTGTACGTTGTGACGACGGGTTGGTTATCTCGTCCGACTCGTCGAAAACAAGGCACAGTTTTCTTGAACTGCGTTTGACGAACCTTGCCATGCCCCGTTTCAGCTTGCCGAGCATGGAGGTGGATAGGACGATGAACACGCCTTCCGGCACAGTTTCCAGGTCGGCATTGTTCCTTGCCACCCGGAACTGTTCCCTGTTTATCGAGAGGAAGGGTATCCATGTCATATTGGTGGCGATGGCAGGAGCCAGTATGATGACATTCCGTACTTTGCGGAATTTGAGCAGGTATTTGGCACGATGGTACACGGCGGCAGTCTTGCCAGAGCCTTGCTGCTAGTTCAGCAGCGTGTGGCGTTTCTGCAAGACAAGGTTCAGGTCGTGTTTCTGGAGCGTGGTAAACTCGCAGGTCTCGCCGTCCTTGTTGATGAATGCACACCGGTCCAGGTATTCTTTCAGCCTGTCATCTTCTTCCATTTCCGGGAACAGCCGGTTCTGCATTTCGTACTCTCTCCGCTTGCGTCGGATCAGTTTCTCCGCCGCACGGATTTGACGCATGTTCTTTTCTGTCGGCACTTCCGGTATGGGCAGTTCAGTACGTTCCAGCACGAGGTCGTTGATACTTGCCGCCTTGTGCGGAACTTTGTCAAGGAGTCGCGGAGCATATTGTTTCAGTTTGAATCCGTATGAGGTCTTCACCAATGCCACTTCCTTGCGAGG
>OCHB01000914.1_pt1 | contig 26263 bp, 18 predicted proteins | sample 1538731 | NCBI WGS metagenome assembly OCHB01 (sample SAMN04571721, study PRJEB22368) | human gut metagenome | biome: human gut; material: stool | host: Homo sapiens | place: Luxembourg | collected 2012-09-20 | reverse complement strand
TTAATCTTTGTATATATTACACAAACATTACAAAAGAAGTTGCAATGTAAAATAATTCATGATATAAACTATGCATGAGATGCGAATATGACACGCCCAGAAAGGAGCGGATATCGCATAGATACCAAATTATTGTTTGGCAAATACCGTATTATTTCGACTCTTGGTGCCGGCAGCAGCGGCACTGTCTATCTTGCCGAACATCTCAAACTGAAAGTTTATCGTGCTATTAAGTGTATCCCCAAAGACACGGCACGAAACACTTCCAACTTTTCAGAAGAACAGCTTTTAAAGGAAGCCGGCCTTCTGAAGAATCTTAATCATCCTGGCATCCCCCTCATATATGATATCGACGAAGACGATCATTTTTTTTATATGATAGAAGAATTTATTCAGGGTGATTCACTGGAGGATCTTATTCTCCATCAGGAAATAATTCCAGAGGAACAATTCATAAATTACGGCATGCAGATTTGCGCCGTTCTTGTTTATCTGCATCATTTATCTCCATACCCTATCCTGTATCAGGATTTAAAACCGGAGCATATTATATTATGTGGAAATCAGGTAAAAATAATCGACTTTGGAATTGCTTCATTTATTACCGTTTTCGGTAAAAATTTCCAGTTATACGGAACAGAAGGATATGCAGCGCCGGAAGCTCTTAACGGAGATACCGTAACTACAGCTTCCGATATCTATTCTCTTGGGAAAGTGTTAGAAGCACTCGCCAGAACATGCACACCTGACTGTTCTGAAACACTCACGCATATTATAGAAAAAGCGGCCGACCGGAATCCGGATTCCAGATACCAGACAGCCACAGATCTTATGCTTGCACTGTCAGAACTTGCCGGGGGAAAAAATCCGGTCAAAAAAGGTCTTATCTTCCGACAGTCATCCAAAAAGAGATATTCTGCGTGTCACTCATTTGCACATCTCATAAAAAACATAGCCGTGATCGGCAGCCGTTCCGGTGCCGGTGCAACATTTTTTTCAGTATCCCTGGTAAACACACTGAATCACAGACATATTCCCTGCTGTTATATACCAATGGATCATTCTGACAACCTTATATCCATGACCCAGACAGGGATTTCGCTCACAGAACACGAGGGAATCTTTCAGTCAAAAAATTTTACCGCCACTCCCTGTTATGGTCCCGGAATTGAAGATCCTGTTTTACCATCTGTCATCCGGGTAAGGGATTTTGGCACTCACACCAGCGAATATTCTGACTTTGGTCATTTCGACCTGACATTTATCCTGTTAAGCGGCAGTCCATGGGATTTTGCAGATACACTGTCTTTTATCAGCCGGCTTGAAAATACTGGATCTTACATATATATCTGCAACCATGGCAATAAAAATGCTGCAAAAAAATATGCCAGATATCTGAAAAATCCGGTCTATTGTTTTCCTGAAGACATCAATCCTTTTTATGTGACTCCAGAGAAGGAACGTCTTATTATGCAAATTCTACAACGAAAGGAGCTGATACATCATCCGGAACATCGGAAAAACTGACTTAAATAAGAGACTTACCATAGGTATTTTAGGCTGCACAGCCGGTGCCGGTGTAACACACCTTGCAATTACACTTTCAAACCTGTGCCATTCCAAGCTGCATAAAAAAACTGCACTGTTAGAGCTGCATAAGAGAAAAAACCTTTCAACAATTCCCTCTGAAACCACGCTCCCATGCAGATGCGGGTTTATGGGTAACCGGACTGTTTTTGACATTCATGGAGTAGATTACTATCCGGACATAACACCGGACGAACTGCCGGAGCTATATAATCAGGGATACCATATCCTGCTCCTTGATTTTGGAAGTTTTAATGAGTGCTGTATCAATGAATTTCTGCGATGTGACAGAAAACTTGTCATCGGAAGTCTCGCACCATGGAATATCAGGCAATATCGGGAATTATTAGAATCGATCAGTCACTATACAAACCTTGGGGAAGGTTTTTACTGTCTAACACGAACGGAAAGTCCAAAACAGATTCGTGATTTTTCCCGTCTTTATCAGATTTCCATAAGCAGTGTTCCATCCATTCCGGATCCATTTTATATAAAGAAAGAACACTTTTCCATTCTGCAGGAATTTATCTGCTGAAAAGTTTCTGCACAAAACATTTTTTTAATATATCACATAATTGTAACCAGCGAATTTCCTTTTGGGAACAAAGGACTTTGATCCGCTTTGTCATACAGTAAGTAATAACGGGGGATAACTACATTGGATTCTAAACATATGAAAAAGCTTTATTTAGAGCTCTCTTCCTTAGAACATATGGGGACAACCATCTGGTTCGAAGGTGTGCCAAGCAATTCAAAAGAGGTCACAGAAGAGCTTTCCGTCACAGAAGAAAATTCTTACATGAGAGATTATATATTCAACGAGGGGGTGTTAACAGAATTACATTTTGATAAGATCAAAAAAACGAACCTTTGATAACGGTCTGTACATTTTGCAGACAGATCCGGTATCATAACAGTTGACAGGGATGGAGTACCTCAATGCCCACCCAGTCAGAATAAGAAAAAATATCTAAGACGATATACAAATCCGACAAAAAGAAACGGCAGAGTTTTACCGAATATAAGCTCTGCCGTAAAATAAGAGTAAATAACTTTGAATTTACATATCATTATGCTACAATAGGAACACAAACGATAATTCTTAAGAAGAAGAGGGTTCTTAACATGAAGAAAAAATTTGTCCCTATTTTGGCTGCCGGCGCTCTGATCGTCGTCATTATCTGTTTTATGCTTCTCGGAAGCATCATAGAAAAATATACACCTTCCAAAGAACATATGAATTTATCTGATTATTATAATCTGTCCGGCGAACAGGACGTAGCCCTGATCTTAGATAACCAGATTCTCGACGCAAAAGGAAAACTCCTTAACGGAACTGTCTATCTTGATTATGAAACTGTATGTTCTTATCTGAATGACCGTTTTTACTGGGATCACAATGAAAATAAACTTCTTTACACAACTGCAACAGATTTGATTTCTGCGGATGCAGACAGTACCAGCTATTATGTGACAAAGGATTCTCATTCCTTAGATCACCCAATTGTCAAGGCGGATGCCCAGACTGCATATATCGCAATCGACTTTTTAAAACTGTACTCCGATTTCTCCTATGAAGTACTTGACTCACCAAACCGTGTAATTCTTACGACTGCCTGGGGTGACTACACCACTGCGCCGGCGAAGCAAAAAACACAGCTCCGTCAAAAAGGCGGCATCAAGAGTCCGATCCTCGCAGATATTGGCAAAAACACGGAAGTTACTGTTTTAGAAACAGGAGATACCTGGACAAAAGTATCCACTGCAGAAGGAATCATCGGATATATCAAATCAAAAGCACTTGGCGCAACATCCACAAAAACGCTGACCAGCGATTATGTTGCGGAAGAATTTACACATATAAAAAAAGATTTTAAGATCAATATGGCATGGCATCAGATCACAAACGCAGATGCCAATACAACCATTGCATCCGTGCTTCAGAACACCAAGGGGATCAATGTTATCTCCCCTACATGGTTTTACCTGAATGACAATAACGGAAACATTGCCTCACTTGCAAGCTCCGACTATGTAAATTACTGCCACCAGAAAGGTATTGAAGTCTGGGCACTTGTAAGCAATCTGGAAAACAAAGATGTCGACACCACATCCGTTTTAACTTATACATCCAAACGTGAGAACCTGATCAATAACCTGATCTCCGCAGCTATTCAATATAATTTTGACGGTATCAATGTTGACTTTGAAGCATTAAGTTCTGAAGTCGGTGACTCTTATATTCAGTTCATACGGGAGTTGTCATTAAAATGTGCAAACAATGGCATTGTTCTTTCCGTGGACGATTATGTTCCCAGTAGTTTTACTGCATTCTATAATCGCGCAGAACAGGCAACTTTTGCAGACTATGTTGTTGTCATGGCATACGATGAACATTATGCCGGTTCTGAGGAAGCAGGATCTGTAGCTTCGATCGGCTTTGTAAAAGAAGGCGTTGCCAATACCTTAAAAGAAGTTCCGGCAGATCAGCTGATCTTAGGCATGCCGTTTTATGCCCGTGTATGGTCCGAGACACCTGTTGATGACACCACAGGTGCTGACAGCACAACACAGACATCCGATAACAATAATAACGACACTGATGAAACAGACAATGCTGCTGCCGATGCCCAGGCTGCCGATGAAGCTGCTGGCACCAGTGACTCAGCCGACAGCTATCAGCTTTTTACACTGGATTCCTATGCAACAAGCATGTCAGAGATTCAAAAACTGATCAGTACAAATGCTGCCGAACCGGTATGGTCAGACATTGACGGTCAATATTATGTACAATACGAAAACAATGGTATCACTTACAAAATATGGGTGGAGAATGCTGCTTCCCTGGAAGAGAAATTAAAAGTCCTTCAGGAAAACCAGCTTGCCGGCGGCTCCTTCTGGAAACTTGGTTTAGAGCTGCCTTCTATCTGGGACACTATCATTAAATACATCAATTAAATACAATCATTCAAATATTCAATCATTTTATTATGACATAAACCCCGGATATCGTGAATATTTTATAAAAACGATACTCCGGGGTTTTTATGAAAAAAAAGATAGAACTTATCATGGCTGTCTGTCTGGTGATCGCCGCATTTTTTCTTGGAAGCCAAAGCGCCATACTTGTACAAAACAGTCACATAGACACAAAAGGCACACCGGACACAGATTCCGCACATAATACAGAGCTTACCGGGGACACCGGACAGACCAGCTCACCTTCTGGTAATTTATCGATCGTGATCGATGCCGGGCACGGCGGTATCGATCCCGGCAAAGTCGGCACCAATGACGCACTGGAAAAGGACATCAATCTTGCGCTGGCACTGAAACTTCGGGATAAATTCAAGCAGGATTCCATCCGGATTATCCTAACACGCGACTCGGACATCGGTCTTTATTCTGAGGGAAACACCAACAAAAAAGCTGAAGATATGCAAAACCGCTGTAAAATCATCACGGAGGCAGCCCCCATCTTTACGGTCAGCCTGCACCAGAACAGCTATCCGTCTCCGGAAGTCTGCGGTGCACAGGTATTTTATTTTGGTCAGTCGCAGGATGGAAAAAAACTGGCAGATACGATCCAGGACAGCCTGATCGCAAATGTTGATCCTGATAATCACCGCGTTGCAAAAGCAAATGAAAGCTATTATCTGCTCAAAAAAACACCCACACCTACCGTTATTGTAGAGTGTGGGTTTCTAAGTAATCCGACAGAGGCAGATCTTCTTTTGACAGACGACTACCAAAATAAGCTCGTAAATGCCATATATATCGGTATACAAAATTATCTATCGGAATCCATGTAGTCCGAAAATCAATTTTTATGCCTCCTGTGCGAGAGTTCCTTTTACTGCTTTGATAAAATGCTCTGCAATTCCATACAAACGTGAGGTCTGCACACGGTAAGTATCCTGATCCTCAGAGGTCGGAGTTTCATTCTTTGCATCGACTCCAAACGCTCCCATGGAGAAATGATTCAGATCAAGGTCCTTTATGTGTGCACAGTGTAATTCTGTAACATCATCATTCTCTCCGCCAAGCGAATCCATAAGATTCTGTGCCTGTTCTTCAAAGAGTTCTGCCGTCTCCTCTGAATCTGTGGCGACCAGTCCATGTATACCATCTTCCTTTGCCTGGAATGTCGCCGCGATCTTTCCGCGCAATTCACTTTCCATCATTATATCGACGATTCCTTTTTTGTCCACACCGCGCACGATTTTAACAGAAACATTCATAAGTTCATCATTGACCATTACTGGAACAGCATACTGCTCTTCTTTTGCAAGAATACTGTTTACGGAAAGCTGCGCGGAAAGCATTTTCATCTCACGCACATCAAGACTCGTCACATGATCGCTGTTTATCATCGTCTTCATCACATTTTCTGCAAGTTCGCCTAACTTCTCCTGTGCAGCCGCCATATCTGCCGGTTCTGAAACAGCTTCTCCAAATTCCTCTAACAATTCCTGCTTAATTGCTTCTAAATCATCCGCATCTACCTGATTGTCTCCATTGTGGTCTGCCATACTGCTTCCAAAAATCTTACGAAACATCTGATTACGCTGGTTGAGCATGGATTCCATTGCCAGCACATTTGATATTGTATTTGGAATATCATATTTATCCAAAATACGATAAATACTCTCATCCGCATTTGCTGCCTGCTCTAACTGCGCAAGCTGCTCTTTTGCATAATCTGCATCAATGCCACTCTCATCTGCCTGTTCTTTTGCCAGCTCCAGCGCTGCTTTAAATTCCTCCGGCGTCATGTTCTCCCAGTCAGAATCCTGATCAAACAACACTTTCGCACGCTCCGGTGTCAGTAATTCCGAAGCATCTTTTAAGCAGTTATTCTGATAGGCTGCCTCAATCTGATCCGTAATCGAGCTGCCATTGGATGTCCCGGATACGCCATTAAAATCAGAATCTACAGAATAATCCATCTTATTGCTGCGTTTTTCAGACCGCACAGCTGTCAGAAGATTTTTCATCGTAAGGGGCGATCCCTGCTGTATCAGTGCACCGATTGCTGCACCATCTGTATTTTCTACCTGTCGGATCAGACGATAGATTCCTATATAAGAGCTTCGCTCCTCCTCACTGATTTCGTGATTCTGTTCCATTTTCCAGAGATATTCACTGAATCTGCGGTTATCCTCCCTACCAGACTCCTCGCTCTTAATGTTCTCTGCCTCCTGGTTTAACGATGTAAAATCCATTTCCAGTGGGTTGATCCCGCGTTTTATCATCTGTGTGACAACCGCCGGAGTCATATTTTTAAAGACACGCTGCACTTCTTCATCTGCTGCTTTCATCTGAAACACAGAATCCTGGGTGATCTCGATACTGTTATATCCAAGAATCCGAACCGCACGACGGTTTTCATCCGTCAGTTCCATATCAAGGTCGTTTAAAATATCATCCACGTTACGGAATGCCTTCTGGATGGAATCTCCCAGATCAGTTCTCGGTGCTGTCATCAGGGTCTCATACTGCTGACTTGCCTTTTCAAAAGAACTTTTCAGTTCCATACCGGCTTTATGGACACCATTGATCGTCGACACCTCGGCATCTTTCATTCCAAGCACATATGCCGGAACATAACGCATATCGGAAACTTTTTTATCGACCTCTCTAAAAAGTTCCACCTGCTCGTCGTTCACATCCACACCTTCAGATATCAGGAGATTTTTATAATATGCATTTTCCTGATCTTTCAGCTGTTCCACCAGTTTTACCAACGGCTCGGTGTCAATGGAAACCCCCTGTTTTAATAGACGGTAATTTGCTTCCACCGTCATTGCAAGACGAATTTCTTCTAACTGTCTGCGTGCCGTCAGAAGCTGCTGCCCTTTTGGGGTATAACTCTCGTTCGCAATGCTCTGCGCTGCATCCTCACTCTGAGCTTCAGATGATGCCACAGTTCCCACCGCCTGGCTTTCTGATGCCGCCGTTCCCGATGTCCGGTTTGCCGCAGCTTCCCTTAAACTGTCCAGGGTAAGTGGCAATCCTTTTTCCACGATATAAGCAAGATCTTCATCCGTGGCATTTTCTACGGTATCCACAGCGTCTTTCGCCTGCTCCATCCATGTATAGCCGGACAGGATCACCGCATCCTGTGCGCTTTTCCCTTCGCTGACCGCCTCTGCTGCAAGTGCGGCAATATCTTCTGCCCCCGTGGTCAGTCCCGTCTGGCGCAGAGCCTGTGCATAAGTAAGATTCTCCTTCGTCAGCGGTATATCATTTTCTAACATCCACTTACTGGTTGCAATGGTATCATCATTTACTTCCAGTCCTGCTGATGCGATCACGTTTTTCACCTGTGGAAGGAAGGACGAAATATCCTGCTGTTCTGCCGGAATATAGCCTGCACTTGCAGAATGCTCAGCAAAATATATATTTCGCACCGTAGGCTCTAACCGATTATCAATCAGATATTTTACAGCGCCATCATCCAATGCGGATAAAGAATCCGCCATATTTACTGTCTCTGCGATCTGTTTAAAATTATCATCCGCAAGCGGCAGATCCGCTTCCCGCAGACTGTTTGCGATCTGAACTGCAAGTTCCGGACTGCCCGTGATCTGTGCAAGCTGTTCGAGATCATCTCCAAATTTAGAAATATCCACCCCCGCCTTTGCCAGCTGTGCTTTGATCTTATCCGTCACGGTCACAATCTTATTGCTCGTGGTATCATCCAGCGAAAAGCCATCCTCCTGCATTTTTTCATAATCTTCCGGTGAAGTAGTTTCCGCAAGCACAGCCATCTGTGCTTTTCGCTCGCCTGCATCCATGGAACCGGACTGCTCTATTTCATCTATGACCGTCTTTTTCTCTTCTTTTGCCGGATTCAGATAAGTAACCTCTTTTGCCTGAAAAGACGTAGTTCCTGCAGATTTTTTACTACTCTCTGTCTTTACCGCATCCGCAAACATCTGAATTCCGTTTTTTTCTTCCACGGCGCCTGTCTGCGGCATTAAATCCATCACGCCCTTATTCTGCTGCTGTTGGTTATCTATTCTCATGATCCGACTCTCCTTGTCATTTCTGTTCTTACATACTTTCCGTACAGTTTTTCCTTGCCTGATTTCTGCTTTTCACTCAGTTATATCTGACCAATCCGGTTATATCAGGACAAAAGAATGGCGCATACTTTCACTTCCCTGAAATATCTGCGCCATCCATAGCTGATGTATATATCGGATACATCAGCACATTTATTAAGTTTTTCGATACGATTCCAAACGCTGTTCTGCTATTTTATACAGTTTTTAATAGCGGAATACTGCCACACCAAAGCCCGGAAGCGGATATGCAAACGAGTATGGTCTTCCATCACATTCCTTCGACACAGATTTATAATTTACCGGACGCTCTTTGCCGCTTCCGCCAAATTCTGCATCGTCACTGTTTAAAATCAGTTTATAAGTCTTGTGTTTTGGTACGCCTACGCGGTAGTCGCTGCGTTCCACCGGTGTAAAATTGCATACAAAAAGCAGATTATTCTTTCCGTCTTTGCTCTTTCTGATAAAGCTGAAAATACTGCGCTCAGCATCATTTGCATTGATCCATTCAAATCCACCCCAGCTGCTGTCAAGTTCATAGAGTGCCGGATTTTTCTGATAAATATGTAATAATTTCTTCACCCAGTTCTGCATATGCTTATGATCCGGGTTTTCCAGCAGATACCAGTCTAATTCTCTCGCCTCACTCCACTCCTGAAGCTGTGCAAATTCCTGTCCCATAAACAAAAGTTTTTTACCAGGATGTCCCATCATAAACGCATAGCCGACCATCAGATTTTTAAATTTATCTTCCATCTCGCCCGGCATCTTATTGATCATGGAACATTTCAGATGTACCACTTCGTCATGGGAAAGCACAAGAATGTATTTCTCACTCTCGTTATAACTCATGGCAAAAGTCATTTTGTGGTGATTATCCTTGCGGAAATACGGATCAAGTTTCATATAATCCAGGAAATCATGCATCCATCCCATATTCCATTTATAACTGAAATTCAGTCCGTCATCTTCCACACGGCCGGTGACTTTCGGCCATGCCGTAGATTCCTCAGCGATCATGACTGCTCCCGGGTTTCTTCCAAGGATCAGTGTATTGACATGCTTAAAGAACTCCACTGCCTCAAGATTCTTATTATCACCGTATTTATTCGGAACCCACTGTCCCGGCTGCTTTCCATAATCCAGATATAACATAGATGCCACTGCATCCACACGCAGCCCGTCAATATGATAATGCTCGATCCACATCAATGCACTGCCGATCAGGAAATTCTTTACTTCATTCTTGCTGTAATCAAATATCTTTGTACCCCAGTCCGGATGTTCTCCTTTTCTTGGATCCGCATATTCATACAGACATGTTCCATCAAACTCAGCCAGTCCATGTGCATCTTTCGGGAAATGCGCCGGCACCCAGTCTAGGATCACACTGATCTTGTGCTTGTGACATTCATTGATAAAATATGCAAAATCCTGCGGCGTTCCATAACGGGAAGTCGGTGCATAATAACCGGTTACCTGATATCCCCAGGAACCGTCAAACGGATACTCGGAAATACCCATCAGCTCAATATGTGTATATCCCATCTCCTTCACATACGGGATCAGATATTTCACAAGATCCCTATAACTGTAAAATCCGTCATCCTCTCTGCCCGGATGGCGCATCCAGGATCCCGGATGTACCTCGTAGATCGCCATAGGTTTTGCATAGATATCTTTGGTCTTTGCACGCTCTTCCATCCATTTTTCATCGGTCCACTTAAAATGCTCTATATCCGTGACGGCAGATGCCGTTCCCGGACGAAGCTCTGCATAATTTGCATATGGATCCGCCTTATAGAGCCGTTTTCCATCTTTTGTCTCTATCAGATATTTATACAGTGCACCTTCCTCGATCCCCGGAATAAACAATTCGAATATTCCCATGGTATCCGGCTCTAACCTTGTCATTTCATCTGCCGTTTCATCCCATCCGTTAAAAGAACCAATCACCCAGATTCTTGCGGCATTCGGAGCCCACACATCAAAACATACTCCACGGATTCCATATTGATCCGTAAAATGAGCCCCCAGTTTCCGGTAAATCTCGTAATGCGTCGCCTGTCCAAATAAATAGCGATCCAACTCTGAAAAATTAGCCATACCCTTACACCCCTTTATTTTTATGTCATGATTATAGCCTGTATATTTTAGATTCCAAAATCTTTTTCGCGAAGAATCACATAATCTTCATCATCATATCTTCTGGACGTAATAATGCTAAATGCTTTTCGTAAACCGCCCTTCTCAGATTTATGAATCGCATCGTCCACAATCTCTTTTACCTCTGTAAGCGTTGTTGCCTTATCATATTTCTGAATATTGCTGATACTGTTGTAAAGTGCCAGAATACCCATCTCATCTATTGTATAGCCAAGTTCGTTTGCATACGCTTTCGCAAATGAAACAAGCTCATCACTGGTAAATATCGGAATATTGATCTTCTCAGAGAAACGGGAAGCAAATCCTTCATCTCTGCCGAGTGCCTTCTCAATTCCACGGTGTGTATCTTCCATAATGACAAATAATCCGCTTGTATCACTTTTCAGAAGAAGTGCCAGCCGGACTGCCGTTTCTTTGGAAATATCTCCGGCTTTCTCTATGATCAGACAGCCCCCGGAAATTTTCTTTAACAGTGATGCTACATCCTTTTTATTCAGTGCGGAAGCTTCAATCTTTCCAACCTTTCCTTTTGGTTTTCCGGTTTCTTTCTGAAGTGCTTTCACCATAGCCGTTGCAAGGACTGTTTTGCCACTTCCGCTGCCACCCTGGATCACCATATTTCCGGTAGAAGCATCCTTTCCTGTTATCAGATGTCTTGCCGCACCTGTAAGTGCCTGACAAATCTGTTCTTCCATTCCCTTGATCGAAACAAAATAGGTAAATATCCCCCGAAGTTCTTCACCCAGTGATGTAACTGCCTCAAAACCGGTCTCATCCTCAGGCTCTGTGATCTCCGGAAGGACTCTTTCCACCCGGTCCTCTTTCTTAAGAACCTCTTTCGTTACCTCAACTGCCGTGTTGTCAGCCAGCTCTTTCTGTGTGATATCATCCGTCGCGCTTTCCGTATCGGTAATATGCTCTACCGCTTCGGCTAATGCCTGTTCCGTTACCACTTTGCCAAGATCGATCGTGTCTGCGGTAACTATATCAAAATCATCTGCTTCAGATGTTTTCTCTTCACTAATATCTGAAACTTCTTCTGCCGCCTTCTCCTCTGTACTGAGATCTACAGTTTCCTCATCCGTTTCTTCTGCGGAGAGATCTGCGATTTCCTCATCCGGCTGAGATCCCGGTATCTGCTCCTGTCCGGATATTTCCACATCTTCTGTCTCCTGCATCATCCCGGATACTTCTTCTGCAAGCTCCGCTGCATTCACTCCTGGCCCAGATATCTCTCCCATTGACGCTGCCGGCTCCGGTTCCATTGCGGACGCTGCTGTTCCGGCTGCCTCTGCCAGCTGTTTATCGATATCCGCCGTCTCTGTCGATATCCGGTCAATCTCTTCCTGTAAGATCTGATTCATGTTTGCAACCATAGCTGCTGCCCTGTCATTTTCTAACGGCTTGCCTTCTATGTACTGATCCTGCAGTATATCTTTTGGAGCAACACCTGCATCAAGCTTTGGAATAATGTCTGCAAGACGTCCCATAATTTCTTCCGCTTCCTGCAGCGCACGCGCCTTTGCAGATTCAAGTCTGCGCTGCTTTGCATCTTCTAATGCAACTTCTGCGGCATATTTCGTCTTTTCCCACTCAGCAAGCACTTCTTCAATGCTCATCTGACCTGTGATCTGGTGCTCTAATGCCGTTTTCTCCGGCATATACATCCCAATCTGTCCATCATGTTCTTCTGCAAGCAGCTCTTTGAAATTGATCTTTAACGAATCATCGATCTCGTGATCCGTCTCTATATGTTCCAGCGTATCTTCCTCTTCCTCAGATGGATCATATTCTTCTTTCGGAAGCTGCAGATATGGAATCTCCTCCACAAGCTTTTTGATGTTGTCCATACTGTCTGTAACAGTTTCTTTTTCCGTCGCCTGCATGATCTGCTGCATGCTCTTTTGCAGCTCTTCCTGCAGATTCTGTGTATTAAACCGTTCCGGTGAAAGCTTCACATCCGGTATCTGTACGGTTTCATTCACGATCTCACCGGAGTCAAGCTCCTCCTCCGGTCTGACCTCAACAACACCTTCGCGTTTCTGACAAAATCTGCGATACTTTTCTTCCTGCTGTTTATTTAACGGCTGATAGATCATCTTCAGTTCTAAGGCACGCTCTACATATGGACCGTCACCAAACCACAGTACCAGTTCATCACATGCCTCCACACACTTATCTGCCATACCTGCTTTATGATACAGACATGCAAGTTCAAATGCCCATTCTTCGGTATATTCCTGCTCTTTTAACTCCTCTAAAATTCCGATCAGAGTTTCTATATTTGCACCCTGGGCTTTGCAGATCTCGTATTTCAACACATATTTCAAATTATCATGTGGTGCGATCTCCACAAATTCCTGATAATAATCTTTCGCCTCATCAAAATTTTTCATTTTAATGGCAACTTTTGCCAGGCGGTAAATGATCATTCTTCCAATTGGAGACCGGTCATATGCCATAAGCAAAACCTCACGGCTGTCTTCTAAACGACCGGTATTCTCATAAATCTCTCCAACTTTTACAAGTGCATTTACATTTTTTATTTTATTCCAGTTAATCGTATCAGCTATCTCTGCTGCCTTTTCATAATTATGTTCGGCCGTCAGAGATTTCATCTGATCCAGCTTTAATTTATATTCATATTTATCCAAATTATGCCACCTCAGAACGCGCTATTCTTTTGCTGCTTCTTTTGTTCTTAGTTTATCATACGCACATATAGATGTCAAAATTTAATCTTAGAAAAAAAAGCCATGATACAGGCAAAAAAAGAGGGTTTGCAGTCTGCCATACCCTCTTTTCTATCATTGATCTTATTCTTCTTTTTTACTCTCTTCTATGGATTCCTCGATATGTTTTCCATGATGTTTTTTCAACTCTTTTTTTGACGGATTTTTATCATAAACAGGCTGATTACTCTCCTTGTCAACTTTAGTCAGATATACATATGCCAGTGTATCTGTTGTAAGTCCACGCTTCTTTAAGAAATAAGATACCGTTTTCTGTGCAACATAATAAATCACTGCCATTAACGGCACACCGAGCAGCATTCCCGGGAATCCCCATAATCCGCCAAATACCAGAATTGCAAATACAACCCAGAATGCCGATAATCCGGTAGAGCTTCCAAGGATCTTCGGTCCAATGATATTTCCGTCAATCTGCTGTAACACAACGATAAAGATCAGGAAATATAATCCCTGTATCGGATTCTGAAGCACGATAATGATAAAGGACGGCACCGCCCCGAAAAACGGTATAACATTGGTGACACCGATGATCACGGCGACTAACACCGTATCCGGCATCTTCATGATTGCAAGCACGATATAGGCGAGCACACCAATGATCGCCGAATCTAATATTTTACCACTGATAAATCCACTGAAAATCTCATTGCTCTTACGGACAGTATCAACGATAACATTTGCCCGCACCGGTTTAAACATCGCATATACGATCTTTTTCGCCTGTCCTGCAAAATGTTCCTGGTCTGCCATCACATAGACTGAAATGATCAGACCGACGATCACATTTAAAACGAATTTGACACCATAGATCACACCGCTTGTGATCGATGTAAGATAAGTCTGTACCTTTGAAAAAATATCATCTTCAAAAAAGGTCTCAACCGTATCCGTTATTTTGTCCACGCCCTGCTGTATCATGGACGCAAGTTCCGTATCACCGTTTGTCACCTCGTCTACCCATTTCGTCAGATCCTTTGCTTCCTGTGGAAACGATGTGATCATGCTCTGGATACTCGCAGAGATAGATGGAACGATCGCCGCCACTAAAAGCACACAGATTCCCACTAAAAATACCAGTGATCCGGTAATTGCTATTCCCCGTGATGTCTTTTTCGCTTTGCATTTGCTTTTCATCCGCGGCTCTAAAAACTTAAGCAGGTGTCCCTCTAAAAATTTCATGATTGGATTTAACAGATATGCGATCACTACACCGATAATGATCGGCTGTAAGATCAAAGACAGCTTCTTCCAGAAGTCTGTGAATCCATTGTAACGGTAGATCATAAAGAAAAACAGTATGCAGCAGCAGAAAGTCACAAATACGACCAGTGCGATGATGACATACTGTGGTTTTAATTCCCATTCTGTTTCCTGGGATGTTTTTTTTATCTTTTCCTGTTCGTCCAAATTGCCATCCTCCGTCTTATCTAATATTTTCATTATAACCTTCGCAGACAGGCAACGCAATCAGATTTTGCTGAAATTTTTGTTAATTACTGGATTTTGCAAAAAGGGACACCGGTGCTCATGCGCCGATGCCCCAAAATATCAGTCTGCGGTTTTACCCTCTGTAATAATTGATCAGACAGCCCTTTAAGATGATCTCTCTCTCATCATCAGTCATCGCACCAAGTCCAAGTTTAAACTCTTCTGCCTTTCCATCTTTGATCACATACGCTGTAATCTCGGACTGTTTGTCCTCGACTGCTTTACGGATATTCGGGATATATAAGTAGTCAAGATTCTTGAACGGCAGTTCGCCCTCCGGGATGATGAACGGAAGCATACCCCAGTTGATGAGGTTCGAGCGGTAACGCTTGGTTGCATACTCATTTGCAATGTTTGCCCAGCCTCCAAGTACTTTCTGGCAGGAAGCAGCCTGCTCACGCGCGGAACCGTCGCCAGGTTTTACTGCAAAGATGGTACTTCCAAAACCGATCTCACCATTGGAATGGTTATCCTCAAATTTTGTTTCCGGGAATACTTTATCGATGACATCCATAACCGGTTTTAACTCTTCTACTGCCTCTAACGGACAGTTTCCGGCTTCTAACGCTTTCTGCGCTTTCTGGATCTCTTTTGCCCGGCCCACGTACTGCGGATCTTTTCTGGAAAGTGCAAACTCTGCAAGTCCAAGCGGGTTGGAACGGAAGGAGGATGTCTCTCCGGACGGGATCAGCTCGTCTGTGGTCGTGACCGGATCGTGGATCTCGGATACCACTTTTAATACCATATTTTCCGGCAATGCACTCATTGCCGGCCAGTCTTTGATGTTTGGTCCAAACTGGATTTCAACGGAAGGATCTGCTACACCCTTGCTGTCAAAGACACGGTTTGCGTAAATATTTTTATCGAAGAAGTACTTCGGTTTGCTAAAGTTCACATCCACATCGGTTGCGGCTGTCAAAAATCCCTTGTTTGCGGCTGTTGCTGCGATCGAACGTGCATCCATCAGCGCAACGGAGGCAACCTGTCCCTTCTGTACCTTGGAGCCTTCACGGTTCGGGAAGTTTCTGGTGGAGTGACGGATTGAAAATGCGTTGTTTGCCGGTGTATCGTCCGCAGAATGCCGTCTTAACGATCGCACCTGTCTCCATCAGGGATGCAACTGCACCATTCTTTACTAACTCCATATAGATCGGCGTACTTGCCGGATATACGCTTAACGTAAACTCATCCGGTCCGATGCTCGCACCCTTTAAGATGTCTGCTGCATCACAGATATTCTCAAATCCACCGCCTGCGCAGCCTGCGATGATACCCTGATCTACATAGAGTTTTCCATCTCTTACTTTGCTCTTTAAGTCAAGCTTAACTGCTCCGTCAAAGCTTACCTCTGCGCGTTTCTCGCAGTCGTCTAAGATATCCATCAGGTTTGCATTTAACTCTTCGATCGTGTAAGTGTTGCTCGGATGGAATGGCATTGCGATCATCGGTTTGATCTTTGAAAGGTCGATCTCGATCATTCCGTCATAATATGCCACGCTGCCCGGATTCAACTCTTTGTAATCCTGTGGTCTGCCGTGGATCGCATAAAACTCTTTTACTTTGTCATCTGTTTTCCAGATGGAAGAAAGACATGTCGTCTCTGTGGTCATAACGTCCACGCCGATTCTGAAATCAACGCTTAAATTTGCAACACCTGGTCCGACAAACTCCATGACTTTATTCTTTACATAACCTTTATCAAACACTTCTCCGATAATGGCAAGTGCAATATCCTGCGGTCCAACACCTTTCATCGGTGTACCTGTCAGATAAACGCCGATCACGCCCGGCATATCGATATCATAAGTTTTATTTAAAAGCTGTTTTACAAGCTCCGGTCCACCCTCACCGACTGCCATGGTGCCAAGTGCGCCATAACGTGTGTGGGAATCAGAACCAAGGATCATCGCTCCGCCAGCCGCAAGCATCTCGCGTGCAAACTGATGAATGACTGCCTGATGAGGCGGTACATAAACCCCGCCGTATTTCTTTGCACAGGTTAAACCAAACATGTGATCATCCTCGTTGATCGTACCTCCGACTGCACAGAGGCTGTTGTGGCAGTTCGTCAGCACATATGGGATCGGGAACTTCTCTAATCCTGATGCTCTTGCTGTCTGGATGATTCCGACGAATGTGATATCGTGGGATGTCAGCTTGTCAAACTTGATCTGAAGTTTGTCCATATTGCCAGATGTATTATGATTTTTTAAGATACCATAAGCAATCGTATTTTCTGCCGCCTGCTCTTTGGTCACTGCTGCCCCGGTCTTTTTTACGACCTCTTCGATGGCATTTACACCGTCCGGTACCAGTTCATTTCCATTTACGAGATATACACCGCTATCGTATAATTTCATGGTTTCCTCCATTCTTTTGCCCATTTTCTATTAGATCCATTGTTTAAAATTATATAGACAGCATCAGCAAAAATCAAGTACTTTTACACGTTAAACCGAAAGCATTGGAAAGCGCATGCCCTATCTGCTGAAAACAGCCGTAAATTTACTCTCTTATTCATCCGTATCTATTGTTTCCCTGTACATCGGGAATGTGATCGAAGCCTTAAACAGATCTCCGTCCACCCCGATGAAAAAGATGCCGCCCATAAGCTGTGTCAGACTCTTTGCAATGGAAAGCCCCAGTCCGCTTCCCTCGGTCGTTCTTGAGGCATCCCCACGGATAAAACGCTCTGTCAGATCTCCCGCATTACTGTTTTCCAACGCAAGGGAACGCTCCGAAACATTTTTGATGGAAAATGTCACTTTTTCCTCCAGTACATGCACATCCACATAAACTCTTGTTTTTTCCAGCGCATATTTTGCAACATTATTATAAAGGTTTTCGATGACACGGTAGAGCTGTCTGCCGTCCGCAAGGATCATCACTTCCGTTTTCGGGAGTTTGGTGACGATTGTAAGCTCTTTCGCCTCAAATTTTTCATTAAACTCGCCTGCCGTCTGATAGATCAGCTCCACTAAGTCAATCTTTTGCATATCCAGTTTGACATTTCCGGATGTAATACGCGATGTCTCAACCAGATCCTCCGTCAGCTGCTTTAACCGCTGTGACTTGGCATCCAGGATTCGGATATAACCATTCACCCGTTCATTATCAATATGTTCCAGTTTGATCAGATTGACATAATTAATGATCGAGGTCAGCGGTGTTTTGATGTCATGTGAAACATTCGTGATCAGGTCTGCCTTCATGCGCTCATTTTTCGTACTGTCATCCACCGCATGCAAAAGACCGCTGCCAATATTATTGATCGCTTCGGCAAGTTTTTTATCCTCACCATGCAGTCCTTCTGTGTCGATCTTGTTGCTTAGCACACCTTCCGTAATTTTTTCCACGCCTTCATATACCTGATAATGTTCCACTGCCGAACGCAGCAGGAAATATGCCTCCATGCCGCTGAAGATTAAAAGCAGTACCAGACAGATTACCCGGTGGTAATAAAAAGCTCCCATCGCAAGCACGAAACAGACGATCATGTGGACTGCAAAGACAACCAGCACGCTCACCGTCACCGTCCGTTTTTCAAAAAACTTGTCCATCCCTTTTACAAACCAGCAGGCAAGGCTGTTTTCCCACATCACTTCCGCCTTCATCCGGCGCACCATGCTCAGATAAAAAATGAGAAACAGTACATCAATCAATAGACTGACCGTTCCCGATGCGACCAACAGTCCCGACACGTTCCACGTTTTATTATTTACATGGGACAAAAGCATGATGAGCTCACTGGTTGCTGCAATAAATACGGCGGTCACGATCTCTGTTTTTATCCGGTCCACAAAATTAAGATGAACTCCTTCTTCCCCATCTCTGTGTCCGGTTGCAAGTGTCAGATATACAAGACTTAATACCCATCCCATCAGACTGACCAGCGCAGCAACAATACTGACTTTGATCCACGGATGCAGTCTTACATACTCCATCTCGGCATCATACAGATCGTCTTTTGCCGTCAGATCCGTATCCACTCCGATCACAAGCACCACATTTTCCAGTGGCAGATACATCTGGTTATTATAACTGTCAAAAAAGTAATTCTCCATGCCGCGGATATCCGTTCCAAATTCCTTTTTCTCCATATCATAGATCAGATAATCCCCCATGGTCTTTGCCTCCATGAGAACAGTCTGTGTATCAAACTCCTGGCCTTCCACCGAATCCGGCTGATTGGTATACCACACCCCATTCTGTTTATACCAGTAACAGAAATTGGTGTCTTCACGCTTAAACTCATTTGTATACTGCAGATAACGCTTATCGTCCTCCGCACTCCGCTTATTGCCTTTTTGTAACAGATGCAGATAATCGGTCAGTTCACTGCATTTCTGCTCCATGCATTTGGTATAGTAGCCCGAATTAAAAAAATCATCTGTACCGATATCCGTTACCTGCAGAATATTTTTGCTGATCAGTGATGCCAAAAGATAGACAGCGATGGTAAGTATTACCGTAAAAAACAGGTGCAGGATCATCCCTGCCAGCTTACTGCCGTATGTGTATGATTTCTTTTCCATATGAAGTCTCCATCCCCGTGCCGGACATTATCCTGTATGCCGGCGTACGGAATCCCTCCCAGAATCAGTTCTTGTCGATCTTGTATCCAACGCCCCACACAACCTTTAAATAGCGCGGCTCCTTCGGATTGATCTCGATTTTTTCACGGATGTGGCGGATATGTACTGCCACCGTATTGTCCGCTCCGATCGCATCCTCATTCCAGATGCTCTCATAGATCTGATTAATGGAAAATACCTTTCCCTGATTTTTGACCAATAATAAAAGGATGTTGTACTCGATCGGTGTCAGCTTTACCACTTCTCCATCCACGGTCACTTCTTTTAAATCATCATTGATCGACAATCCACCGACTGTATACACCGATGCGCTGCTCTCTGCCGCATTTCCAAGCTGGGTATAACGCCTTAACTGTGATTTGACCCTCGCTACCAGTTCAAGCGGATTAAACGGTTTCTCCACATAGTCATCTGCCCCGATGTTAAGTCCTAAAATTTTATCCGCATCCTCCGTCTTTGCAGACAAAATAATGATCGGAATGCTGCTCTCCTCACGGATTTTTAAGGTCGCACGGATTCCGTCCAGACGCGGCATCATCACATCCATGATCAGAAGATGAACCTCATTTTCTTTTAAGATCTCCAGTGCTTCTTCGCCGTCATATGCCTTTAAAATATGATACCCTTCCTGCTGTAAATATATTTCGATCGCTTCCACGATTTCCTTATCATCATCACACACTAAAATTGTCTGCATAAGTTCCTCCATTCTTTTTGTGTCTTACTTCAAGTATTACACCAGATCTTACATTTATTTTAACAGGAAAGTTTAAATTGTTATAGAGCGGATTTCTTAATATTCCTTTAAATTCCCACTGCATATACAACATTTTCCACATTTCTTAATTTAATTTAAGAAATTGGCCTTAAATTTAAGAAATACTTTATTGCATCCTATTCATCCCCGCCTTATGATATCTTTCGTACCCGTACTGGTACACACAGGAATTCCGTAGATTTTCCACAGTTTTCCCGTAAATAAAATAAGTTTTACACAAAACGGAGGATTCTTATGAAAAAAAATGTGCACACTGCAGGCAAAAGCAGAAAGCAGAAAAAAATCATGCTCCTTCTACTGGAGCTGCTGATCATCCTGCTCCTCGCCATTGCCCTTTTTATCACAACCAAATTATCAAAAATTGAAAAGAATAAGCTGGACATGAACGACGTTTCCATCAATGACGATCTCTCCGATGAGACAAAAGAAGCGATGGCTCATTACAAAACGATCGCACTCTTCGGACTCGACAACCGTTCCAACGGCAGCCTCTCCAAAGGAAACAGCGACGTTATCATGTTGGCAAACATCGATACGAAACAGCATACCATCAATCTGGTATCTGTTTACCGTGATTCTTATTTAGATACCGGAAACGGCACTTACCAGAAATGCAACGCAGCCTACGCAAAGGGCGGACCGGAACAGGCACTGTCCATGTTAAATACCAATCTTGATCTTGCAATCACCGACTATGTAACCGTCGACTTCAATGCGATCATTGAATGTGTCGACCTGTTAGGCGGTGTCGACATCACGATCACCGATGATGAGGCAAGTCTGATGATCGGTTATATGAAAGAATTAAATGAACTGACCGGACACAATTCCACACCACCTGCCTCCGGCGGAACTTACACCTTAGACGGCGTACAAGCATGCGCCTACGCACGAATCCGTTATGGCGGCGGTGATGACTACCGCAGAACCGAACGCCAGCGTACTGTTTTGACCGCAATGATGCAGAAAGCGCAGAAATCCAACATTCTGACACTCAACAAACTGATCAACGCAGCTTTTGGGGACATTCAGACCAGTTTTTCCAACACGGATCTCCTTGCCCTTGCCACAAAAGTTTTCAGTTATGACATTGGAGATACAACCGGTTTTCCATATGAAAAAACAACGCACAAATATGATAAGATCGGCGATGTTGTCATTCCGTGCGATCTTGCTTCTAACGTTACACAATTACATCAGTTTTTATTTAATGATGAAAATTATACCCCATCTGCAACAGTTCTTTCAAACAGCCAGCAGATCATCTCTAATACAGGATATAAACAGGGAGACGGCCATTAAGGCTGTCTCCCTGTTTTGTCAGTTAATTTCCCAGTTCATTTATTTTTTCCCTGATGGTGTCCATTTGTCCGGCCACATCCTGTATGGACTGCTCTATCTTTCTTTTCCGTCTTTTTACCAGCAGTCCCCATTGTAAAAACAATACTCCATCGATGATAAGATACAACACCGGCAGACTGATCCGTTTCCCTGCTACATACCCGATAAAGACATACAGGATCATTGGATTTATGACCGCAATGGAAATCATCGTTGTCAGGTCACTTCTGCGTCCCGTAAAAACATACAGGCTTTCCCATTTTTTGTGAAACTCTTTTTCCTCCGGCTTCTCTAACATCACATTCTCCTTTTACTCTTTATGATGTCTGGAGAAGAAAGAATGTTTCTCCGGTTTCTTCTCGCCGGAAGCTTCCCCGCCCTCTTTCCAGTGGAAATATTCCGCATCCAGATTGACATTGACATTTACCTCTGCTTTTGGCGCAGCTTCCTCTGGCGTATCTTCGGGAATTTCTTCGGGCAGTTCATTTTCCGGCACGATTCCTGCCTTTTCAAAATATTCCTGGTTGATCTTAATCTCGGGTTTGATCGCTGAATAAGGAGATGGCTTCACCTCACCCTTTTCCTTTGCTCTTTCCTTTTCAATCTCACGGTTACGATCCTCGATCAGATTCAGATATTTGTCCGTATCAGCAAGATTCTGCAGATGTCCTTTCAGGTCTGACTGGTCTCTCCTTACAACATCTTTTTCTTTCTGAAGTTTTTCATTGGCATCCTTATAAATCTCCTGCATGGCATCCGTTGCCCTCTGCATGATTTCCTGTACATGCCGCAGTGCCTCATTGGTATACATAACAGACGCAGCATACACATCCTCCGCTTTCCCGCTGGCATCTTTTAAGATATCTTCTCCGATTTTTGCCGCCTCACGTCTTGCACGCTCCTTGCCCCGCGTTGTCAGTTCATACTCATCCAGCATCGCGTAAATGGCCTTATTTAGCTCTGCAAGCAGCTCTAACATTCTTTTTTTATCAAGGATAATTTTACTGCCAATACTGTCATAAGCTTCACTGCCTGCAAGCAATATATGCATTTGTCTTAAAATTTCTTCCGTTTTGTCCTGCGCGCTCATGGTTATTCTCCTGCTTTACTTCCGCTGCGTCTTTTTCCTGTCTGGTATTTTACTAATTTTAACACTAACCGTATCAGCAAAACAACCAGTAAAATAGCGATCAATACTATTCCTGCGATCATGACGGCATATTTGTTCGGATTTTTTATTAATTTTATGAGATTGGCCGAATCATCTACCACTTTTCTTTCATGCAATCCGGCATAATATTGTGGAATATCCGCAATTCCATCTCCATTTTCATCCGGGAACGACTCCATATAATGTGCGATCGCCGTCCATGCCTTTAATTCCCCGCCATTATCTGTCAAAATCACATCTTCAAAATTTTCAATCGGTGTTCCGTCTGCCTTTTTCGGCACAACAGACAACAGTCCATACGATGTTTTCGTCACCGCAGACAGCATCTGCCCACTGTAAAGATCTGCCACCACGCGATACAATTTATCGTCCTCTAACTCCCTGCGATTGCCATCTGCATCCAGCAGATACACGTCGGTAACACGGTTTAAGATCATACGGTGCGGATTATAAGTAAACTGCAGGCCGTACATATACAAACGTGCGGATGTCATCAGATCCGACACGGATGCGTCGATCTCTGCCACGGTTTTTAACTCTTTTCCTGTCAGATATGCCTCGATCAGCGGATAACCCGGCACACCGTCTGCACCGATTCCAAGTGAAAATGAATTGAAAACATCTTCTACTGTAATATTTCCCTTTGTGTAGGTGTCACGGATCGTTCCACTCGGCGCGATTGCCACATCCACGGGAGTGCCATTATAATCCGTACTGTTTGTGACCGCATAAGCATAGGCATCTGCGATGAGATCCCCCAGATTATGCTCGGTATGGATGTTGTAGAGATCCTCCAGGCTGTCAAATGCTACATCATTTTCCGCAAGTACCTGTTCTCTCGTAAACCCAAACTGTGCCAGATAATCGGTATCCACCGTCGCCATAAAAGAATTGATTTCTTCCTGTGTAGCAGCATTCTCTGCAATGTCCGTCTCGATTGAAGTAAGTTTATATTCTTTCATGTTCCATCGGCCATCATCCTTTTGTTCTAAGGATAAGGAACCTAAATACTTGCCGTACTCACCTGCGGAAACGATATAAGTATCCCCATGCACAATCGGCTCATCCAGTTTCGTATGCGTATGTGCGCTGACGATCACATCCAGATCCGGCACTTTTTTCGCAAGAATCTCATCTTCTGACTTTGACTCATCCTCTGAAGTTCCACTATGGGAAAGACAGACGATAATATCCGCATCTTCGTTTTTCTTAATTTCAGCTACGGTCTTTTTTACTGCTTCCACCGGATCCGTAAACTGCAGTTCGCAGGTCGGTGCACATGCCAGTGCATCTTTTCCGAATACGCCAAGCAGTGCCACCCGGACATCGCCCTTTTGCACCATCACATAATCTTTCACACCGTATTCCGTAAATGCATCACGGATCTGCTGCTGTCCTTCTGAGAATCCCTGCTGTTCCATGGCATCCCAGTTGATATTACAGACAAGAAGCTCCGGCACGGTATCTCCGCTTTCCGCCGCGGTTTCAAGCATCTTAGCAAGCCCCTTTGAACGATAATCAAATTCATGGTTGCCAAGTGTTGTCGCCTCACAGCCCAGTGCCCCTAACATCCGAATCTCTGCCGCCTGTGTCTCAAAAACGGTCTGCACCAGCGTTCCCATGGAAAAATCTCCAGCATCCACCACCAGTGTATCCGGATCTTTTTCTTTCTGTTCATCGATCAGTGTCTTAATCCTTGCAAACCCGCCGATCATTTCCTGTTTTTCATCTACTACCGTTGAAAAGCTGTTCAGATGAGAATGTGTGTCATGCACGAACATGATATCTATTGTTTTCAAGTCCGTCTGGTCTGCCGCCTTCACACTGCCGGATAGCCCCGTCATTCCCAAAACCAGAACAAAAACAAGGACTGCAGCCAGTTCCATTTTCCAATTTTTAATCTTTTCCCGTAACATATAAGTCTCCCTGTTTTACAAAGCATAATTTTACTTATATTTTACTTGAACTTTTAAAATTAGTAAATGGTGGTGCAGTCCTAATTTTCACTTTATCCAAAATATTTTTTACAATAGATTGATCCTGTCTATGCAACCGTAAATTTCTTTGTGTCCTTCCGCAGCATCAAAGATGCTTCCTGCGTCTGTTTCATCAGTACACGCATATCTTCTGCCTGTCTGTCAACATTGGTAACACGCTCTGCAATGCTTCCGGTACTTGCCGCACCATCATTCGCAGCTTTCGTTACCTCCTGTATATTTGCAACCACTCCGCTGACTGAAGCTAAAAGCTGTTCGGATGCCGCACTGAAATCCGTTACAAGTTCTTCAACATAGTTTGCATCTTCATTATAATTATCTGCCATTTTTTCAAAATCATCAAAACTCTCCGTAACGTCTCCTCCCACAAACTCTAACAGACGTTTTGCATCTGTGGTCAGTCTTGCAACTGCTGTCTGGACACGCTCTGTCACTTCCTGGATATTCCCGACCGTGCTCGCCGACTGCTCCGCAAGATTACGGATCTCATCTGCAACAACTGCAAATCCTTTTCCCGCCTCTCCGGCTCTTGCGGCTTCAATTGATGCATTCAAAGCCAGCAGATTTGTCTGCGAAGTGATTCCCATGATGGACTCCGCAAGAACACCGATCTGCTCCACGACTTTTGCATTTTCCAGTGCTTCCAATAAGCTCTCATTGATTTCCCCATGCACTTTCCTGATATTTGCACGGCTTGCACTGATTTTTTGTTTCGTATCAGCCGCTCTGGTATGGATCTCATCAACTTTTCCGTTTCCCTCCTGCGCATGCTCTGCAATTCCTTTTGCAGCTTCCTCAATCTCTCCGGACATCGTATTCACTTCCTGTGCAGCTGCTGCGGTCTCCTGATTTCCGGCTGCAAGTTCCTGCGTGATACCGGATACACTGTCGATCTCGTCCGCAAGTTTTGCCAGTGCCGTCTCTGCTGTTCCAACCGTTTCATCCAATGTATCCGCTTCGCGCTGTACATGGCCGATCAGATGTCTCATATTGTGATGAATGTCACGGATGCTGCGTGCCAGAATACCGATCTCATCTTCACGTTTCAGGTATTTTTCCTCCACACGCTGCGTAAAATCGCCCTGTCCCATTTTTTTTGCAAACAGCGCAGATCTTTTGACGCCCGATGTAATGTCGAATGTAAGATACAGTACCCATATATCCGTGAGTATACACATAATAACCATAAAATAGAAAAACTGATCCTGTTTTGCTTTCTTTTCCTGCTGCATTTTCTGCAATATCGGCTGCAGTTCCTGTTGTATTTCTTCCTGGGAATATTCCGGATGTTCCTCACTTACATATTCTTCCATGCTG
>OCHB01000904.1_pt1 | contig 26558 bp, 27 predicted proteins | sample 1538731 | NCBI WGS metagenome assembly OCHB01 (sample SAMN04571721, study PRJEB22368) | human gut metagenome | biome: human gut; material: stool | host: Homo sapiens | place: Luxembourg | collected 2012-09-20 | reverse complement strand
CCCCGCCGTTGGCTCGTCCAGCACCAAAATATCCGGGTCGTGGAGCAGAGACTGCGCCAAAAGCAGCCGCTGCTTCATGCCACCCGACCAGCCATGGATGGGGCGGCCTGCCGCCTCCGTGAGATCCAGTCGCTCCAGCGCCCAGTCCATACGCCGTTTGGCATCCTCCCGGCTCATGCCCTGGAGGGACGCCATGTAATAGAGAAATTGCTCCCCGGTGAAGCCGGGATATAACGCCTGCTGCTGGGGGCAGTATCCTAGCCGGCGGCGGAAGGCCTCCCCCATGGAGACGGTGTCCTCCCCGTCCAGAGTGACGTGGCCCCGGGTGGGCCGGAGATTCCCGGTGAGGATGTTCATGAGGGTGCTTTTGCCTGCGCCGTTGGGGCCTAACAGGCCGTATACCCCCGGCGTCAGGGTCAGGTCAATGCCCCGCAGGGCCTCCTTTGCACCGTATCGCTTGGCGACGTCGTGAAATTGCAGCTCCATATCCGTCACCCCACATCCACGGCGTTTTCAAAGCGTACGGCGTAGAAATCTTCTTTGGAGATGACGCATCGGCCATTGTCGCCCAACGCCCGGAAGAAGGAGCCGCCCTCCTGGAAGGGGCTCATGGCTATGCCGTGCTCGTCGGTGGCGCCCACCAGCTCCACGGGCTTACCGTCCTGCAGATCGGCCATCCAGAACCGATAGCCCGCTTCTGTCTCGGTGATGATAAATGCCTTGCTGTCCATGACCCAGTAGTGGATGATATCCTCCATGGTCAGCAGGGTGCGGCTCTCGCCGCTCTCCAGGTTCAGAAGGCGCAGCTGGTCCCCACACTGGTAGATATGCTCCATGCCGTAGACCTGCGCGGGGTCGACGGTCATAAGATAGCCGTCCTTGTTATGATCGGCCACAACGGTATAGTCTCCGCTCTCCATATTCCACAGCAGAAGCCGCCGCTGGGTGTTTTGGTGGACATACCGCCCGTAGCTGGCGTTCTCCCCGTACTGCGCCGCGAACTCCTCCGCACTCAGCAGGGACTGCTCCTTCGGCTCCTCCACCACGGCGCCCCAGCAGGCGGAAAAGCCCATCAGCGTCCCGGGGACAGACAGCTCCCGATAGCTGCCGGCGGCAAGGTCGTATAGCAGGGAGCTGCCCTCGGTTCGGCTATCGACCCGCCCGTCCGCCTGCTGCTCTGTGATGCGGCATTGCACATACAGGGTGGCCTTGCCGCAGGAGAAACGGCGCAGGGTGGCGGTGTAGAAATGATTATCTGTGTTGTCCCACTGCTCCAGGACGGTGACTTTCCCGCCGGACAGCTCTTTGCGCACCAGCTGTGCGCCGCTGCCCGCGTCATCGAGGGTGGCGTAGAGCACCCCGTCCAAAACGGCGAAGCTGTTGACATTCCCCACCCACGCCTGGCAGCTGGCGTCCCTGTGGGAGCAGCCCGGCTGGGCGCACAGGGTCATGGTCCGGCCGGAGGTATAGTCGTAGTAGCTCACCGCCCCGGCACTGCAAATATACCAGCCGTCATCGTCGGTAAACACCTCGCCCGATCCGGCGGCGCTCCGGTTCTCCTTGGGCAGGGCGTGGCCCTGAGCGGCGGGGGTGGGGTTTGGCCCTTTGATTGGATCCTCTGCGGAGCCTCCGGATCCAGAACAGGCGGTTAGTAGCAGAAGCATCGCAAAAAGCCATGGCACTATGCAGCGTTTCATTGGATAGTCCCTCCCCGGTCGAATTGTGAAATTCGCCCGCCTATCACATTATATATGCAGTAGGCGGGCAAATTCATTTTAGATATTTACAAAAGACTTCTATCAGCTATCAGCGGTTGACCATATGGGCATAGAGTTGATAATTGCCATCTCCATAGATAACTGCTCCTCCGCTAATATCGCGGCAGCTAATAACTTGACTTGCCCCAACGCTGCAGACAGCATAGGGCGATTCAATGGATGTATTTCCACTGCTAAAATTTCGTGTATGAGAAGCGCCGGTGGCAGAGACATACCCATAGTTTTTTGTGTCAAAAGATGCTGTAACACTTTTTTGCGTGAATCTCACATATGCCTGACAGGCAATTATCGTACAGGCGGCTCCTTGTTCAGCTTTATACGAGGCGGCCAGCGACGACTCATACTTTTTTCCATTAAACCAAATGTCACGGATATGATACCCGTTACCAGAGCGTTCTGCGGCATATGCAGGCAAAATACAAGAACAGGCAAGCGCAAGAGTCAAAACAAAAAGCAAAATTCTTTTTTTCATAGAACACAGCACTCCTTTTTGATTCTTTTGTTTTGTATTCATCAATGGTTGTTGCAAAGTGTTTAGTCATGACTATTACGATGCTCATTGTAGCGCATTGCGAAAATAATGTCAATATTGTTGAAAAAGTTTTTCTAAAAAAAGTATTTGCGCTTTCTAAATACAGCCGGATTTCCTTGTTTGCATCCCCCAAAATCTCCGGCTACTGCCGCTTGTGCGGTTGGCACTAATTCATTTATATATGCGTAATTGCGTTCCGACATAATGACACCCCCTAATGTAGTAATTATCCTACATTAGGGGGTGTTTTGTCTATTGCCCGATTTTTTACTAGTTGGATTCAAAGCTTTCTAGGTGGCTTGTTATCAATAACGATATCTACTAGTAATCTATAATTTATGTTAGATTTCCGTTTTTGTCACAGGAAAGTGTAACTGTAACGGGAATAGATTTTGAAATAAATAAGCCGCCCTTTTTCATTTCGACTTTTCCAGTTGCTACATTCCCAACTTTGGATGCTGATTTTGAAACTGCAGACCACTTCCCAGCATAAACCTCAACTTTTGGCTCCCGAACATATGTGCATGATGACGTTGTACCATTAAATGTGAAGTCCGCGCTTAAAGTTACTATCCATTGCAGTTCGTCAGCCGCCGAATAATATTTATACTGTTTACTGCCACTTTTAGAACCAAGCGCCTTCGTTTTTTGGCTAGAGCATTCTTTTTCAATAAGGATATAACTGCCGTCATCGTAATGAATCGACTCAACACTCTGTGCGTACACCTGAGGAGGTGATAAAGCAAAAAATAAAACAACAACCACCAGTATTGCCGAAATCTTCTTTTTCATGATTCTCCTCCATTTCTCAATTATTCAATGATAATTGTTTCGCTCCACCCATTATAGGCTTGATGATAATCATACAAGCTGACGCAAAGGGCAGCAACCCAAAACAGCAATGCTGCCAGCACAGATGCAATCAGAATTGTCAGCACTCGTCGGCGCTGACGCAAGGCCTTCAGTAGCTCTTGGGTGCTCATGGCATCCACATAGGCGGCAGCTACCTGCTGCGGCGTCCCAAAACGCATCTCAAGGTCAGCATCACAGGTTTCGGAACAATAGGCTTCTGCTTCATTGCGTAGCACCGTTAATAACTGCTTTTTTTGTTTTCTAGTGCAGGGCAGATAACTGGCGACGGCTCGGACATATCGGTTGATTTGCCGTTTTTTTTGTTGCATGACGGCACCTCCTCTCGAATGATGGCTAACACACCAGTCATCATGGATTCAAATTCTTGGGCCATTTCATCTAGCCTATCCTCTCCGGCAGGCTCTAGATGATAGTATACACGAGTCATCCTCTTTCCCACCAATACCTTGCGGTCAGATATTAAACCCTGCTCCTGTAGCCGATATAGCACGGGATATAAAGATCCTTCTTGGGTTTTCAGCTGTCCGCCGCTACATCGCTCTATTTCCTGCACCAGCTGATAGCCGTACATATCTTCCCTTCGCAACAATGATAGCAGGATCAGCGCCATGACACCGCGCTGAAATACATTGGGTCCCGAATTGCGTGACATGTCGCCACCTCCTTCATGCAAATAGATTTCTTCTCTTTTATACCATTCAATCCGCCAAAATGCAAGCCCAACTGTGCAAAAACTCAAGACAGACAGGTGAAATACTTTTCAACAAGAGGACAGTGAAATAATATTTTTTCAGCCAACAACCTACAGGAGCCTCTGCCCTCTATTTGTCGGCATACCACACCGGCCTTGCCGCCGTTTCAAAGCTGGTTTGGTGGGAGATGGTCACGCCGTTGGTGCCGGATGCGCAATGCACCACCAGCAGGAGGCCCAGCCAGTCGCGCCCTGCGGCGATGCCGACGTGTTCGTCCTCCGGGTAGAACAGCAGATCTCCCGGCTGCACCTCGTCCCACGCTATGTCTGTGCAGCTAGCGTGCTGCGCCGCCGCGCCGCCACCCTGCCCGATGATGTAGCTGCCGCCGCTGGCGTTGTAGAACGCCCAATCCACGAAGCCGGAGCAGTCCAAGCCGTAAGGCTGCTCTGTACCGGTGGTGTCGCTGCCCTCGGCTGTGACATCTGCCGGCTCGCCCCAGCGGTCGTCCCAGCCCAGCACCAGCGATTTGCCGCCCCAGAAGTAGTCCACCTTGTCCACCAGTGCCAGCGCGTAAGTGACGACCATGCGCCGTTCCATGGAGAGATCGTCCGGCAGGCGCTCCCACACCTCCATAGCCTCGCCGGTAGGTTCCATGGCGTGACTGTCCGCGACAACACCTGCCGGGGACAGGGCCGCCGCAACCGCAATCACCGGCAAGGCCAGCAGTAGAAACAGCACCACACCGCCGCCCGCCGCGGCTATGGCTTGGATACCGGCGCAGACGGTTTTGCCTGCCACCTGCGCCACCTGCGCCATCTGCTCCAGCCGCTGTCCCGCTTTGCAGGCGGCGCCTTTTGCCTGCTGGAGCATCTGCCGCTGGGCGGTGCGCTGGGTATGCTGCTTTGCCCGCTGCTGGGCGGCGGTCATAGCGGTCGCAGGCGGTTTTTGTGCCGGTTGGCGCGGCACTGTGGCAGTGTGCTGCGCCGCGGCGGTCTGCTCCGTTGACTGCCACATATCCCGCTGGCGCACCTGCGCCGCCGTTGTCTCCTGCCGCTGCCGCACCTTCTGGGCGCGGTATTTGTGCAGGACATACTTCCGCTGAAGCTGCCGCGTGGCACGGAAGGTCAGGCGGGCGGCGTTCGACGCACCCTGCTGCACCTGTTCCGTGGCGTACTCCACCGGCTGCCGCTGGTGCTGCGTCTGCCGTTCCTGCTTCTGCTGGGCATAGTGCCGCTGCAAGATACGCACCGCCGTGCGGGGCATGGCGTTTTTCTGCCGTGTTTTCGGCTGCTCCATGGCGGCGCGGGTCTTGACGTCACGCATTTTGCTCCCCCGGCTTGGTGGTCATCAGGCGGTACAGCTCCGTGTCGCGGGGCAGCTCATTGATGAAAGGCACGAGGCAAGAGCCGACCTTGATCAGCCCGTGTCCTGCCGGTGCGTCACTGACGTAATCCATCTGCGCGTCGCTGGCATCCAGCAGCTTGGCCAGCTCCGCACGGTCAGTAGGTGCCTGATTCAGCAGTACCAAGAACTCGCTGTTGGCGAACATCAGCCGCGCCGTATCGGACAGCAGACACTCCTCCACGTTCTGCGTAATACCGGTGAGGGTGGCGTAGTATTTACGGAACCGCTTCCAGCATTTGTAAAGGAACTCACTGGAATAGTTGTTGATGGCGCTCTTACCGTCCACACCAGGGCTGGCGAAGAACAGATAGATCTCGTCAATGTAGACGTGGGTGTACCGCCCCTGCTGCCGGTTGCGAATGACACGGTTGAGGATGCTGTCCAGCATCACCAGCAGGCCGATGGGCTTGAGGTTTTCACCCAAGTCCTGAATGTCGTAGCAGATGATACGGTTGCGGGTGTCGATATTGGTCTGGTGGGCGAACACGTTCAGGCTGCCGGTGGTGAACAGCTCCAGTGCCAGCGCAATTTCATGGGCAACAGGCTCCTTCTGCCGCATAAGGTCGTCATAGAGGTCTTTCAGCGTGGGCGGGTCGCCCTCGTATTTGCGGATGTACTTGCGGTAGATGTTGGCGGTGCAGCGGTCGATGATGGATTTCTCCTTTGCGCCGATCTCGCCCGCGCCCATGAGCTGTTCACACAGAGACATGATGAACTCGCTTTTCAGCACCAGTGGATTGCGCCCGTCGCCGTACTCCTTGGAGATGTCCAGCGCGTTGACATAGCTGCCGTTGGAGGCGGAAATGGTGATGACCTCGCCGCCCAGGGCTCGGATCAGCGGGCCATACTCCCGCTCGGGGTCTACCACAATAATATCGTGGTTGGTATTCAGTCCCACGAAGCCGATCTCCTGCTTGGCCATCATGGACTTACCGCTGCCGGACACACCCGTATACAGACCGTGACCGTTGAGCATCGCGTCGCGGTTACAGATGATGAGGTTGCGGGACACGGCGTTGACGCCGTAGTACAAACCGCCGGTGTCCATGATCTCCTGCGTCTTAAAGGGCAGCAGCACAGCGGTGCTCTCCGTGGTCAGCGTCCGCATAGCGTCGATACGCCGCAGGCCGTAGGGCAGCACCGTGTTCAGCGCGTCCTCCTGCTGGTGCTTCATAGTGGCAAACTGACAGCCGTGGGAACGGCCAATGGCAGACAGTGCCTCCGTGTCCTGCTCCAACTGTCCCTCGTTGTCGGCAAGGTGAGTCAGCGTCACCAGTGCGTACATCATCCGCTGGTCACGGGCGGTGAGATCGTCCAGAAACTCCCGTGTTTCCTTCCGCATTTGCTCCAGATCATAGGGGATGTTGGCGGAGAAATTGTTGTGGTGGTTCTGCCGCTGCTGCCAGCGGGTGATGTCGCTCTCCACCGCCATGATGCGCCGGTGCATCTCCGATACAGCCTCATCAGTGGCCACCGGCACAATGTCGATGGATAGCATCATGTTCCGGGGATAGTCCATCAGCTCGGTGATTATAGTGTCCTTGATGAAGCTGGCATACTCTCGCAGGAACAGGGTGCGGCCTACACGCTCGCCCACGGCGTAGTGGTCGTGGAAGAATTGCAGCGTCTCCGGCGCGATGGCATCGCGGAAGTCGTGGCCTCGCCGCTGAGCGGTTTGCAGGTCGAAGGCAAAGTCCGTCTCCTGTCCCACCCGGAAAAAGTCATGGAATAGCCGCAGGCGCTCGTTGAGGGTGATTTCCCGTATGCCGGAATCCATGCGGCCGAGGCCAGCGGTCAGGTCAGTTCCCACGCGGGCGAAGAAGGTGCGGGCCTCCTCGATGCTGCGCTTGGCCACAGACACGGTGATGTACTTCTCCTGCACCAGATTGTTGCTGCCGCTGGCCTTGTCCAGCAGAATGCCGTTGTACTCGCGGCGCATATAGTCGCGGCTATCCTGCCGGTAGGCCATCAGGAGATTCCTACTGAACTCCTGCCGGTTAAGTTGGCGGTTCACCAGTGTCAGCTTAATACCCGCGTCGATGGGCAGGCTGTTGAGAACGCCGCAGTAGCTCAAAAACAGCTCCAGCTGCTTTTCCGGCGAGGCCACGGCATAATTGATGTCAAAAAAGCGCCAGGTCTTGGAAAACCTGCCGCTTACACGAAAGATACCGTCTTTATAGATGCGCTTGATGGGGATGGACTGCTGCACGCTGCGGGGAATGCGAAAGGCGTCCCGTTCCGTGCTGCGGCCCTTGAATAGTTTTCTCACTTCTTGTCCTCCTTCTCCCAAAGGTCGTATAGGTAATTCTCGCTGTGCCACAGCCGCCGGCCGGCCAGCAGGAAATTGGTCTTGCACCACGCCCACAGGAATTGCTCCAGTGTCAGGCCGTTGTAGTGGAAGAAGCCAGCCGCCGCCATAGGCGCAGCGCCCACGATGCACAGCCAGCCCAGCATCTCGCGGTCTAATACGCCCCGCAGGGCGAAGTACAGCCCCACCGCCGTACCCACCGCCAGCAGCGAACAAATAAGCTGCCGCGCTGTCAGGCCGAAGTAGACAGTCTCCTTGTAGCTACGAATTTCTTTGTTGATTTTGATTTCCATGTATGCCTCCATAAATGTCGAAACCCGTCTCAATTTGAGACGGGTTTCGGAATCAGATGTCAATTGGCATTTTTGTCAAAATTACCAATTGATTTTTGACAAAAATTATCATATACTATCTCATAGAAAGAACGTCGCCGGATTAACACGAGGGTGTTTCACCAGCATGCTTGTCATGTGGTAGTCGTGCCGGGGGTTCTTTCTTTTTTGGTGCAAATGCGCGATTTCTTCAGTGCGGTTACATTTGGTTTCATATCCGATGTGAAGAACTTAATTCCATAACTATCAATTTTTCCATTGTTGTTTCGGTAAATATGGTCAGACATACTCACTGAAAAACAAGGCGTTGAAAAACCATATCTATTAACTTCGTAGGTCAAAAACATTGAGGTCGCACAAACATCAGCCAACTGTAACATATCCCATGTAGCTGCAGTTTTGGCAGTTACCGCCCCGAAAGACGAGGCATCTATTCCGTTGGACGGATACGGAAGAAGTTTTTCTTGAATGTATTGTATTAGTTCCCCATCTCGGCTTGTTCCACGTGCAGATAGGACAATATCCCCGGACGATCCAAGTGAACTCAGATACCACGACACCCGTTGCAGCAAATACTTGCACACATAATTATATGCAATGATCGGGTTTGGAATTCTCGCTCTGTCAAATTTATCTGTATCCACCAGAACATTCATATAAACGAATTCTTCATCTCTCAATTCACGCACAATGAACGCCCGCTTATAGAATTCGGTAATCTTCCGCAAGTGGATTTCTCGGACATTCAGGCAAGCCTTTATCGCGGTCATCCGCGCCCGTATTTGAGGCTCTACAGTCTTTTTAACAACCACTGCTGTCAAAACAAACCACCGTGTGCCACGTCCTATTCCCAAGTCGCCCGCTTCGTCAATATACACCGCATAGTCGCTCACCTGTCTCACTCCTTTTTCAACAATTCTACGCGCCATTTATCATTATTATTGGAAGTAATCCTTCTATTTGTATTGTCTCATAAATGTTTCCCTCTGTCAACACCGCTTCACATCCCAAACATCTCCCGTACCACGCGGTCGGCACCCTTCACCAAGCCCACCAGCACCAGCATATTGAAGATCACCTCGCCCAGATAGCCCCACACCTGCGCGACTACCGAGCCGCCGCCCAACACCACCGTGCCGCTGGCAGCGAAGGCCGAGAACACGATACAGGCCAGCACGATTACCGCGCCCTCCAGACACACACCCATATAGCTTTTGAGAAAGGCACGCCCCATCTGGGACGTGCCTTCTCCCGCAAAGGACGCCAGCGCCACCGGCGACAACGCGGCATATAAATAGAGCTTGAAGAAACGGCCATATACGGTGAGGATCATCAAAAACGCCAGCACCGTAATGACCAGGCAGCCCAGCAGCGTCACCAGCCACAGAGGGATGCTGGCCAAAAAGCCCACATTCCCGATGGCCGTCACTATCTCCGTAGGCAGCGACACAGCTGCACCGTCGATACCGCCCACACTGCCGGCAGCGGTGGAGATGATACCGGCGCAGACCGCAAAGATGTCCACCATCAGGTCGATGCCGTAGGTAACAGCCAGCTTCGCCATGACGAAGTAGATAAAATGCCGCAGGACGTGTTCAGGCCGTTGGAAGTCCCGAAAGCCGGCGCTGCTGCGGAAGATGCCGATGGCCAGAAACAGCACCAGCAGCCCGTAGCCAATGCCTTGCATAGCCCCGTTGACGGTCTGTATCGTTCTCCATATCGTCCCGCCCTTAAACGCCTGGGGCGACTGGGTCAGCAGCGACCACATCTCCGTCAGCTTGTCGTTCCATACTCCAAAGGCATAGTTGAGATTGTCAATGATCCAGTTGTTATCCATGTAATATCACCTCTACAGCAAAACGTGAGATGCAGACCACCTCTACACCTCACGTTTTAAAATTAAATTTTTTCGCAGCCTATTTCAAACTTGTTGTTTACAAGGATTTCTTGTTTGAAAGTTACATCCGGATATTTCGCCTCACCAATGCACTGAATTATTGATTCTCGTGGTGCTTCAGATAAACGCATACCAAACGTTATACTTGTTAGCCATTCTTTCGGATATGTAAAGTAGTATTCACGCGTATTTGCCCCCGCCGCAAACTTACATTCACTATCTATTGGATAACACAAAAGGACTCTATATTCTTGCTCATATTTCCAACAGTCTGGTTTTGATAAAAGCGCATCGTAAACAGGATAATCATTCTCAGCAATCCCATCCGAAAAGATAATGGCTTTTCTTTGGGCTTCATAGTTTACATCTCCGCAATGGCAAAATAATCCGAAATTCTTATGAGAGAAAATTACCGCATCACTCCACGTCACCTTGCTACAAAAGCTATCTGGAAAATCAAATTCCAAGCAAATGCCTCTATGATAGTCGGCATAATGTGCCCACATAAGTTGATTGTTCTCACTTTTTGAAAGGCAAAGCATTATCGCGTACTCTAAAGAAATGCCAAACGGCATTACCTCCAAAATTCTCTTTCCTCTCGGTTCTTTCCAAACATTCTTACCGAGGTGGGTAGAAAGTATTTCTTTGATTTCTTTCGTATTTGGAGTTACTACATTGCCGTTTTCTCTAAAAGTATAAGGCGCGACTGCTTCCAAGGGATCATTTAGTGTAGCTGGATTAGTAAATCTCAAACGCGCACACTGCAAGTTTTCTATCATTCCCTTGTATAGCTGAGTCCCATTTTCTCTATCAAGTGCAGGAATATATCGGTATAATTTCATGAATGCATCACCTCCCTTCTATTATTATAGTCACAAATTCCTACTTTGCAATTAGCAATCAGTTCTTTACACCGCGCCGATCAGCGTCAGGATCTCCTTGGCGAAGGTAATAAGCAAGCCACCGAACAGGCACAGCAGGCCCTGCGTCCGCTGGCTGGCGTCGTGGCTCTGGATGCTCATACCCACCTGCACGATGCCCCAGCCAAGAATGATGATGCCGATGGCCTTGATGATCGAAAAGATGAAGTCGGACAGATTATTAACGATGCTCAGCGGATCGCTGGCGGTAGCGTAGGCAGGTACAACGCAGCACAGAAGCAGCGCACCGGCGCAAACGCTTCTTGCCATGGTTTTAGTTTTCTTCGTTTTCATGTTCGTCCTCCAAAAATGTGAAATCGTCCAGTGTACGGAATGCATAGGGCAGATCCGGCAGAGAATAGTCCGGCACAGGCGGATTGTGGATATAGGGCTCCGCTCCTCCGTCTGTGGTGCGCTGCACATTGTGGTGACGGCGAATGTCATACTTTTTATCCCGCACCGGCTTTTCACCGCGGATAAGCAGCAGGGCGTCATCTGAGGGCAGCATCCGTATCTCGTCCGGCGTCATCAAATCGCGCCCGGTCTGCTGAAAATTCACAGAGCTGGAGCCGCTGCGCCCTTTCGTCTGCCCGCGTGTCCGGGTATGTACCGTTTCTTTTCCCAGGAGCTTGGAAATAAATTCCAGCGATGTCGGCTCATTGCCGCCGCCGAGGAAAAGGAGGGTATCGCAGTTGCCGATGACGCTTTCCCATTCGTCCTTATAGAGTGCCTTGATGCTATGAATGTTCTGCACAATGATGTTGATGCCGATGTTATAGCTGCGGCAGGTGGCCAGCACCTTGGGATAGCTGTCCGGCTGCGCCACATTGGCCCACTCGTCCTGTATGACGCGCACCGGCACCGGCAGCCGCCCGTTGTACCGCTCATCCGACCGCAGGTAGAGCTGCTGGAAGCACTGGGTCAATAGCATACTGACCAAATAGTTCATGCTGCCGTCATTGACAGGAATGATGCAGAAGATGGCTCGCTTTCGCTCACCCAATGAGGCAAAGTCCATCTCATCCGTCTGCATCATGGCCGCATACTGCGGGAAAATAAATGCCGCCAGCCGGACGGAGGCGGTTACAAGAATGGATTTCGCTGTCTTGCCGGCGGCCTGCTTGTAAACCTTATATTCCCGCACTGCTACATGATTCGGCTCCCGCTCCTCCAGCGCTTGGAACAGCAGATCCAGCGGGCTTTGATATTGCTCGTCCTCCTCCATGACACGCGCACATTCCAGCATAAACATCAGCATTTCAAAGTTCTGCTCCTCCTTGGGCGCTTCGCTGAGCAGATACAGCATCAGCGCAGAATCCAGCGCAATTTCTGCTTTTTCCCAAAACGGATCGTTGGACGCCCCCTTAGGCGGGGTGGTATTTTTTACCAGATTGTCCATGAGCTTCAGCACATCCGGCTCGTCCCGGATGTAGGTGAAGGGATTGTATCCATCCGACTGCTGCGGATGAATGAGGTCGAATACCTTAATGTCATATTTTTCCTGCTCCAGCAGGCGGCCGGTGCTGCGAAGCATCTCGCCCTTCGGGTCTATGACCAAATAGGAGCAGTTGGCGCTCATAATACCCGGTTTGCAGAAATACCGCGTTTTGCCGGAGCCGCTGCCGCCCACCACAAGAATGTTCAGATTGCGCTGGTGCCGATACCCGTCCAGCCCGATGGAAATGCGTTTTGTCAGGATGGCATTTTTCCCTTTCGGATCGGCGTACTTCTTATTCAGCGCACGGACGCTACCCCATTTGGCAGAGCCGTATTCCTCGCCGGGGCGGCGGTTTTCATAGCCGGAATAGTAGAGCGTCACGGCTAGACCGTAGCAGGCCAATGCACCGATGATGCATTGTGGAGTATAGCCCGTCCAATGCAGCAGCGTTGGGTGCTTTAGTACATGGCTGAAGCGAGTCATCAGGTCAAACAGGTTGGTATCCTGTTTATAGGCTGCGGCCGCTGCAATCGCGGCATAGAGAACCGGCAGGCATAGAATCACCCATGCGATTGGTTTAACTTTCTTCATGTCACCACCCTTTCGCACACCACCACATGCCGCTGTCGCCCACCCGAGGCATAGGGGTGGCAGGTCAGCAAAGTCAGCAGGTCGCGGTTTGGCTGAATTTTAATTTTCTCCACCTCCTGGGGCTGGATGATCTGAATGTCCGTTACGGTATAGGTCAGCGTTTCCCATAGATTCGTCAGCTGCACGGTATCGCCCATCTGCAGGCGATCGATGTGGCGGAAGTAATCCGCGCCGCGCCAGCCTCGGTGGCCTGCAATGACGCAGTTGGTGTTATCGCCGCCAATGGGCGCTGACGTGCTGCCCAGCACCGCCGCGCCGAGGGCAAGATGTTCATCCGATGCGCCCAAGTAGACCGGCATGGTCAACTCCATGGCCGAGATCTCCAGCACGCCGATGATCTCACTCTTGATGCCGTAGGCGGATAGGTCAACGACAGGCTCCTCGCAGGCTTCCAAACTGGACAAATCACGCTGTTTCTCTGCATAAAGCTGGCGGTTGTAGTCCTGTAAGGCTACCAGCAGCTCGGGATACGGGTTTAGCTTGCGTTCTTCGAGGAAACTCTGCGCCGCTTCATCCGTATTGGCTTGCAGCCTGTGCCCGGTGAACACCGGCCACAGCAGAGCACATAAGCCAGCCGCAGCCAACAGCGCCGCCAGTAATAGCTCCTTTTTACGCATAGCGCTTCCTCCGTTTCACGATGAAATACCCGCCGCCGACCACTGCCGCTGCGCCGAAGCTGATAGCCAATCCCGTCAGATAGTGCCGCGCCCACGAGGAGGAAGCCGGCGTTGCAGTGATTTCTTCCACCGTTTCCGGCGTGTACGGCACACGGTGTCCCCTTACCAGCAGCCGATGGGTATTGACACCAAACGGCGTACAGGTCACCAGCGTTACCAAGTCTTTTCCGCCCTCGATTTGCAGCAAACCGGTGTCCGTGGGCAGCACAGTAGCGATATTGTCTACCTGATACGCCAATGTATCGCCCAGCACATGGATGTAAAACGTGTCGCCCACTGCAAGCTGGTCGATGTCCGAAAACAACTTGCTGGATGCCATGCCACTGTGGGCAGACAGCACCGCGTGGGTGCTGCTGCCGCCCACCGGCAGGGATGTGCCGACCACATGGCCCACCGCACGCTCCAGCGTGTCCGCGTCCGTGCCGTGCTGCACCGGCAGATATGCACCGATTTTGGGAATGTCCACATAGGCCATGACGCCGCCCACCGTGAGCTGTTGGGCATACGCCAAGGGAGGGGCGGATGCCCCTCCCTCAGTGATAGCTACGCCGGACAGCATGGCGTTATACTGCTGTGCCGCTTCACGCTGGGCGGTCAGCTCTGCATCGTCAGTATTTTCGATAGCTGCAGTGTAGTTAGTTTCCACATTGGAATGACACTCGTTATTGATAATTATGCTGGCCCATGGATAGAACAAAAAAGCTCCTGCAATAAAGAGCAATACACACGCTAGTATTCGTTGCATATGGCGCATTAAACTCCTCCTTCGGCATGCAAGTTCCATGTTTATTCGTTATTGAAGCTTGAAAATAAAGATGCTATACTTAAATTGTCTGGATTAACAGTGCAATGTAATTCGTTAATGCCTTAGGAAAATCTCTCAGAGAAAATACGAATAAATTCGCAAAAATTGGAGGAATATTACACTATGGCAAATGAACGTTGGGAATCACCATTTCCATATACATTAGCATATAATTTGTTCAAGCAACATTTTACGGAACTAAACAGAGTATACTGGGCTTTTGTACCAGCGAAAGACACTATCAAGAAAGCTGCAAAAAACGCCTTACCAAATGACGATGCTGATCCCAAGAGCTTCTTTTTAGTCAAAGATGAAGATGACAAGCGTATTGCCCCAACATACACGGAGTGGAAGACGGCTTTTGGTGACTTTGAGAATTATACGCGGCTGAATATGCTAATGCTATTAAGTTCGTGTTTTGAGACGTATTTGAGGACAGCCCTTGCGCTTTCGTTCGAGTCAAAGCCGGGGGTAATAATTCAGTGTCCAGATGCGGTGGATGGCGCATTCCTTCTAAAAAGTGATATCAATTATGGCAATGCTAATTATGATCAATATAGATTTTCTTCTCAAATTGACGGGATTTGCAAAGGTTCATGGAGTAAACGGATATCAGAATTTCAAAAGTATTTTGGCACTGCGCCTTGTGTTTTGACTGACAATATTAGCGAGCTTGATAAATTCAGGACAAAGAGAAACAGTATCGGTCACTACATCGGCAGGGATAAAGTACGCTACTCGACCCCCATTGATTTGAGTCCGTTAAGTGTATCTCGCCTTTCTCACGACACGCTTTTAAAATATTTCAAACTAATCTACGACGTGGTCTCCGAGGTGGATTCTTATCTACATAAGAACTTTATAGGTTCATACGACATCATTAAATGCTATTTAGGGAAACTTGCTGCAGGTTTTTTTACTGATTTGAAACCTGGAGAAAAAGCCAGAGCGTATAAAAAATTGATTGGAGCAGAAGGCCTTCCCCGAGCAAGTAATGAGTACTATCGAAACATTATTTGCTATTGTGATTTAGACACCCCTCTCGAAGCATGTCGCTATAGTGCAAAAGCTTGCGTTGCGGAAGTTAACCGCCAACTTAAGGATAACCAAATTCAACTAATTCGGGACAACAGGTCGGTGGCTTTTAACAACTATACCTTTAACTTATTTGTCAGAGCGAATCGCTGGAGAGCCAATCCGGACTATTGTCAGCGGTGCAAGTCAAACACCGAGCAAGTGGAGTACCGCTACTCAATGAGGGCCATCCAAGAAATCGTAGCTGCTATTTCTCAAGCTCCAAACTCAGTTATCCAAACTTTAAAGCAACAATTAGATAGACGCCTATATTCTTAGTCACCGCTCGCTCTTGTGCTGCCTACGGCTGCGGATCACAATAAACGCCGCCATGCCCAGCAGGGCCACGCCGCCGATGGTGAACATCCACGTGCCGTAGCCGCCGGTTTTGGGGAGGTCAAAACCGGGGTTGTTGATGACTGTCAGCGGCACGATGGCATTGCCCTCCGTCATGCTGATGTCCTTACCGTTGACGGTACCGGTGGCGGTCAGCAGCTTGGCACCGCACTGCTCACAAGCGCCGTTTTCCTTGGTGGCGATGACGATCTTGACCGCTTCCTTGAGGAGAATATAACCCTTATCCGTGGCAGTCTCGGTCAGGGAATAGGTGTCATCCTCCAACCCCTTCACCACCACATGACCCTGTGCGTTGGGAACGAAGGTGGTAGCGTCCGCTTTCTTAGCGGCGAAGCCCTTGGCGTAATACACGCCGTCCTTCTGCTCAGCAATCACATACACATCGTCGGTATCGTTGTGCAGCAGGAACTTCACGTTCTGCACCTTGCCGCCGTTGTCGCTGAACTGCTTGAGAACGTCGATGCCGTAGGTGTAGACATGGCAGCAGTCCTCCAGCGTGTCAAAATAAGTGGTGTTGGTGCGCTTCCAAGTCAGCACGACATCGTTGGGGTTGTCCTTGTCGCCCATCTGGGCGTCGGCGGTCAGTGTGGCGGCGTAGGTGATGCGCATGGTGCAGTCGGAATAGCCCCGCTTCACGCTGTCGGTGTAAATGCTCTCAGACTTGTTGATCTCGCTCAGACCCGCCTCGGTCATGCGGATGGTCATGGTGTTGGCGGTATCATCGTAGGTCACGGTGAATTTGCCGGAATCCTCCGCCCAAGTGGTAATCTTATCGGTGCAGCCAGCGTCCTTGAAGAACTCGATGACTACATCCTGCTTATTGTAACGGATGCCCTTGGACATGGTATCGACGTAAGTATACTCACTCAGGCTGGTCGCCTTGGAGGTAATAGTGGGCAGGGTGCTGATGATCTGATAGTCGACCACATCACCCACTGAGGCGGTGGCGGTGTGGGCGTAACCGTCCCCAATGTCTGTCAGGCTGCCGCTGTTCTTGCCGGTAGAGTTCTTAGCTTCCCGCACGGTCTTGTCCAGTGTAGGGTTGCCGGTCTGGTTCTTGGGATAGACAGTCACATCATAGTTCCAGCCTGCGCCGTCCACGGTGGTCATGGGCAAGGACACGAAGAAAGGGTTGCAGGTAGAGGTGACATTCTCCGGCACTCCGGTTTCGACAACGAGGTACAGACCCTGCCCAAGGTTTTCCGCAGAGGTGTGACCGGCAGCGTCCGTCTCGGTCATGGCCGTGCCGTTCTTGACCGCAGCTTCCAGCGCATTTTTCACCGTGGTGGCATTGGCAGCCAGCGCAGCGGCCAGCTTGCCATTCAGCACATCGCTGGTGTAGTAGTTTTTTCCGTTTTCGCTCTTGTGGGCATCCGCGGCGGTCACGCCGATGGCGGGCAGCACCGCGTCCGCGCCGTCAAAGCCGTACAGCACACCTACCCGGCGCCGACCATTCACCAGCTCATTGTTCATGGCGATGTCCGCCACTCTCAAATAGGTGAATTCCACGCCCTGCACGGCATATTTTGCCAGCTTGTCGATGACGGCGTCGTCATGCAGGTCGGTGCTGACATAGGATTCTGCGTCCCACGCGCCGTCCGCGCTGGCCGTGGTGATATCGTACTTGTAGATGTTCAGGGACGCTCTCTTGCCGGTGTTGATGGTAGGCTCTGCGGCAAATGCCGTGGTCATGAGGCCGATGGCCATAAGTGCCGCCAGCAGCAGCGATACTATGCGATGGTTCTTTTTCATGTTCAGTTGTTCTCCTTCCTGATATTAGATTTTTTGCAAAAATAAACACCCATGCAGAGCATGAGTGCCGCAAGCAGGAAATATGTTGTGAATCCCGTGCCGCCTGTGAATGGCAGCTCAAATCCTGCATTGTTGCAGAGGGTGATGGTGATGTCCGCTGCATCCGCCGTCAGCGTGCCCACCTCCACCGGCTCAGGCAGCAGGGTATATCCGACAGGCGCTTTCGCCTCGGTAATGCGATACTGTACGCCGGTCTTGAGATTTTCCCACTGGGCAAGTCCATCTGCACCGGTGGTGACACTGCCGACTTCCGTCCATGACTGTCCGTCCGCAGAGGTTTCCAGCAGAAATTCCACCCCGGCGAGAGCCTCGCCTGCGGCATCTACCTTGCGAACAGAAATGCTGCCCACCTTGTTGGCTTTGAAATGGATATACGCCCACACGGGGTCGGGCAGGGTGGTCAGCGCGGCACACGACTGGAAGTCGCTGCCGTTGCTTGGCTCCAGCAGCACGGCCTCTGTGCCGTCCACATCCAGGGAATAGCCTTTTTCGCTGCTGACATAGCCGTCCAGCTTTTCGGCGGCCTCCTTGGTGGCGGTCACTGTCAATGTGTTGCCTTCCTGGCGGATGGTCACGCCGCCGATGTTACAGCCAAAGGAATACTGCGACAGCACGCCGTTGGTGTCGGTGACCGTTCCTGTGTACCGGCTGCCGTCCCAGTCCAGCTCGATGGCATTGCTTTCGCTCAACTGGTTTCGGTACCGCACCGCAAAGCTGGGGAGCTTACCGTGCTGCATCATGCGGTCAATGATGGTGTCATAGGCTTTTCCTACGCCCGCGTCCACATAGCGGAACATCCAATGGCAGGTGGTGTCGTGCAGCGTGTAGGGGTAGGTGGGGCTGCGGTAGCCGCAGACAAATTCCCAGATAATGGCTTGGGTCGCCAACTGCGCATAATCGGGATTCATATCAAATGTATAGCTGCCGCCGTGGCCGTAGGCCAGTGCCAAGGTCACCGCATAACGCTGATTCCAGCTTAGAGCGCTCCAGGACACGGATGAGTAGCCCAAGGCAGACCCCGAGGAGGCTGCGGCAGGCTCCATGCAGTAGGCAGGCACCGTCTTGCCGGTATCACTCCTTGTAAAGTATTTCAGCTTCGTGCTGATGAATGGACCCCACTGGGGCACATTGGATTTGTCCTCATAGTAGTGATAATTTCTGCCGCCCGAGATGGTGCCGGAGATGGTTTCGGCGTGAGCTGTCACAGCGGACAGCCCCATGAGTGCCGCCAGCAGGCACACCAGCGTCAGCAGCTTGGGAATGGTTTTCTTCATAATATCCTTTCTCCCAACGCAAAAGCCGGCAGCTCACGCTGTCGGCCTTCTGTTGGGTATTCGATTTTATCCGTACAGCACCACCACGATGTACTCGTCCGATGCTGCGCTATAGCGCACGGTGCAGTTGAACCGTGCATAGGCTCTGACGGCATCCGCACTGTCCATGGCTGCCAAATACTGGAAGGTGGCGTCCACATTGCCCCGTACCGCGCGGTTTAGTGTCTCCTGCCCGCCGTTGGCCGCCAGCCACGCCACGCTGTCTGCCGTGCCGGGGAAGTAGCTGGTGTTCTCCGCAGTCAGACCGGTGTCGATGGTCACGCCGTACTGCGCCTTCGCATACTCGTTGCCCACCCGCACGGCCTCCGCGATGGAGTAGATGTTCCCGCTGGCCGCAGACGGCGCAGGGTCAGGCTCGGGTGTCGGCGTAGGAGCAGGTTCGGGGGTGGGAGCCGACGGGGGAGTTGCTGTAGGCTCTTTCTTAGATGTTGCCGGCAGCTCAGGTACAGCAGGCTGCACCGTTTTGCCGGATGTAGGCTGCTTTTCTGCCGCCTTGTCTGCTGAATCATCCGTTTGCGGTGTGGACTTTGATGACTCCACAACGGCATCTATTTCGGTAGCCTTACCCTCTGCCGGCAGCAACGGCGTATCCGCCGCTTCTGCCGCATTGTCGGTTCCCCGAACTTGAGGCAATTCTGCCTGTGCAGAGTTAGGTGCCTGTGTTTTGCTTTGCACTTGTGCTGCACAGCCCACCAAGAATATCGCGCATAGCGTCAATGTCACGCAGAAAGCGGTTCGTTTCATAGCAGCATCATCCCTTCGTACTAAGATGATACCATTATGCGGATACAAGGGTTTGCTGTCAAATTTTTGCTTATCTCTGTTCGTGCTCCTGGTCGGCAATGGTTTTGGCCTGCCGTACCATCTGTTCGGACACTTTCTTCAGCTCCTGCATCTTTGCTCGGACGGATGGCTTTTTCTCAGATGCCATCTCGGTAGAGATTCTGGCACCATTCCCGCGCTCCTTGGAGCTGTTCGCGGACGGAGCGCGGGCGCTTGCTTTTTTTGCGGCGTCCTCCCGTACTGGCGCGGGATAGCCCATCCGTTCAAAGATACGGTTGATCTGCTTGGCATCCTTGGCCTTGGCCATGATCTCCACTGTGCCGGTTTTCTCCACCTTATTGATAACGGGATAGAACAGCACCCCGTAGCGCTTGCTCTCCATCTGAAAGCCTTTCAGATCCTCCTGCTTGACGGAGAAAATAGTCAACTCCTCGCCGTCCTGGATCAGCCGCTTCAGCCCCGTCTTGCCGGACAACTTTGGGTTCTCCTTGGCAATGGCAATCAGCAGAGCTGCCAAATTTTTCGCGCCCAAGCCCGCCAGTTTAACGGCACTCTCCGTAATTTGGATACCCTCTTTTACCACCAATTCGGCAGTTTCACCGCTGGTATTCATGGCGTTTTTCCTCCTTTTTGACTTGCTTTTGCCGCATGGCTTCCGCCTGCTCTACTTGTTGGGATATATGCGGTACATCCGCCAATATCCCGTGGCACAGGGTCAATTCCCTGCGTTTCTCCCGCAGGGAGGCAGTCTGCCGGTCAATCTCAGCGCTGCATCGCGCTTTGCCTTCCTCATCTTCTGCATCTCTCCTTTCCCGATATAGTGGTTTTCTCTGCTGCTCACCGTTGTATGTCTCCCGCTCAAGGGCGGCGATCCGCTGCTCCAAATCCTCCGCCGTGGTCAGGCCGTTCGCCCACAGATACCGAAACTGCCGGTCATAGCGTTCCAGTCGGACGACCTCCTGCCGCACGGAAAAAGGGACACGCCGGAAGCGGGTCTTTTTTCGTGTCCCTCGCAGCAGATACAGATACCGAAGATAAAGAGTCTGAAAGCCTGTGATCTTTCGTTTCGGCACGGTTGGGTGCTTGCCCTTGATTCGGTAACGCCTGCCTTTACACTTTGTGACAGGGGCAGGCGGTACCGCGCCTTCACGCCGGGCGGCTAGTCGGGTGCGGATGTCCTGCTCCGTATACCCGTCACCAAGGCTATCCAGCCGGATCGCTCGTTTGCCGCCCGGCGGCAGCACGGTCACATATTTGCGGTTTGGCTGGTTCTGCACCACATAACCAAGCCGCCGCAGGAGCATCAGAAATGAGTCAAAGGTGTAGGCGTTCTCGATCACGCGGTCAATATCAGCGCGGATGATGCTGCGGATGGTGGGCTTACCCGTGTTTTCCGCTTTCCATTCGGCATAGTGCTTTCCTTTGCCCTGCGGCGCGATGACGGATAGCCCATTCTCTCGGCACAGCGCATCGGATGCGCCTCGCACATCAAAATAGTAGCTGCCGGGGCTGCTGTGATATTTTCTGCCGTCCACAAAGGATACGGAATTCACTACAATGTGATTGTGCAGATGGGCTTTGTCCAAGTGTGTTCCGATGACCGCCTCATACTGACCGCCAAAGAGCTTTTCGGCAAAAGCCATGCCGATACGGTGCGCCTGCTCCGGCGTCACCTCTCCGGGTGCAAAGGACTGGATGAAGTGATACCCTACCACACCGCCCGCTTTTCCGAAGCAACGCTTTGTCTCCTGCATCTCGGCATAAGCTGTTTCACAGCTCTCACAATTAATGGCAGACGCAAAGAAAAGCTGCTTTGTTTTCTCTGAATTTACGGCGTAAGTAATGCCAGCGTCCAGCGTGGTCTTTTCGCCGTTGATGGCGTAATTCACGCGCTTATCCAGCCGGTCGCGGATGGCGATGATCTTAACAATGGCCATATCAAAGGCGTTTCATCGTCCGCCAAAGCAGGCCCTGCATTGCCTTAATGCGGTCGATGTCCTCCATCCGGACAAATCCGCGGGCATTGGCCACCTTGGCGATCTGATTGATATTGACCGCCATGCCGGAAAGCTGGCGCAGCAGCTCCGGCAGTTCGTCGGGCGGACGGGGGCGCAGCTCCGCCCCTACAATCAGCCTGCGGAGTACCGGCTCCATTTTTAGGCCGGTATCTGCGGAGAGCTGCTTCAAGTGTGCGTATTCTGCGCTGTCCAGCCGCAGGGAAATTCGCTTTGCAATTTCTCTCATGTGTTCTGCTCCTTCCGTTTTTTAATGGGGTCTTAGGGGGCTTTGCCCCTTAACAAGCGCGTTTTGCTGTCAAAATGCTATGCTTGCCGGGACAGCGGCGCTATGCACCGTGTCCCGCGTTACTGCGCCGAAAAAAGAAATCAGCGGGCTTCGCCACGCTTCGCGTCACGCCGATACCGCAGCAGATCATTGTAGTCTTTTCCCCGCACCGGAGGTCTGTCAATGACCTCGTATCCTCTCAGCAGTTCCTTCAACACCGCCGCTGCTTTCCGTCCCGGCTCATCATTGTCCAGACACAGCACAATGCGGGATATATGGGGTGCAGCTTTCAAATACTGCGTAAGTGCCGGCGGCAATCGTTGCAGTCCCTTACCGGAAATGCCGCCCAGCGCCAGTGTATTTGCCTTGCGCCAGTCCGAGCCCTGTTGCTTCAGCAATGTCAGATAGGATAGTGCATCAATGGCTCCTTCAAAAACGCACAGGGTCGATCCATTGCTCGGTGCCAAGGGTACAGCAAAGGTAAATTGCTTGTCGCTGCCTGCTGCTTCACCGACAAACCGCTTTTCCCGCTGCGTTCCCCGCAGCATGGCATAGGCAGGCTTCCCCTCTGCAAAGCCAACAAATATGCAGTTATGGCGGACAGCATCCTCATAGAGCTGCCCGTGCTTGATGCAGTGGTTGATGATCTCGGCGTCAATGCCGCGGCTGCGTAAATATGCAAAAACACGCCGATTATCGGCGTGTTTGGGCGGCAGCGTAAATTCAGTTTTCGGATACAGTACGGCTGGCTTTGGCGGAGGCGGTATGCAGGGCGATTCTCCGAGGATGCGCTGCACAGCCTCCGGAAGCCATAAGCCCTCTACTGCGGTCAGATAGTCCAGAGCATTTCTTCCACCGATCCCACGCGACCACCAAAACCATTTCCCGTTGGAAATTTTCAAAGAGTCATGGGTGCGGGTGACGTAGGTGCTGCCACTGATATGCACCAGCTCCTGCGGCTCGAAGCAACGCAGGTAGGTCAGCAGATCCACCTCCCGTGCAGCAGTAAGCTGCTCCTTGGATACATAGGGCATGGTTGTTCACCTCCATGTAAGAGAAAAGCCGCCTGCATTTCTACAAGCGGCTCTTGATAATATAATTGGCCTCATTGGTTGCTCTTTTTCAGCAATTTTTGCTCGGCACTTTCCAATGCGGCAATATAGTCCTTTTCCCCTCTGGACAATTCGGCGGACTGAAGTTCCTTATATTTTCGATATTCTTCCTTAGCTTTCTTCTCTGCCGTGGCCGCGCTGATTTTTCCTGCATGAGTCAGGATCTCGTGCTTGGAGAGCTTGAGAAAGCCGTCCAGTGTGTCGATCCAGTCAGACATATACATGGGTATGCGGCGTCGTGCCTGCATCTCTGCAAGATCAAGGTAAGCCGATACAATGTCATTGAGTGCCAGCAGCTCGTCTTCCGTACAATAGTTTTTAGCAATGAGGGCATCGCTCTGTGTCGGATGATTTCCGGAAAATGAGTGCAGCCCCATATTGGGTTTACTACTATCCACACTGTAAAAAATCTTTTCTGCGGCTGTCTGACCATGAGCAGCCCAGTGCATTTTATTCTGGACGGTCTTGAAGAAAAGGACGGAGGATTCTGTCCTCGGGTCATAATCCACACTGGTGGCATAAATGTCCAGCACTTTGCGCCAGAACACCTTTTCAGAGGATCGGATATCGCGGATACGATCCATCAGTTCATCAAAATAGTTGCCGCCGCCAGCTTGCTTCAGCAGCTCATCGTTCATGGCAAAGCCCTTAATGAGGTATTCTTTAAGTATGGAGTTGGCCCAAATACGGAATTGAGTGCCACGGAGCGATTTCACACGATAGCCCACGGAGATGATAACATCTAAGCTGTAGTACGCAACTGGCTTATCTGAATTTGCAATGTGAATATTTTTCACATTGCTTTTTTCATCCACCTCACCCTCGGCAAATACATTTTTGATATGTTTCGTAATGCCGCTGCGCTCTCGTTGGAACAGCTCCGCCATCTGTGCCTGTGTCAGCCAAACGGTTTCGTTTTCCATACGAACATCGATTTTTGTCAGGCCATCCTCCGTCTGATACATAATGATCTCCGTCTGTTCAGGGTGGATGTCGTTTCCGCTGGTCAACCAATTACTCATGTGCCGATTCCTCCCATTCGTTGCCGCAAATGTTTCCTGCGCGTACAGCAGTGTCTGCTTTAGACCGAGTACATCTATTTTCATTATATCACCTCACCTCTTACGGTGCAATGAAAATCCCTCATCTCTCCAGTTGTGCCCGCTTATCCGCCCCCTCTCGCTCCGGTCTGCGTTCCGGCTCGGCCAGTTTCGCCATGGCGGCATCGACCACGCAGGAATGGCTGTCCACCGCATAGACTCCCACATGGCCGCCCATTTGCTCTTGCAGCGCCGTGAACCGGCCTGCCGCCTGCTGTGCCGGGAGTCCAAACCGCTCGTCCCCAATGCGCTGCGCCATCCTTTCGTACAGCTTGATTTTCAATTCTTCTTTTGTCATATTCACCTGTTTGTTCACCTCACCCTTCCCGTCCGCATTCGATGGGCATAGTTCTGCACACTATACCGGCGCATATGGTCATTTTCCGTGGGCACGGCGCTGTCCAGATCGATGCCCTCCAGCCGAACATCCTCCGGCTTCAGCACCTCCTCCACCGGGATCACGCGGATTCTCGCCCGACAGTGCATCGTATCGCCGAACACGCCGCCTACACTGTGAAAGCCTCTGTCACCGCACACCCACAGCACCTTTGACCCTGCAGGCACATCCCCGAAGGGTTGCTTGAATATCACCACAGAGCACGGCTCTGCGCCGGCCACTCTATAGTACCCGGCACTTTCTGCCCGCTCGTATGCGCGGATCAGCTTATCAAATTTTCGCTGCGGCTCCATATAAAACCAGCTCTCCTGATACCCCATATCGACCTACCTTTCCAAATCCGTTGTTTTTCTTGCCGGCGGCTGCTCACAAGCCTCCGGCGCTTCTGCATCCGCCACGATCTCCGGCTCACGCTTGTCGATGTTCAGCAATGCGTTTAGCTCCTCCAATCGCAGCAGCTTTGCCTTCAATTCTTCCTCTCGGGGGAAGGGCTTCAGCACCTCCGCTTTTGCCGTTTCCAGTTGGGCGTGCAGCTCGCTCAGCTTTTCTCGGCAAGCCTGCTCCTTTACCGGCAGACTTTCCAGCAGATTGTCCATGCGTTGGATATTGCCGAATACATCCGGGCCCAGCGTCACCACATGGCGCAGCTGTCCGATCATGGCCAGCCGGTACTCCTGTGAAAAGCTGTCAAAGGACAGCTCCAGCGTCAGGCCGCGGTAAAGGCCGATCTGCATCGGCTCCGGCGTCAGCATATTCTGGCAGAGTGTCAGCAGCTCCGTGCCTGCTGCCTTTTTCTCGGCATAGACCTTACCCGCCAGCGTCATGGGAGAAAAACCGTCCGCATTGGGCGCAGTATGCTCCCTGACCGTGGTAATATCTGCGCCGTATCCGGCAATCCTTTCCTGTGTTTCCGCGATGGACTTGGGAAAGGTTTTGCTGATGGCGTCCTCCAGCGCATACCGCTGGCTGAGATGATTGCCTTTCAGCAGTTTCAGCTTAGATACCTCAATGTCCAGATCCATCTTTTCCTTGATGAGCGGATTACCACTGGCCAGTGCTTTGATCTCCGCATAGGAGAGTGCCTGCTCATCCACATCCTCGGCGGAACGCACTGGGCTCTTGCTGGTCATGATCTGCGCGATGAATTTCTGTTTTCGCTCTACCAACTGATAGAGATAGGCGTCAAACGTACCCTCGGTGACGTAGCTGTAAATGTCCACCTCAGCATTTTCGTTGCCCTGCCGGATGATGCGTCCCTCCCGCTGTTGGAGATCTGCGGGACGCCACGGGCAGTCCAAATGGTGCAATGCCACCAGCTTCTGCTGGCAGTTGGTACCGGCGCCCATGCGCTGTGTGCTGCCCAGCAGCACACGCACCTGACCGGCGCGCACCTTGGCGAACAGGTCTTTTTTCTGCGTCTCCGTCTTGGCGTCGTGGATATAGGCGATCTCATTTTCCGGCACGCCCATCGCTACCAGCTTACTGCGGATGTCGTCATAGACGCTGAAAACACCGTCGCCCTTGGGCGTGGACAGGTCACAGAAGATCATCTGCGTGGAGTGCTTTTCCGCCGTGCGCCGCCAGATGTCAAATACTGTCTCCGCGCACTTAACCGCCTTGCTCTCCGGGTCGGCGGGCAGCATGGGGTTGATGAGCCGCTGGTCTAATGCCAGCTTCCGGCCATCGTTGGTGATCAGCAGCATGTTGTCCACGCTGCTGTCCACCTGCTTGTTGCGTACCTGCTCGGCCCGCTCCGCCAGCGACGCTACCATTTGCTTCTGATACTCGGACGGCTTCAGGGCGATGTTGTGGTAGTGTGCCTCCGGCACGGGCAGGTTCAGCATATCCGCCGTTTGGATGTCCGCCACATTTTTGAATACGGAGATCAGCTCCGGCAGGTTGTTGAACTTGGAAAAGCAAGTCTTGGCGCGGTAACCTGTCCCCTCGGGAACGAGTTTGTCAAGATGATTTTTGTAAGTTTTCTAAATTCAAATATTTA
>OCHB01000896.1_pt1 | contig 26718 bp, 19 predicted proteins | sample 1538731 | NCBI WGS metagenome assembly OCHB01 (sample SAMN04571721, study PRJEB22368) | human gut metagenome | biome: human gut; material: stool | host: Homo sapiens | place: Luxembourg | collected 2012-09-20 | reverse complement strand
CTCTTTCAGTATCTCAACTTTATTGAGTTCAAAAGAATATTCATATTCGATACCCTCAAGAAGGAAGCGAATGAAGAATGTACTTGGTTTGCCAATGCTCCCGAATTTGAATGGAGTAAAGGCAAATATCGTATTCTCGTTGTAATTGTGAGATGAGAATATCATTCCCACACAAGCGCGAATAGCCTTGATAACACTGCTCTTTCCTGAGGCATTTGCACCATAAATGGCAACAGTTTTAAGCAAGCGCTCATTACCGCATACAAATGTATTTTCTTCAAGTTCCTTTGCTTTTTTGGTCTGTATGCTTGCTGCCTGCATATCCAGTACCACCTCATCTTTAATTGAGAAGAAGTTGCTCAAACGAATTTCAAGTACCATTTTATTCTCCAAATTTGTAATTCTTTTGCAAATATAACAAATTAAATAACAAAATCATAATTCGGACAACTTTTTATAAATTAGAAGCAGCCTGGCTTTCAATCCAGTTTTTGGATTTTCTACTCACCCGTTTTTTAAATTGGATCGTTATATATAAAAAATGAGAAAAAAAATTGAATATTGGATAATTGATTGAAGCAATGCAAGAATTAGAAAAACGATATGAAATTGCCCGGTTGATTGCATGCGAATTGATCGGAGTACTTTCTGGACGTGAGGCGGAGGATTTGGAGGTGTGGAAAAACTCTTCTGAAAAGCATGCAAGGGAGTATATGGAAATCCGGGAAAGATTGCTTCGGGATATTGATTATCCGGATTATTTGGAGCTAAAGCAAGAATGGGAAGGATTTGAACAAAAACTGTTCCGGAAAAAGCGGGTATTCAATTGGTGGGTAACAGTAGCAGCTGCTTGTGTGGTTATTTGTTTGGGTATAACATTTTTATGGATGAGAGAGCCTGTTGCCGAACCGGTGGTTGCCGGAACATCAGGGGGGACGAAAGGTTTTAGGGCGACACTGATTTTAGGAAACGGAGAACAGGTGAGTATAGGCGACTCTTCGAGCCAAACGATTGCTGTTGCGGGAGGAACTACGATTGTAACGACCGGAAAAATGGTGAAATACGATGCCGGGAAGGAGGATCGGGAAGAAAAAGCGGAATGGAATACGATCGTTGTACCGCGTGGAGGAGAATACGAATTAGTTTTGGCCGACGGAACGCGGGTGTGGTTGAATTCGGAGTCTCGCCTGACTTATCCCGTCCGTTTTACGGGGGAGCTGCGGGAGGTGAAAATGGAGGGAGAAATTTGTTTCGATGTAGCCCGGAAGGAGGAACAGCCTTTTGTCGTGAGAACGGCTGATTTGGCGGTAAAAGTATTAGGAACCCTTTTCAATATGGAAGCTTATCCGGAGGATTCCCGGGTAACGACTACGCTGGTCAGGGGTAAAGTAGAAGTAGCTGTCGGGGATAAAACTCAGGTATTACAGCCGGATCAGCAATTGGCGGTGGAAGCAGGCCGGTTTACTCTGAAACAGGTGGTGGCGGAAGATTATATCGGCTGGACTAACGGACTATTCCATTTTACCGAGGCATCGCTCGAGGAAATTATGACCAAACTGGCCCGGTGGTATGATGTGGAATTCTTTTTCGCCAAACCGGATTTGAAGGAAGCCCATTTTTCTTTGGATATTCAGCGGTATGAAAATATCGCAACCATTTTATCGAAGCTTGAAAAGACCGGGCGGGCACGGTTTCGGGTAAGCGGAAAAACGGTGGTTATCGAACAGTAGGATATATTAAAAAAGCAATACATGCGGGCACATGTACTGCTTTACATTAACATATCGATACTCCTTCGTGGGGAGTAGAGCGTATTATTAACTTTATTTACAAATGTATGAAAAAAAATTTAAGGAACGGTAGTTTCGTACTCACGAAATTACCCCGTATGTTGATTATGATGAAGACGGTGTTGATTCTACTCGTGTGTTCGCTGAATTTACAGGCTGCAGTCTATTCACAACAAAAAAAATTCGACATTTCGATGAAAAAAGCCTCTTTGGCGGATGTGTTTCAATATTTGAGGCAAGTGAGCGAATATAAGTTTGTATATGACAGTGATGCAGTGAAACAATTCCAACCGGTTTCGGTGGATTTGAAAGGGGTGGGCCTCGAAGAAGTTTTGGAAGATTGTTTGAAAGGAAGTCCCTTTGTTTTCCTGATCGAAGATGATCTGGTGATTATCCGGGAACAGAAAAGTGTACCGCAGAAACAAACTCAGGAAGTGAAAATTGTCGGTAAGGTGACGGATGAAAAAGGCAGTTTGCTACCGGGAGTAACGGTACAGATTCAGGGTACTTCGCTGGGTACGGTGACCGATACTGACGGAAAATATGTCTTATCTGTGCCTGAGATGAAGGAATTGACATTGGTATATTCGTTTATCGGTATGGAAAAGAAAGCGGTGAGATGGAAAGGAGAAAAAGAATTGAATATCACCTTGGTTACAGAAGTGGCCGAGATGGACGAAGTCGTGGTGACCGGTATTTTTACCCGAAAGAAAGCTTTACCGGTTCGTCGGCTACATTTACCAATAAAGAGCTGAAGATGATCGGTAACTCGAATGTACTCGAAAGTCTGAAGACACTCGATCCTTCGTTTGCCATTATCGAAAACAATGACTTCGGTTCGGACCCCAACCATTTGCCCAATATCGAAATCCGGGGGAAAACCAGTGTAATCGGTTTGACCGAAGAATATAATACCGATCCCAACCAACCGTTATTTATCCTCGACGGTTTCGAGTCGACTCTGGCGACGATCAGTGATTTGAGTATGGACCGGGTACAGAGTATTACTGTGCTGAAAGACGCAGCCGCTACCGCTATATATGGATCGAAAGCAGCCAATGGAGTCGTGGTCGTAGAAACGAAAGCTCCCGAAGCCGGGCAGCTGAGATTGAATTATACCGGTAACCTGAATTTTACTTTTGCCGATCTGTCGGATTATAATTTGATGAATGCCGAGGAAAAATTGCAGTTCGAATTGCTTTCCGGACTTTATCAAAGCTGGGGACCGGACGGGTATTTGGGAAGTGTCGAGCAGGAAAGAAAATATAATATGCGTTTGCAGGAAGTGCGGAGAGGGGTGGATACCTACTGGATGAACGAGCCCCTGCGTTTTGCTACGACACACAAACACAATTTGTTTCTGGAAGGTGGCGACGGAGTGATGCGTTATGGTGTCGGGGTGAGTTACGGAAAAACCCAGGGAGTGATGAAGGGATCGGACCGGGATGTATTGAATGGAAATGTCCGGCTCATTTACCGGAAAGGCCGTGTAGCTTTTACCAATTCTTTGAATGTGGATTATACCAGGGCAGAACGGGAGAGCGTTTCTTTTAAAAGATTCGCCCAAACCAATCCGTATTACCGGAAAACGGACGAAAACGGAGAACCTGTAAAAGTGCTGGAGTCTTTTTCTTATTTTGATATAAATACCTTTAGAATAATAAACGAAAATGTATACGGACCGTTTTACGATTTGTCTAATACAAATTTCGATCGTACCCATACTTTAGGGATAACCAACAACTTTGAAGCCGATTGGCGGGTAATAGACGAATTGAGGATCCGGGCGAGGATAGGGGTGAATAAATCCAACGAGCAGGCAGAGAAATTTTCTTCGCCTTTCAATTCGGAATTTGTGGGTAAGGAAGATAATGAGAAAGGGGCCTATACGGAATCGGAAAAACACGTTTTCGGTTATGACGGTGATTTGAGTGTTACCTACGGAAAATTACTGGCAGAACGGCATATGGTAAATGCGGTGGCCGGAATGCGTTTTACCCAGTCGACTTCGAATCTGAACGGATATACTATGCGGGGATTTATCGACGATGAATTTTCCAACCCTTCTTTTGCTCAGGAATATAATCCAGATAAAAAAGTATATCAGGATGTTAAGAAAAGGACGGCCAGCTATTATGTGAATCTCGGTTATGCTTATGACAACCGTTATTTGCTGGATGCCAACTGGCGGGCAGACGGGGCTTCCATTTTCGGGGTGAACAAACTTTTTACCAATACCTGGTCGGTGGGACTTGGATGGAATATCCACAACGAACATTTTCTGGAAGGGGCCGGTTGGCTGGATATGCTGAAACTGAGGGCTTCGATCGGAAATCCCGGAAACCAGAACTTCGATGCTTATATTGCGATGAAAATTTATACCTATAATAATCATCACACCAATCCTTGGGGAGTCAGCGCTATCATCAATAATTTCGGAAATCCGGACCTGGAGTGGCAAAAAACGCTGGACCGGAATATCGGTTTGGATTTAGTGGTGTTTAATAACCGTTTGCGGGTGAATTTCGATTATTTTTCAAAGAAAACCGATCCGTTGTTGGTTTATACCGGAGTTCCTTCGTCTACGGGAGGTACCTCCGTTCCGGCTAATGTCGGCGGACAGGTGACGAAAGGATATACGGTTGTGCTGAATTATGCTTTGTTGAAAAAAGAACACTTGCTTTGGCAGGTAAACGCGACCTTGCGGCATCTGACTTCGGAATACCGGAATGTCAGTTCCTGTCTGTCCCGGTTCAATGATGAAAATAAGACCAAGAATATGTTGCGGTATTACGATGGCGGAAGTCCTTCGGATTTATGGGCTGTCCGCTCTGCCGGAATAGATGCGGCTACGGGACGTGAGATCTTTTTGCATAAAGACGGTACCCAGAGTTTTGCTTATAATGTCGAGGATGAGGTGGTCGTAGGAAATAGTGATCCGAAACTGGAAGGGGTTGTCGGCATGTCTTTTTACTATAAAGGTTTTTCGGCTTCTGCCAATTTCCGTTACCGGTTGGGTGGGCAGATCTTTATGGAGACCTTGTACAATAAGGTAGAAAATATTTCGTTCAGTGATGTCCACTATAATCAGGATAAGCGGGCTTTGTACGATCGTTGGAAAGAACCGGGCGATAATGCTAAATTCCGGGCGATTTCAACGACAGCCGATACGCCGATGTCTTCCCGGTTTGTCGCCGACAACAACGTCTTTTCAGGAGAGTCTATATCGGTGGGGTACGAGAGCCAGGGAAAATGGCTGAAATCGGTCGGCGCTTCATCATTGACGGTAAGAGCTTATATGAACGATATTTTCCGGATTTCAACCGTGAAAAATGAACGGGGTATCGATTATCCCTTTGCCCGTTCGGTATCCATGTCTTTGGGATTAAGATTTTAAATTAAAACGAATGAAAATGAAAAAGTTGAATTTCATCATCAAATACGGTCTGGCTTTACTTCTGCTATCCTTCTATTCCTGTGAGTCATGGCTGAATGTGACGCCTTCGGATCGTTTGTCGGAGGAGATGCTTTTCAATGACCGGGAGGGATTTGTGAAGGCATTGAACGGGGTGTATATTGAATTGAATACGAATGAATTGTATGGCCGAAACCTGACTGCCGGTGCTTTGGATGTGATGGGACAGTATTACAGTGTTGCTTCTTCGTCGCATGCTTTCTATAACTATGGAGGTTTGGTTTATACCGGAAACGATGAGAAGGCCCTGTTCGATAACATGTGGCAGAAATGCTATGCGGTGATTGCCTGTTGCAATACGATTATCGAAAAATGTGATGAAAATAAAGCCGGACTTTCGCCTGTCTGGAAGGGGTCGATCAAAGGGGAGGCTTTGGCTTTAAGGGCTATGCTTCATTTTGATATGTTGCGTCTGTTCGGTCCCCTGACCTCCGAATTGGATAAAGAAAGTATTCCTTATCAGACGAATTCGGATCAGACGGTTACTCCTTTACTGTCCGGATCGGAAGTCATCGGATTGATTCTCGACGATCTGAAAAATGCTGTCGGTTTGCTGAAAGATACGGATCCTTATTTTGTGGAAGAGGAATTTTCCGATACAGATTTGAATTACAGGCGTTTCCGGATGAATTATTTTGCAGCAAAGGGCCTGATGGCCCGGGTTCAGCTTTGGGGAGGAGATAAGGAAAAAGCTGCGGCTACGGCCAAAGAAGTGATTGCCGAAGGACAGGCTGAAGGAGCGGAATTTTTCCCTTTTGTAACGAATAGTGAAGCTACTTCATCGAATCCCGACCGGGTATTTTATTCCGAAGTATTGTTCGGCACCTATCATTCTTCCCGGGAAAAATTACATGAGGATTTGTTTGCTCCGACACTCGAGTCGACCAGTATTCTCACCTTAGCCGGTACTGCCCGGAGAGATGATTTATACGATAATGAGAATGATTATCGTTATTCGGTTTGGTCTACTTATAATAAAAACGGAACTTCGGTACTCTATCATCGTAAATTCGAAAAGCAGGATAATGTGACGGCCAGCCGGCAATATATGATTCCTCTGATCCGGATGAGCGAAATGTATCTGATTGCGGTTGAATGTTGTAAGCTGGGCGAAGCTTCCGTTTACCTGAACACTTTCCGTAATGCCAGAAACTGTAACAGCCTTGCCCTGACGGAAGACAACCGGATCAATATTCTGGCGAATGAATATAAAAAAGAAATGTTGGGTGAGGGGCAACTGTTCTTTTTCTATAAACGCCAGGAAATGGTAAATATCCCCGATGGAAATCAGGCTACAGGAACGAAGAACGTAGAACTGACCAAGTATGTCGTTCCGCTTCCGGAAAGCGAAACCGATCAACGAATCAGTAGTACAGATATTTCAAATGAATGATTATGAAAAGAATTTTATATTATATATGGATTTTACCTTTGATGTTGTCGGGTTGTGAAAAGGACCTGATGGATTATGAAGGATTGGAAGGAGTTTATTTTGCCGTACAATGGGGAGATTCCTGGGGCAGTGAAAAAACTTGGCCTTACCAACCTTATACGAATGTCAATTTTATCAGTTTGCCGGGAGATACCGCAACGCTGTCGGTGAAGGTGATGGCTACCGGGCCGGTGAAAACGTATGACCGGATTTTTCTGGTGGAAGTCAATCCCGATAGTACCGATCTGACGGAAAATGTGGATTATCTGCCCTTGACCCGTGAAGGTGTGATCAAGGCCGGTGAGTCAGCCGCTGAGGTGGAAGTCCGCCTGATACGTACCGATATCTTGCAGGAAAAAGAACAGAGATTGGGCTTGAGATTGGTGGCTAACGAATATTTTTCTCTGGCTTTCCCGGAATGGGATGCCTTGATCGGTTCACACCGGACCGGGCCGGTGTATGAGCATTTCGATGCTTCATTACATACCTTGCGTATTGCTGATTTTATGGTAGAGCCTAAAGTTTGGGTCGGTACTGCCGTTTCTCCCTATAATGGAGGGTATGAATCCGGAAATTGGGGCGCTTTCAGCCGGAAAAAACTGGAATTGATTTGTGAGCGTTTTAATTTGACGTATAATGATTTTATGAGTACTGAAACGATGCCGAGTGCATTGCAAATGCTGATATATAAATCTATGTCCACCTATCTGATCCAATGCTACAATGACAAAAAACCGGTTTTGGAAGAGGATGGGCGTTTGATGTGGTTCAGCGGTTGTCCCTGGTTATCGAAAGTAGGTGTACCCTGGGTACCGGAAGAAGGTTATTACGATTAAACAGAAATAATTATGAAAAGATTAGTATATATTATTGTATTCGCATTAGGGTTGACGGCATGCTATGATGACAAAGGCTCGTACGATTATCATGACATTTGTGAGGTGAACATAGAGGGGTTAGAGTCGGTTTATGAAACGGTTTACCGGGAAAGTGTGCTGGAAATCGATCCTACGGTGACGGTAACGGAAGGAAATATCGGGGATACCACCCGTTTTGCTTATGAATGGAGGGCTAACGTGCCCTATAATTCGACAGAGTTGATCGGTACGGAACGGATATTGAACTATCGGGTTGAATTAGCTCCGCGTGATTATACCTTATATTTCAGGGTGACCGACCGGCAGACCGGTGTCGTGACGGTGGCTACTTCTACATTGAAAGTTGGAACCGCTTATTCGAAAGGCATTTTGCTGATCGGTGAGAACACTCAGGGAGAGGCAGATGTGCAGATGTTGTCGATGGTGAAAGATACGGTTTTATACAAAGAATTATTGAAAAACAGCGGGCTGCCGGTCCTGAAAAATCCGGTGGATATTATTCATACGGGAGCGGCAGGAAACAGTAACTATATCAAGTTATGGGTATTGACCGGGTCCCAGGCTTATTCCATGGATCGTAAAACTTTTGCCGGTTCGGAAAGTGATGTGTTCGGTAAATTATTGTTTATGGATCGGACGTTCGACACGGAATTCGTACCGGTAGATATTATTCCGCGGGTGAAAGATAAATCTGGTAAAAACGGTGGGTCTAGCTACTGTCGCACAGTCGTATGTAATAACGGATATATTTTCAATGCCAGTACGTTATTGATGGGAGGGGATTATTATAATAATCCGGTGAATTGTCTGACTTCGGATCAGAATACCTACTATAAAGCTTTTCCTTATCTGTTCTATACATTGAATAGCTATTCGGGTGGTTTTTTATGGTTTGATGTGGAGAATCGACGTTTTCTGACAGTGAAGAACAGTATCGCTGTTTCCGATTTGCTGGAAGATCAGGCAGGAGATCCGTTCCCCTGGAACCAGGGAACGACGGGACGGACTCTGGTTTATGGGGAAAATACCCTGGATGTCGGGAGCTCTAACGGTAATTCGTTCGCTATCCTGAAAGATCCGGCCGGGGCCTATTATCTCTATAAATTCCGGGCAGTCGGTTCCGGACCGACGAAATTGAATTGTTATACGATCGGTGCGGGGGCTGTAGATTTCGATAAGGCCGATTTTTATGCCTTTTCTTCCCGGAGAACAGTGGTGTATTATGCCGTAGGTGCAACTTTGCATGCTTACGATTACAATAAAGGCAATGAACGGCATTACACTTTCGATATGGGTGATCCGATTACGATGCTGTATTGTGATACTGCGATCGAACCGAATGCGAATCCGCTGTATGTGGCGACTTACAATGCGACAACCGGAGGAAAACTGCAAAAATATATCCAGGGAGTGAATCCGGATAAGGTAGAACTCGAGGCGGACGAAAAATCATGTTGGGAAGGGCTTATGAAAATCAAAAAAATGAGCTGGAGGGCTGTTGAATAATTTAATATTTATCCTATGAAAATCATAAAATTACTTATACTGTTACTGGTTTCTTGTTCTTTATCGGCAAAGGCCGGAGTAGTGAAGATATCCGGTTCGCTGAAACAATTCGGATTGGACCGGGTATCGATGAATAGTGATGGGATCGCAGCAGAAGTCTATCATGATAGGACGATAGAAATTATACTCGATTCCAACGGCCGTTTCGATTTAAAATTGAAATTAAAACAACCGGCCTATTATAAAGTGGGACATAATACCTTGTATTTGACTCCGGGCGATGATCTGGAGATTATTTTCAACCGGAATACTACGAAAACCACTTTTAACGGTAAAGGAATAGAAGCCAATAACTATTTGCGCAACAGTGCGAAACTGAGCGGTTGTGAGATCGCCAAAATAGGACGGGAGCTAAATGAATTCGGCCTTCCTAAAGAAAAAGTGAGTTTCGAGGTTTACCGCTATAAGGTGGACAGTATTGTAGATGCCAGCCTGGACGCCTTAGCCCATTTGACCGCAGTGACTCCGGAATTTCGGGAATTGGAACAAATCCGGCTGGAAGCCTGTCGGCTGGCGACTTATCTGGATTATTTCTCTGTGGGGCAATTGAGTAACTACGATGATGCTCCTGAGGTAAAACTCGAAAAGAAACAGGCCTTTTATCGGGAAGTAGCGACACTGGCCGAACCTTTGTTAAAGAAGATCGGTGCTTCCGATCGCTATCTTGAAATCTCCGATGTACGGAATATATTACGGGAATGCCATGAGACCCAGGTGTTTCAGTTTGCTCTTTCTCCGGCTTTTAGGGAATGGATGACGGTTTTAAAAAATGCAGAATTGTTGGATCAGGGCTTGATGCTTAAGGATTATCGGATGTATACCGATTTTTCCCGTCAGATCCGGAATAAAGAGTTACGTAATTCTTTTCAGGCAAAATTGCAAGAACGGGCAAAATTGATGGAAGGCCGGCCGGCTCCGGATATTCCTTTTAAGGATATCGACGGGAAAGAAATGCGGCTGAGCGATTTTAAGGGAAAGGTGTTGTATGTCGACTTTTGGGCTACCTGGTGTCTGCCTTGTTTGTTCCAATTACCCGAGTTCGAGAAACTGAGTGAAAAGTATCCGGATATCCGGTTTATCGGTATTTCGATCGACCAGAATGAAAAGCTTTGGGTCAAGAGATTGAAAAAAGACGGTATGCCGGCTCATATTCAGGAAGTTTTGGCCGATCCTTATGTGGTAGGCGATGCCTGGGACATTACTTCCATTCCCCGTTTTTTGTTGATCGATGAAAATTTCAGGATCATCAATGCTTTTGCTCCCCGTCCATCGGATAGGGAAAAAATAGAACCTTTACTGGCAAGATAAACCAGAGGGACGGGGGTGTCGGACTATATAGGTTTATAATTTCTTTACAGACTTTATAAACCTATTTAATTCGCCGTTTTAATTGTATCTTTGTACCCGATGCCGGAGATTGGGCAGAAAACAATTAAGATTACATGAATTATGGCGGATGATAAAAAAATTATTTTTTCAATGGTGGGGGTCAGCAAGACATTTCCTCCTCAAAAACAAGTGTTGAAGAATATATATTTATCTTTTTTCTATGGAGCGAAAATCGGTATTATCGGTTTGAACGGTTCGGGAAAATCTACTTTGTTGAAAATTATTGCCGGTATCGAGAAAGATTATCAGGGTGAAGTGGTTTTTTCTCCGGGATATTCCGTAGGGTATCTGGAGCAAGATCCGAAGCTGGAATCCGGCAAAACTGTTAAGGAGATTGTGCAGGAGGGGGTACAGGATATTGTGGACGCTTTGAAGGAATTTGAGGAGGTCAATCAAAAGTTCGGAGATCCGGAAGTGTTGGAAAATCCGGATAAATTGAATGCTCTTATCAATCGTCAGGCAGAATTGCAGGATAAGATAGACGCTACGGATGCCTGGAATCTGGACAGTCGTTTGGAGCGGGCCATGGATGCGCTGAGGTGTCCCCCCGAGGATCAGGTGGTGGATACGCTTTCCGGTGGAGAGCGGCGCCGGGTTGCCTTGTGCCGCTTGCTGCTTCAACAACCGGACGTATTGCTGTTGGATGAACCGACCAACCATTTGGATGCCGAATCGATCGATTGGTTGGAACAACATTTGCAACAGTATGCCGGAACGGTAATCTGTATTACTCACGACCGTTATTTCCTGGATCATGTGGCCGGCTGGATACTGGAACTTGACCGGGGAGAAGGAATTCCATGGAAGGGTAACTATTCGTCCTGGTTGGAACAAAAGACCCAACGAATGGCGCTGGAAGAAAAACAGGCCAGTAAGCGCCGCAAGACACTGGAACATGAATTGGAATGGATCAATATGGCCCCAAAGGCCCGACAGGCTAAGGGGAAAGCCCGGTTGAAATCCTATGAGACATTATTGAATGAAGATCAGAAAGAACGGGAAACCAAGTTGGAAATTTTTATTCCGAACGGTCCCCGCTTAGGAAATAAAGTGATAGGAGCACAACATGTGGCGAAAGCTTTCGGCTCCAAGTTGCTGTTCGATGATCTGAATTTCACCCTTCCTCCCAATGGTATCGTTGGAGTTATCGGTCCCAATGGGGCTGGAAAAACAACTCTCTTTAAAATGATACTGGGGATGGAAAGTATCGATAAAGGAACATTTGAAGTGGGGCAAACCGTGCGGATAGGATACGCTGATCAGACGCACAAGGATATAGACCCGAAAAAGACGGTTTATCAGGTGATCTCAGGCGGTCAGGAATCGATACGGGTCGGAGGAAGAGAGATTAATGCACGTGCTTATCTTTCCCGGTTTAATTTTTCCGGAGCCGATCAGGAAAAGCAATGCGGAGTGTTGTCCGGAGGGGAGAGAAACCGCCTTCATCTGGCCCTTACCCTGAAAGCCGATGCCAATGTGTTGTTGCTCGACGAGCCGACTAACGATATAGATGTGAATACCCTCCGGGCTCTCGAGGAAGGCTTGGAAAACTTTGCCGGTTGTGCTGTTGTCGTCTCACACGACCGTTGGTTTCTGGATCGTATCTGTACCCATATCCTTTCTTTCGAGGGAGATTCTAATGTGGTCTTTTACGAAGGATCGTATTCTGAATACGAGGAACACAAACGTGCACAGCTTGGCGATATCCAGCCCAAGCGGGTGCGTTACCGTAAATTGATCGCCGATTGACAGATTGCGGGAAGCCTTTTGTCATAAAAGTATCTCTTTGATCGTAAAGAGATACTTTTTATATTTGTCCCCGATGAACGATTTCGGAAATATAGATCCAGATTTACAACTTTTTGGGGCGGTCAGAAAGGGTGACCGGAGTGCTTTTGAGCAGTTGTTTCAAAAGTATTATACAGACTTGTGCCATTATGCCTGGACTTATCTGGACGAAAAGAGTGAAACCGAGGATGCGGTACAGGATGTATTTATCTATATCTGGAACAACCGGGAAACGATCCGTTTGCAGGAATCCTTCCGGGGGTATCTTTTTTCTGCCGTCAAACACCGGGTATTGAATATTTTGAAACATCAACTTGTCGAACGGACTCATTCCCGTTTACTGTCCGAATATTGGGACGATCTGTTGAAATCCGGTTATTCCGAAGAAGAACAGACCCAGTTGGAACAAATTCAGCATATCCTTCAATCTTTACCCCAGCAATGCCGTATTGTGTTTATGAAAAGTTGTCTGGAAGGAAAAAAATACCTGGAGATAGCCGAGGAGCTCCGCATATCGGTGAATACGGTGAAATCACATATCTCCAAAGCTTATCGTGAAATCCGGGAAAAAATCGCTGTACTTAAAAATTCGAACCTGTTGTTACTGATTGCTTGTGCAACTTATAAAGAGATGAAGTAACTTTTTTTCTTTTTCACTCACCCGTTTTTTAAACTTAGTTGCCTTTATATAAAATTAAAGATATAAAGGTCATGAGTGTACCATTTTCAGAAGATTTATGGCAACGGCTTTCTGGTTTATGGAGAAGAGATAAAAAAGAGGAGGAAGAAGCGGTCGGATACGATGATCCGCAGCTGAAGCAGATGCTGGATGTAATGATGGTCTCCCGCAGGAGTATGAAAGCTGCGGAGAAGCAGAAGTACGATATCGACCGGGCCTGGCGGAGGGTGGAGAAACAGACGGCCGGTGGATGGCGCGTACCCGGCTGGTGCAGATATGCTGCGGCTGTGACTGTTTTATTTTTTTCTGTCTGGGGGTGGGTAACGTATAACAGGGAGTCCGCACTTCCGGTTACGGGAGAATTGACGGATGTTATTCTACCGGGCGTTTCGAAAGCAGAATTGATATTGGCGAGTGGGGAAAGAATTATCCTGGGAACTCAGACAGAAATTCGGGATATCGAGGAATTAGGGGTAAAGATTACCAACGATACGTCAGGGGGAGAGCTGAAATATGAAACCGGGAGTACGGAAGATTCCACGATTACAGCGTATAATACGCTGATCGTACCGAAAGGGGGTGAATATATGGTGAGGCTGCCCGACGGTTCACAGGTATGGCTGAATTCCGAAACGACGATTCGTTTCCCGGTCCGGTTTGCTGCCGGTAAGCGGGAAGTACAGCTTTGCGGAGAAGCTTTTTTTAAAGTGTGCAGAGATACAACCGCTCCTTTTCAGGTATCGACTGAGAATGGAGAAATTACGGTGTTGGGAACCAGTTTCAATGTGAGTACTTACCGCGAAGACAACTATTGGCAAACCACTCTGGTGGAAGGAAGTGTCAGGATTGCGGAACAAGGCCGTACGGTTGTTTTAAAGCCTTCGGAACAATATACTGTGGACCGCTGTTCCGGCCAAAGGAAAGTGGCTTCGGTCGATGCGGGTTTATATACTTCCTGGGTCGATGGAAAGTTTTATTTCAAGGCTTACACTTTCGAAGAGATTGTCAAAAAATTAGAACGCTGGTACGATTTTACGATGGTTTATCAGGACGAAGAGGTAAAACAAATGCGTTTTACGGGTTCCATCAACAAGCATAGCCCGGTCACCGAGGTGTTGCGTTTTCTGGAAATGACTACCGGTATCCGTTTTAAAGTAGAAGGAAAGCAAATCGTTGTGAGTAAAATTTAAAAGGGATAAGAGGTCGCGACTCTCATCCCCGATAATCGATAACGTCTGTAAACCGATCCTTGAGCCAGACTGATTTACAGGCCATTATTAACTTCAATCTACAAATTTATGAAAAAAAATGAGGATTTGAATTGTTTTTGCCGTTCAGGTAAAATAAAAAAATGGTTGTTGCTTATGAAATTGATTACTTTTTTCTTTTTTCTGGGCATATTTCAGGTGAGTGCTTCGGTTTAGGGCCAGAGAGGGACTGTTACTCTGAACCTGAACGAACTGACAATGGAAGATATCTTTACGGCCATCAACAGACAGTTGAAATATGATATCTTCTATAGCGACGATGAACTGGATGTTGCCCGTAAAATTAAACTGACAGACAGTAAAATGGAGGTGAGTAAGTTGTTGAAGGAAGTTTTGCAGGATGATTATTCCTATGAATTTTTGAATAAAACGATTGTCATCCGTCCGGTAAAACAACAGCAAAATCCGAAAATTGTCATACAGGGAACGGTAAAGGATACGAAAGGAATACCCTTGCCCGGCGTTTCGGTGGTGATTCAGGGGTCTACGGTCGGGGTGTCTACGGATAATGCCGGAAAATTCCGGATGGAGGTTGCGGATCTGCCCGATTTGGTACTGGTATTTTCGTTTGTAGGAATGGAAACGCGTGAGATACCGTATCGTGGAGAAGAAATGTTGAATATAGTTCTGAAAGATGCTGTTACAGAGATTGGAGAAGTGGTTGTGACCGGTTACCAGCAGATCGAGAAAAGGCAGTTGACCAGTGCTGTTTCGACTATCAAAACAGAAGACCTGAATATGGTAGGGGCTTCCAGTATCGAAGATATGCTACAGGGACAATTGGCAGGCCTGTCGGTAGTGAATACTTCTGCAGCTCCCGGCGCTGCCCCCAAAATACGGGTCAGGGGAACGGCAACGATAGCCGGTAACGCCGATCCGCTCTGGGTGTTGGACGGAGTGATGCTGGAAAATTCCGTGCCTATAACAGTCGCAGAGCTGAATAGCCCGGATGTCATGAATATGTTCAACTCCGCTATCGGAGGAGTGAGTCCCAACGACATAGAGAGTATCACAGTTCTGAAAGATGCTTCGGCAACGGCGATTTACGGGACGAGGGCAGCCAATGGGGTGATCGTGGTGACGACAAAGAAAGGAAAGCGGAACGGATTCAATATCTCTTATCAACACACTTCAGCTGTCAGCCTGCGTCCTGCTTACCGGGATTTTGACCTGATGGACTCCCGGGAAAGAGTGGAACTGACCCAACAATGCTATGACGATGGTTTGTATATCAACGGAGGGGTAGGAATGGAAGGACTGATGAGCCAGTATGCCTTGGGTAACCTTACCCTGCAACAATTCAGGGAAGAAGTGAAAAAGACGGAAACCCGGAATACCGACTGGTTTAAACTATTGTACCGGAATGCATATACCCAGACCCATAACCTGAGTGTTTCCGGCGGTTCGGAGAAAGCGGATTATTACATTTCCCTGAGTTATGACGGGGAGCAAGGGGCCGACAAACAGACGGATTATAAGAATTTCAACGGACTGGCCAAATTGAATGCAGAACTGTTCCGGGGAGTACGCCTGTCTGCCACTTTACAGGCAGGGCGCCGTGACCGGGAAACTTTCCATGCCAGTGCCGACCCGTTCGAGTATGCAGTACGGACTTCACGGACGATTCCGGTATATGATGAAAACGGCGATTACTTCTTTTATAAAAAGACATTCGGAGGATATTACCTCTATAATATACTGAACGAACAGGAAAATACCCATCGGGAATCTTCCCAGACCGACCTGAAAGGGATCCTGAATCTGACGGTAAATCTTTATAAGGGATTAAAATACAACGGTTTGTTCAGTTATGCCTCCTCGCATTCCTCCAGTTCGGATTACGCTAAGGAAAAAAGTGCCTATGCGGCGGAAATCAGAGGGTATGATTTCGGGGACTATACCCAGGAAGAATATGATAAGACCTCTTTGCCTTTCGGAGGAGTGTACAATGAAACGAATTATGAACAGAGAACGTCCCTGATCCGGAACAGCCTGGAGTATAAGGGAAACCTGGCAGAAGATTTTTCTATCGACGCCATGCTCGGACAGGAGTTCAGGACCACCCTGTATAAGGGGTTGACCAGCAATGGTTCGGGATATATGCACGACCGGGGCAATATTTTTTACGAACCTGCATTGGGAGAGAATACCGGTCATCTGGCCAGAAATAAAATGACCCGGAATATACCCGAACGTTCTTATATATCTTATTACGCCGTTCTGTCGGCCATGTATAAAGACCGGTATGTGATCAACGGGAATATCCGTTTCGATGGTTCGAATCTGTTCGGTTCTAATCCGAAGTACCGTTATCTGCCTTTGTGGTCGGTTTCCGGGAAATGGATCATCAGCAATGAGCATTTTCTGTCGGGATCGGAACTGGTCAATAACCTGGCCGTCCGGGCTTCTTATGGTTTAAGGGGAAATATCGTGGAGGAGAGTACGCCGCAGATTGTTGCTTCTGCTTTACCTCCGAACGAAGTCAATCAATTGTTGCAGATGGAAATTATACAAGCCCCGAATCCGGAACTGAAATGGGAAACCACTTCCTCGGTCAATATCGGTTTTGAACTGGGCATGTTCGATAACCGTCTGACCCTGGATGTGGACTACTACCGGGATTATAGCAAAGACCTGATTGCATCCAAGAACGTCTCTTCTGTAACGGGTTTTCTCAATAAATTTGTCAATTATGCGGATGTGAAAAACCAGGGAGTAGATGTGTCCGTATCGGGGTATATTATCCGGAAAAAGCAATTTTCGTGGTTGTCGTCCGTCAATCTGGGGTATGTAAAAAATAAGGTCGTAAAATCTAATATAACCCCTCAGGCCGAAAGTCTGGTAAAGAGTATCTATACCCCGGGTGAAGTCTTTCTGGGCAAACCTGTAAACGGTATGTTTTCGTATCGTTTTGCCCGTCTGGATGAAAACGGTATACCCTTGTTCTACGATGAAAACAACAATATCCTGAGCGAAGACGATCCGGAGATCGAAGAGGCTGTTTACAACAATATCTATAACCTGAAATACGAAGGTACCCGGGATCCGATATTGTCGGGCGGATTCAATAACGTCATCCGGTATAAAGATTTTTCCCTGTCTTTCCTGTTTTCGTTCGGTCTGAAAAATAAGGTCCGTCTACCGGAATTTGCCTATAATTCTTTACCGGAGGCAGACCAGAATACCAACCGGAAAATCATGGACAGATGGAGAAAACCGGGAGATGAAGCAACGAAGATTATTCCGGTCCTGTCCGGGCATGCCGGCGGAGACAGCCATTACACCAAAGTGATATTCAATAAGAGTCAGAAAACTGTAGTGCCCGGAGACTACTTACGTCTGCGGAATGTGATGCTGGAATACAGGCTTCCCGGCCGGTTGGTACAGAAGATTGTTCTGGGCGACCGTCAACTGGGAGGTATATCCCTGAAGTTCCAGGCTCAAAATCTGTTTGTCTGGGCGGATAAACGGATGAAAGGATATGATCCGGAGACCATTAATTATACAACGACGGCTTACGGTTCACTGCCTTTACCCCGTAGTTTTACCTTGGGATTGAATGTAAACTTTTAATACACAAAAGATATGAAAAAGAGATTATTATATATGCTGGTCGTATTGGGAGGGATTTTTTCCGGCAGTTGTGAGTCTTACCTGGAAGAGGTGCCCCAAAATAAATTGAAACCCAATACGACAGACGATTACGATCAGTTGCTGAACTACGGGTATCTGACAGAACAGGTGGTTCCTTACCTGGATATCCTTTCGGACGATGTGGATCTGATTGCTTCCGACCACTCTATGGAGGGGGACGATTATGGAGATGTGTATGTGGCTGCCTATATGTGGAATAAAGATATCGAGACAACTATGCCCGGGGGGGATATCGCTTTCGAGAAATTCTACCAAAGTGTCTTTTATGCCAATGTGGTATTGGAAAATATCGATCAGGCTGCCGGGATGGAACTGAATGAGGTGAATGTGGAACGTACCCGTCAGAATATCAAGGGAGAGGCTTATGCTTTGAGAGCGTATTCCCATTTCTATCTGGTCAACCTGTATGCCAAACCTTATGATCCGGAAACTTGTGCCACAGATCCCGGTATTCCGCTGAATCTGAGTACGGCGGCAGAAGATAAGGCATATACCCGGAACAGCGTTAAAGAGGTATACGACCTGATTGTCGGAGATTTGAAAGAAGGAGTCCGGCTGATGGAGGCTAATCCGGTTTCCAAGCCTGCCAAACTGAAATTCGATGCTTTGTCGGCCCGTGCCTTGCTGGCCAGGGTGTATCTCTATATGCAGCAATGGGATTCTGCCATTGTGTGTGCTGAACAGGTCATCCGGGAAAATCCGGCGATATTCAACCTGTATGAGGCAGGACTCCGCCTCAGTATGGATAATAACTTTGTCAGCAGCTGGAATGCTTCGACGGTGTGGGGAAAGGATTATTTGGCGAAAGATAATGATAATGTGTTGTTTGTAAATGGAATAAGTGAGATTGTGCCTGCCTTGGGATGGTATCATTTTATTTCAACCTTCAGTGTCAATAAAAAACTGGCGGCTGAGTATGAAGATGAGCCGGACGATGTGAGACGTTATTACTTTATGCAGACTTATTCTTTAAGGGGAAAACCCAAATTGATCTATGCCAAAAACAGATATATCCCGAACATCAGCAGTGTAATGAGACCGGATGCCGGCAGTGGTTATACCCGGGTGATCCGGACTGAAGAAATGTATCTGATTCTGGCAGAAGCTTATGCCCATAAAGAGAACGGGATAGGGGAGGCTGTAAAGTATCTGAACCGACTGAGGGTTGAAAAATTCCGGGAGGGGACTTATACAGACCTGAAAGCTGCGGATTTCGATCAGAATTCCCTGTTGGTATTCATAGAAGCGGAACGCCGCCGTGAATTGTGTCTGGAAGGACACCGCTGGTTCGATCTCAGACGGACAACCCGGCCTGCTATGGAACGTATCGGCTATGAAAATCAGGTGGCCCGTCTGGAAAAAGATGATCCCCGCTATGTATTGCAAATTCCGAAGAGGGAACTGAGTGTGAATCCCGGAATCGGTAGTAATCCACGTTAAAATGATAGAGCTATGAAACGAATGAGTCTATATAAAATGATCTGTTACTGTTGTTTGATATGGGGGACTATGGCCTGTACCAAAGAGGATACCCCCGAAGCCATGTGGGAGTATACAGGGCCTGTGCCTGCCATCCTGGACGGTCCTTCCCAAGCGCAGAAAATGTGTTATGCCCTTTATCAGAAGTACGATTTACATATTTACTATAATCTGAGTGGAGAGGAGGCCCTGAAAACGGAGGTTGGTTATACCCAGGTGAATGGGATTACGGCAAATAATCCGGAAGCGATTCCGATGCAGGCTGCAGACGAAGCGGTGGCTGAAAAATTCCTGACCTTGTTGACGGGTTTCTTCGCCCTGCTGCCTGATGAGATGGTAAGTAGCGGACTTTACAGACGGCAGGTTTTGGTAAAAATCAATCCCGGAAATAATAAATACAAGGATGAGAATGGGAATAGAATTTTCTCCAATACCAAGACGGAAGAAATGCAGGGGATCCTCTATTACGGCTACCTGGATAACAGCCAGGATACCGACGATAAGTTTACGGATAACCTGAAAGGATGGAAATGGGGGATTTTTTATGAGTTCTTCCGGGGTTTGTCTTATACCACTTACAAAGGTATTCCGTTGCCGGAACGTTTTGGAGCAATCTCCAAAGGATTATATTACTATGAAAATGAAACAGATGAAGATGTTTGTCTGGACTATTCGAATAATTATAACCGGGAAATCGGAAAAAAATGCGGATTTGTGTCTCCTTTCGGGGCTTCTGCCACCAGTGATTATGCTTATGCAGACTGGGTTTCTTTTGTCGCCTGGATCCTGACGGAAGAGAAGGCTGAACGGGATGCGGATATGAAAAAATGGTCCCGCTTGCAGGAAAAATACGATCTGGTCATACAATATTACCGGCAATATTACCAGCTGGATCTGGAACAGATCGCAAAACAATGTCAGAAATTAACCGTTAAATAAAAAATTACAACTATGAAACTATTGTATTTTATCGTTTTGACCGGCTTGTGTATGGCCTGTCATCAACCCCGGGTATATCGGATAAACGGTTCATTACCGGGAGCTCTGGACGGGTATGTGGTCAAACTGTATAATATCGATACGTATCCCGACGTATTGCTGGATTCTACCGTAATCAAAGATGAAAAATTCCAGCTGGAAGGAACCCGGACTTTCGAGTATCCGAAATATTGCCGTTTAGTAGTCGATATGACTCCCGATGAACCCGATCAGCGCAAAAAGACATTGAAGGCCTATCGTTTTTTTGCGGATAATACAGCCATGGAATTCCAGTGTCAGATGGACAGTATGCCGGCTTATTACTGGGAAGCGGTAAATAAGGAACACAACGTTACGCTGACCGGTTCTCCCACACAGGATCTGTATCAGGCATATAAAACCTCTGTACAGGAGTTGTCAGAAAGGTATACGGCTTTGCGGAATGAATACCTGGAAGTATATCATGTGCCGGCCCTGGACGGAATTCTCAATACGGAAAAGGGCATGAAGATTGTCCGGGAAATGAATATGCTCAAGGCTCAGCTGAACAAAGCCGCCTTCGAATTTATCAAAGCTCACAATAATTCTGTTGTATCTTTATTACTGGCGAATAATTTGTTGAATTCAACCCGGTCGGAAATGACGGTGGAGGAGATCGACGGGCTGATGAACGGCTTTGCCCCTGCCCTGCAAAATGCCTCTATGATGGGAGAGGTAAAAAAGACAGCAGAGCGGATGCGATGTGTGGCCCGCGGGGTGACTTATCATGATATCGTTCTGAAAAATCTGAAAGGAGAAAATGTGCCGCTTTCGGAATATATGAAACCGGGTGCTTACAATATGCTTGAATTCTGGGCTTCCTGGTGTAGTCCCTGCCGGGGTGAAATACCTCATTTGAGACATCTTTATGAAGTATGCGGCAAAGATTTCAATATGATCAGTGTGTCGATCGACGAGCGGGATACAGATTGGAAGAAAGCGGTACAAGAGGAGGGTATGCAATGGCACCAGCTGTGTGACCAGAAAGGACGTAAAGGACCGGTCGTGATAGAATATCAGGTATTTGGAATTCCCGATTGTATCGTGCTCGACCCGGAAGGGAAGATCGTATGCGGAGGGGTAAGGGGGGCTGAATTGGACGTCGTTGTGCAGGATTTGCTTGGAGAAAAAGCGAAAGGATTGTAGGTGTTGAGAAGCTGATAGCCGGAAAGGAAACGGTGCCTGTGTTTTACTGCGGGCACCGTTTTATTTATCAAAGGATTTCCGTTCCCTTTACCTTTATTTTATAGGGCCATTGGGCATCGGTTGGCTGAGGGCCTTGGGGATTCCATCCCGGGTTCATCCGGTGTTCGGCAGGAGCTCCCATGACGATGAACCAAAGATGGCTTAAAGGTTGGTCTTTGGGGGTTTTGAAGCTGACTTTTCCTTTACGGTTTTTGTGTACTTTGCCCCGGATTGTCTGTCCTGTTGCGGTGACTCCGACGAAACCATAACGCCAGCCTGCTTTTTCCGGTGATTGAATGTTATAATCTTGTCCGGCCGGGGTTAGGCCCGCAAAGGTGATTTGTACGGTTGTGCCGGCTGCCGGGACTTGCAGGTGGATCGCATTAAATCCGTAATTTTCAGGACACCAGGCTTTCCTCACCTGATACCAGCCGTCTTTTTTTTCTTCCAGACAGGTCCTGAAATCCGGGAAAGAATTGGCCCATGGGCGGGTGATGGAAAATACCCGTTTATAATCGAAATTGATCAGGTGCTGATAAGCATCGAACATTTCGTCATTGAATTGTTCCTGGGATAGATTTTGCATCCGCTTATAAGTCATAACCGGGTCTTCGCCTTTCTTGCCTTGCCGGAATAATTCGCCGATAAACGGTAAACCTTGCCTTTCGCTCCAATATTCGAGTATATAAGGCGAACGGTAAATGTTCTCCGTATGCAGAAAAGCTTTGTGGGTATTCTTTTTAAAAGCATCCCAGTGATAGGTCTCGTCATCGATCCAGTGGGGGTTGACCTGCCAGAGCATCCATTGAGCTCCCATTTCGAAAATCCCGTTACCTCCCCAGGCGACACCTTCTCCGTCGGCGATCGACTGTAATTGAAAACTGTGTCCCAGTTCGTGAGCCACAGCATTTAATCTTTTGTCCTGTAGCCGGTTCGGAGTAGCCCAGAAAGCACCGATCACCTGGTCGTAATCGCCGCCATAGGCCGTCCCTTCCAGAGAATATTGAATCATCGCCATCATCCGGTATTTTTCACTTTGCGATCCTGGTTTGACGAATTTCAGGGAGTCGCGGTAAAATAGGTAAAAACGTTCCAGTTGATATTTCAGATTTTCCAGATCCACAGCCATCGGATGTCCCTCTAAATCGGGAGGAGCAGCTAAATCGTTCCCGAATCCTTTTTCCCAGAATATGGCCAGATTATCCGTACAGGACATGCGCCGGTAGGAGTAGCGGGAAGTGTCGGAATACCAATCCTGGCCTGCAAATTCTTTCGGTTGATAAATAGCTTTTCCCGGAGGAAGAACAAAATGATCGGATTGGCCTTGTGCCTGGGCAGACCAGCTGCCGAAGCCGGTCGACAAGATGAAATGGAATAAAATGAAATGTCTTTTCATCAGTTGGTTTTTAGTCAGGAAATCCCGGATTAAAGTGTATGAATTACATTAATTTTGATCTGTGAGCAAAAATAGTTTTTTCCCTTCATAATCCTTAGGCTTTAGGAAAAATAATGCTAGGTTGAATTTTTTTTCTTTCTATTTCGATTCCGGGCTTTATACCGTCAGACCGGGTCGCCAATTCCGATCACCGGAGACGAATGAGTAACGAAATATACCTACCATAAATTAGGAGAAACGGAGAATTAAAGTTTGCTTTTCTTTCATTGTTCCATTTCTCCATTGTTCTCAGAAAAAGGTAACTTGTGAGGAATAAAATTAGTTTTATCATCGATATTCTTCCTGAAAAAAATCATCCTTTGTCTGGAAGCGGCGGAGCTGACGGCGGAGGAAGCTCACTTCCTGTTGCAGCCTTTCCATGCGTTCCAGCATATGATGAATGGCGTCGATGCCTTCGATATTGATCGAGAGATCGTAATACAGGTGGCTATATCTTTCCAGTTCCCGGAGCTGGGAGGCGAGAAGATACCGTTCGCCGTCGACGGTGCGTATTTCGATCAACCCTCCTTCTTCGAGCGAAATAATAAAAGTCGGGTCGGTATGGCTCTTTTGGCAATATTCGTTGAAAATAATTAATTCTGTATCCATAGTTGAACGATCTTTAAGTTAGGAGTTTTGTAATTCCCGGAATAATTCCTTCTGCTTCTCTGTGAGATGAGTCGGTATCTTCACTTCATAAGTGACAAAAAGATCCCCGAACTGTCCATCCTGTTTATATACGGGAAACCCTTTTCCTCTCAGGCGTACCTTTGTCCCATTTTGTGTTTCGGGCTTGATTTTCATCTTCACTTTTCCGTTCAAGGTTTCGATAATCTGTTCTCCGCCTAATACAGCGGTATAGAGGTCGATCGGGACATTCATATACAGATTGTCACCTTCGCGTTTATATACCGGATCGTCGCCGATAACGAAAGTGATATACAAATCGCCTGCCGGTCCACCGTTCATCCCCGGGCCTCCCTGTCCGTTCAGTTTGATCGTCTGTCCGTCGGCTACTCCCGCCGGCACGGTGATCCGGATCTTTTTACCGTTGACTTCCAGGATTTGTTTGTGGGTCTCTGCGGCATCGCGTAAAGAAAGATGCAATTCGGCATTGAAGTCCTGCCCTTTGAATCCAGCCGAACTTCTTCGGCTGCTTCCCCGGCGTTGACCGAATAGGGATTCGAAGAAATCGGAAAATTCACCTTCGTTTCCGTTGAAGTTACCGCTGAAACCTCCTCCCTCTGCAGAGGACCAGTAGCCACCACCCATACCGCCGAAGCCGCCACCGCCACTTCGGCTTTGTTGCTGATAACGTTGCTTTTGAGCTTCGAATTCATCTGCATGTTTCCAGTTTTCTCCGTAAGCATCGTATTTTTTCCGTTTTTCGGGATCGCTCAGTACTTCGTTCGCTTCGTTGATCTCCTGAAACTTTTGTTTTGCTGTCGGATCGTTCGGGTTTAAGTCCGGATGGTATTTCCGGGCCAGTTTTTTAAAAGCCTTTTTGATCTCGTCCTGAGATGCCGTTTTGCTGACACCCAGCACTCCATAATAGTCGATATAAGCCATAGTAATATTTTACAAACCATTATTTAATTCTGTAAATTTACGATGGATACTAAAAAATTGTAATGGAAATAAGTTAAAATAAACTTAAATGATTATTGCAGCATTTAGCCGGATAGATAAAAATATAAAAAAAGGTTCAGGGAAATAACCAAAGTAAAAGAGTCGTTGGTAAATAATCTTTCAATTCTTTCTTCAGACTTTTTAAAGCTACTTCCAGGTGTTTTTCGACAGTACGGGGAGATAAACCGAGTTCCGATGCTATCGTTACAGCCGTTTTACGGTCAAAACGGTTCATCAGGAATATTTTCCGGGCTTGGGGAGGTAAATGATCGATGGCGGTTTCGATATGCTGCCGGAGTTCTGCTTCTACATAATATTCCCAGGTTAGCATTCCCGTAATATCCCTTTTTTGCAGGATTTTTTCCTGATATTCATTCCGGATTTTCAAGTGATCCAGATAGTTCAGACAACGGTGGCGGATAGATGTAAATAAATAGGCTTTTATATGATCCGTTCCCAGGATCCGGTTGTCTTCCCAAATGTGGATAAAAAGGTCGTGTACCAAATCCTCGGCATTTTCTGTGTTTCCTGTAAAACGGCTGGCATAAACTACCAGACCACTGTAATATTGTTTGAACAGGGTTTCGAATTTCTGGTATTCATCGGTTGGGCTAAAGGACATCACATGTAAATTTTTCCTCTTGATGCAAAGGTAAAAGATAAAATCAGGATACTGCAAAAAATTATTCTTTTAACTACGTATATTTTTGTTTTGAACTGTTTTCATGATATAAGTCGGATAAAAATGGATAAAATTATGAGAACAGATCCGAAACAATCGGATGAGAACCGGGAAGAAGCCGGACTGGAAGAAGCTTTGAAGTTGTGGATGGAGATCCGTCAGGTAGATCGAAAAAAAGGTTGGGAGCGGTTGGAGGCAGAAATAGGCCGGCAATACGGATTACGCCGACAGGAAAGGCGTCGTCGTTTGGGTTACTTTCGGTGGCTGGCTGCTGCCGTTATTTTATGCTTCGGGATCGGCGGGTTGCTTTGGCTTCAATCTGTGCGAAAGCCTCAAACCGAGCTATTAGCCGATTGGGATAAACAACCTCGTCTGATATTGGAAAATGGAGAACAAATTTTGTTAGGCGGGGAGCAGGAAGTGAAGCCGGAAGAAGAAAACAGGAATTTTGTGATCGATCGCCGGAAAAAAAATATCGTTTATACTAACCGGCAGGGAGGAGAACAAAAAAAATGGCAGTACAATACCCTGGAAGTTCCCCGGGGGGCTGAATATGAATTGATCCTGGCGGATGGAACCTATGTGTGGCTGAATGCCGATACCCGTTTGCGTTATCCTACCTGTTTCAATACAGACGAACGGCGTGTGTATCTTGAAGGAGAAGCTTATTTTCAGGTGACGAAAGATACCGCACATCCTTTTCGGGTAGAGTCGGAGGCGCAGGTTGTAGAGGTGTTGGGTACTCAGTTTAATGTGTATGCTTATGGACATGAGGAACGGACATATACTACATTGGTAGAAGGAAAGGTTGCTGTGACCGCTTCGGCTTCGGGGCAGCACGTTCAGCTTATGCCCGGTCAGCAAGCCTCGCTCGGCCGGCAAGGAGGGGAGATCGTTGTCGGTGAAGTGAACATTCAGCAGGTGGTGGATTGGAAAAATGGCATGTTTGTTTTCGATGATCTGAGTTTAGAGGCTATTCTCCGCAAAGTGGCCCGTTGGTACGATGTCGAAGTATTTTACCGGAATCAGCAGGCTAAAGCGATTGTTTTTAAAGGAAACCTTCCCCGTTACGGAGAATTGCCGGAATTACTGAAAGTATTGGAGAATAGCAGTGAGGTACATTTTTCGTTAAAAGGAAATACTTTGATTGTAGAATAGAAAAAGAGGAAAAAGTTGGTCGCTTTTTCCTCCTGAAAAGAAAACATCTGTTGGTCGCAGATGAATTGTTTAACTAATGTCTTTACAAAATTATGAAAAAAAATGCAACATGCTGGCTTTTCCCTTCGGGAAAGTGGTGGAAAATTCTCTTAATTAGGGATATTCAGTAAATGTCCCTATAAAATACAATGGCATATGAAGATGCCCCAGTATA
>OCHB01000880.1_pt1 | contig 27248 bp, 28 predicted proteins | sample 1538731 | NCBI WGS metagenome assembly OCHB01 (sample SAMN04571721, study PRJEB22368) | human gut metagenome | biome: human gut; material: stool | host: Homo sapiens | place: Luxembourg | collected 2012-09-20 | reverse complement strand
GATAAAAAGTATAACCTTTGGCTTATCTCCTAACGAAATAGTTTTAGGTGTACCCAGCTTAAGTATGATTTTCTGATAAACAGCTGCAAGAATACTATCAATATTAGATTCCTTTTTTAATGAAGCTTCTATATCGCTTATAATTTCATCAGCGTATTTGGTATCAACTTCATTCCCTATCATCTTCTTATATATCAGCTGCAAAAATTTATAATTTGCATTTTCACGTTCCTTTACTATCTGTTTACCCAGTGTTACATCTTTATCATTCAAATTCGTATTCTGCACATATGTATCCTGTTTTTTATGTACAGCTGATGATGAGGTAATCTGATTTTCTAAAAGAGAATGTAATGAATCAAGTTTCTTTTCAATATTTGCAGCATTGCCATTAACATCTATTTTTTCATCAGCCACTAAATTTATAACAGGCTTTGACTCTGTAATACTCTTCATATTGCCAATTCCTGTATTAAATCCACTATTAGCTGCCTTCTTATTATCAAATGTTGGTTTTTTATTATTAATCCCATTGATAAAATCTTTTTCTTCTAATGCAGCCGTAACTTCAACAACATCCTTCTTAAACAATCGGAATATTCCCCTCTGTTTCAATGTTTTAACATTAAGAACTACTGCACCATTGCCTAACTCTTCCTTCGCTTTTAATATAGCTTCCGTCTCTGTATCTGCCTGAAATTTTTTAACTATCATTTACGCTGTCACCATCCCAACTGATTGTAATTCAACATTTGATTCAACTTCATTATATGAAATCACAATAATGTCTTTATAATAGTCCTTTGCAAGATTTCTGAAATACATTCTTACAATAGGCGATGTAATAACTATCGGATTCTTTCCCATATCCTCTAATTTCTTAAGTTCATTTCCAAGAGCTTCAATTATCTTCTTGCTTCTCTCCGGATCAAGTGATAAATATGACCCCTGCTCTGTATTCTTGACCGAATTCATAATCTCCTGTTCAATAGCCGGATCTACAGTAACAACATTCGTTACTTCACCTGTCAGGAAATATTTGCTTGAAATAGCTCTCTTCAATGCCTGCCTTACATATTCAGTCAGTATATCAGGATCTCTTGTAACAGCTGCATGGTCAGCCAGCGTTTCAAATATTGTAACAAGATCCCTTATAGATATTCCCTCCTCTAAGAGATTCTGAAGCACCTTCTGTATCTCGCCAACTCCCATAAGCTTAGGAACAAGCTCCTCAATAAGAGTTGTATTATTATCCTTAATATTATTGATAAGATTCTGCACATCCTGTCTTGTAAGCAGCTCTGCTATATGCTGCCTTATAACTTCAGTAAGATGTGTTGCAATGATTGATGGTGGGTCAACAACCGTATACCCAAGTGATTCTGCTCTTTCTCTCTGGCTTTCAGTTATCCATATAGCTGGAAGATGAAAAGATGGTTCAAATGTAGGAATACCGGTTATTTCTTCTTCAACATATCCAGGGTTCATAGCCATGTAATGGTCAAAAAGAATTTCACCTTCACTAACCTGAATACCTTTAATTTTAATAACATACTGATTAGGATTAAGCTGAATATTATCCCTCAGTCTTATAATAGGTACAACCGCGCCAAGTTCCAAAGCAATCTGTCTTCTTATCATAACTACTCTGTCTAACAAATCCCCGCCCTGATTGACATCGGCAAGTGGAATAATTCCATATCCAAATTCCAGTTCAATAGGATCAACATTAAGTAAAGAAACAACATTCTCTGGTTTTCTTATTTCTGAAGCTTCTGTCTCTTCCTGTTCAGCACTCTCTTCTATTGCTGTCTCTCCTGCCTTAGCGCTGAGCTTTCTGCCATAAATTATAAGTGCCATACCCAATGGAATAAAAATATACCATGGAAGAGGTGTTGTTACTCCCAGAAGAATAAGTGCTGCACCAACCATAAGAAGAACTCTGTCCATAGAGAAAAGCTGCCCTATAATTTCATCTCCAAGTTCACCTTCGCTTGAAGCCTTGGTAACAAGAACACCTGTTGCAAGCGAAATAAGCAATGAAGGAATCTGAGAACATAAGCCATCTCCAATTGTAAGAATAGTATACTTAGACAGTGCATCATTAATCGTAAGTCCACCGTACGCCATTCCCATAACAATACCACCAATAAGATTGATACCTGTAATTATAAGACCGGCTGTAGCATCTCCCTTAACATACTTTGTAGCACCATCCATAGAACCGAAAAAGCTGTTTTCCTGCTGTAACTTTTTTCTTCTTTCTGCTGCTTCCTTATCAGTAATGGCACCTGTATTAAGATCCGAATCAATAGCCATCTGTTTTCCTGCCATAGCATCAAGTGTAAATCTTGCAGTTACCTCAGCAACTCGTTCAGAACCCTTATTAATAACAATAAACTGAATAATAATAAGAATAATAAATATGATAATACCAATGACAAGATTACCACTTCCAACAAATTTACCAAATGTATCAACAACCTTACCAGCATAACCATTCTTTAATATAAGCTTAGTCGATGATACATTAAGAGAAATTCTGAAAATTGTTGTAAATAACAGCATTGTAGGAAAAGATGCCATATCCAGAACTTCTTTAGCAAACAATGAATTAAAAAGTACAACAAGTGCAACCAGAATGTTAATTGCAAGTAAAATATCAAGCAGCCATGACGGAATTGAAATAATGAAGAATAAAACCGCTGCAAGAAGGTATATTCCGATAAACAGGTCATTTTTCTTGATCTTCATTATTTCTCTCCTTTCAATTTAGTCATTATTTTATATCATATCACATATTTCGACTATTATCTATTATTTGCGCGTAAAACAGATGCAAGAATTTCAGCAACCGCATAATATAATTCAGGAGGAATTTCTGTTCCTATATCTACATTATGATACAAAATTCTCGCAAGCGGCTTGTTTTCAACAATCGCTATATTATATTCTTTAGCTCTATCTTTAATCTGGAAAGCCAGATAATCCGCTCCTTTTGCAATAACCACAGGCGCTTTTCCTTCATCAGGTTCATATTTCAATGCAACAGCAAAATGTGTAGGATTAGTTATGACCACATCAGCTTCAGGAAGCTGCTGCATCATTCTCCTTCTTGAAATTTCCTGCATTTTCCGTCTTATCTGACCTTTAACCTGCGGATCTCCTTCTGCATTCTTGAATTCATCTTTAACTTCCTGCTTAGTCATCATGTTATCATTTTTAAACTTATGTCTCTGATACAGCAAATCAACAAATCCAACCACAAGAAATACTGCGCTTATCTGAATTCCAAGATTAATAATTATATTGCCAACCGTTGCAAGAGCCGTATAAAGAGTAACATCATAAAATGTAAGAAGAATGTTCATATTCTTCTTTACACAGTTATACACCATAATAACAATAATCGACATCATTGCTATAGCTTTTAAAAGTTCAAAAAGCTGTCTTACAGAAAAAAGTCTCTTAAATCCATTCAGCGGATTAATTTTACTGGCCTTAGGTGCTAAAGGCTTTGCCGTAACCATCCATCTCTGCTGTAATGCATTTCCAAGAATGGCAATAATAACTGCAATAATAAGAATGGGTATAACCGCATTTAAAATAATGGTAAATGCCTGACTCGCAATACTTGCAGCCATATTAACAGTCACTCCTTTAGAACTGTCATCAATAACCTTTCCCATAAGTCCATATATCGTCTTAAATGAGTCTATCAGTTTAGTACCAATATTACCAACATATATTTTAATGATTATAAATAATGTCATAAGAGACACAGCAGTTATAAGCTCTTTGCTCTTTGCAACCTGTCCTTCTTTTCTTACATCATCCAGCTTCTTACTGGTTGCCGGCTCAGTTTTTTCTCCGCCCGGTCCGTCTTTAGCAAACAACTGGAGATTCATATAAAGTAATGTATCCTGCACTAACTCATACCCCTTACTAATATCGCAAACATTTTTTCAATTTCATCCAAAATAAAATTAGAAACTGATGGAAGCATTGAAATCGTAAATAAAATAACAAATATACCAACAAAAATCTTAAGCTGCATACCAACAACGAACATATTCATCTGCGGTGAAACCTTTGCAAGAATAGCAAGGACACAGTTAAGCATAAGTATAGCAGCAAAAACGGGCAATGCTATTCTGAATCCAATAACAAAAAAATCAGACACAAACCCGATTATGCCAGTATAAATACCAGCTCCAAATTTTACTCCACCAATAGGAATAACTCTGTATGTCTCAACTATAGCTGAAACAAGATATTGATGCATTCCAGAAATAATAAGCAGAAGCATCATCATGTAATAATAAAAATTCCCCATAATTCCAACCTGCATTCTGGTTGTCGGATCATAAAGCTGCGCCATTGAAATACCTATATCCATATCTATTATCTTACCAGCAAACATAATAATCTGGACACAGAATGATGATACTGCACCAAGAAGAATTCCTACTATAATTTCCTCAACAACAATAATTGCATACTCAATCATTCCATTATATTCAACTGACATATCAGGAAATAGCGAATATACCATAATTGTAAGGCAAAATGAAAACCCAATCTTAACCCTGTTAGGTACATTTGCCATATTAAAAAAAGGCGCAGCAAATACAAAAGATGCCAATATCAAAACAAATAGTTCAAATTGTGCTAAAGCAAAAGTAAAATTCATAACACCCTATACCTGCCATCAAACATATTGACCAAAACTTCCCCAAAGCATCTGCATAAAAGAAACTATTTCATTAAGAATCCAGTTCCCCATAAGCATAAGCGCAATCATAATAGCAAGAAGTTTAGGAACAAATGTAAGTGTCTGTTCCTGGATTGAAGTAAGAGTCTGAAAAAGACTTATTATAAGTCCCACTATCATAGAAACAAGCAAAAGAGGTACAGATGTCTTGACTATAACCCATATTGTCTGCCTTGCAATTGTTACAACCTGTCCAGCATCCATGTCATTCTCCCCCTGTCTTACTTAAATGTAGTTATAAGATTTCCAATTATAAGATTCCATCCATCTGCCATAACAAAAAGCAGAATCTTAAATGGTGCAGAAATCGTAGTAGGTGGAAGCATCATCATACCCATTGACATAAGAGTTGAAGATACAACCATATCAATAATAATAAATGGTATATAAATAAGGAATCCTATAATAAATGCTATTCTCAATTCACTTATAATAAATGACGGCACAAGTACTGTCATAGAAATATCATCTTCAGATGTAACAGATCCTTCCTCATATCCAGCAATCTTAAAAAAAGTATCAAGATCCTTGGTAGATGTCTGCTTCAGCATAAATGTTTTTAGCGGCTTAACGCCTGTTTCATACGCTTCCTCTACCGATATCTCATTATTAGATAGCGGCTTTAAAGCACTGTCATAAATTTCTGTAAATGTAGGTGACATAACAAAAAAAGTCAAAAATAAAGACAGACCTATGATAACCTGATTAGGCGGTACCGTCTGCGTTCCTATAGCTGCTCTTGTAAAATGCAGAACTATAACAATCCTCGTAAACGATGTAAGCATAATAAGAATCGATGGAGCCAGTGAAATAACCGTAAGTACCAGAAGCATCTGTAAAACACTAGCCATATCATTACCATCGCCTGCAGATATACCGATATTGATCAAGCTGTTTCCCGAAGCAGTATCTGTATCTGCAGCCATTACCCTATATGTAAGCATTGTAACAACTGCTAAAAATACTCCAACGCCTGATGATATTCCAACTAATGCCTTTTTGTGCTTTCTAATCCACCGTAACATAAACTATCTGTCCCTGCCTAACTAATTATCCGGTTTGTCTTTCTTAAACTTCTCTAGTATTGTCTTGAAACCTTCGGTATTGATTACTCTTGAATCTGACGAATATGCCAGTTCATCCTCATTAACCTCGCATAAGAAGGTCATAGTATCCTTACAGACTGCAACAGCAAAACATTTGCTGCCAATCTTGATAATCTGGATATACTTTGAATTAGTCACTCTCATAGTCTCAAGTATCTGGATGTTACTGCCTGCCATTTTATTCTTCTGCATACTGCCAGCCCATCTTGTAACAAAATATGTAAGCGCTAATACAAATATAAAAATAACGAGAAGCGTAAGCAACTGTGCAAACGCTTCCCATCTACTATTCAATCCTGCTAAAACAAACATTATTATCCAACAACCTTCTGAACAGCCTCAATAACACGGTCAGCCTGAAATGGCTTAACAATAAAATCTTTAGCACCTGACTGTATAGACTCGATAACCATAGCCTGCTGTCCCATTGCAGAACACATAATAACTGATGCCGAAGGATCTGATGCCTTAATCTTCTTAAGTGCCTCAATACCATCCATCTCTGGCATTGTTATATCCATAAGTACAAGATCTGGCTTTAATTCAGCGTATTTCTCTACCGCCTTAGCACCATTCTCTGCTTCACCTGCAACATTGTATCCGTTCTTTGTGAGAATATCCTTAATCATCATTCTCATGAATGCAGCATCATCACAAATCAAAATATTTTTTGCCATAAATTTCTCCTATCCGAAAAAACAAATTTTTCACCAAATTCATTCTAATGCATTATACAACAAAAATCACAATTTTCCTACTGTTTTTTACAAATTTTAGAAAGTTGTAATAATTTATTTGATAATTTCAGTTATACGAACACCAAAGCTCTCCTCAATAACAACCACTTCGCCTTTAGCTACATACTTGCCATTAACAAGAACATCCACAGATTCTCCTGCAATCTTATTAAGCTCAACAATTGTTCCTGGCGCAAATTCAAGAATATCCTTGATTGACTTTGTTGTTCTTCCAAGTTCTACAGTTACCTCAAGTGGAACATCCTTTATAAGTTCGATGTTTTCTTTCTGTGAAATTGGATTGACATCTGTAGCAAATGGCTGAAATGCTGCCGGAGCAACATTGACATCCTGTGGCTGTGCATAGCCTTGCATTGGCATTGGCTGTCCCATCATACCCTGCATTGGCATTCCATATCCATACGGCATACCCTGCATTGGCATTCCCTGCTGCATAGCCATTCCCTGTTGTGGCACTGCCTGTCCCATCATACCTGCCTGCTGCATATTCATGTCAGGCTGTTGTACCGGCTGGGCCTGTGGTGCTGGTTGTTGTACCGGTGCCTGCGACGCCGGCTGTGGTTCTGGCTGTGGCTGCGAATTGCTGCTGTCATCAGATGATGGCGTAAACATATTCAATAATTCCTGTGCAAACTCTTTAGGATATAACTGCATAATCTCACTATCAATAAGGTCGCCAATCTGCATTTTAAATGCTACCTTAACGAAAGGTTTATTAAGAAATGCAGGCATTCCCTCATCTAACTCATTATAAGTTTCAACAAGATTTGCAACTGGAGGACTAATATCTATCTTTCTGTTAAACATTGACGACATAGATGTTGCTGCAGAACCCATCATCTGATTCATTGCTTCACCTATTGCACTCAGATGTAACTCTGAAAGCGGTTCATCCGGATTAGCAGTTCCTGTGCCTCCCATCATAAGATCTGTAATAATCTTAACATCATTTTCCTTAAGAATAAGTACATTATTTCCAGCAAGACCTTCTTTATATGAAATCTGCATCATAACACATGGTCTGTCATATTCCCTTGATAAATCATCCCATGTTGCAACCTCAACCTTTGGAGTTGTAATATTAACTTTCTGAGAAAGAAGCGAACTAAGTGTTGTAGCTGCTGTTCCCATGCTTATATTAGATATTTCTCCAACAGCATCTTTTTCTGATTCTGTAAGAGTAAAACTGTCTTCTGCTGAGTTGTTATCCGGTGTGTCAGTCACAGTAGCTGTACCTGTTGATTCAGCATCATCTCCTCCTGACCCCATTCCACTAAGAAGTGCATTTATCTCGTCCTGGGATAACATTCCATCCATTCTTATTCACTCTCCTTTCTAATTACTTCTGTAACTCTTACTGCATATTTATCTTCGTAATATCCCGGAAGAGCCTTAAACTTTTTAATATTTCCAACAAACACTTCCAGTTCCTGATCGACTTTTTTATCAATCCTTATTATATCGCCAATCTGAAGATTCGCAAAGTCTGAAACACTGATTTTAGATGTTCCCAGCACTGCCTTTACCGGAATCATTGCCTTATCAATAACAGTCTCAATTGCATCTTCATATGTATTAGTATCTTTCTCCTGCATATTAGAAAACCAGTATTTGGTATTCAGCTTATCCATTACCGGCTCTAATGTAGCAAATGGCAGACATATGTTCACAAGTCCCTCAACATCACCAATCTTTAAATTAATGGTTACAATCGCAATTGTCTCACTCGGAGAAATAATCTGGGCAAATTGTGAATTAGTTTCAATTCTTTCCAGTCTTGGATTAACCTTAACTACATTCTCCCATGGTTCCTGCATAAGATTAACGCAGACTGTAAATATTCTTTCCAGTATAGAAAGCTCTATTTCTGAAAAATCTCTTTCTTTATCAAGCGAATTACCTGCACCACCAAGCAATCTGTCAACAATGGCAAATCCAAGATTTGAAGCAATTTCCATAATTATATTGCCTGACAACGGCTGCATTCCTACAACTCCAAGCAATACAGGATTAGAAAGTGCATTAGAAAATTCTGAATATATAACAACTTCTGAGTTAACGACATCAACACTCACCGATTTTCTGAGGTAAGCAGGAAGATTCGTTGCCAGAAGTCTGCCAAAATGTTCAAATATAATCTCAAGAGTTCTTAAATGTTCTTTAGAAAACTTAGAAGGTCTTGCAAAATCATAATTCTTGACCTGCTTTTCTTCTGTATTCTTCATTTCATCAACATCTAATTCTCCGCTGCTGAGAGCTTTCAAGAGGTTATCAATTTCACTCTGTGAAAGAACCTCTCCCATCTTCCTCACCTCCTTTAATAATTATTGTATATATCATCATTACTGAATAACCATATTAACAAGAACCGATTGAATCGTCTCTGTCTTAAATAATTCCTGCATTTCTTTTAGAAGATTAGTCTCTATAGCAGTCTTATTCGCACTAATAGTACTGTATGTATACTTATTAGCTTCATTAGTAACCTTATTAACAATTACTTTCATACCGTTATCGATTGAAGTCGATACTGTACTATAATCCTTAGCCTTAGAATTAAGTCCTAAAGATACAGTAAGAACTGCATATCTTGTTTTTCCATTATCAACAAACGAAACAATAATATCTGTACTGTCGTTATTCTTAACATCAACATATTTAATATTTTCTATGCCAGTGCTTCCACTTCCGGATGTATTATTAGTAAGTCCTCCACCCGCATCAAGGTCAATAATTTGAGCGACCTTGGTAATTAAGGAATTCGTCTTTTTATTAGTAGATACAAGTGAAAATGTGAGCAACACCGTAAGTATAAGATTAACCAATACAAGTGCAAGTGTTATCACATTAAGCATACTCTTTTTCATGAGTTATCCTCCTGTTAACTGTTAATTGCATTATACACTTTTATTTCAACTCTTCTGTTCTGCGCTCTGCCTTCCGGAGTTCCATTGTCTGCAATAGGAACTGCATCTCCTCTGCCGGAAGATGACATTGTTTTATCTGAAAAGCCCTTGTCAGAAACAAAGAAATCAAAAACACTATATGCTCTGTATAAAGAAAGCATCATATTATTAGGATAACGCGATGTATTAATTGGCACATTATCCGTATGACCTTCTATAGTAATTACATTATCATCATACTCTATAAGTGCATCTGCCACTTTATCAAGCAATGTAAGTGCCTGTGGTGTTAATTCAGCTTTACCGGAATCAAATAAAATTCCACCATTAACATTAAGCATAACATACTTGCTGTATGCTGTAACTTCTATCTGGTCTGCCACACCGCTTGCAGTAAGCTTATCTTTAATCTCTTGAGCCATACTTTCTGACTGTTCAAGACCTTCTTTCTCAATTTCATCATAGGCATTCTGAATATCCTGTGACATATTACCATCATTATTCAGTCCCATATTATTATAAAAAGTGCTTAAATCATTAAGCTGGCTTGCACCACTACTTACAAGAATACCTTCCTTAGATAAGGCTGAACCACCCTGTGGAAGAACACTAAAGCTTGATGAAAGTGAAGCTGCAATCTCTTCAAACTTCTGCGAATCAACTGTTGACATTGCAAACAATAAAACGAAGAAACACAAAAGCAGGTTCATAAGATCTGAAAATGTATCTTTCCAGAGAGCCGCTGGTGGTGCATCCTCTGTACGCTGTTTTGCCATCAGCCTTCACCTCCTCCTTGCTCAGATAACGCTGTTCTGGCAGATGGTGAAAGGAATGACTTAAGCTTTTCCTCTATAACTCTTGGATTCTCTCCTGCCTGAATAGAAAGAAGCCCCTCAATAATAATCTCTCTAAGCTGATACTCATCATTATTCTGTAGCTTAAGCTTATTAGATATAGGAACACAGAGCCAGTTAGCAATCAACGAACCATAAAGCGTAGTAAGAAGTGCTACCGCCATATTAGGTCCGATTGACGCTGAATCAGATAAGTTCTTTAACATATTAACAAGTCCTAAAAGTGTACCAATCATTCCCCATGCAGGAGCAAGTGCCGCCCAGTTATCAAAGAAACCAATTGTACTCTTATGTCTTGTATCCAGATTAACCAGTTCTGTTTCAAGAATACCTCTTACCAGTTCAGGCTCAGTACCATCAACTATAAGAAGAATTCCCTTCTTCATAAACTCATCGTCAAGTCCCTGAGCAACCTCTTCAAGTGCCAGAAGGCCTTCTTTTCTGGCTGTATTAGAAAGCTCAATAATCTTAGATATTACCTGTCCATTATCAAGCTTAGGATCTTTCATTGCAATGCTGAATCCCTTAAGATGTCCGATAAATGTCTTAAATGTATACGATGTCAGCATACCCGCCAAAGAACCACCAATAGTAACCGCTATCGACGGGATATCAACAAAAGTATCCATAATTCCTTTCAGTGTAGGATTGGTCGTACTCGTTATAATTCCCAGTACAACCATGCCAAAGCCAATAATTATTCCCAATAGTGTAGCTAAATCCATAATTGCCCCTTCCAAAATTCTTATGTTCTATATATTATCATTCAGCTTCTGTCTTAACGACATGTATATTGCCGATTATATTCTTTTTATATGTAAATATCTTGTCAAGTATTTCATCAAGACTTTCTTTAACGACATACTTATGTCCTGTTGTAAGAGTAATAACAGTATCCGGAGTTTCCTCCATAACTTCAATTAATTCTGCGTTAAGAACAAAATCCTTCCCATTAAGTCTCGTTACTTCAATCATAATACCTCCGATACAAGATAAGGTATAGTACCTCCGTTAAAATCAACTAAATATATTAAAGCACTTCATACCGATTAATGCAAGTTATACTTTGAAAAAACAGACAAAAACGCCCCGAAATCATCTAATTCCGGGGCATTTATACTTAAAAATTATCTCTTAAGATTAATAAGTTCCTCTAACAGTGTGTCTGAAACAGTTATAATTCTCGAATTAGCCTGATATCCTCTCTGAGTTGTAATCATATTAGTAAATTCTGATGAAAGGTCAACATTTGACATTTCAAGTACGCCTGATGAAATACTGCCGTCTGATGTTGTAACATCTTCACCAATACCATCAAATGAACCTGAATTAAGTGTTGCAGAGTAAAGATTTTCTCCTTCTTTCTGCAGACCTTCCGGGTTAGAGAAAGTAGCAACTGCTATCTGACCTATATTCTTAGTATCTCCATTGCTGTAGCTGGCAACAATATATCCAGAATTATCAATGCCAACTGATGTCATTTTACCGACAGCCTTACCTTTTCCAACCTCATCTATTCCAAGATTACCCTTAATTGATGTCTTATCAGCATACATTGTAAGTCCTGAACCGCTAAGTGTAAGTACAGGGCTTGTCTCGCTCTCTCCAATAGTTCTGATATCAATATTTTCGTTAGTCTGTGCCAAAGTCGCATCATTAGAAAATGTAAGCTGTATATTAGCATTAGACTGATCTGCAAGACCTGTAAGTGTATTAAATGATAATGGTCCGGATGCTGTAAATGTAAGATCTGTAGGATTGCCATTCTTAGAAACCCCTACACATGTCATAGTGTACTGTGTATTATCTCCCTGTACACCGGCATAATCCAAATTAACAGTAGCCTGGAAAGAATTGCCAAGACTATCATAAAAATTAAGAGTTGTTGTAATAGTATCCTTAGAACTTGCATTAATATTACCAGTAAAATTAACAGCAGATGTCCTTTGAGGAGATGTATACGCAAATTCCGGACTGTTCACATAAAGTTTTGAAACAACATCCTTAACAGCCTTACCTGTCTCATCTACCTGCCATCCCATAACATTAGCACCAGCTGATGTTACAAGAGCGCCTGATTCATCAACCTTAAAATTACCAGCTCTTGTAAAGAAAGTATTGCCTGCACTATTTACAATAAAGAAAGCACTTCCGCCTATCTTTAAATCAAATGCATTATCAGTTCTCTCAGATGCACCCTCTGTTGAGATTGATGTTGATATAGAACCTACAGATGAACCAAGTCCGATCTGTTTTGCATTAGTACCACCCTTACCTGATTCAGCATTAGGTCCTGAAGCGGTCTGTGTTGTCTGATAAAAAACCTCTGAAAAAGTCATAGACTGCGACTTAAATGCCACAGTATTAACATTGGCGATATTGTTACCAATAACATCCATTCTCGTCTGATGTGCCTTAAGACCTGACACAGCAGAGTACATTGATCTCATCATAATATTGTTCCTCCATATTTGCCCATATGTAATATCCTGATGACACCATATTGAGGAGCTTCGTTCCATCAAGCAGTCAGGAACATCCGCTTCCTTTCGGTCCAGCTATATAATAACCGCTCCATCAATATTAGTGTAGATATTATCATTGTTGTTATTCTGATCCATCGCTGTAATAACGGTCCTGTTCTTTGTATTAACTATAAAAGAAAGATCATCAATTATAACGAGAGATTCTTTGATTCCTTTCGAAATTGCTTTTTCGGTTCCTTCCTCAAGCCTTGTCATCTGTTCATCCGATAACTGAATATCTCTTTCATTCAGCCTTTCGCCTGCATGCTTTGAGAATTTCAATTTCTTTGATGCATCAATATCACTATCAGAAATAACCTCTTCAATTGAACGTTTCTGTTTATATATATCAGCAAATGTTTTTCCCTCATAAGTCTTGCTTACATTGTTTAAGGAATCATTCCTGCCAATATAATCAGTCATTTGTTCAATAGAAGTAATGTTTCCATTAATCATATTATTCATCATAACGGTTACTCCTCTGTCTTAGTATTACCTGTATCAGTTTTACTATCTGCATCTGTCTTTGTATCTGTCTTTGTATCTGTCTTTGTATCTGTCTTTCCACTCCATTTATCATAGTATGACTTATCCATAACTGTATCAAGATCTGATATATCATAAAGCTTTCCGCCAATTCCAAGATATACAGTTCCATTAATAGATTCCCAGTAATCTACTGTTCCTCCGATGAATCCATCACTATTCTGATTGGTTGTCATAATAACCTGTTTTCCAACAAGATCAGACGCCATTCCCTGCAAAGTATTGGTATTCATTTCTTTGGTTGCCTCTACCTGTGTAAATGTAGCAAGCTGAGCCATATAGTCTGAATTATCTGTTGGTTCGAGTGGATCCTGATTCTGCATTTCAGCAACCATAAGTTGTAAAAACTCATTAACATCCAGAGTTGTCTTATTGCCCGAACTATTATTCTTACCTGTTGAACTTATATTAGTATTAACATCATCCTTTGTAGACAATGAACCATCGTTCTTAACATAAGACCATGCACCTATCGTACTAGCCATCCATATTCTCCTTTCTTAATTATAATTATGCTGAATATTCAACACTGCTGTTACCATTAACAATAGCATCCTTAGCCCTTATTTCCTCTGAAGTCATATCAGATTCATCAAGTTCCTCAAGACTGCTTAAATCAATTTTTCTGTGAGATTTCTTTTCCTGCTGTGCCTGATTAGAATTGTTGCCTTCAAGATTCTGTTCAGATTCAAAACCATGACTCTGTACTGTAATCTCAACTGCTTCTACCTTGATTCCCTGATTGTTAAACTGTTCCTTAAGTGCTGTCAACTGATTTTCAAGTGCAGCCTTAACCTGCTCATTCTGTGCCGTAAGCTGTGCTGTAACAATTCCCTCTTTTGCAGTAACTGCAACATGCACTTTTCCAAGATTCTCCGGATTAAGCATAACTTCAATGCTTGAAAGCTGTTGAGTTGCTGTAACCTTAATCTGTTCAACAACCTGTCTTACAATATCAACCTCATTAACTCCGGATGTCTCACTCATAACTTCACCAAAAGCCTTCTGAATACTCTGCGTCATATCAGATGCTATTCTTTCGATACTGCCATTGCTCTTATCCTGCAAATGTGTATCAGAATCATTCTTTTTTTCATCCGCAGCTGCTGCCTGACGAATAGCCGAAGTCTTTTCTGCAATCACATCAGTTATGCTTTCCGCAGTATCTGCAGTCAGATTATTATCACTCTTCCTGTCATCCTGATAGTCAACAGTATTCTTATCAGAAGTCATATCCAAATCTTTGACAATATCTTTAACAGATGTAATGTCAACATTATAAGTTTCTGTAAGATTCTGTGTAATCTCTTTAACAACATTCAGAATATCTTCAAGAGCAGCAACTGCTGAAGCATCTGTAAGAAATTCTAATGAATCGCTGTTACCACTTAATGTAACCACAAGGTCTGTAACTATCTGTGGATTAAGCAGATCAGCAATACCAATTCCTAACTGCCCCATTGCATTTTCGATATCTTCATCAGAAACATCCATAGCTTCTTTAATCTTATCCTTAATATCAGAAACCGCCTTTGATATATCTTCTTTAAGCTTACCTTCATTAGAAGCTTTCACAGCATCAGATTTATTTTCAGTAGTTATTTTATCCTGCTTGGCAACATTATTATTCTGCTTGGCAGCTGTAGTTTCTGTCACACTATTGCCTGATACTCCAGAAGAATCCTTTTTCCCCTGACCTGCATTCTGCAATGATGCACTCATAACCTTAGAAAAATCCGTTCCATAAGAATCCTGTGAATTCTGTCTGCCCGATATAGAACCAACTGCACTCACACTTTTCTGTGAAATTCCCGAAATAGCTGAACTTACCATTATTTTTCCTCCTTTCCTGCATATTAGATCAGAATACTCCTAATCCTCTATGTGTATCGGAACATATCCCTCAAAACTTAACCTTTGCCAGGATACATAATTACAGTAAGCTTTGCCGCATATACAGGATCCATCTCGGCAAGAATAGCAGCTCTCTGCTTAGATGTCATACTCAAAAGAATATCTGATACCAAATTTGTATCTCCGGTCATTTCCTCTAAAATTGCTGCCGCATTCGCTGCATCCATCTTCGAATATGTCTCTGCCCACTCTTTAACCTTCTTCGAATATTCAAGATCTTTTATAACCTGTTCATATAGCTTGGCAGCATTTTCAGCATCAATGCTTTCATACCATGTTTTATAATTAGATATATCCGGAGCATTATCAGTATATACAACCTCCCTGTCGAACTTATCCTTTAACTCCTGATAATACTGTGCATTATCTTCAAACACCTTAAGGCGTGCTATTTCTGCTTGCAGCTCTGCAATAGTCTCCGATGAAGCATTGTCAGAATCAGTATACTGTTTAAGCTCTGCTTCCAGCTCCTTTATTCTGTCTATCGCTTCAGAAAGATTCTTGTACTGGTTACCGGTTTCTTCCTTAATCTCTTCATCAGTAGGATCCGGCAGAATCTTACTGATAACAGGAACATTCTTAAGATACGGTCTTAACATACTTCCAACACCGCCAACATTCATTTTGATAAGCAGTGCAAATATAACAAGCCATATTATAATTATAAGAATTGCAACAAGTACGCTTATAAGCTTGCCACTCTTCCCTGAATCTTCATCAAGTTCATCAACATTAACATCTTTTTTCTTAGCCATAATACTCTTTCTCCAAACAACAATTACTCATCTTTGTTATTATAGTTAAAACTTACTGTCTCATCTATCTCTTTCACTTCCTGTGCATTTAACTCAAGCTTAAACTCGTCAAACGCCTTTTCCTTCAGCTTCTCATGAATTTTTCTGTCCTGAACAGCCTCTGTAAGTTTTTTCATTGCATTATCAACATTTCTTTCCGCAATCCTTATTCTTACAGCCTGCTGTGTTATCTGGTTTTTTATTATCTTAATAGCCTCATTGCATCTTCGCATTTCGGCAATATCAATGCTTTGTGTTGCAGAATCCTTTGCAAGCTGCTCATACATATTCATTCTCTTAACAAGACGCCGCATTGTATCCTGTTCTATTGATAAACGGTTATTCATTTCTGCAAATTCTGTTTTAGCCTGCGTCTCCAGTCGTTCTTTAATATTAAGGACATTCTGCATACTGTACAAAAATTTAGCCATTCATGCCTCCGTTACCTCTTAAGCTGAAGAGTTCCATTTTCAAATGCTTCATAATCTGCAAATATATCTGATAACTGTGATATTTCATCATCATAATCAAATTTTTCATCAGTCTGCTGCATAAGAAATTTATTAACAGTATCAATCTTATAAATGGCATAATCTATATTTTTATTGGAACCACTCTTATAAGCGCCAATATTAATAAGATCTTCCGCCTCATTATAAGTTGCCATAACATTCTTCATTCGTCCCGCCATCTGTTTATGCTGCCTGTCAACAATCTGACTCATACATCTTGATATGCTTTGTAACACATCAATAGCAGGATAGTGATTTTTTTGTCCCAGCTTTCGTGACAATACAATATGTCCATCCAGAATACTTCTGGCTGTATCAGTTATAGGCTCATTAAAATCATCACCATCAACAAGAACGGTATACAATCCTGTTATTGAGCCCTTATCTGACATTCCCGCTCTCTCAAGCAGCTTAGGCATTTCACTATATACGCTTGGCGGATATCCTCTTGTAACCGGAGGTTCCCCTGAAGCAAGCCCAATTTCTCTTTGCGCCATGGAAAATCTTGTAAGTGAATCCATCATCAGAAGTACATCTTTGCCCTGATCCCTGAAATATTCTGCAATAGCCGTTGCTGTCTTTGCCGCCTTATTTCTTATAAGTGCAGGCTTGTCTGAAGTAGCTACAACCAGAACACTCCTTGCCATTCCTTCTGGTCCCAGATCTCTTTCCACGAATTCCCTGACCTCTCTGCCACGCTCTCCTATAAGAGCAATAACATTAATATCAGCTTTCGTATTTCTTGCAAACATACCAAGAAGCGTACTCTTTCCTACACCACTTCCTGCAAATATACCAATTCTCTGTCCTTTTCCAACTGTAAGCAGTCCATCTACCGCCTTAACTCCCAATGGAAGGACCTGGCTTATTATCTCCCTGTCCATAGGATCAGGTGGAGCAGCTTCAACAGGATACTCATCTGTCAATTCAAGTTCTGAGCCATCTGTAGGATTACCAAGTCCGTCCAGTGTATGTCCCAATATTCCATCCCCAACCTTAACTGTCAGTGGTTTTTCCATATTTTCAACTACACATCCCGGGCCGATTCCATCTACAACATCAAACGGCATCAGCAATACACTTGAATCATTGAATCCTACAACCTCCGCATATAATTCCTGACTGTTATCTGCAGAATAAATCCTGCATAAATCATTAAGTTTTGCATCTGGTCCGACAGATTCTATAGTAAGTCCTACAATCTTAGTTACTTTTCCCAACTTTTTATAGAAGGATTTTTCTGTCAATGATAAATATTTATTTTTATTAATTGCCAGCATTTCATCCTCCTTATATCAAATAATATATAATCTCAGTCACTACACACAGCTTAACAGCTTTATATTTTTTATAAGATTGTTAAGTTCAATATCCAGACTGCAATTAAATATTCCAGTATTTGTTTCTATCATGCACTGATTTCTTTCAAGTCCGGTATCCTCAACTATATCAATATTAACCTCTCTTGACATAGCACAATATATCTTTCCCTGATTATTAACCAGGAACTTATAATCTTCAGGAGATACTTTTATTACATAATCCCTGCTTCCATCAGCATTATGCATAACATCATTGATAAGATGCAAAATAATCTGCTGATTATCTTCTGCAACAACTCCCGTTACTTTCCTGAACACATCAGTAATAACTTCAACAAGCTGTGGCTCTACCTTTTCTTTAAGATCATTATATTCCTGCTCCAGCTCTTTCTTCCTGTTATTATATTCTGCTTCAAGCTGTTCCTGCTTTTTGTCTGCCTCTTCCTGTGCAGCCGCATTACCCTCATAGTAGCCATTCTGTTTAGCCTCTTCAAATGCAGCAGCCGCATTTTTATTGGCATCTGCTATTATCTGTTCAGCCTGAAGTCTTGCATCTTCTATTATTTTTTCAGCTTCTGCATTAATATTTTCCAATGATGCGGCAGCCTGATGTTCTCCCTCTGATGAATCATCTGTACGTGAATCTGCTGTATTATCATCCGATATAAGTTCTTCTACAATATCAGCATGCAGACCACTAATAAAACCATCTGCATCCATTTCATTATTTCTGGACTTCATTATAGACTGCATCTTTTTCCTGATAAGCTCATTATAATCAATAACTCTCTCATCATTATTAATTATAGTGTCTTTTTTTAACAGATTAGACAATTATCTCGTCACCTCCGCCTCGTGATATTACAATTTCTGCTGAATCTTCAAGCTTTCTGATAATATTAACAATCTTCTGCTGTGCATCTTCAACATCTTTCATACGGACAGGACCCATATATTCCATATCCTCCTTTATCATAGAAGCAAGACGTGTTGAAAGGTTATTAAGAATAACATTCTGCACTTCTTCCGTTGCTCCCTTAAGTGCAAGAGCAAGGTCATGATTGTCAACATCTCTGAGAACTCTCTGAATAGCTCTGTTATCAAGAGAAAGAATATCTTCAAATACAAACATTTTCTTACGGATTTCATCTGCAAGCTCTGGTTCTTCAACTTCAAGAGTTTCCATAATATGCTTTTCTGTTCCTCTGTCAACAGAATTAAGTATTTCAACAATTGCATCAACACCACCAACAATAGTGTAATCCTGATTCACAAGAGAAGCGAGTTTTCTTTCAAGCACTTTCTCTACCTGCTTAATAACATCTGGCGATGTCCTGTCCATCATAGCAATTCTCTTCGCAACATCTGCCTGCTTCTCTGGTGGAAGTGATGATACAACATTAGATGCCTGTGATGCCGGAAGATAAGAAAGTATCAAAGCAATAGTCTGAGGATGTTCATCCTGAATAAAGTTAAGTAACTGAGTAGAGTCTGTCTTTCTGATAAATTCGAAAGGACGAACCTGAAGACTTGCCGTAAGTTTTCCAATAACATCTCTCGCCTTGTCCTCGCCAAGAGCTTTCTCAAGAAGTTCTTTAGCATACGAAATACCACCTTCTGCAATATACTGCTGTGCAAGACATATTTCATAAAACTCATTAAGTACCTTCTCTTTTGTCTGAGGTGACACACTGCTTGTATTAGCTATTTCAAGTGTCAATTGTTCAATTTCTTCTTCTTTTAAATGTTTAAAAATCTGAGCTGATTTCTCAGGTCCAAGTGCAATAAGTAATGTTGCAGCTTTTTCCACACCATCCATTTCTCTCTCACTACTTGCAGTTGGCTTTGGCATATGTATCATCTCCAATCATATGTATTAATCTTTTTCAATTATCCCCAGTAATTATCACCAGTCATCATTAAGCCAGTTTCTAAGCAGCAATGCAACTGCTTCCGGGTTCTCATCAACGAATTTTTCAATAGCCTTTCTTGTCTCAGATTTCTCCTGAAGGTCAATTTCATCAACAGTAGGCTGATTCTCTTTAGTTGAAGCAAGCATTTCTTCTACAGAAAGCTCTGGCTCCTTTTCTTCTACAGTAAGAGGCCTTGCACTTCTTAAAACTATGAATACAAGTATACCGAGAATTGCAACTGCAAGTGCAATCTGTATCCAGAATGATGCTCTGCTTAACACACTTGTCTTAGCAGCATCATAAAAATATGGAACATTATATGCAAGCACTGTTATGTTGTTAGTTGATATTCCGGTTGCATTAGAAAGCATATTCATCCAGTCAGCATTAACCTGTACCTGAACAGGATCAGCGTTCTGCGCCTTGAATTCATCCCATGTCATGTTATCGAGATATCCAAGCTTTTTGCAATCATCTTCGTTATATACAACATTCTTAATAAGAGTAACGGACATAGTAGATGTATCATATACTATTTTTCCTGGTTCAGTATTAGTTGTAGTAACCAGCTGGTTAGGAAGATACTGATACTGTTTTACAGTATATGTAGAAGAACTTGATGTTCCATCTGTAAGATCGTATGTCGTTCCACCCTCGCCATTACTTGTAGTTCCAGGTGTTCCACCCGCTCCATTGTTTCCTGTCGATTCAAGTTCATATGAAGTATCGTATAAGCCTTCTTCTCTTCCCTCCTGGGCTGTATATTCAGTTGCAATCTTATTAACTGTATCCCAGTCAAGATCAAGATTAATAGCAACTGTCGCATCATTAAACAGAGATGTTGAAAGAGCGGTATTCTTAACTCCGGCTGCAACAGTAGACTCAATCTGTGACTTATACTTAAGCTTGCTGGAATATGAGATGTTAGATACTGAACCCGAATTATCCGAACCGTTAAATAAAGTCTTTCCTGTCGTATCAATAATTGTTATTCCGTTAGTTGTGCTGCTTCCAACCGCTGTTGCAAGAAATACAGCTATGCTCTCAGCAGCGTCATCTGATACAGTCTTACTTGTATCAACTGTAACAGCAACAGTGGTATCTTTTTTCGTTGAATAAAAAGAATTAGTATCATCTGAAAGATGAACTGTAACAGAAGCTTTCTTAATTCCATCAAGAGATGCTATATCCGTTGCAAATTTTGTTTCCAGATACTTTGCATATTTTTTATTCTTGTCAGCTTCCGTCGTAGTAAGACTACTGTTAAGTGCATCATCAAGTGAATATCCTGAAGGCTTAATGTCATTAGATGCAATGAGCATTTTAGCATTAGTTAAATCCTGCTTTTTAACATTAACAGTCATATTATTTATCTGATATGTATATCCATTATCTGTAAGCAGCGTGGTAACTGTATTCATCTCACTGTAATCTTCGCATTTGGTAAGCTCCTGATATGTAGGTCTTGATAAAACATATGCTATAACGATAACAGCTGCTATAAATACAACCACCGCACTTACAATTATAATTTTCTGATTTCTTGTCCAGTTCTTCCATATTTCAAGAAGTCGCGCTGGAATCTGTTTCAATCTATCTAACATAAAAAACCCCTATTTACATTGACATATTCATAATAGAGTTATAGGCCTCCAATGCCTTATCTCTTATTGCAACTGTATATTGCAGTGCAATATTAGCTTCCTGCTGATAAACTCCTAACTCATGAGTATTAGTCATGTTACCAAGAGCATAATCAATTTCTGCCTGCTGTGCTCTCTGCACATAAGAATTAGTGCTGTTAAGCAGTCCGGATACAGAATCATATATTGCATCAAATGTAGTATCTGAATCTGCTGTACCTGTTGTTTTAAGTGTTGCATTATCTTTCATTGCTGATGTAACTTTATTGACATAATCACTGCCTAAAGTTCCAATCGCACTAGTAAGATCCATATTCATTCTCCTCTTTCAGTTAATATGTTATTATTATCCACTTTATGTTGAAGAACCTATTGAAAGTCCCTTTGTTGCCATTGACTTGCTTGCGTTGAAAGCTGATATATTAGCTTCGTATGAACGCGACGCATCTATCAGGTCAGTCATTTCCTGAACAGTATTAACATTCGGATATGTAACATAGCCATTCTCATCCGCATCTGGATGCGATGGATCATATACCATTTCCATATCAGTTGATGTATCTTCATATACAGATGTAACTTTAACTCCGTTACCTACAACACCACCATTGGCAAGTCTTAACGCATCCGAAAATGTGGAATACGCTCCGGTTCCATATGAACCATATGCAGACTTTCCAAGTGCTGTACCTGTCATTGTTTTTTCAGTGAACACAACAGCTTTCCTAACATAAGGTGTTCCATCACTTGTTCTTGTTGTATCTGCATTAGCTATATTCTCTGATATTACATCTGTTCTTAACTGCTGTGCCGTCATTCCTGAAGCACTTACATTAAAAGCCGTAAACATTGACATAAGCTGATTTTCCTCCTGAATCCATCAATTATTTTAACACAGACTTAAATCTTGAAAACTCATTATTCATGCTGTCAATTAACGCATTATAATTAATCTGCTCTGACGCAAGTTCAACATTCTCTGTAGAAAGATCAACATTATTACCATCTGTTCTATATGAAAGTGTACTGTTATCAGTATAAGTTCTTATGGATAAATCATTATAATTAACATTATTAACCCTCTGTGTCAGTGATGAGGTGCTCTTTCCAGACCTCTGTAATGCATTCGCAAGGAAAGAACTGAACTCAACATCCTGTCTCTTATAATTAGGTGTATCAACATTAGCAATATTATTAGTTAAAACTTCTTCTCTTGTCCAGCTCGCATCTGCTGCTGATTTCAGCAGATTAACATAACCAAAAGCACCTGTACTCATATATTATTCCTTTCTTAGTGTTAAAACGCAAAATATGCCTATTACCAAAACATAAAAACACTACATACATTATAAATTATAATGTCAAAATTACAAGTATTTTGACAAAAAAGGACCCAAATAAATTGGATCCATCCTTTTATCACTTCACACCTACTCTTTAAGCTGAATCAATTATACAATTTTACATCCTAATCATCAAGCTTTTTTATCTCATCAAACACAATTTCGTTAAGGACTTTTATTTTTGTTCCTTTCATGCCTGATGATTTCGTAGAAATAACACCTGCACTGTCAAATTTTTTAAGTGCATTAACAATAACTGATCTTGTTATTCCTGTATTATCCGCAATCCTGCTTGCTACAAGAATACCTTCTGTTCCATCAAGAGCTTCAAAAACAGCCTTTATTGCCTGAAGTTCTGAGGCTGAAAGCGTAGAAATCGCTGACTTGACAATTTTCTTTTTTCTTTCATCTTCTGCATTCTCATTGCATACAGAACTCATCATCTCAAGTCCTACAACAGTAGCTCCATATTCACATAAAATAATATCATCAATTTCATAATCACTGATACATTTATACATAAATAATGTTCCCAGCCGTTCTCCGGCAATCTCAACTGGTGCAATAATTGCATTAAATTTTCTTTCACTGCCACTGGTAAACCCCAGTGTAAGAAGATTAACATTCTCCTTTGTGGATAATACTCCAAGCAGTCTTTCATTAAACATCTTGTCAACGAATCCACCCACATCCGCTGTTATAAGTTCGCCTATTCTATCAATATTATTCCAGTATCCTGCTCCCAGAATCTTTCCTTTCTGACTTATAACCAGAACATTAGACTCTAATATTCCACTAAGCACATCACAGATATCATTAAAATCAACTCTGTGTGAATGATTATTGTGGAGCAGCTTATTGATTTTTCTTGTTTTATCAAGAAGCTGAACACTCATTGTAAATCTCCCATCCTTCTTCTGATAATAACCACCCGGTTATTGTTCCTTGTCATTCTTATTCTCTACATAGCCGCATGTCTCATCAGCACATACAATTTTATTGCCTTTCTCAACCATATATCCGCCACACTTAGGACATTTTTTCTCAGACGGTCTCTGCCATGATACGAAATCACAATCAGGGTAGCCATCACATCCATAGAAGGTTCTTCCCTTCTTTGTTTTCTTTATGATAACATCTTTTCCACACTTAGGACATGGAACTCCAATCTTTTCAAGATACGGTTTGGTATTATGACATTCAGGAAATCCCGGACACCCTAAGAACTTACCATGAGGGCCATACTTAATAACCATATTTCTGCCACATTTATCACAAATAACATCAGTTACTTCATCTTCTATCTTAACATGTTCAAGTTCCTTCTCCGCTTCATCAATTGCAACTTTAAGATCAGGATAAAAGTTTCTTATAATTTCCTTCCATTCCACGGTTCCTTCTGCAACGCCATCAAGAAGAGACTCCATATTAGCTGTAAACTTAACATCTACAATAGTAGGAAAAGCTGTTATCATTATATTATTAACCGCATTTCCAAGCTCTGAAATATAAAGATTCTTATTCTCTTTAATAACATAATGTCTTGCAATAATTGTAGATATTGTAGGAGCATAAGTACTTGGTCTGCCTATTCCCTGTTCCTCAAGCGCCTTTACTAATGATGCTTCTGTAAAATGTGCAGGTGGCTGTGTAAAATGCTGCACTCCATTGACATCTTCCAATGAAAGTTCTGAATTCTCGTCCAGTCCTTTCGCAAGAGTATTATTTTCTTCATTGTCATCATCATTCTTATATACAGACATAAAACCATCAAACATAACCTTAGAAGCTGCTACGCTGAATCTGTACTTTCCTGCCATAATCTTTACTGATGTCGTTTCATATACAGCCGGTGCCATCTGGCTTGCAACAAATCTTTTCCAGATAAGCTGATAAAGCCTGAACTGATCTCTCTGTAAAGATTCCTTTACTATTGCCGGTGATAAGTTAAGATCAGTTGGTCTGATAGCCTCATGTGCATCCTGAATCTTCTTATCATCCTTCTTGGCATTAGCTTCTTGGGGAATATATTTTTCTCCATAATTCTGGCTTATATATTCTCTGGATGATACCTTAGCCTCATCTGCAACTCTTGTAGAATCTGTTCTTAAATACGTAATAAGACCTACTGTTCCTCTTCCTTTAATATCAACGCCTTCATATAACTGCTGTGCAATATTCATTGTACGCTTTGTAGACATATTAAGAGTTTTAGCTGCTTCCTGCTGAAGTGTACTTGTAGTAAATGGAAGTGGTGATTTCTTTACCTTTTCTCCCCTCTTAATGCTTTCAATACTAAAATCACTCTTCTTTACTTCATCAAGAATATCCTGCATCTGTGCACCATTCTTAATTTCAATTTTTCCATTCTCATCGCCATAGAACTTTGCAATTAAAGGCTTTTTCTCCCCTTTAATATTAAGAACAGCTTCCATAGACCAGTATTCTTCTGGAATAAATTCATCTATCTCATTCTCTCTGTCACATATCATTCTTAAAGCAACAGACTGAACTCTTCCAGCACTTAAGCCTCTTTTAATCTTAGCCCATAATAATGGACTGATTCCATAACCAACAACACGGTCTAATACTCTTCTCGCCTGCTGAGCATCGACAAGATTCATATCAATCTTTCTTGCTTCTTTCAATGATGCCTTAACTGCATTCTTAGTGATTTCGTTAAATGTAATTCTGTATATATCTTTATCTTCTAATTTAAGTGCCGCTGCAAGATGCCATGAAATAGCTTCTCCCTCGCGGTCGGGATCGGTTGCGAGATATACTTTATCAGCTTTCTTCGCTTCTTTTCTTAAAGCAGCAAGAATATCTCCCTTTCCCCTTATCGTAATATATTTAGGTTCATAATCATGTTCAATGTCAACTCCCATCTGGCTCTTAGGCAAATCCCTTACATGTCCCTGTGACGCCATTACCTTGTAATTAGCTCCAAGGAATTTACTGATAGTCTTTACCTTGGCAGGTGACTCCACTATAACCAAATACTTATGCATCTATAGCCCTCCAAATCAAATATGCTTCCTTATATAATAATTCTTTGAAACCTCTTCAATAAGCCCATCAAGCTCCAGCTCAAGCAGAATCCCCTCCGCCTCTACCAGACTTATCCTAGAATTATTAACAATTGTCTCCAGACTTACCGGAAACAAATTGATTTGACTATACACCATATTTTTAGGGCTTGCAAGCCCTGATTTTTTTAAATTGCCTTCAAATATACCAGCATCATTCAAATCATTCGGGAAATCACATTGTTTTATGTTTTTATTAAGATATCTGTTAATACTCTCCGTAGCACATACATCCATCGGTGATGTAATCATCTGCGCACCTTCCTTTATAAGTTTCAGACATCCTTCTGATAACGAATCACCTATTCTTCCCGGGACAACATAAACATCCCTGTTCTGCTCCAATGCCTGATCCGCAGTTATAAGAGAGCCACTCTTCTGTCTTGCCTCAACCACAATTAACGCATCTGCAATGCCACTTATAATTCTGTTCCTCATCGGAAACTGCCCGGCTCTTGGCGGCGTACCCGGCGGATATTCAGACATTATCCCACCTGCATTCTGCAATTGTGTATATAAATCTATATTACTTCTTGGATAACACACATCCACTCCACATCCAAGAACCGCAAGACTGTATCCGCCTTTATTAACAGCTCCTCTCTGTGCCGCTGCATCTATTCCTAATGCCATCCCACTGATAACCTGAATTCCCATATCTGCAAAACATTTTGCCAGCATATCTGCAATTGTCCTCCCATACTCTGTACAATTACGTGCACCTACTATAGCTATAGCAGGAACATTCGCTTGAGGCAGTCTCCCTTTATAATAAAGAATATATGGATAATCATATATATTCATTAATTTCTCAGGATAATCATTCTTTCCGGGATATGTGAATTTAATTCTCATTCTTTCTAAATCATTATAACCTCTGTATATATATTCATTATTTCTGGACTCTATAATTGCTGACACATCTTTTTCTTTTATTCCTGACACACTGTTAAGCAATTTATCTGACGCCTTATATATCTGTTCTGGTGTATCAAATGTATTAAATAATGTTCTCAGTTTCATATTAGATATTCCAGCAATATTATTAACCCAATACCAATAATAATCTTCTTTCAATGTTCCCCCTAGTGTACTGTTATTTCTGGAATTCCCCTATAATAAAATGCTTCACTAATATTAGAAGTAGTAATATATTCATTGCCTTCTATATCTGCAATAGTACGGGCAGTTTTTAAAATTTTATGATAGCCTCTTGCAGTTAATTTCTTCTTGGCAAAAATTTTTTCTA
>OCHB01000877.1_pt1 | contig 27305 bp, 24 predicted proteins | sample 1538731 | NCBI WGS metagenome assembly OCHB01 (sample SAMN04571721, study PRJEB22368) | human gut metagenome | biome: human gut; material: stool | host: Homo sapiens | place: Luxembourg | collected 2012-09-20 | reverse complement strand
GACAGGTCACGAATTGGTCACGAAAGTGTGTCTTTTTGTGACCTTTTCGTGTCTTCGGTCACGGACAGTATATAAAGAAAAAAACTCCTACAATACCTTGATATTGTAGGAGTTGTCTTTTCTTGGTCTGGTTTTGTCCAGCTTCTTGGTGATCCGCCTGGGGTTCGAACCCAGGACCCCATCCTTAAAAGGGATGTGCTCTACCTGCTGAGCTAGCGAATCATCCTATGCGTTACTTCTGTAATGCGGGTGCAAAGGTAGGGATTTTTTTTATATATGCAATAGCTGATGCAAGTTTTTTTATTCTTTTGGGAATGTTTTTTTCTTTTGGACCTTTGATAACTCGTGCTTCTCTACAAGAGACTGGTCTTCTTCCATAAGTATAAAACGTTTATAATAAGAGAGGAAGAGAGTTGTCAGGGGGAGAGCGATGATTAAGCCGATAAAACCTAATAAAGTTCCCCAAATGGATAAAGAAAGAAGGATGATGGCCGGATTCAGTCCCATAGCCTTTCCCATAATGCGGGGAGTGAGATACAAATCTTGTATGCACTGCACGATGCAAAGGACGAGAATTCCCGATCCGAAGATCAGCCAAAAGTTTTCTCCGGTCTCCGCAGCTTTGAGGAGACTTAGCAAGATCATTGGGATGATACCGATCGTTTGCATATAAGGAATGAGGTTGAGGAAACCGATGAATAGCCCCAGGATAACGGCTAGCGGGAAGCCGACGATCTTAAATCCGATGGCGAAGAGGATACCGACACATAAGGCAATCAATGACTGTCCGCGGAAGTAGCGGTTCATACTATATTCGACATCGTCGGCTAGCCCTTGGACAAAGGGGCGGTAACGTTCGGGAATCAGGCGGATCCAACCGTTGACAATCCGTTCATAATCCAACAGGATAAAGATGAAGTAAAGGAAGATTACAAACACGATCGTAATACTGAACAGAATGGAGAAAGTATTAGTCAGTACGATCCACATTTTGGGAGCGATCTGTTTGACCGCCTTTTCTATGTTCTCTTTGCTCAGGAGCTGTGCCAACTGGTCCGGGTCGATATTCTTTTCCAGATACTCTGCCCATGACTGCGGAATCATCGGGATATGTCCGTAGCCGCTGTTATGTTCCTGCATCAGTTCCAAAGTCCGGTTGAACTCCTGGGTGACAGAGGGGACGATCACGACACCCACCAGTGAGATCACCAGAAGGGTAGATACGAGAACGGCCAGGATAGACAGCAAACGGCTTTTCAGCTTGACTTTATACTGGAAGAACTTGACGAACGGCTGCATCATATAAGCCAGCAGCCAGGCAATCAGGAATGGTAACAAAGCATTTCGCAGGACGGCGATCAGATAGATGATACCACTGATAACAGCCAGGCCGAACAGAATACGTGCCACCCTGTCGAATGTGAACGGTTTATCAAACAATGGGTTCATATTAAATTCTTATCTTTGCAGGCAAAGATAATGCAAACCGACTTATCTTTGCCTTTATGGCAAAGATAAAATAAAGTTGAATAGAAAGGATGATACGAAACAAAATAGTACCGCTTTGCCTGTTGCTTTGCCTTCATTTGCTTGCCGGTGCACAGACTCCCGCCCCCGTCAAATGGTTATTGCAGGCCCCTTATATGCGGGGAGCCTCTTTTTCTCTGGTAGTGAAAGATGTGCAGGAGGGAAGAACGGTCTACAGTTATGATACGGACCGGCTGCAATCGCCCGCTTCGGTGTTGAAGACGGTAGCCACGGCGACAGCGCTTGAGATATTGGGAGAAGACTATCGCTATCCGACCACATTGGAATATGACGGAATACTGGAAAACGGCACGTTGGAGGGAAACCTCTATATAAAAGGCAGTGGTGATCCCTCCTTGGGCTCTTCGCATTTCGCACCGGGGCAGAACAAGTTTTTGTCAACCTGGATAGCTGCTTTGCAGAAAGCCGGCATCAAGCATATAACAGGATCGGTCATATCGGACGAAAGCATTTTCGACACCGAAGGCGTCTCTATTAAATGGCTCCGGGAAGATATGGGAAATTATTATGCCCCCGGAAGTTATGGTATTTCCATCTTCGACAATATGTATAAGTTATCCTTGCAGACTGGGGCTGCCGGGACGCGGCCGGTCTTGAAGGGGACAGAGCCGGATATCCCTTTTATCCGGTTTAAGAACTACCTGAAAGCCGCTCCGGTTTCTTCGGACAGCGCTTATATTATCGGTGCTCCGCTCGATGACGTGCGCTACTTGTATGGTGTCCTGCCTGCGAACCGGGAGGCGTATGTCTTGAAAGGAGATATCCCCGATCCTGCCTTATATTTGGCACGCTATCTGACGGACCAGCTTCAGCAGAAGGGAATACGGGTGGACGGGTCCCCTTCCTGCTACCGTATCGAGGTGGAGGAAAACCGGTGGAAGAAGGGAGAGAGGAAAGAGATTGTCACGACCTATTCGCCCACGCTGCGGGAGATAGCAAGCGTATGCAACCATGTCAGCCATAACCTATATGCGGATGCTTTGGTCAAAACGGTCGGATTGCAATACAAACCGCGAAGGAACGAGATGATCTCCTCGTTCGGTCGTGGTGTGCAGGTCGTGAAAGAATATTGGGAGAAGAAAGGTTTGGATGTCTTTCCGCTCCGGATGAACGACGGCAGCGGCTTGGCTCCGGCAGATAAGGTGTCGGCCGGATTTATGGGAGAGCTGTTGGTCTATATGGCGACGGAATCTGCTGTTTCGGATGCTTTCATAGCCTCTTTACCACAAGCCGGGATAGAGGGATCAGTGCGCAATTTCTTGAAAGGATCGAAGTTGCAGGGAAAAGCCCGCCTGAAAAGCGGGGGTATTACGGGTGTCAGGAGCTATGCCGGCTATATCACGAAAGATGGAAAGACGTATGCGGTAGCCGTTTTCTCGAATAACTATTCTTGTTCGATGAGCCGGATGACTGGGGCTTTGGAAAAGTTGCTGTTACAACTTTTTTAATTAATTGAGAATTAGGCTACGCCGTATCATCTTAACAAAGTTAATTGTCCATTGTCAATTGAAATTGAGTGACCGTTGCGCCAGAAATTCGACAAGCCTCGGTTTGTAGTTGTCGGAGATCGGGATATATTCTTTTCCGAACACGATCCGGTTCCGTTCGATCACCTTGATCTTTTCAGGCTGTACGATAAAGGAACGGTGTACGCGGATAAAGCGGCTTGCCGGCAGCATCTCTTCCAGCGACTTCATGCTCATCAGTGAAAGGATGGGATGCGGTTCATCCTCGATAAAAATTTTGACATAGTCTTTCAGCCCTTCGATATAGAGTATTTTGCGCAGTTCGACCTGTACCTGCTTATACTCAGTCTTGATGAAGATCGACTCGATCTCTGCCGCAGGCGCTTGCATATGCTCGTACCATTGCAACGCCTTGTTGGCCGCCTTGAGGAAATCCGGATAACTGATCGGTTTCAGCAGATAGTCGAGGGCATTCACCTTGTAGCTGTCGAGGGCATACTGTTCGAAAGCCGTCGTAAAGATGATGCGGGTATCCGCCTCCAGTATCCGAGAAAATTCCATGCCGCTCAGTTCCGGCATCTGGATATCGAGGAAAAGCAGCTCTACCGGCTGGGCGCTCAATACGGGCAAAGCCTCGAGAGCACTGTTGAACTTTGCCGTGAGGCGGAGGAACGGAGTCTTGTTCACATAACTTTCCAGCAGACTGATGGCCAGTGGTTCATCATCGATGATTGCACATGTTAACGTCATAATTTGTTGTATTGATGTACCGGACAAAAATACAATAAATCCTTATGTCTGCAACTCTAACAGGCAAACATATTCGTCCCCTTTTTGCCCGTACGTGAAAATATGATGCGACGGATACAGCAATTCCAACCGCCTGCTGAGATTCTGCAGCCCAATGCCGGAGCCGCTCTTGTCCTGTCCGTTGTCTTTCGGGAAGTGGCTGTTGCGGATAGAGCAGACGATCCGTGTCCCTTCCTGGTGAATCTTCAGGTCGATAAAAGAAGGTTTGTTGTGGCTTACCCCATGCTTGAAAGCATTCTCGATCAGGGAGATGAAAAGGAGAGGCGCCACCTGAGTTTCTGGTGTGGCAGCCGATATGTCGGTGGTCAGTTTCACATGTTCCGGCAGGCGTATACGCATCAGTTCCACATAGTTCCGGATAAAGTCGAGTTCCTTCTCTAACGGAACCATCGGTTGGCTGCTGTCGTAGAGCACGTAGCGGAGCAGGCGGCTTAGGTCGTGCACGGCTTCTTGCGCTCTTTCCGGGCTGAAAGCGATCAGACTGTAGATGTTGTTTAGTGTGTTGAAGAGAAAATGGGGGTTCAACTGGCTCTTCAGATTCTGCAATTCTGCTTCGGCACGGCTTTTCTCCAACTCCCGGCGGGACGACTCCATCTGATACCAGCTCCCGGTCATCTTGATGGCGACACTTAGCCCTGCCACCAGCATATACAGCATGGCGTTCACCATAAAGAAGCCGACTATCTCCTGCCATTCTCTTTCCGGCCTCGGATGCTCCCATCTGGGATGTGGGAGCAGTTCGAATATCAGATGCACGGCTCCCATCGCGAAAGCGATCAACACGACATTGTACAGAAAGTATTTCCAGGGACGCTTGGCGAACAGGAAATGGTCGATCAGCACGGAATAGTTGGCATAGAATACCAGCATGAACGATAGCGGGACGATTATGGAGCGTATATAGCTCAAGACTGTCACCGTCTGCGATTCGCGTCCGGTGAAGAAGAACGGCAGCCCGAAGAGAATGGCCCAGGCTGCGATATGGATCAGCTTCCCCATGCCTTTGAAGGGGGGAGCCGGTAATGTGTGCATTGTCTCTGTTGTTCCCATTTATGCAAAGATACTGTTTATTATATATCAGAGAAGCATCGGGCATGGAAGAAGTGTTGTTTCTCTGTCGAACGCCAGGCGGCATCGGTCATGGAAGAGGCTCTGCGTAGAGCATGCCTAATAGCTATGAGGTATATTGCCTCGTACCTATGAGGTGAGTTGCCTCATATCTTTGAGGTACATTGCCTCATAACTATGAGGCATACTTGACGCAGAGCGTCTTCTTCCCTCGATGCTTCCCGCCTGCTATTCGTAACGTATCGCCTCTATCGGGTCGAGTTGTGCTGCCTTTTTGGCCGGATACCATCCGAAGAATACACCGGTGACAGTACAGACGGCAAACGACAGGATGACGCTCCAGGGCTGGATGTAGATCGGAAAGTGGGCGACCCCGTTCACGACAAGGGCTGCGCCCACTCCAAAGACTACACCTATCAAACCGCCTGTCACACTGATCAGGATGGACTCGATCAGGAACTGTGCCAGGATGTCGATGCCTTTTGCTCCGATACTCATGCGGAGGCCGATCTCACGTGTGCGTTCCGTCACGCTGACATACATGATGTTCATGATCCCTATGCCGCCTACGAGCAGTGAAATACCCGCCACAGCCGCCAACAGCACGGTCATCATATCCGTAGTGCTTGTCAACATCGTGCTCAACTCCTGCTGACTACGGATGGTAAAATCATCATCGTCACTTTCCTTCAACTTATGGTTGCGGCGGAGTATTTCAGAAATCTCGTCGATGGCCTGGTCGGTGTATTCCTCCTTGAGGGCCGAACAGGTAATGCCTTGCAGATGGGTGATGGCCAGGACCTTTTTCTGAATAGTTGTGTATGGAGCTAAGATTAGGTCGTCCTGGTCCATTCCCATGCTGTTGTATCCTTTGCTTTCCAGCACGCCTACGATGCGGAAAGGTAATTTCTGAAAACGTATGACCTTGCCTACCGGGTTGCCGCCATCGGGGAAGAGGTTATCGACGACGGTCTTGCCGACTACGCATACTTTGGCGGCTGTCTGGATATCTTGTTCGGTGAACATGTCGCCGTCCTCGACTTTGTAGCGTCGTATCTCCAGGTAGTCAGGACTGATGCCGTATACCGTGGTCGGGGCGTTGTTGGCGCCGTAGATCGCCTGCCCGCTGCTGTTGACGGAGGGAGAGACGGCTGAGACAAAGCGTGTTTCGTCGACTATATCCTCGTAATCCTGTAGTTTCAGGGTTTCCATCGCGGAGGCATCCTGCCGGACACCACCACGCACGTCGGCCCCCGGATGTATCATGATCATGTTGGAACCCATCTCGCTGATCTGGGCCTGTATGCTTCGTTTCGAGCCTTGTCCGATGGCAAGCATCGTGATCACGGAGGCTACGCCGATAATGATACCCAGCATCGTGAGGAAGCCGCGCAATTTGTTATTGGCGAGTGCCCGGACAGCTATTTTTATTAGGTTTGTTCCGTTCATTGTTTTTGTTGTTTTATAAGTTACTCTTTAAACACCTTTGCCTCCTTCCGCTTATATCGGATGATTCCGGTATTCGCATAAAGGGGCACCCGCGGAAGGGTGGCAAGGTCAATCGTCATTCTTCGGTAGCCGTGCCAACGCTTCTGCCGCGTTCAGGATGTTCCGGTTGACTGTGTCGGAGGTGACATGCCCGTCGCGCAGCGTGATATTGCGGCTGCTGTACTGGGCGATCTCCGGGTTGTGGGTCACGAATATGATGGTACGTCCCTCGGCATGCAGTTTCTGGAAAAGAACCAGTATCTCGAAGGAGGTACGGGTATCGAGGTTTCCGGTCGCTTCATCGGCGAGGATGACGGCGGGGTCGTTTACCAGCGCCCGGGCGATGGCGACACGTTGCATCTGTCCTCCGGACATCTGGTTGCTTTTATGCATCAGGCGGTCGCCCAGACCTACGGCAACCAACGATTCGACTGCTTTCTTGTGTCGTTCGGCTGCACTGTAGGACGGATTGTACATCAAGGGCAGCTCCACGTTCTCGACCGCTGTCGTCTTAGGCAGCAGGTTGTAGTTCTGGAAGACGAACCCGATTTTGCGGTTGCGCAAGGTGGCGCGGGCGTTCTTACCCATCGTGCGGACCGATGTGCCGTCGAGGTAATATTCTCCGCTGGTCGGTGTATCCAGGCAACCTAACGTGTTCAGCAGGGTACTCTTTCCTGAGCCGGATGTCCCCATGATGGTGACAAATTCGCCTTCATAGATCGTGAAGGAGACGCCACGCAAGGCATGGACCGTTTCGTCTCCGACCTTGAAGTCACGCTTGATGTTTTCTAATTTGATTATCTCTTTCATATTGTTGTACTCCTTGTTTGGAGGGCAGATATATAAAGCCTGCCCCTACTTGGCACTCTTCTTGTTCTTATTGCTTCCCGGAGGGCCTGGCATGAACGGGCTTCTTTCCGTTTCGGCTTCGGCTGCCGGAGTAATGGAGGAGGCTTCGAGATCGACAGCCAATTCTTCACCTTCGTTCAGGCCGTCGGTTATCTCGATCATGTTTCCGCTGGTGGAACCGACGGTAACGGCTTTCGGCTTCAGCTCCTGCCCGTTCTTGATCCATACGAGACGTTTCCCGGCAGGGGCTTCCTTGCCGGCTTCGGAGACGATGTAGCCTAGTTGCGTCAACATTTGTACATCCGGTACGAAGCGGAGTGACTTGGTTGGGACTGTCAGTACGTTATCGCGTTCCAGCGTGAAGATTGTCACGTTGGCTGTCAGGCGCGGCTTCAATTTAAGGTCGGGATTATCGGCCGATATCACCACTTCGTAGGTAACGACCGTCGAGGTCGAGGTGGAAGAAGAGCTGCTGGTGCTTTCGCTGTCGCCGAGGCGGATTTGCATGACCGTACCTTCGAATACGTCGTTCGGATAGGCGTCGACGGTGAAGGAGACACGTTGCCCATTTTCTACGTTACCTATGTCGGCTTCATCCACGTCGGCTATCACCTGCATCTTGGTCAGGTCTGCCGCGATGGTGAACAGGGTCGGAGTCTCGAAGCCGGCGGCCACGGTCTGTCCTTCTTCAACTGCGCGGTTGATCACGACACCGTCGATCGGGCTGGTGATCGTCGCATATTCGAGGTTGCGGTTCACTTTGACCATTGCCGCTTGGTTTTGTTCGTAGGCGGCTTTTGCTTTCTCATAGTTGTATGTGGACGTTTCATAGTCCGAGTCGCTGATCAGCTTTTTTTCGAAGAGGATCTTGTTGCGGGCGTAATTCTTCTGTTGGTACTCGAATTCGCTCTTGCTGCTAGCCAACTGTGCCTCGGCGGATGCGAGTTCGGCTTTCAGGTTGACCTTGTCCATTTCGGCGATCAACTGCCCTGCTTTGACCACGTCGTTATAGTCTGCATACAACTTGTCGATGATACCGGACACCTGCGTGCCGACTTCGACTTCCGTTACCGGCTCGACTGTTCCGGTTGCCGTTACCGTGTTTGAAATGGAACTGCGGCCCACTTTGGCGGTTTCGAGCCGGATACCGCCTTTCGACGTTTTGCCTGTGAAGAACCAGATGCCTCCGGCCACGACCAATACGCCTACTATACCGATAATTAGTTTCTTCTTGTTCATATCTTTATCTGTTTTTATTTCTTTCCGGATGTCGATCCCTTTTGCAAGGGAGGTGTGCCAAAAGTGCCTTGTTCCTGCGTCAAGCGCGGAGATAAGGAGATTTTGACACATCCTCCGAAACAAAAAGAGAGTGAATATATTCATTAGCGGTTCACCCCTAATGTCATGTCTCAGAATAAATTGATTTCTTCTCCTTGGTAGAAGCGCAACAAGCCTGCGTTCAGTATGGCCGTGTATTTGGCCTGGAGCGTTTCCTGTTGTGCGCTTAGCAGGTTATTTTTTTCAGTGAGCAATTCTACTGTATTTTTCATGCCGACGTTGAATTGTTCGCTGACGAGAGAGTAGCTGGTTTCCGTGCTCTTCAACTTCTGTGAAGCTGCCACGTATTGCTGTTGTGCGCTGTTGGCGGCTAGCCAGAGGTTTTCGATGGTCTTGTAGAGTGTCTTTTTGTTGTCCAGCAGGTCCAGCTGGCTAGTCTGCTTTTGCAGCTTGGCCTTGTTGATGGAACTTTTCGTCTGCCGCTTGTCGAAGATGGGGATGCTGAGGGTCAGTCCCAGCGAGTTGTTCCAGTTCTGCTTGACCTGTTCGCTGAAGCTGAAGTCGCTGCCGTTGGCATTCGTGCTTCCGATGCCTGCACTGAGGCTTAAGGTCGGGAGATATCCTGCACGTGCCATCTTGATGCTCAGGTCCGAGCTCTCCACGTTCAGCTTTCCTGCTTCTATTTCGGGACGGAGGCTGAGGGCGGTGTTGTAGACATCGTCTTTTTCGGGAAGCGGGATCAGGACGTTGCTGTCGCTCAGTTGCGGCAGGTAGAGGTCCATTTCGATGTCCCCGTCCAGTTCGAGAAGCTGTTTCAATTGCAACTTATAATCCTGCAGGGTAGCCTGGGATGTCACCAACTGGTAGTTGTCGCTGCTTACCTGCGCTTCCAGTTGGGCGAGGTCGCTTGAGGCGATACTGCCGACGTTGAACAATTCCTGTCCCCGTTCAAACTCTTTCCGGCTTACTTCAAGTGTCGATTCGTTTACTTTGACGGCTTCGGCCGAGTAGAGAATCTGTACATACAGTTGGGTGATACTTTCCTCGATCGAGTTTTCGCTTTCGTCCACATTCAGTTTGGCGATGCGGTTGTTCAGCTTCTGTTGCTTGACGGTGTTCACCCGTTTGCTGCCGTTATACACAGTCCAGTTGGCGTCGATGCCGTAGCTACCGTTGTACGAGGTTTTGCTTTCGCTTGTCGTGATGTTATCGCCGCTGATGATGGTGCCTCTTGCACTGTTCGGGCGGTTGACGACGCGCTGGCTGATGTTCCCGCTCAAGGAAGGCAGGAAATCCGCCTTGGCTGTCTTTACGTCTTCTTGGGTACTCTCGGCGCTGATGCGATTCCGCTGGATGGTGATGTTATGCTCCAGTGCATAATCGATGCAATCGCGAAGCGTCCATTGTTTGGGTGTGTCTTCCTCCGCATTCATCCCGGTGGGCAGGAGAAGCAGGCAGGAGAGGAGTATGGAAGAAATCTGTTTCATGATGCTTTCGTTTTGTAACCTGACAATCTTTTTACCTTTTTTCGAAAGCAAAACTACAACAGGATGAAAGCCTGCACAATCAGATTAGAAAAAGAGGAGCGTTTCCTCGACAAAGAAGGACTTTCTATCGATGAAAGCCTGACTTGAAATAAGGGTGTTTTTTGAGAGAAAGCCCTGAATATTGATTGTGGAAGTCCAGGTTTTTTACTCTGAAGGTCCTGACTTCTTGTTACGAAAGTCTTGACTTTTGCGGTAAAATTTACCAATAGAGAACCATCCCGGCGATTCCTGCCAGGATAATCATCAGGATCGGGTTGATCTTGAACTTCCAGGTGAGGATGAACGCAGCCCCGAAGATCAGGAAACTTTTATAGTCGATGAAGTTCTCGCTATTCATCAATAGCAAAGCCGCTGCCGCAATCAGGCCGACCGTAGCCGGACGAAGGCCGTAGAACGCGGCTGCTACATATTTGTTGTTCCTGAATTTTGCAAAGGCGTATGAGATGGCCAGCACTAGCAGGAAAGAGGGCAGGCAGACGGCAAATGTCGTCAGGCAGGAGCCAAATACGGCCATCGCGGGCGAATAGCCGGCATTGTGGATGGCTGTATATCCGATATAGGTGGCGCTGTTGATCCCGATCGGCCCGGGGGTCATCTGCGAGATGGCGACGATATCCGTAAATTCCTGTGACGAAATCCATCCGTAGCGGTCCACCACGTCTGCCTGTATCAGGGAGAGCATCGCATAGCCGCCACCGAAACCGAATATCCCGATTTTCAGATATACATAGAATAATTGCAACCAGATCATATCAGTCTTTCTTTATTTTCAGTCCGTAAACAAGTCCTGCTATGATAGCCGCCAGAATAATCCACACAGGAGACAACCCTCCTTGCCAGATCAGCAGTGCGGCAGCGATAGGGATAATCAGCTCTTTGTAACTCATCTTGATCGAACGTGCTGTTGTCAGGCAAGGCACGGCAATCAGGGCGACGACCGCCGGACGCAATCCTTTGAACGCCTTCTCTACCCATATGTTGTCCTGCACGTGTGTAAAGAACAGTGCGATAGCCAGAATGATGAAGAAGGAGGGAAGGATGCTTCCCAAAGCGCAAACAATACCACCTGGCACTTTTTTCAGTTTATATCCTACAAAAATAGAGATGTTCACGGCGAAAATGCCGGGCAAGGACTGGGCTACGGAGAAGAGGTCGATGAAATCTTCCTTCGAAAGCCATCCTTTATCTACCACTTCCCGCTGTATCAGGGGCAGCATTGCATACCCACCTCCGATAGTGAAAGTCCCTATTTTGACGAATGTCAGAAAAAGTGTCCAGTACATAATCCTTTAGAATAAATCTGAATGTGTTCCGGTTGAGGTTAATATCAAAATGAGTTCATCATCGTTTTGCTCCCATATTAATAACCAATCGCCTTTAATATGGCATTCCCAATAGTTAGCATAATTACCACTTAGTTTGTGGGCACGATATTGTTTTGGTAATGTCCCGTTCAATTTGAGTTGCTCTATTACAGTATAGAGGAGGCTAAGTTTTAGTCCCCTCTTCTTACATATTTCCAAGTCCTTTTCAAATCGTTTAGTGATTAGGATCGTGTATGAACTCATAATCCCATCATTTGTTTTAATTCATCCGTAGAAACTTCGCGAACACGCCCGGCTTTGATATCGGCAATGCCTTCATCAAGACTTTTCTGAGTTTTTGTGTGTTTGGTTGTCAGAGTCCATCCGAATTTCTTCGCTATTGTCTTAATGAAAGACAATTCCGAATCCGGCAAAGTAAGTTCTATCGTTTTCATCGTTGTGTCCATCTTTTGTGTTCCTTTCTTTTCGTTGATGAATACAAATATAGGAAGTATTATCGATAATAGGTTTACCGTCCCAATTCTTTTTTGTACCGCTGTTCGTCGTTGATGAGGCGCAAGGCTTCCTGGAAGCTTTCGTTGTCATCGTTGATGACCTGGAAGTATTCGGCCATATCATACAGGTCGCGTGCGATAAGCGCCTTGATCTGGAGCATGATGAGCGGCTTGGAACGGTTGTATTGCTCTTCGTTGAATTCGATCTTGTCGTCTTTAGCCAGTGTGACCAGTTCTTGCATTATGTCATCTGTCACGTTGAAGTTCTGCTTGTATTGGGCGAACTTCGGATATTTCTTGTTCAGTTCGGCACGATGGCGGTCCAGATAATTCATGGCGATGCGGTTCACCAGACCGGCCGCTACGACGTTACGGTGATAATCCGTGTAGCGCGACGTGTCGACCGGGATAAAGACATCCGGCATGATACCGCCGCCGCCATAGACGATGCGTTTCGTCTCCAGCGTATTGTACTTCATCGAATCAGGGAAATGGATGCTGTCCGCACTCATCAGTTCGCCCCGGTTGTAGCGGTCGATCAAGTCATGGTTGTATTGCTCCTGGTTGCCGTTGACATACGGTTTCTGGATAGAACGGCCTGTAGGCGTATAATAGCGGGCAACCGTCAGGCGGATCATTGAGCCGTCAGGCATCGGGATCGGTTTCTGTACCAGCCCTTTTCCGAACGTACGGCGGCCTACGACCACGCCACGGTCCCAATCCTGCACCGCACCGGAAAGGATTTCACTGGCGGATGCGGATGTTTCGTCTACCAGCACAACCAAACGTCCTTCTTCAAACCCTCCGCGGGCCGAAGACTTGGCTTCCTCGCGCGGTTGTTTGTTTCCTTCGGTATAAACGATCAGCTTGTCCTTGCCTAAGAACTCGTCGGCCAGGTCGATCGCGATATTCAGATATCCCCCGCCGTTCCCCTGCAAGTCGAGGATCAGGTTCTTCATTCCCTGTTTCTTCAGTTTCTCCAGTGCTTCCCGGAATTCGTCGGCCGACGAAGCGGCAAAGCGGTTCAGCTTGATGTATCCGGTAGTCTTATCCGCCATGTAAGCGGCATCCAGGCTGTATACCGGAATCTTTCCACGTGTGATCTTGAACTCGATCAGGTCGGGCACTCCGCCGCGCAGGACCTTTACCCGCACTTCCGTATTCTTCGGACCGCGCAGGCGTTTCATCACATCCGTATTCTTCATCTTGACGCCGGCAATCAGCGTGTCGTCCACCATGATGATGCGGTCGCCAGCCATCAGGCCGACCTTTTCCGAAGGCCCGCCGGGAATTACCTGAATCACGTATAAAGTATCCGTCAGCATATTGAACTGGATACCGATCCCGTCGAAGTTACCTTGCAACGGTTCCGTCATCTCTTTCGTCTCTTCCGGGTCCGTATAGGTAGAGTGAGGGTCCAGCTTTTCCAGCATGCCGACGATGGCGTCCTCCACCAACTTCGTTTCGCTTGTAGAGTCTACATATAGGTTGGAGATGGCATACAGGGCCAACTGGAGCTTGCGGGCATCTATGTTGTTACCGCGCTGTGCCGACATCGAGGCGGCAAACACACTCAATATAAGGAGTGGAAGTAAAATTCGTTTCATTGTTTTATTTTTTAATAAAGGTTTGTCCCTTTCGGCACAAACTGGGAAATATCTTTGCCGTAACGCAGCAACTCCCGCACGATGCTGGAGCTGATATGCGTATGTTCCGGTTCCGTAAAAAGAATAAATGTCTCAATCCCGCTCAACTTGCGGTTCACATCGGCTATGCTCTTTTCATATTCGAAATCGTTCACCGTACGAATACCGCGCAGGATAAACCCGGCATTCATCTGTTGGGCGAAATCGACCGTCAGGGAGTCGTACGACATGACCCGTACGCGCGGTTCGTCCTTGTAGAGCTCTTGGATCGCCTCCAGCCGTTTCTCCAGTGAGAAATAGGTTCGCTTCGTGTCGTTGATACCGATCGAAATGATGATCTCGTCCACCAGTTCGAGTCCTCGGCTTACCAGCGATTCGTGCCCGATCGTGAAAGGATCGAACGTTCCGGGGAAAAGAGCGATCCTTTTTAATTGACAATTGGCAATTGACAATTGATAATTATCGGTCGATTCCTGTCCCCCCCCTGTTTTTATCGTATTATCCATATTCTCAATTTATTGTCAATTATCAATTGATAACGTCTTCTTCTACAACTAAGTTATCTATGATAAAGTTCTGTCGTTCCATCGTATTCTTGCCCATATAGAACTCCAGCATATCTTTCACAAGGTCCTCTTTCTTCATGGTTACCGGGTCCAGGCGGATATCCTTTCCGATAAAATGCTTGAACTCATCCGGTGAGATCTCTCCCAAACCTTTGAACCGGGTGATCTCGGCGTTTTTTCCGGCGGCAGCGATTGCGTTCACACGCTCTTCTTCGCTGTAGCAATACCAGGTCTTCTGCTTGTTGCGTACACGGAACAGTGGTGTTTGCAGGATATAGACATGGTTCCGCTTGATCAGATCCGGGAAAAACTGGAGGAAGAAGGTGATCAGCAGTAGGCGGATATGCATACCGTCCACATCGGCATCGGTCGCAATGATCACCTTATTGTAACGTAAGCCTTCCAATCCATCCTCTATGTTCAATGCAGCCTGTAGCAAATTGAATTCTTCGTTTTCGTATACGATCTTCTTCGTCAGTCCGAAACTGTTTAACGGTTTGCCGCGAAGGCTGAAAACCGCTTGCAGGTTCGGATCGCGGCTTTTCGTAATAGAACCGCTTGCCGAGTCTCCCTCGGTAATGAAGATGCAGCTGTCTTCCAGATTGTCGCCTTTCGTGTCGTTTAGGTGAATACGGCAGTCGCGCAGTTTCTTGTTGTGCAGGTTGGCCTTCTTTGCCCGTTCGCGGGCCAGCTTGGTCACACCGGCGATCGCCTTGCGTTCTTTTTCCGATTCCTGGATCTTACGCAGCAGGGCGTCCGATGTCTCTGCGTTCTTGTGCAGGTAGTTGTCCAATTCCTTCTTGATGAAGTCCCCGACAAACTTGCCGACCGAAGGTCCGTCCGGTCCCATGTCTTTCGAACCTAACTTGGTCTTTGTCTGGCTTTCGAACACCGGTTCTTCCACCTTGATGCTGATGGCTGCTACTACGCCGGCGCGAATGTCCGAGTATTCGAAGTTCTTGTTGTAATATTCCTTTATGACACGTCCCAACGCTTCGCGGAAGGCGGAAAGGTGCGTACCTCCCTGTGTTGTATGTTGCCCGTTGACGAACGAGTAATATTCTTCTCCGTACTGGTTACTGTGGGTAATGACCACTTCTATGTCTTCTCCCTTCAGGTGGACGATCGGATATAAAGGCTCTGTCGTCATGTTCTCGTTCAGCAGGTCCACAAGGCCATTGCGTGAATGGAACTTCTTGCCGTTGAAGACAATCGTCAGTCCGGAGTTGAGGAACACGTAATTCTTCAGCAGACTCTCGATATATTCGTCTTTATACTGGTAATCCTTGAATATCTCTTTGTCCGGGATGAAATAGGTGAGCGTCCCGTTTGCCTCCTCCGTCGGGCAGATCGGGGTTTCCTCCGTGATGACTGCCTTGTTGTATTCTACCCGCTTGCATTCGCCGTCCCGGTAACTGGTGATCAGGAAATAGCTGCTCAACGCATTTACGGCTTTGATTCCGACTCCGTTCAATCCGACCGACTTTTTGAAAGCCTTGCTATCGTACTTTGCTCCGGTATTCATCTTGCTGGAGACATCGACTACCTTGCCCAACGGAACGCCGCGGCCATAGTCGCGTACGGAGACGGTGCCTTCTTCGACGGTCACTTCTATGGTTTTACCGTAACCCATCATATATTCGTCGATGGAGTTATCCAGCACCTCTTTCAGCAATACATAAATACCGTCATCGGCATAACTACCGTCTCCTAATTTCCCGATATACATACCGGGACGGCGACGGATATGTTCCATCCAGTCAAGCGTCTTGATATCGTCATCGTTGTACGCTGTCGGCTGTTGCATTGTTGAATTTAGTTCGTCCATTTTGAAAATTGAAAGTTGAAAATTGAAAGTTGAAAATTGAAAGACTGGGAATAAAAGAATAAAGAATCACTTTCCCCTTTCAACTCTTCCCTTTCAACTGTTTAATGTATGCTCTTCTTGTTTTGTGATGCTCGCGTTTGAAGTAATCCCACTGTGCCTGTACGGCATTGTTTGTTTCCAGTTCCGGATTGCTTTCCGCATAAATAGCTCCGACACTCTTGTAAACAGGTATCAGGTCGTTGAACAGCAATGCGTTCACGCCTTTGCTTTGATATTCCGGCAAGACACCCGTCAGGTAGAGGTCGATCACTTTCGGCTTGCTCTTCAAAGCCTTCAGCAGATAAATCCAACCGAACGGGAAAAGATGCCCTTTCGCTTTCTGCATAGCCTTGGACAGGTTGGGAAGCGAGATTCCGAAACCGACCACTTCGTCGTCTTCCTCACGGACGATAAGCGTCACCAGGTCATAGCGAAGCATCGGAATGTACATATTGATGTAGTAGTCGATCTGCTTTTGAGTCAGACGTGCGAAGCCGTATAACGGCGCGTACGACTCGTTCAATGTCCGGAACACCTTCTGCGCGTACGGCATGATCGATTTCGCGTTCTTAAACTTCATAACCTTCAGTCCGTATTTCTTCTTTACGATCTCACCGATACGCAGATGTTTTTCCGGCACTCCGTCCGGTATATAGATCTTGAACTCGTGCCAGTCCTGGTCTTTCATATATCCCATACGTTCCATTTGCTTCGGATAGTAAGGATAATTGTAGATGGTCGCCATCGTTCCGATCTGGTCGAACCCTTCGATCAGCATTCCTTCGTGGTCCATATCAGTAAAACCCATCGGCCCGTGCAGCGCGTCCATGCCTTGCTCTTTCGCCCATTTCTCTACGGCACCGAACAAAGCATCCACTACTTCAATATCGTCGATAAAGTCGACAAACCCGAAGCGTGCATGTTTCTGATTCCACGTCTCATTGCTCCGGCGGTTGATCATCCCTGCGATACGTCCCACAACCTTCCCGTCTTTATATGCTAAAAAGTAGATGGCATCACACACTTCGAACGCCGGATTCTTCTTTTTATCCAACGTCACCATCTCTTCTTCGATCAGGCCGGGCACATGATACGGGTTGCCTTTATATAATTCGATATTGAACTTTACGAACTTTTTGAGTTCCTTCTTACTGGTAACTTCTTTAATTACTACGCTCATCGGTCATTTAGTTTGAACGGCAAATTTACACAATTAATTCATTTTTAGTGCCGGTTGGCAAGAAGAAAATGTTTTCTCTTCTTGAGCCCATAAAATCTTTGGCGTCTATTTTGCATCGGAATTGAAACGGATCGTAATGGTTTGTCGATGGAATGAAAGGGATTGTGCTTTTATCTCTGTATTGTCCTTTTGTACAAATAACTCGATTTTAAGGTGTGTAATGATTCCAATTTCTTATCTTTGTGGCGTTTTCGTTGTTCCTTGTGTGGGAGTGACGGACCTTTGTGTATCCGAAACTTTATTTGGAAACACTTAATCGTAACTTTTATTTGATTATAAAATCATGAAAATAGCTATCGTCGGGACAGGTTATGTGGGGCTTGTCACCGGTACATGTTTTGCAGAAATGGGAACCGAAGTTTTCTGCGTCGACGTAAATGCCGAAAAGATCACAAACCTGAAACAAGGTATCATCCCTATCTACGAACCCGGCCTTGAAGAGATGGTTCACCGCAACCAGCAAGCCGGCCGTCTCCATTTCACAACCGATTTGACAGAATGCCTGAACGAGGTCGAAGTCCTCTTCAGCGCCGTAGGTACTCCGCCCGACGAAGACGGTAGTGCCGACCTGAAGTATGTGCTCGAAGTAGCCCGTACCGTCGGTCGCAACATGACCAAACATCTCCTTGTCGTGACGAAGAGCACCGTTCCGGTAGGTACGGCCCGTAAGGTCCGTGAGGCGATCCAGGAAGAACTGGATAAACGGGGTTTGCCGCTTGAGTTCGATGTTGCTTCGAATCCTGAATTTCTGAAGGAGGGTGCGGCCATCAAGGATTTTATGAGTCCGGATCGTGTGGTCGTCGGTGTCGAATCCGAACGTGCAAAGGAGCTGATGACTCGTTTGTACCGTCCGTTCCTGTTGAACAACTTCCGTGTGATTTTCATGGATGTACCATCCGCCGAGATGACGAAATATGCGGCCAATGCTATGCTGGCTACCCGTATCAGCTTTATGAACGATATTGCGAACCTGTGTGAGATTGTCGGTGCTGATGTGAATATGGTGCGTAAGGGGATCGGCTCGGATGCCCGTATCGGCAACCGTTTTCTGTATGCCGGTATCGGCTATGGAGGTTCCTGTTTCCCAAAAGATATAAAAGCGTTGATCAAAACAGCCAAGTCGAACGGTTACCGGATGCGTATCCTAGAAGCGGTCGAGGCGGTCAACGAAGAGCAGAAATCCATCTTGTTCCGCAAGTTGGACGATTATTTCAAAGGCGATCTGAAAGGCAAACGGATCGCTATGTGGGGCCTGGCCTTCAAGCCGGAAACCGACGATATGCGCGAAGCCCCTTCTCTGGTCTTGATTGATAAATTATTGGCTTCCGGTTGTGAAGTGTATGTCTACGACCCTGTCTCGATGGAGGAAACCCGCCGTCGTTTGGGAGACACCCTCCACTATGCCAAAGACATCTATGACGCGGTAGTGGATGCCGACGCCCTCCTGCTCGTCACGGAATGGAAAGAATTTCGGATGCCTTCCTGGTCGGCCGTCAAAAAACTGATGGCAACCCCGCTGATCTTGGATGGCCGGAATATTTACGATGTGAAGGAGTTGGAGGAGAATGGCTTTGTTTATCATTGCGTGGGAAGGTAGATAAAAAAATAGCTCGTGAGTTCAGAAGAAATCCCCATATCCGTATGTTTGGAAAAAAGAGTATGATGAGCAGCATTATACAGTGAATGTTGATAATACGAATGGTTTGCCGTATGTATTCCATAATGGAAGGAAGCTTTATTTCAAACGAGATATGCTAGCATTTACCGAAGTGGCATATCGAGGACTTTTGATTGAACAGGATAAACGTTCGGCACATCGATATGTTGATTCTTATGAAGAATTGAAAGGGAAAACATTATTGGATATTGGTGCGGCGGAGGCTATATTCACACTTGATACGATTGAATATATAGATCATGCCTATCTTTTTGAATGTGACGAAAGTTGGATTGAGGCATTGGAAGCTACGTTTGCTCCCTATAAAGAAAAAATAACAATTGTCCGCAAGTATGTGAGTGATGTTAATGATGAGGATAATATCACGTTGGATACATTCTTTCGAGATGAAGGAAAATCTATTGATAATTTATTTTTGAAAATGAATATAGAAGGATATGAGAGGATAGCATTGGAAGGTGCTGTTCATATCTTGGAGCATGGACGACAAATCGGTGGATCAGTTTGTATTTATCATTTACATGATGATAAAAAGGTTATAGAATCAGAATTGAAAAAATTTAATTTAAAGACAAGTATACAGCCGGGTTATTTGTATTTTGAGAAAGAGATGCGTTCGGCTATTATACGATTTTGGAGTTGATGGCAGAACAGACGCTGAAGGAAAAGACAGCTAAAGGACTCTTTTGGGGAGGACTGAGCAATGGGGTACAACAGGTGTTGAACGCCTTGTTCGGTCTTATTTTAGCTCGTGTTTTGGATGCTTCCGACTATGGCATGGTCGGGATGCTTGCTATCTTTAGTGCCATTGCCTCGACGATTCAGGAAAGCGGGTTTACTGCGGCTCTGACCAACCAGAAGGAAATCAAACATGAAGATTATAATGCTGTATTTTGGTTCAGCTCGTTGACGGGAGTCTTATTTTATTTGATTCTTTTCTTTTGTGCACCGTTGATCGCAGAGTTCTATGATAAACCGGAATTGATCGGTCTTTCCCGAATTGTCTTTTTAGGTTTTTTATTTGGAGGATTTGGAATCGCTTCAAATGCTTATTTGTTTAAGACCTTGATGGTCAAAGAACGAGCAAAAATTGATATAGTTTCGTTGATTTGTTCAGGATTTATAGGGGTTACTTTGGCATTAAACGGTTTTGCTTATTATGGTTTGGCTGTTCAGACGATAACATATATAGGGATTGGTTCATTATTGAAGTTTATTTATGCACCATGGAAACCTACATTTCAAATTGATTTACACCCGCTTAAGTTAATGTTTGGCTTTAGTTCGAAATTGATATTGACGAATATTTTTACACAGATAAGCAATAATATATTTTCTGTAGTATTGGGAAAATTCTATAATCCGCAGCAGTTGGGGTTTTATTCGCAAGGGCAGAAGTGGATGGGGATGGGGCAACAACTGATATCTGGAATGATCAATAGTGTAGCTCAGCCAATATTAGTACAAATTGGGAGTGATACGGAACGTCAAAAGAATGTTTTTCGAAAGATGGTTCGTTTCGGAGCATTTGTCTCTTTTCCTTCAATGTTAGGTCTTGCTTTTACGGGCAAAGAATTTATTTGGATACTTTTAGGTGAGAAATGGTTGTCGAGTGTACCTTTTTTACAGTTGTTTTGTATTTGGGGGGCTGTAGGTTATTTATGGATTTTGTATACGAATCTGTTAATTAGTTATGGTAAGTCTGATATTTATTTATATGGTATTGTTTTAACAGGAGTATTACAATTGATTATTGTTGGAGTTATGTTCCCGTTTGGTATATATTCAATGGTTATTGGATATGTAATAGTATATTATGTGAGTTTGTTGTATTGGCATTATTTTGTCAATAAGATTCTGCCGATAACCATATTAGATATTATAAAAGATATAGTTCCTTATATAGGGGCGATATTTGTCTCTTTCTTAAGTGCACATGTTGTCGTTTTGTATATTGAAAATGTTTATATTACTTTTTTCTTGAAAATAATAATAACAATGATCGTTTATTGTTGTATCATGTGGTTTGGCAATTCCTCGATTTTCAAAGAAACCTTGAATTATATAAAAAATGAAGCTAACTAGATATTTATTAGATCTAATAAATATGCATCGTTTAAAACGATGCATATTTAAGGCAAAAGACAAAAGGTATAAATATAATACTTCTATATGTGCTATTGCAAAGAATGAGGAGTCCTACTTGATAGAATGGTTAGACCATCATTTGAATTTGGGATTCAATCATGTTTATATAATAGATAATAATGACCAATCTGGTCTGAGAGAGTTTTTATCAGATTATTTAGAAGAGGGCTTCGTAACTATTATTGATTTTCATAATATTAAACCTTCGAATCAAGTTCCAGCTTATGAGTATTGTTTATTAAATTATGGTCATGAGTCTCGTTGGATGGCATTTATTGATATAGATGAGTTTATTATTCTGAAACAAGATAAAGATATCAATACATTCTTGAATCGTTATTTGAAATATCCATCTATATTGATGAATTGGGTTATGTACGGTTCTAATGGTCAGATTTTGAGACAGGAAGGAGGGGTTAAAAACAGATTTCTCCAACCTGCGACAGAAGGAAGGAAACTTAAAGAAATGAATCAGCGTTTTAAGTCTATTGTACAGCCTGTTTGTTTTTTAGAATTGAAAGACTGTGCTTTTCGCTCTGCGCATAGATGGAGTTTCCCTGTTTTTAATGAGCATAAGCAAATGGTATTAGGCGAAACTAATAAGCAATCGACAGATTATATAATGTTAAATCATTATTGGTCTAAATCTTATGAAGAATTTGTTGAACGATGCAATCGGGGAGAAGTTATAGGAGGGAACAAGAGATATACGGATTTTTTTTATGTCAATCCAGAATCTATGACTGCTGAAATAGAAAAATATGACGAGCAAAGGAAATAGGATTAAATTGAAAGAGGCTTATCAAAAAGTAAATGAAAAATTTGAATCTGTTTTAGTTTTTCATGTAGGTGAAAGTGCCGGTTTTTTTTCTGAATATAATTGTATGATTTTAGTTATGTTGTATTGTTTACAACACAAAATACAATTTAAATTATATTCAAGAGATGCTAATTTTGGATATGAAAAAGGTTGGACTGATTTTTTTGAATCTTTCTGCAAAGAAGAAGATTCGAGGTGGCATCATTGGATCAATATGCGTCCGACGGGTGCTTGGCTTACTATTCTTAAAAAGAAGGATTTTAATTTGTTTAAATGGAAATTGAAGAAAAGTATTTGTAATCTTGTTGCAAAAGGATGGAAGTTCTGTCATCCTAATGTATATTTGACGCAAGATGTATGGAATCAAGCGCTTTTGATAGATCAACGTTTTTGTAAATATGATATTCCTGAGTTGAATATAAAGGGAGATATTTCACAGGCATGTAAGGTATTGGTTGAAATTACATGGGGATACAGGGAAGATATAAATGAGAAATTGCATGATTACATAAGAAATTTACAACTGAATAATGATTTTATTAGTTGTCAAATAAGAGCTGGCGATAAATATGTAGAGTATGATTTGCTATCAATCAATATTTATATAGAATATTTGAAAAAGTATCCAGATATCAAGAATATTTTTGTTTTAACGGATGATTACTCTGTTATAATGCAATTGGAAACTGCATTTCCACAATGGAATTGGTATACCTTGTGCGGAGATAATGAACATGGATATGTCCATGCTGAATTTAAACAGAATTCAAAAATAAAAAGAAAAGAACAACTGATAAAATTTTTCGCATCAATTGAAATAATACATTTATCTAATGTGTTTTTGGGGACGGTTACTTCTAATCCGAGTATATTTTCCTCATTACGAGATTCATATAAAACATGTTTTGTCGATTATGATAAGGATGTTTTTTCGTTTGTTTTATCTTAAACTGGAAATATGAAAACAGTAAAAATCTATTTTGTGGATTTTTGGGATGGTTTTGATCCAAACAATAATTTTTTTACAAGATTGTTATCTGTAAAATATGATCTTGTAATAGATCCGGTTTCTCCTGATTATGTTTTTCATTCATGTTTTTCATTTAATATCTATAAATATCCAAATGCTGTAAAAATATATTTTACAGGTGAAAATGATGTTCCTGATTTTAACTTGGCTGATTATGCCCTCGGTTTCCATTATATAGATTTTGGAGATCGTTATTTACGTTTTCCTTTATATTTGTTGGATCATTATTCCTGGAATGATTTAGATACATTAAGTTCAAAATCGGTATCAGGCGACCTTGTAAATCGTAAATTTTGTAACTTCGTTTATTCTAATAAAAAGAATGCAGATCCTATCAGAGATAAGTTCTTTTTTGAACTTTCAAAATATAAAAAAGTCGATTCTGGTGGACGATTATATAATAATATAGGGGGACCTGTTAAAGATAAGTGTGCTTTTCTTCGAGATTATAAATTTACAATCGCTTTTGAGAATAGTTCTGTGAATGGCTATACGACAGAAAAAGTGGTAGAACCAATGCTTGTTAATTCAATTCCGATCTATTGGGGAAATAAATTGATAGGGAGGGATTTTAATAAATCGTCGATTCTTGTAGTTAAAGATGAAAATGATTTTGATAGAGTTATTGACGAAATCAAATTTTTAGATCAAAATGATGATGCCTATCTTTCCAAGTTAAAACAAAATTGGTTTGTAAGAGAGAATGAAAAAGAGTATTGGACGGATTTGTTGATGTCTTTTCTGGATAATATATTTGAACAGTCTCTTTTAGAAGCTAAGAGATGTCCTAAATTTGGCTTTGTGAAAAATTATATTCGAGAAGAAGAAAGAGTATCCCATTTGAAGAAAAACTATCTTTGGAATAAAATGTGTGGGTTAGTTGAAAAAATTTCCAATAAGAATTGATTTTGTAGTATGGTTAAGCTTTCTATTATTATACCTGTTTATAATACTGAAGAATATTTGCCACGTTGTCTTAATAGTTGTTTAGATCAAGACTTACCGGCTACAGAATATGAAATAATTGTTGTTGATGATGGTTCTACAGATGGAAGCTTACAATTGTTGATGAACTATGCTGACAAATATCCTATTATTAGAGTATTTACTCAAACGAATAAACGACAAGGCGCTGCGAGAAATTTAGGACTGAGGAGTGCAAGAGGAGAATATGTATGGTTTGTGGATTCGGATGATAGAATAGAGCCGAATTGTTTAAGTCGGATTTTACAATTAGATTTGGGTGTTGATATCTTTTTGTTTCCTGGTTGTTGGTTTGAATATGATGATAAAATAACATATTCTTCTTATGATGTGCCTCGTTCTCAAAATGTTTTTGACAATTTTTATCGAGTAACACCTTGTGGCTATATTTATCGTCGTTCTTTCTTGTTGGAAAATAACCTCTTTTTTATAGAAGGTGTTGTGTACGAAGATAATGAGTTTATTCCGAAAACTTTTTTTAAGGCTCAAAAAATTTCATATATAGATATTCCTGTTTATTATTGTTTTGTTAGGGAGAGTTCTACAACTCGTTCTTTTACAAGAGAAAAATGCTTGGACTTGCTATGTGTTGCGACAAAAATTTGTGAGTATAAGCAAGAATTCGTATCGGATGCGAATTGGATGAAATTCTTTAATATGTATATAAAATCTATTTTACATACATATTTATTCTATTGTGTAAAATTTAAAAAAGAAAAAGCTTTGTTGTTGTTAAAATTATTTCTGAATAATTCGATACTTCAAAAAGAAATGCAATTATATGCCTCTATGGGATTACTTATTAAGATGTTCCTGTTGAGGACTTCTCTTAGTTCTCTATATTATCTTTTAAAATTAGAATCTTTTTTATATCGATAAAATTAGTCAATATGAAAATAGCAATAATCGGCCTCGGCTATGTTGGTATGCCATTGGCTGTTGAATTTAGTAAAAAGTATCCGGTTGTCGGATTTGATATAAATGAGGCTCGTGTAAAAGAGCTTCAAGGTGGAAGTGACAGAACAAGAGAGATTGATAGTTCATCTTTGAAAGAAGTGCTATCGCTTTCTGATACAAATCATGCGATAGGCTTGAAATTAAGCCATGATATAGAAGCATTGCATGATTGTAACTTCTTTATTGTGACGGTTCCAACCCCTATAACCAAATTTAAAACTCCGGATTTGAAGCCTTTGTTAGGGGCTTCGTCCACGGTTGGCAAAGTTTTGAAGAAAGGTGATATTGTTGTGTACGAATCGACCGTGTATCCAGGTTGTACAGAAGAAGATTGCGTGCCTGTATTGGAAAAGGAGTCCGGTTTGAAATTCAATCAGGATTTCTTTTGTGGTTATTCCCCTGAACGTATTAATCCAGGTGATAAAAAGAATACTTTGACAACGATAAAGAAGGTGGTATCTGGATCAACACCTGAGATTGCAGATAGGATAAACGAACTTTATAGCTCCATAATTAAAGCCGGTACATTTAAGGCTTCTTGCATAAAAGTCGCAGAAGCTTGTAAAGCTATTGAGAATGCGCAGCGAGATGTCAATATTTCTTTTATGAATGAGTTGGCTCTTATTTTTGATAAGATGGGTATCGATACGCAAGAGGTCTTGGATGCTGCCGCGACAAAGTGGAACTTTTTGAAGTTTGCTCCTGGCTTAGTAGGTGGACATTGTATCGGTGTGGATCCGTATTATCTGTTACACAAGTCACAATGCTTAGGATATAATCCACAAGTAATATTATCAGGGCGTACTGTTAATAATGAAATGGGACGTTTTGTGGCTTCTAAAACTGTTAAACTGATGATCCGTCATGGCATAAAGATTGTCGGAAGTAAGGTTTTGGTCCTTGGTTTTACTTTTAAAGAGAACTGTCCGGATACTCGAAATACAAAAGTTGTCGATATTATTGATGAGCTAAAAGATTTCGGTGTTGACGTAGATGTTTATGATCCTTATGCTTTAAGAGACGAAGTAAAGGAAGAGTATGGCGTCGAACTGTTGGAACAGATGTCGGATATCAAGAAATACGACGGTATTATTTTAGCTGTTGCTCATGATGAGTTTAAACAGTTGGATTTTGGCTTCGTTCGTAACCAGCCGACCGTTTTATTTGATGTAAAAGGTGTCTTGGATAAATCATTAGTGCACGGGAGACTTTAAAATGAAATTAGCACCAATTGTTATATTTACTTATAACAGGCCGTGGCATACTCAGCAAACGGTTGAAGCATTGTTGAAGAATGAATATGCTTCAGAAAGTGATTTGATAATTTTCTCTGATGCTCCTAAAAATGAAGCGGCTAAAAAAGGGGTAGAAGAAACTCGCTCCTATATTCGAAATATTACAGGATTTAAATCTTTGCGTATTATTGAGCGAGATCGGAATTTTGGCTTGGCTAATAATATTATTGATGGTGTCACTTCCATTGTCAATGAGTTTGGAAGGATAATTGTTTTAGAAGATGACTTGCTTACTTCCCCCTATTTTTTGAAGTTTATGAATGAAGCTTTAGATAAATACGAGAAGGTAGAGGAAGTGGTTAGTGTACATGGATATTTATATCCTGTTAAAGAAAAGTTGCCGACTAATTTCTTTTTAAAACATACGGATTCTTTGGGATGGGGGACATGGAAAGAGTCTTGGAATGTATTTAATTCTGATGGTGCTTATCTATTGAGCAAATTGGAATCTCGAAAGATAGTAGGGGAGTTTAATTTTAATGATACTTATAATTTTGCAAAAATGCTGAAGGATCAAATTGAGGGATTAAATAATTCTTGGGCAATAAGATGGTATGCTTCAACTTTTTTGGCAGATAAAATTTCTTTATTTCCAAATGTGTCATTAGTATATCATAATGGAAATGACTTGCAAGCGACTAATAGCAGTATTGGAGATGATTGGTTAGATGTCGAACTCTCGGACCATCCGATTCCTTTGGTCGAAATACCGCTCAAAGAAAATAAAGATGTTCGTTTAGTTTATGAACGCTTTTTTCGAACTGTCTTTTCTTTCCGTGGAAAGATAAAAAGGAAAATTAAAGAATTATATGGGAAAATTACGCAGATGTATAAGTAGTTTTTTTAGGAAACCGGTAAATTTTAATGACGAGTTAAGGACTGAACCTATAAGTCGTAAATTTGGTTTTGATCGTGGGTGTCCTATTGATCGTTATTATATAAATTCTTTTCTGAAACAGAATCAGAGTCTCATAACAGGGTCTGTTCTTGAGATTGCTGAAAGTACGTACAGTAAACAATTTGGACATGATATAGCGTCGTATGAGGTTCTTCATTATGATGATTCGAATAAGAAAGCAACTATTGTAGGTGACTTGACTAAGCCGGAAACTTTACCGAGAGAAAGAATAGATTGCTTTATTTGTAGTAAGCATCCAATTTTGACGTATTGCCTCAAAGTATAAAAAATATGACCTTCGCT
>OCHB01000828.1_pt1 | contig 29119 bp, 25 predicted proteins | sample 1538731 | NCBI WGS metagenome assembly OCHB01 (sample SAMN04571721, study PRJEB22368) | human gut metagenome | biome: human gut; material: stool | host: Homo sapiens | place: Luxembourg | collected 2012-09-20 | reverse complement strand
GGACAAGACACGCTGCGATCTTGCGTCGTGCGCTTTCGTAAATCTCCTGCACGGTGGAGCGGGAAATGTCCATCTGCGCGGCACATTGCTCGTGGGTTTGCTGCTCCAAGTCAACCAGCCGAATGGTCTCGTACTCGTCCAGCGTCAGCAGGATCGGCTCGGTGTCCTCGCACCCGTTGGGGCAGAAGGTATCAACTTGTGGTGCGCCACAAATCCGGCGGCACCGTGGCGGTCTTGGCATGGATACGCCCCCTTCGTTTTCGGTATATACCGATTATAACACTTTGGGCAGAAAAAAGCAATCTTCTTTTCAAAAGCCACTGCAATTTCCGTCCTCATATAGATGCGGACTGATATTCGGAGTCGAAAACTACGTGTGAGCCATGTTCGTATTCTCAGATCATCTGCATTTGACAGAACTTCGCAGGGCAAGATGAATTTGCTTGGATCCCTTATGGGTTTAGTTTCCATACAAGCCGTTCACGGGTGGTTGTCCACCTATGAACGGCTTGTAAATTCTCACCCCTACGGCATATTATGCCAGCGCAGGCAGGGCCACCCGCAACCCAATTCCGGCAAATCGGTATCTATGGGCAGACGAAGCTGTAAAGCACATTCTTGAAAATAGGCCGTACACCGGGTGCGCTGTAAACTTCAAAAGTGCAACGGTCAGCTTCAAGGTTCACAAGAAGATCTACAACCCCGTAGAGGAGCAGCAAATCATTCCGAATATGCAGGAGCCGATCATCTCCGAGGAACTGTTTGACCGTGTACAGGAGACCCGCCAAAACCCGCAGCAGTTCAAATTTTCTGCATAGAGCAGAACACGGTGCGGCCCCTTTTCAGAGACTGCACCGTATCCTGCATAAAACCCTCGTTATCCGCCCGTCACAAATCTCTGACTGGCTTTTTTACATTTTCTTATGATTTCGACTACCGACAGCGCCACATGGTGGCGCACGCAAGGCTCCTTTTTCACGGCGATCTGCCGCTTCTCAGTTCTTCAGGCTCTGCAGCGGAGCGGGGATGCGGCCGCCACGGGCGATGAAATCTGTGCTGGCGGCTTCATGGACCGGCATCACCGGCGCAGAACCCAACAGGCCGCCCAGTTCCACCATGTCACCCACATCCTTCCCCTCCACGGGGATGATACGGACAGCGGTGGTCTTGCTGTTGACCATGCCCACCGCCGCCTCGTCAGCGATGATGGCGGAGATGGTCTCGGCAGTGGTGCTGCCGGGCACGGCGATCATATCCAGCCCCACGGAGCATACGCAGGTCATGGCCTCCAGCTTATCCAGCGTCAGGGTACCGTCCAGAGCGGCGGCGATCATGCCCTCGTCCTCCGACACCGGGATAAAGGCGCCGGACAGTCCGCCCACATGAGAGGACGCCATGACGCCGCCCTTCTTCACGGCGTCGTTCAGCAGCGCCAGCGCCGCCGTGGTGCCGTGGGTGCCGCAGACGGACAGCCCCATCTCCTCCAGGATCCGGGCCACGCTGTCTCCGATGGCAGGAGTGGGCGCCAGCGACAGGTCTACGATGCCGAAGGGAGTATCCAGCCGCCGGGAGGCCTCGGTGGCCACCATCTGGCCCACACGGGTGATCTGGAAAGCCGTCTTTTTGATGGTCTCCGCCACCACGTCAAAGGGCTGGTCCTTGCAGGACCGCAAGGCGTGGTGTACCACGCCGGGGCCGGAGACGCCCACATTGATGACGCTGTCGGCCTCACCTACGCCGTGGAAAGCCCCGGCCATAAAGGGGTTATCCTCCACGGCGTTGCAGAACACCACCAGCTTGGCGCAGCCCAGCCCGTCGGTGTCACGGGTCAGATGGGCCGTCTCCTTGATGATGCGGCCCATGCGGGCCACGGCGTCCATGTTGATGCCCGCCTTGGTGGAGCCCACGTTGACACTGGAGCAGACGATATCCGTCTCCGCCAGTGCCTGCGGAATGGCTCGCAGCAGCAGCTCGTCGCCGTGGGCAAAGCCCTTCTGCACCAGCGCCGAGTAGCCGCCGATGAAGTCCACGCCGCAGGTCTTGGCAGCCCGGTCCATGGCGTGGGCAAAGGGAACGTAGTCCTCCGTGTCGCAGCCGCTGGCCACCAGCGCCATGGGGGTCACGGAGATACGCTTGTTGACGATGGGAATACCGAACTCCCCCTGGATCTCCTCGCCCGTCCGCACCAGATGCTGCGCCCGGCGGCAGATCTTGTCATAGATTTTCTCGCAGCAGCGCTTGGGATCCTCGCTGACGCAGTCCAGCAGGGAGATACCCATGGTGATGGTGCGGATATCCAGATGGCGCTTATCGATCATGTCGATGGTATCAAAAATGTGATGTATACTCAGCATGGCTCCCCCTCTTACAGCTTGTGCATTGCGTCGAAGATGTCCTCCCGCTGGATACGCAGAGACAGGTCACGGGCCTCGCCGTAGGCGCTGATGTCGGTCCGCAGCTGCTCGAAGGAACCCTGGCACCCTGCCAGATCCACCACCATCATCATGGTAAAGCACCCCTCCATGATGGTCTGGCTGATCTCCAGCACGTTGACCCCATGCTGGGCCAGTGTGCCGCACACACCGGCAATGATGCCCACCTGATCTTTTCCTACCACGGTCACGATGGCTTTCATACTTTTCCACTCCGTTCTGTAATTCTTCCGTCAGCTTGACATTTCTCTGTCCAGTGGACAGAGATCTGACGCTTTCCTGACGCATTATTATACCGGATTTTTCCCGGACTGACAAGCGTTTTTGCCAAATTGGATGCCCTCCGTCATAAATGGCAAGAACCCCCGGCCGGACATCCATCCGGCCGGGGGTCTGATCCGATTTTACGTCAATCCGTCTGAACCGATATTTTACATCGGCAGCTTCCCCTACACGCCCAGACGGGTCCAGAGGCGATCGTACAGGCGCAGGGTCTCAGCGGGGAGATTCTCATAGATCTCGCAGCGGCGGAGCACCTCCTCCGAGGGGGCCATGATCTCGTAGATCTCCGGATCCAGCGGCTCCTCGTTGACCTCCTCATAGTAGGCCGGGTACTCCTCCAGCGCCTCGCCGTTGGGGGAGGCATACCAGATGTAGTCCATGTTGGCCAGATTGGCCTTTGTAGAGGCGATGAAGTTGATCCACTCCTCCGCCTCGGACATATGCTGGCTGCTCTTCAGGATGCACATGGCATCCACAAACCAGTTGCTGCCCTCCTCCGGGACAACGAAGGCCAGATCCTCGTTATTCTCCAGCATGGTCAGGTAGTCGCCGGCGTAATACATGGCCACGGCGGCATTGCCGCCCTCCATCTTCTGGAACACCTCGTCCATGACGAAGGCCTGATACACGCCGCTGTCCTTGGCCTGCTTCAGCAGGGCAAAGGCCTCCTCCAGCTGGCTCTCGTCGGTGGTATTGATGCTGTATCCCAGATACAGCAGGGCCGCCGCCAGAGCGTCACGGGAGTTGTTGATCATCAGCACCTGTCCGGCGTACTGGGGGTCGAACATGGCGCTCCAGCTGGTGATAGGCTGGGAGACCATGGTGGTGTTGTAGATAATACCCAGTGTACCCCATGTGTAGGGAACGGTGTACTTGTTCTCCGGGTCGTAGCTGAGGTTCTTATAGGTATCGGCAATGAGGTCAAAGTTGGGGATGTGGCTGTAATCCAGCTCCGCCAGCATATCCTCGTCAATGAGCCGGGCGATCATATAGTCCGAGGGGACGATGACATCGAAGTCGGCGCCGCCCATTTTGATGAGGGAGTACAGGGCCTCGTTGCTCTCCGCCGTCTGGTAGTTGACCCGGATGCCGGTCTCCTCCTCAAACTGGGTGATGAGACTCTCGTCGATATACTCGCCCCAGGAGCACACGTTCACCACCCGGTCGGACCGGGCGGAGCGGCCGGTGACGATCAGCGTCACCACCAGCACGCAGGCTGCCAGTCCCGCCCCCACACGGCGCAGGGTCTTATGGAGCTTGCTGCGGTTGGGGTGGGGGGCTGCTGGGGCGGTGTGGTGCTCCGCCTTCAGGCGGTGGTCGGCACGGCTCTCCCGCAGGTTCACGACGGCCAGCAGCACCAGCACCGTCACGAACAGCAGGGTGGAGATGGCGTTGATCTCCGGGCTGACCCGCTTTTTGGTCATGCCGTAGATGGTCATGGCCAGCGTGGAGGAGCTGGTACCGGCGGTGAAGTAGCTGATGATGAAGTCGTCCACGGACATGGTGAAGGCCGTCAGAGCGCCGGAGACGATACCGGGCCTGATCTCCGGGATCACCACACGCCAGAAGGCCTGCATCCACGTGCAGCCCAGATCCTGCGCCGCATCGATGAGGTTGCGGTCCATCTGCCGCAGCTTGGGTCCCACGGACAGGATCACATAGGGGATATTGAAGCAGATATGGGCGATCAGCAGCGTGCCGAAGCCCATGGTCAGGCGCTCCGGCAGCACCACCAAAGACTGCCACGAATTCATCCACCCGGCGAAGGCGCCCCAGCCGTTGAAGAACACCACGAACAGCAGGCACAGGCTGACGCCGGTGACAATATCCGCATTCATCATGGGGATGTTGTTGACGGCGTTCACCGCCGCACGACGGCGGCGGCTCATGGCGTACAGGCCGATGGCGGCGAAGGTGCCGGCGATGGACGCCACGATGGTGGACAGCAGCGACACCAGCAGCGTGGTATAGACGCTGTTCATAATGAGCCGGTTGGAGAGAAGGGACTCGTACCACTTCAGGGAGAAGCCCTTCCACACGCTGGAGCTGGTACCGGCGTTGAAGGAAAAGACGATCAGGATGATGATGGGTGCATAGAGAAACAGGAACACCAGCGCCATCAGCAGCCGGTCGCCAAAGCGATTCTGGGTGCGGCTCATAGCTTCACCGCCTGTTCCTCGCCCTCACCGAAGCGATTCATCACCAGCATACATACCAGCACGATAATCATCATCACCAGCGAAATGGCAGCGCCCAGCTGGGGGTTATAGGCGCCCCCCAGAAACTGCCGCTCAATGAGGTCGCCCAGCAGCAGCTCCGTGCCGCCGCCCAGCATCCGGCTGATGGCGAAGGTGGACACCGACGGCACGAACACCATGGTGATGCCCGACACCACGCCCGGCAGGGACAGGGGCAGGATCACCCGGCGGAACACCGTCAGGCTGCCGGCCCCCAGATCACGGGCGGCCTCCAGCAGGGAGTGATCCAGCTTGATGATGACGGAATAGATGGGCAGGATCATGAAGGGCAGATAGTTATACACCATGCCCAGCACCACAGCCCCCTGGGTATTCATCATGGAGAAATACTCCAAGTTGGTGCCGAAGATGTGATTATAGAGGCTGATGAGGCCGATCTTCTGGAACAGCTGGTTCAAAAGACCGTTGTTTTCCAGAATGGTCATCCACGAATAGGTCCGCAGCAGGAAGTTCATCCACATGGGCAGCATAATGAGCACCATGGCCGTCCGCTGAAAGGAGGCGCCCTCCCGGCTCATGAGATAGGACACCGGGTAGCCGATCAGCAGACAGATCACCGTGGCGATGATGGCCAGCTTGAAGGACCGGAGGAACACCTCCGTATAGCCCCCCATCTGCACGAAGTTATCCAGCGTAAAGCCGCCGTCGGCGGACGAAAAGGCGTAGACCACCATAATGACAATGGGGGCCACCACGAAGATCGCCATCCACACCTCGTAGGGTACGGCGAACCGGGAGAGCTTATTCTTCATCCCCGCTCTCCTCCTCGTCCGTCTCCAGAGAGGCGTCCGCCAGCTCTTCATACTCCTCGGAGTAGGAGCTGTAATCTCCGAACTGGCCGGAGTATTCGCTCTTTTTCATGATGTGGAAGCCGTCGGGATCGATCTTCACGCCGATGCGGGCGCCCTCCGGGGAGTGATCCGTGGTCTGAATAAGCCACTTGAAGCCCCGGAAGTCCACAATGATATCGTACTGCATCCCCTTGAAGGTGACGCTGGTGACGGTGCCTACCAGCTGCCCCTGCTCCACGGGGACGATGTCGATATCCTCCGGACGGATGACCACGTCCACCGGCTCGTTGGGTGCGAAGCCGCCGTCCACGCAGGGGAACTCCCGGCCGTACATCTTCACCACATTGTCCCGGACCATGACGCCGTTCAAAATATTGCTCTCACCGATAAAATCCGCCACGAAGGCGTTCTTCGGCTCGTTGTAGATATCCTCCGGGGTGCCGATCTGCTGGATACGGCCCTTGTCCATCACCACCACGGTGTCGGACATGGTCAGGGCCTCCTCCTGATCGTGGGTAACGTATACAAAGGTAATGCCCATCTGCTGCTGGATCCGTTTCAGCTCGATCTGCATATCCTTCCGCAGGCGCAGGTCCAAGGCACCCAGCGGCTCGTCCAACAGCAGCACCTTGGGCCGGTTCACCAGCGCACGGGCAATGGCCACACGCTGCTGCTGGCCGCCGGAGAGCTGATGGATCCTCCGGTGCTCAAAGCCCTTCAGGCTCACCACGCCCAGCATCTCTGTCACCCGCTGCTCGATCTCGTCGGCAGGCACCTTGGCGATCCGCAAGCCAAAGGCGATGTTTTCAAAGACATCCAGATGGGGAAACAGGGCATACTTCTGAAAGACAGTGTTGATCTGCCGCTTATGCGGCGGAACGTCATTGATCCTCACACCGTCAAAGGTGACGTCTCCCGACGTGGGCGTCGTGAAGCCGCCAATGATCCGCAGCGTCGTGGTCTTGCCACAGCCGCTGGGGCCAAGCAGTGTGAGGAATTCGGAATCGTTGATATACAGATTGATGTGATCGAGAACCAGCTCGTCGTCAAACGCCATGCAGAGATCCCGCAGGCGAATCAACTCTTTGGACATTTATCCTCCCCCGTTCGTTAAATAATATCTACCTCTTTTCTCTGTTCAAAGGGAGGCCTTGCGGACAGGCCTGATATCTCTCGTTGAAATTTGGCAGATTCAATATATATAAAAAGCGAAGAAATGTCAATGAATATTTTCCCCTGTTTAAGGAAAATTCTGCACGGTGGAGAATTTTACTCGTTTTTGCCGGAGATTTCCGGGGAATGGCAGAAAAAAGCCCCGGCTGCACCGGGCAGCCGGGGCGGCGGTCAGCCGAAGTATTTCTCCCGGAAGGGGACGCTCTCCACCTGAAAGCTGCGGCCCCGGAGGTAATTCAGCAGGCCGGCGTCCGTGGGGAAGTCGAAGGTCAGTCGGTAGGAGTACAGAGCCTGCCGGGTCTCGCCGTAGCGGCGGTTCACCTGCCCGTCGCCGTACTTGCCGTCCCCCAGCAGGGGGCAGCCCAAGTCCGCCATGGTGGCCCTGATCTGGTGGGTGCGGCCCGTCAGCAGCTCCACCTCCAGCAGGGACAGCTCCCCACGGGTCTCCAGCGTCCGGTAGCGGGTGACGGCGGTCTTGCCGCCGGGAACGGGCCTGTGGTATACGGCCACCTGCTTTTTCTTCTCGTCCTTCAGCAGGAAGCAGGACACCTCCCCCTGCGGCGGCCGGGGCGCACCCACGGTGATGCAGAGGTAGCGCTTGTCGATCTCCCGATCCCGGATCTTCTGGTTGATGATCCGCAGGGTCTCGGCATTTTTGGCGGCGATGACGATGCCGCCGGTGTTGCGGTCGATGCGGTTGCACAGCGCCGGGGTGAAGGCGTTCTCCCACCGGGGATTCCACTCCCGCTTCTGGTAGAGATATGCCTGAATGTGGTTGATGAGGGTATTGACCTTCTCCGTCTCGTCGGCGTGGACCACCAGACCGGGGCGCTTGTTCAGCAGCATCAGATTCTCGTCCTCGTAGACGATATCCAGGCTGGGACGGAACAGGGTGAGGAACAGGTTATCCTCTCTGGGCTTGTCGAAGAACTCGTCGTTGATGTATAATTGCAGCACGTCCCCCTCCCGCAGGCGCTGATCCCGCTGGGCCCGGCCTCCGTTGACCTTGATGCGCTTGAGGCGGATATACTTTTGCAGCAGGGCCGGCGGCAGCAGTGGCAGAGCCTTGGAGACGAAGCGATCCACCCGCTGTCCGGCGTCATTTTTCCCGATGGTCAGCTCCCGCATGGCGTGTTTCCTCCTTTGATGGATGCTGTTTAAGGCTATTGTACCTGATTTTCGGAAATTGTCAAAATATTTCGCAGAAAATGTTTGACAAGCCGGGTGCAATCCTCTATAATACTATTCGTGTCATTAAGAGGTGTACTATGCGATTGAATGTAAACCGACTGCTGCATACCCCCGACGCCAGTCAGGAGGTCCGGTTTGAGATGGATCTGTCTCAGCTGGATTTCGGCGGCGCTGCGCCCATTATCCGTCCGGTCACTGTGGAAGGCCGTATTCGGAATCAGGCCGGGGTCCTGCTGTGCCAGCTGGAGATGCATACGACGCTGCACTGCGTGTGTGACCGGTGCATGGAGGAATTCGATGCGCCCAAGTCCGTTTCTTACTCGTGCGTTCTGGCCGAGGAGAAGCAGGAGGAGGACAGCGACGAGATCATCCTGCTGGAGCACGACGAGGTGGATCTGGCGGAATTGGCCAGAGATGCGTTCATTCTCGACATGGACACGAAAACTCTTTGCTCCGAGGACTGTAAGGGTCTTTGCCCCGGCTGCGGCGTGAACCTCAACCGGGAGCCCTGCCGCTGTAAAAAGCAGGTGGATCCGAGGCTTGCCAAGCTGGCCAGTCTCCTGCAGGAGAAGGAGTAAAGCGCTTCTCTATACTATCAATTACTGCTCAGGCAGTTAAGACCAAGGAGGTGTCAACATGGCAGTACCCAAGGGAAAAGTATCCAAGCAAAGACGCAACAAGAGACGCAGCTCCGTGTGGAAGCTGGCGACTCCCGGTCTGGTGGCCTGCACCAAGTGCGGTGCGCTGCATCTGCCTCACAGAATGTGCCCGGAGTGCGGTACCTACAATGGCCGTGAGGTCAAGCAGGTCAAGTCCGTGGCCGCTGGCAAATAATGATCGTGTGTCCTTGACAGGCGGGAAGCGTGGCTTTCCGCCTGCTTTTCTTTTTGCAGGGAAGGTCTGTATGTCTTCGGCGGGATATCATGGTCGGTGCCGCAGCATGGGTGATGCCGTGCCACGGCAGAAGATCGCTGCGGGGTAGTCGGAGGACACAGTTGCGAAAAGCCTGCCGCCACGCAGCAGAACGCAAGGTGAACAAGGCTCATAACGGATCAAGCGCAGGGGAGACGAGCCGTCTCCCCTGCGCTTGATTTTACTCCATCTCATCCAGCGTCAGCCGGAAGCTGGGGAGGAAATGCTCCCGGAAATAGGTCAGCTCCGGCAGATGAAAATCATCCAACGCCTGCTCCGTCTGCTCCGCCGCCCGGCGGAACTCCAGATTCCCGGCCTTCAGCTCCTCCAGACATTTGATGTGGGCGGACAGCTTGTCCGCCGCCTTCACCAGTTCCTCCACCTCCGGGTCTGTGGGGGTCAGGGCCTCGGCAAAGTCCGGCTGCAGCTCCGGCGGCAGCATCCCCACCAGCTTGCCGCAGGCGATGTGCTCCACCTGCTTGTAGGCATCCCGGATGGCGGGATTGTAGTACTTGATGGGGGTGGGCATATCCCCGGTGAGGATCTCGCTGGCGTCGTGGTACAGGGCCGCCACCGCCACCGTACCGGGGTCCACCCGGCCGCCGAAGCAGCGGTTGCGGATCACCGCCAGCGCATGGGCCAGCACCGCCACCTGATGGCTGTGCTCCTGAATGTTCTCCGGCTGGCTGTTACGCATCAGCGCCCAGCGGGAGATGAACCGCATCCGGGACGTATAGGCAAAAAAGTGTTCCATGTTATGTCACCTCCCCCATCAGGATATCGTTTACTACGCCTGTGATCTTCACATGACGAACGGTGTTATGGTAATCCTCCTGTGTCTGCACCTCCACCGGCATATAGTTGGGGGCATGGCCGGCGGCGCAGCCGTCCTTGCGCTGCTCGAAGAGCACGGGATAAGTCTGGCCCACGCAGCCCTGCAGATAGGCACGGTGCAGCTCCGCCGCCACCGCCGACGCACGGGCGGCACGCTCCTCCTTCACCGGGCCGGGGACCTGCTCCATCTCCGCCGCCCTGGTGCCGGGGCGGATGGAGTAGGGGAAGATGTGCATCTGGGCAAAGTCGCAGCGCCGCAGGAAGGCCAGCGTCTGGGAGAACTCCTCCTCCGTCTCGCCGGGGAAGCCGCAGATCAGATCCGTGGTGATGGCGGGCCGGGGAAAGTACTGCCGCAGCAGGGTCACGGACTGAAGGAACCGGGCGGTGTCATACCGGCGATTCATACGCCGCAGGGTGGCGTCGCAGCCGGACTGCATGGACAGGTGGAACTGGGGGCAGAGGTTGGGGAGCCGGGCGGCCCGGCGGCAGAAATCCTCCGTCACAGTGCGGGGCTCCAGACTGCCCAGCCGCAGGCGCATCTCTCCCGCCGCCTGCGACACCGCCTCCAGCAGGTCGATGAGGCTGCGGCCGTCCTTGAAGTCCTGACCCCAGGAAGAGATCTCGATGCCGGTAAAGACCACCTCCCGGTAGCCCTCCCGCCGCAGCTGCTCCGTCTGGCGCACCGCCTCCTCCAGCGGCAGGGACCGCACCGGCCCCCGTGCATAGGGGATGATGCAGTAGGTGCAGAAGTTGACGCAGCCGTCCTCCACCTTCAGCATGGCCCGTGTCCGGGCCACCATGCCCCCGGCAGGCAGCACCTCGAAGGTGCGGCGGCGCAGGGCCTCGTCCACCGCCACACGGCTGCGGTGATCCTCCGCCGCCTGCTCCAGCAGGGTCAGAAACTCCATCCGGTCGCCGGTGCCGCCGATGAGGTCGATGCCCAGCTCCTGAGCCTCCGGGGTGTGGGTCTGCACATAGCAGCCGCAGGCAGCCACCACGGCCTGGGGATTGCGGCTCTTGGCCCTGCGGATCATCTGCCGGGATTTTTTATCGCTGACGGCGGTGACGGAGCAGGTGTTGATGATGTAGGCGTCCGCCGGGGACTCAAAGTCCACCAGCGTGTGGCCACGCCGCTGAAGCTCCTGCTCCATGGCCTGCGTCTCGTATTGGTTGACCTTGCAGCCGAGGGTGTAAATAGCAACTCGCATGGGGATTCTCCTTGCACTTTGCGGTTTTCTCCGATATAATAAGAATTTGTCTACATTATACGGTATCCGGCCGCCGGTGGCAAGAGGGTCTTTGCCCCTCCCCCCTGTCCGGCGCCGGTTTTTCTGAAAAAACGGGAGGTCTGCGCTATGATCTATCTGGACCACGCCGCCACCACGCCCCTGCCTGAGGCTGTGGCGGATACCATGTACGATGTGCTGCGCCATCAGTTCGGCAATCCCTCCGCCCAGTATCCTCTGGGCCGGGAGGCCAAGGAGCTGGTGGAGGAGGCACGCCGCACCATCGCCGGGGCACTGGGGTGCCAGCCATCGGCCCTGCACTTCACCTCCTGCGGCACGGAGTCGGACAACTGGGCCATCCGGGCCGCCGCATGGCAGGGCCGCCACACGGGGCGGCACATCATCACCACTGCCGTGGAGCACAGCGCCGTGCTGGAGCCTTGCCGCCAGCTGGAACAGGAGGGGTATGAGGTCACCTACCTCAAGCCCGACCGCACGGGGCATATCTCCGCCGGGCAGGTGGCGGAGGCCCTGCGGGAGGACACGGTACTGGTGTCCGTGATGCTGGTGAACAACGAGACGGGGTGTCTCTTCCCCGTGGCGGATATCGCCCGGCTGCTGAAGGAGCGGGGGAGCCGTGCGCTCCTCCACTGCGACGCCGTGCAGGGCTTTCTGAAGGTTCCCTGCGCTCCGGCGGGGTGGGGCGTGGATCTGATGAGCCTGTCCGCCCACAAGATCGGCGGCCCCAAGGGGATCGGCGCTCTGTACGTCCGTCCGGACCTGCGGAACCTGCGGCCCCTGCTGGCCGGCGGCGGGCAGGAGGAGGGGCTGCGCTCCGGCACGGAGGCCACCGCTCAGATAGCGGGCTTTGCCAAGGCCGTGGCGCTGCGGCAGGAGGGGCTGGAGGAAAAGCTTGCCCACATGGCTCGCATCAAGGCCTACTGCCGGGAGCGGCTGCTGAGCATCCCCGGCGTGGTGCCGGTGGGCGGCGGCGAGGCCCCCCACATTCTGGCGGTGTCGCTGGTGGGCTATCCCAGTGCCAACCTCATCAACGATCTGGGCAGTCAGGGCATCTGCCTGTCCGCAGGCTCCGCCTGTCACCGGGGCAAGGCCAGCCGGGGCTATGCCGCTCTGGGGCTGGATAAAAGGACCGCCGCCGGGGTGCTGCGGCTCAGCTTCGGGCCGGAAACCACGGAGGGCGACATCGACGCCCTGTACGAGGCGCTGCTGCGCCACAAAAATACGAGATTTTCCATGCTGTGAGGTTAACCATGCTGCAATGTCTGAAACGTGAACCGGGCTTTTACCGGTATCTGTGGGGTCTGACCGGCCCCATCGCCCTGCAAAACCTTATCACCTTTACACTGGGCCTGATGGACACGCTGATGGTCAGCTGGCTGGGCAACACCCAGATGGCCGCCGTCACCACCGCCAACGTGCCGGTGTTCCTGCTGATCTCCATCGTGTTCGGCGTGCAGAGCGGCCTGAGCATTTTGGTGAGCCAGTACTGGGGCAAGCGGGATATGGAGCATATCAGCCGTGCCATCGGCGTGGCGGCCATGCTGGGTACCGGCCTGACGGTGGTGCTGGCGGCGGTGCTGTACCTGTGGCCGGTGGAGATCATGGATCTGCTGTCCAATAACCATGAGCTGTCGGTGCTGGGTGCGCCGTATCTGAAGCTCATCGGCATCTCCTATGTGTTCAATATGCTCTCTTCCCTGTATGTCAGCGCCCGGCGCAGCGCTGAGGACGCCGGCTTCGGCATGAAGCTGTTCGCCATGTCTACGGTGCTGAACACGGGGCTGAACTACCTGCTGATCTTCGGCAAGTGCGGCCTGCCTGCGCTGGGCATTCAGGGTGCCGCCGTGGCTACCCTGCTGGCCCGCATCACAGAGTTCGCCGTGTGCAGCTTCTGTGCCGTCCGCAGCAGGCTCCTGCCCATCCAGTGGCGGGCCTTCTTCCGCCCCGGCTGGGAGATGCTCCGGCGGTTCGTGAAGTACTCCTCCCCTGTGATCCTCAATGAGACGGCATGGGGCCTCGGCAACAGTATGCTGACGGTGATCCTGGGCTACACCGACAACTCCGTGGAGATGCTGGCGGCCAACGCCGTGATGGGCAACCTCAACCGCCTGTTCCTGGTGGTGTGCTTCGGTCTGGGTGCCGCCACCGCCGTGATAATCGGCAAATCCATCGGTGAGGGCCGCAGCCATCAGGAGGTCATGGACCTGAGCCGGACGCTGTTGGTGTTCACGGCGCTGGTGGGTGCGGGGCTGACGGCCCTGTCTCTGCTGCTGGTGCCGACGCTGTTCGTGCCGGTGGTGTTCCCGCTGTTCAAGCTCTACGGCGAGTCCGCCGCCATCGCCACGGCGCTGGCGGTGACGGGCTTTCTGTCCATCCCCCTCCACGCCTACTCTATCTCCGCCGTCACCGGCGTGCTGCGGGCGGGCGGCGACGTATTCTGGTCCACCCTGCTGGACGTGGGGCCCCAGTGGTGCATGGCCCTGCCCCTGACGGCGCTGCTGGCGCTGGTGCTGAAGGCGGACTACTGGTGGATCGCCGCCGCCATCCAGTCGGAGAGCCTGCTGAAGGTGCCGCTGTGCGCCCTGCGTATCCGCACGGGACAGTGGATCCACGACGTCACCGTCCGAAAGGAGCGTGGGCAATGAGCCTGTTCGTCTGCCCCATCTGCGGGGCGGCGCTGGAGCGGGAGCCGGGGCGCTACCGCTGTCCGGCGGGCCACAGCTATGACGTGGCCCGTGAGGGCTACACCCATCTGCTGCCCGCCAACCGCAAGCATTCCAAAATGCCCGGCGACGACAAGGGCATGGCCGCCGCCCGCAGTGTCTTTCTCAGCAAGGACTACTACGCCGCCCTGCGGGATGCCCTGTGCCGTCTGGCGCTGGACTATGCCCCGGAGCATCCGGCGGTGCTGGACACCGGCTGCGGCGAGGGATACTACACCAGCGCCGTCTACCGGGCGCTGCGGGATGCCGGGAAGGCCCCCTGCATGGCGGGGACGGACATCTCCAAGGCCATCCTCCGCCGGGCCGCCAAGCGGGAAAAGGATGTGGAGTTCGCCGTAGCCTCCTCCTATCACCTGCCGGTGGCGGACCGGTCCATCGATCTGCTGCTCAACTGTTTCTCCCCGCTGGCGCTGGAGGAATTTCGGCGGGCGCTCCGGCCCGGCGGCACATTTCTCTATGTGGTGCCGTCGGAAAAGCACCTGTGGGAGCTAAAGCAGGTGCTCTATGACCACCCCTATCCCAACGAGGTGAAGGAGACTCCCTACGAGGGCTTCACCTACGCCGAAATTCGCCACGTGGAGGACCGCATCCGGGTGCTGGGGCAGGAGGATCTCCACGCCCTGTTCCAGATGACCCCCTACTACTGGAAAACTCCCAAGTCCGGCTGTCAGCGTCTGGCGGCGCTGGAGGAGCTGGCGGTCACCATCAGCTTCGATATCCATGTCTTTCGCCGGGAGGCGTGAGGCTGCCGAAAATTTTCCTGCCGATGGGCGCTGCTATGCAGCGCCCACTTTTTGTGAAATTCTCTGTTTTTTCTTGACATATTGCACTCTATATTATACATTATAGTCATAATTTGTCGTCATCTGGTGTAAAAAAGGAGGTATCCCATGAACCGTTCGTTCCGCCGCCTATCACTTCTTCTGTGCGTCCTACTGCTGCTGATAACGGCTCTCAGCGGCTGCGGTACATCCCCTGCCGCTCCCTCTGGCCCCTCCACACCTCAGGCCCCCACGGCGGAGGACGAGGCTCTGCGCCGTGCGCCCTTCCAGCCGGTCATCACCTGTGAGCTGGCCGGGGAGGCGGAGACCCTGACGGAGGAACAGCAGCAGGCCATCCTCTCCTATACCACCATGCTTTGCACCGCTCTGGCCCGGCCCGATGATCCTCTGCCGGAGGAGCCCTATACCACGGACACCCTGCGTCAGGAGGCACTGACCCGTGGCTTCCTGTGGTCCAGCTATATCTGGGGGGAGCAACGGGTACAGGTGTATCCCATGAACCCTATTTACCGCAGCGAGGATGCGGTGGAGGTGTGGGCCTCTCTCCGGGTGGAGGCCAATTATTCCAGCGACCTCACCCAGACCACCGGCGATACCTTCGGCTACGGCTCTCTGCACCATCTGACCCTGAATCGTACCGCCCAAGGCTGGCAGGTGGTGGGCGACGACTGCGAGGAGTCCGATCTGTGCGGCTACCTCAGTGGCTGCGGCACCGCCTCCCTCCCGTCGGAGGACATCCTCGCCGCCATCCAGAATTATCTGGACCTGCGGGCCGCCGTCATGGCCGGGCGAACCCCCGCTGCCCCGGATCGCTGCACCGCTCCCCTGCGGGAGGATGCACAGGCTCTGGCGGAGACCGCCGTGGACGAGTACGCCGTCATTTACGATGTACAGTGCCGCCCCGCCTACTTTGCCCCCATGCAGCAGAGCGGCGAGACGGTGCAGGTGACCCTTCGGGAGATCCTACGGGTGGATCACCTGCGGCAGGGCGTCATCGCCGCCACACGGACCTCCGTGGATCATACCCTGACCCTCCGGCGGCAGACGGACGGCTCGTGGCAGGTCTGCGGCGACAGCTATGAAGCGCTGGGACACACCTGCGCCGTCACGCCCTGATGGGCAGCTTTGCAGAATATGGCTTTAGGAAAAAACAGGCAGACGCATGGCGTCTGCCTGTTTTTGCTGGCTGCACCGTGTCGTGGGGCCTTATGCTCGCTGGCGCTCCTTCATCCGTCTCCAGTTGATGAAGCCGTACAGCAGGCTGAAAATCGCCATCAGCACCTGTCCGATGGGGTTTCCCTTGGCGTTGAAGATCAGCGACGTGACGCCTATCAGCGAGGCGGCCAGCGTCAGATAATTCTCCCGGTCAAAGACGCAGAAGGATCCGACGATGAACACCCCCGACAGGCCCACAGGAGCCTCTCGGCTCTGGAAAAATATTGCAGCAGCTTTCTCCGCATAGACAGACCTCCAAAAAAACAGCACCCGCATACACATCTTCTAAGACCTGACGATGTGCAAACGAATGCTTTCCCATCTACTACTCGGTAGCAATATCCATATAACAGGAATGTTTTACCATGAAAACCTGCAAAATTTTCCATAACCAACAGGGCGGCGCAGAGTTTTTCTGCGCCGCCCTGTTGGTTTTATGGTTTTCTCATGGGGTGTGTGGGCTTCCCTGCCCCGTTACCGCAGCGCCACGCCCTCCGGCGTGAAGCGCAGGCTGCTCTCATAGCAGGCCCGCACGGCCCGGACAAAGGTCTCCACGTCCCGGCTGCCCATGGTCTCGAAGCAGGAGTGCATGGCCAGCTGGGCCATGCCGATGTCCACCGTGGGGATGGGCAGCTTGGTGTCGGCGATGTTCCCCAGCGTGGACCCGCCCATCTGATCGGGACGGTTGGCATAGTGCTGCACCGGCACCTCTGCCCGGCGGCAGAGCTCCGTAAACACGGCGGCGGACACGCCGTCCGTGGCGTAGCGGGGGGAGTGCTTCACCACCACGCCGCCGTTGAGCACCGGGGCCTCGTTGGTGTCCGCCAGCTCCGGGTGGTTGGGATGGCGGGCATGGCCGTTGTCACAGGAGAGCATCATGCTGTCCGCCAGCAGCGCCCGGTGGTCGGCGGCGGAGAGGCCCAGTGCCTCCGAGATGGCCGCCAGCGTCTCCGGCAGGAATACGGAGGCCGCCCCCTGCTTGGTCTCGGAGCCGATCTCCTCGTTGTCAAACACGCACAGCACCGGCACCATGTCCCGCTCCTGCGCCGTCAGAAAGCCCTCGGTGCAGGCAAACACACAGGCCAGATCGTCCAGCCGGGGGGCCGACACGAACTCGCCCTCCGGTCCCCAGACGGTCCCCGGCTGGTTGTTGTACAGCACCAGATCCCCGGCTACCACGTCCTCCGGGGCGCAGTCCGCCGTTCTGGCCACCTCCCGATAGAAGCTGCCGCTGCCGGTTCCGGCGGCGTACAGGGCCACCAGATCACGGGCCGGGTCGTACTTGACTCCATTGTTGGTCTCCCGGTTCAGGTGGATGGCCACACGGGGGATCAGGGCCACATCCCGCTTCAAATCCACCAGACGGGCCTCCAGTCCGCCCTCCCGGCGGACCACTACCCGGCCCGCCACACTGAGGGGCCGATCCAGCCAACTGTCATTGATCATGCCGCCATAGCGCTCGGCGGACAGGCGGATATACTCCCCCGTCAGCTCCGCATGATCCCGCAGACGGAAGCAGGGGGAGTCGGAATGGCTGGCGGTCAGCAGGAAGCCGGCGGGGGCCTCCTGCGGGAGGCGGAAGGCCATCAGAGAGGAGCCGTTCTTGGTGGTGAAGTACTTCCCCCCTGCCGTCAGCTGCCACCGGCCGGGCCGCAGCTCCGTGTATCCTTCCCGCAGCAGACGCTGGCGCAGCTCCTCCACGGCGTGGAAGCAGTCGGGGCTGCGCTGGATGTATTGCAGCATTGCAGAGATCATCTTATTCTTCCTTTCTCATCATGGGCGGCTGCTCTCCCGGAGAGCAGCCGCAGCGTATGGTATGGAAAAAGGGTGCGCTGCCGGAAGCAGCACACCCTTTCGGACGGTGTGGTTCAGTGCAGAAGCAGCGTCAACAGCCAGATACACAGGCCAAGACCGCCCAGAAACGCCAGTGCGATCAGCAGGGACGCCTTCATGGTACCCAGCAGGAACGCCCATCGGTCGCCTCTGGACATGGGCGGCACATATTCGCCGTCGGACAACTCCTGCTGCTTCTTCCGGGAGGCCCTCTCTTTATGGCCGAACAGGGTCGGTCGGTCCAAACCGGACATATCCGCTACCGTGCGGCCGTCGTCCTCCCACTCCTTGTGCTGGTCGCTCATGCCTCGTCGTACAGATGGCAGACCACATAGTGGCCCGGCTCGATCTCACGCTGCTGAGGCACCTCGGTCTTGCACTTCTCCATGCAGTTGGCGCAGCGGGTATGGAACTTGCAGCCAGCCGGCGGATTCGCCGGGGAGGGAATGGAGCCCTCCAGCACGATACGATCCATCTTCACCGTGGGATCCGGCACCGGGATGGCAGAAAACAGAGCCTTGGTGTAGGGGTGCAGCGGGTTGCGGAAGATGTCCTCCGTAGCGCCGTACTCCACCAGATTGCCCAGATACATGACGCCCACCGTGTCGGAGATGTATTCCACCACGGACAAATCGTGGGAGATGAAGAGATACGTCAGGTTGTACTTCTTCTGCAAATTTTTCAGCAGATTGATGATCTGTGCCTGAATGGACACGTCCAGAGCCGACACAGGCTCGTCGCAGACGATGAACTCCGGGTTCAGAGCCAGCGCACGGGCAATGCAGATACGCTGCCGCTGACCGCCGGAAAACTCGTGAGGATAGCGGTCCTTGTGGAAGGGCTGCAGGCCACAGTTATCCATGACCTGGTCGATGTAATCATCGAATTCCTCCTTGCTCACCAGACCGTGCTCACGCACCGCCTCACCGATGATCTCGCCCACGGGCATACGGGGCTGCAGAGAGGAGAAGGGGTCCTGGAAGATGATCTGCATCTTCGTGCGCATATCCCGCATTTCCTTGTCGGAGAGGGCGTACACATCCTTGCCGTTAAACAGCACCTGACCGCCGGTCTTTTCACCGGCCAGACGCAGGATGGTACGGCCGGTGGTGGTCTTGCCACAGCCGGACTCGCCCACCAGACCCATGGTAGTACCACGCTTGAGGTTAAAGGTGACACCGTCCACGGCCTTCACATGGCCTACGGTCTTGCTGATCATACCGCCCTTGATGGGGAAGTGCTTCTTCAGATCCTTGACCTGCAGAATGTACTGGGGATCGTACTCCACCGGCGTTTCAACGACTTTCTTCTCGTGTGCCATGGTTATTCACCCACCTTTCCGTCAAAGTAACGATAGCAGCTGACCATATGCGTGGAGGAGAGCTGGATCATATGGGGATACTCGCCGCTGCACTTCTCCACCTGCATCTCGCAGCGGTCCTTGAAGTAGCAGTAGTCCGGCATATTGATGGGGTTAGGCACCTTGCCGGGAATGGAGTACAGCTTATCCACCTTCTTGCCCACCACGGGCTTGGAGGCCATCAGGCCGATGGTGTAGGGGTGGGCGGGATTGGCGAAGATCTCCTCCACCGTACCCTTCTCCACCACACGACCGGCATACATGACCACCACGTAGTCCGCCATCTCTGCGATAACACCCAAGTCGTGGGTGATGAGCATGATGGAGGAATTGATCTTGTTCTTCAGGTTCCGCAGCAGATCCAGGATCTGGGCCTGAATGGTCACGTCCAGAGCCGTGGTCGGCTCATCGGCGATGATCAGCTTGGGGTTGCAGGACAGGGCCATGGCGATCATGACACGCTGGCGCATACCGCCGGACAGCTCGTGGGGGAACATATTGTACACGCCCTCGCAGTTGGCGATACCGGCCATCTCCAGCAGGTGGATGGAGCGTTCCTTGATCTCCTCCTTGCTCTTGCCCTCGCCGTCGTGGAGGGCAATGACCTCGTCCAGCTGAGCGCCGATGCGGAACACCGGGTTCAGGCTGGTCATGGGCTCCTGAAAGATCATGGACATATAGTTGCCCCGCAGATTCTGCATCCGCTCCGTGGGGGTCTTGGTGATGTCGTAGCACTTGCCGTTGCCGAGGTTCAGACGAATTTCGCCGTCCACGATCTGGCCCTGCGGCCGCTGCAGCAGCTGCATGATGGAGAGGCTGGTAACGGACTTACCGCAGCCGGACTCGCCCACCACGCCCACGGTCTTGCCGATGGGGACGTCGAAGGAGACGCCGTCCACAGCACGGACGGTACCCACATCCGAGAAGAAGTAGGTATGCAGATTCTCGATTTCCAGTGCGTTGTTGGGATCCTTCATCTGAGTCAGATACTCGGACTCCGGCACATTCTTGCGCTTATGGCGCTTTTCCAGCTGATCTGTGATGCGGCGGTTCTCACGGGAGATGCGCCGGGATTCCTTAGCGGACAGATAGCCGGTCTCATTCTTCTTAGACATACAGGCTCCTCCTTTCTCAGCGCTTCATCTTCGGGTCGAACGCATCCCGCAGACCGTCGCCGGCCAGATTGAAGGCCAGAACCGTCAGCAGCAGCAGCAGACCGGCGGGGATCCACACCCACCAGTAGTTGGTCAGCACGTGAGTGTTGTTCACGTCGCTGATGATGTTGCCCCAGGAAGCGAAGGGGAACTTCACGCCCAGGCCAAGGAAGGACAGGGTGGCCTCGGTGATGATCACGGAGCCAAGACCCATGGTGCAGTTGACGATCAGCTGAGGAATGACGTTGGGGATCAGGTGCTTGAAGATCCGGCGGGAGACGCTGATGCCGCAGGCCTCGGTGGCCGTCATGAACTCCTGCTCACGCAGGGACAGGATCTGACCACGGACCAGACGGGCGATACCGGCCCAGCCCAGGAAGCCCAGGATCAGCATCAGGTATATCATTCTCAGCCATCCGTCCACACGCTGAGCGTCCATGGCGGCACCCAGAATGATGATGATGGGCATGGAGGGGATGCAGTAGAAGATATCCACCACACGCATGATGAGGTTATCCACCCAGCCGCCGAAGTAACCGGCAATGCCGCCGAAGATAACGCCGATGACGGTCTCAATGACGATGACGATGAAGCCGATCATCAGAGACACACGGCCGCCGTACATCAGGCGGGTCAGCATATCCATGCCGTAGCCGTCGGTACCCATCAGGTGCTCCTTGCTGGGAGCGGAATACTTATCGTACTGGCGGCTGGTCTGCTCCTGCAGAACGGACCAGCTGTTGGTGGCAGCGTCGAAGGAGATATCATACTCCGCCGTAGCGCTCTGGGGCGTGTCATCAGGCATCTGACTGTCGTCGGGGGTGATGGCACTGTTGGTACCGTTCTCCTCATCGGTGGCGGGCTCCTCATCCACGATGAGGGACTCGTCGGTGTAGGTGAACTTTTCGCCGCCGGCGTTGATGGTGTCGATGAGCTTATCCTTGAAGTCACGGGACAGGAACACGTCTGGCATCAGAGCCTGCACCACGTAGGGGCTGACATAGGCCACCTCGGTGGTGCCGTCCATGACGCTGCCGCTTTCATCCACGGTGTAGGTCTTGCCGTCCGCCGTGAAGGTATCCGCACCGTCGGTGAGATAGGCCTTCAGGGCCTGATAGGTGAACTCAAAGGACAGGGTGGCGTCCGAAGCGGAGGGACTCACCACGCTCTTGTAGGCAAGACCCACCACCTGACCATTTACGGAGACGCTGTAAAAGTCCTCCGCCTCCTTGGTCAGGGTGAATCTGTTGTCACGGTAGGTAAAGCCGTCCTTCTGCTGTTGGATGGCCAGCATAGCCTGCGCCTGAGCAGGCAGGCCGAACACGGAATCGTCCGCCGAAGAATAGCGGAACTCCGTATTCTTGATGACCGCCGCAAACTCCCGGCGGATGGTCTTATCGGCGTAGAAGAACTTATCCTGCTCATAGGGGGAGATCAGTCCGCCGATAAAGGAGAAAACAAACATGAACACGAGGATCGCCATACCGGTCACCGCCAGACGGTTCCGGAAGAAGCGCTTGGCCACCAGCATACCGGGGGACAGCACCTTCACACGGCGGTCGTCGTTCAGAGAATAGTGCTCCTCCGCCGGCTTCTGGTCGGCGTGCTCGATCTCTTCATTCAAAGTATCCTTCAGATTCTCGTTATGATCTGCCATCGTTTATTTCCTCCTTTCTTAAGCGATACGTACACGGGGATCGACCACCGCATACAGGACGTCGGAGATCAGGTTGCCCAGCAGGGTCAGAATCGCCAAAAACGTCAGATAGAACATGGAGAACGGGATATCGCCGCCCACCATGGCATTATACGAGGTCAAGCCGATGCCGGGGATGCCGAACAGGGTCTCGGTGATCAGAGCACCGGAGAACAGGCCCGGCAGGCTGCCGCCGATGATGGTGACCAGCGGGATCAGCGTGTTGCGGAAGGCGTGGTGATAGATGACCTTCCGCTCGGACAGGCCCTTGGCCCGTGCGGTACGGATGTAGTCGGCGTTCAGCACCTCCAGCATATTGGTGCGGGTATAGCGCATCAGGGAACCGACGCTGATGACCACCAGCGTCACGATGGGCAGCACCAGATGATGCGCCTTGTCCCAGAACTGACCGGCTGCAGACAGCTGCTGGTAGTTACGGCCGATGAGACCGTACAGGTCGAACCAGCCCAGCTTCACGGAAAAGACCAGCTTCAGCAGGGACGCAAAGAAGAACGTAGGCAGGGAGATACCGGCCAACGCAAAAACAGAGATGGCATAGTCCGTCTTGCTGTACTGCTTGGTGGCAGCCAGCACGCCCAAGGGGATGGCAATGATGATCTCCAGAATGAAGGCGATACCGCCCATGATGAAGGACAGCCACACCGTGTCGTTAAACTTCTGGAGCACCGGCACCGTGTACAGCCAGCTGTCACCGAAGTTGCCAGTGAACATCTCGCCCATCCACGCAAAAAAGCCGGAAATGATCCCGCCGTTCATATGATACATCTCTTCCAGCTGGGCCAGCCACTCCTCATAGCTCTTGGAGCCGGGCGCCATAGCCTTCTGCTGTGCCATTCTCTCGATATAGGACGTCGGGAGACAGCGCATCAAGCCATAGATGATGAACGAAACAAAGAACAGGATCACAATGGAAATCAGTATTCTTTTCAAAACATATTTTCGCACAAATTCAACCTCCGTTCTGATGATACAACGGGCCGGCGCCGCTCAGACGCCATGCCGCAAAGCCCACTGCACATCAGGCAGCGACCTGCCTATTTTTTGAAAGTCGCTTCCCGATATGCAGCCGGGGCGAACCGGTGACCGCAGTGGCCACCGGTTCGCCGGGTCTGCTCAGTCAGTCAGCAGGACCGACCGGATACCGTTATAAGCACGGAGCTTAGTTCAGCTCCATGTTCTGGATGCCGTTCAGCCAGCCGTAGAAGGTGGTGATATCGGGCAGCACGGTCTCCATCTTCACACGCTCGGTGCTGAAGATGATGGCGTTCTGACGCTGATAGACAGGCACCTCGGTGGCCCAGTCAACGATGGTGTCCAGGCAAGCCTTGTACAGGGTCTTACGATAGGACTGATCCAGAGACTTACGAGCCTCCAGGATCATGTTATCCAGCTCCTCGTCAGCGACGCAGTACATGTAGCTGGAGTTACCCTGATCGGGACCACCCATGGGGTTGTAGCCATTGCCCATGTCGCCGTTGAAGTCGGCAACGTCGGCGTAGTAGATCTGATACATATCAGGATCCACGGTGGCGTTCCAAGCGGCACACCACATATCTACCTGACGGGCCCGGATGCCATCCCACAGAGCGGTAGCATCGGACAGGTCGGTGACCACGATATCCATACCGATCTCAGCCAGGGCCTTCTTAGCCTCGGTGACCATCATGAAGGAGGGGTGGTTGCCGGTACCGTCGGCGGGGATCTGAACCTCATACTGCATCTTGGCACCCTCAGGAGCGGCAGTGATCTTGCCGTTCTCGACGGTATAGCCGGCGGCCTGGAAGAAGCCCAGAGCAGCGGTCTTGGCGGCGGCATACTTGTCATCGGCGCTCATGCCGGAGGTGTAGATGGGCTTGCCATCGACATCCACGGAGAAAGCCACCTGATAGCCGGCGTCAGTTGCCTGAGGAGCAGCCCAGGAGGTGTTGGAGATGGGGTAGTTGATCACGCTGGCACGCTCGCCATAGTAGGACTCGACGCTCAGCTCACGGTAAGCGGCAAACACGGTGGCCAGACCCTTACGCAGGTTCTTGGAGGCATCGGAACCGGGATCGCCGCCCACGTTCACGGCCACAGAGGAGATACCCATGTAGCCGTAGCCCAGGTTATCCACGGTGTTGACGGTGATCTTGTCGCCGTTCAGCTCGCCGTTGCTGTTCTGCTGCTGGATAGCGTTCACGGTGTCGGCGCTGAAGGAAGGATCGGTGATATCAATGGTGCCGGTGACGACGCCGTTGAGCTTATCAGTCTCCTGAGACTCCAGGAAGTTGACGTGCTTGATCTTGGGAGCGCCCAGATAGTAGGAATCGTTGGCCTCGAAGTTCACAGTACCGTTCTCGAACTTAACGAACTTGTAGGGGCCGGCGCCCATGGGCTGGGTAGTGACGGAACGGACATGGGACAGATCGCCCTTGTCGAAGCCGAACTTGTTGTTGGCGTAATCGTACTTGTCCTTCTCACCATAGTAGTGCATAGGAGCGATCACAACGCCCAGCTGATACACGGCGGTAGCGGAGACTTCGCTGAGCACAACACGCATGCTGTAATCGCCGGTCTTCTGGATACCGGTGATGCTGGCAGCGGACTCACCGAAGGTGACAGCCTTGGTGGAGGCGGCGTACACATCCGCAGGCAGCAGATCGGACAGAGCGGAACCGGCAGTCTCAGCCTCCATGGCGGAGAAGTTCCAGTCATACTTGGCAGCAATGGCCAGGAAGAGATCCTTAGCGGTAGCATCGTCAGCCAGACCATCGAAGCCCCAGCCGGCAGCAGCGGCCTTGACATCGCCCTCGGCAACGCCGGCGTTAGCGACCATGTAGTCCACGATCTCCTGAGCGAACTTCACACCGCCGTCGTTGACGGCATCCCAGAAAGCCTTCTGAGTGGCCTCGTCAACCACGGAGAAATCAGTGCTGCCCTCACCCAGCTTGCCCAGATACTTGGACATGGTGGACATACCGGAACGGTACTCGGCCATACCCTGAATGGGCTGAGCGTACAGGGTGCTGGCACCGTCATAGGTGGGGTCGCACAGAACGTACATGGAGAAGATGACGTCGTCGATGGTGATGGGCTCGCCATCGGAGAACTTCAGATCGTCACGCAGGGTGAAATCATAGTACACGGTGCCGTCGGGGTTCTCGGTGACGGTCATGTCGGCAGGACCATAGTAAGTATAGTCGGTGCCATTGTAGCTGCGGGTCTCGCCCTTGATGCCCTTCTCAACGATAGCGCCAGTACGGTCGCTAGTGAGCAGGCCGAGTGCGGTCATGGTGTAAACATCCTGATCGTAAGCAGTCTCTGAGAAGAAGGGGGAGAACTTGCTGCTGAACGGGGAATAACCCACGACCAGCGTGTCTTTTGCGCCGGAATTGCCGCCATCTTTCTTGCCGCATCCGACGACCAAGCTCAGGCACATCACAACGGAAAGCGCAAGAGCAAGGATACGAGTTACTTTTTTCATTGGGATCCTCCTTAAATATATTTGAACAAAACGGATATCGCTATCCGACGTTCACACATGAAGCATCAGTCCGCCGTTTCCTTCGGCGGCCCTTCCCACGGCAGGGTCTGCACATAGCGCCGCAGCAGCCATGCCCCGGCCAGAAGCGCCGCCTTCAGCAGAAGGCACAGCAGCAGCCCTGCCAGCCGTCCCGCCGTCCCGTGGACGATCATGCACAACACCGTTCCCAGTATTCCAGCCCCGGCGGCGCACATCACCAGCACGGCCCGTCCCGGCAGCGCCTGAACGGTGGCCTTGTAGACGTAGGCCCGCAGCGTCTCGCCGCCGGACGTCAGCCGCACCAGCGCCCAGACGACGCTGCCCACGGCCCCCACCTCCACGAGATAGGGCAGGATCTGGAACACACAGTGGGACATGGTCTCGCCGGAGAAGCCTCCTGCCAGCACCAGCACCACCAGCACGAGCCCCAGCGCCCACAGCCGCAGGAGCACCTGCTTCCAGCCGTCCCCGGCAAAGTGGAAATGGCTGCCGTCATAGATATAGGCCCCGGTAAGATCCCGATGAAAATCGTTGAGATAGGCACGGCGGCCAGCCTGTTTTTTCTTCTTGTCAGCCATGCCTGCTCCTTCCGAGGGCCGCTTTCGGCAGCCGCTGAGATCATGGTACACACAGTAGGCGTACATTTATTGCCTTTCTGTGAACACCGATGTTTCTATGATTCTACCACAGTTCCGTCTGCATTTCAACACAAACATCAACTTTTTTGTCATTTTGCAGAATTTGTACCTTCGCCCCGGTTTTTTTGGTAAATAGCAGATTTCCAAAGAAAAATTTCGGCAGAAGTAACAAAGTTTCGCAAGAATATCAGTATATGAAAAAAGCTCTGACTTCCTCCGGCATCATTTTCCATGGCCGTCGGTCATCTTTCCTGTCAAAATGGCGTGCCGCTTCATCGACATTTCCGTCTCCCGCTTCCGTATCCATTTTCGGATACAATCGTCTTCGCAAAGAGCGGCAGGAACTGCGTCAAAGGGGGAGAGCCGCCTTACGGCGGCTCTCCCCCTTTGCTATTCTTTGCTCCCCACCAGATCAGTCGATGGTCTTCATCTCAAAGGTTTCGCCGGTGGTGGTCTTCCAGACCATGGCCGTGATGACCTTATCATTTCCGTTCCGGTCCAGCACCTTGCTGCCGGAAACCGCCACATACTGGTTGGATCCGCTGCCCAGCGCCGCCGTATACAGAGACGCCGTGCCGGCGGAGATGGTGTTGCCGTCATCCGTCAGGATAAACTTGCTGGTATTATCCTTCTGACCGATGTTGATGGCCATATTCTTGGTCTCGGAATCTCCGGCCTGCTTGCTGATGTCAAAGGTGTTGTCCAGAATCGTGATCCCGGCCGTGCAGTTCCAGCCGATGCGTTCGATCTTTACCGGACGGGTGCTGGTAACGTTGTTGTTCACGAAGGTAAACTCCTTCAGGGAGTGGACACTCTCATCTGCGCCGGTACCCCAGTAGCCGGTGCCTGCACGCCACCAGATGGGGTTGGAGTTATTGGCATAGATCGTATTGGTGTAGTTGTTGAAGGTGCAGCCGTCAAAGGTTGCCTTCTCCGCCGGGCAGGAGCCCACGACGATACCGTTGAAGGTGCAGTTCTTGAAGGTGATGGAGTGCAGATAGCTCCACGGAGAGGTGTACATCTGGATATCGAAGCTCACCACGCCGTTGAAGGTCATGTTCTCGAACACCACATCGCTGTTGCCGGGAACCAGCATATAGACGGAAGTATCCTTCAAATTGTCGATGGAGGAATAGCCCGTGGCGGCGCTGTTGATGGTGCCGTTTTTGAACACGAAGGTGTATTCGCCAGCCTTTGCCGGGGCCGCAGCATAGCTGTTCAGCTTGGTGCTGCCCAGCATCACACCCTTGCCGGTGTAGCCGGAACTATGCTCGCTGTAAGCGATATCGCCGGCTTCCGTGTTGCCCAGCGCGACTTCCACCGGATCATGCTTGCCGGTAGCCTCGTTGGTGGGGATATCCGCCAGCGTCAGACTGGTGTTCAGGGCCTCGTGAGAGGTCACATAGGGCATCGCCGGATACTGGGCGTTGGCATCATAGGTATTGTTGAAGCTGTCGCTCTCCACGGTGTCCTGCGTGGCCACCACAGTGATGGCGATGCCGTCAATGGACTTATTCATGTAGTCGTTGCCGGCGCTCTCCTGCATCTTGCCGGAGATGGTCAGCACGTCGGCATCCACGGTCTCACCGTTCTTGGCGGCCAGATGGTGCTCCTCACCCAAGGTGTAGGCCGCACCGTCCAACGTCACGGCCCAGTCGATGACATCGTTCAGCTTGGCGCTGCCGTTGATGCCGGTGATGGTCACCTTGTACTTCAGGGCCAGATTGCCGTTGTTCACCACACGCAGCTCCGGCAGGGTATAGGTGCAGCCCGGCTCCCACAGAACCTGCTCGCCCGCAGCAGCCTTGACCCAGTTCAGTGTCTTGCCCTCGGCGGAGACCCAGCTGTCGCCCTCTTTCATCTCCAGAGCAACATCCAGCTTGCCGGCCTGAATTTTGTTGACGCCGGTGCTTGCCGTGTCGGTGAACCATGCGAAGGTAGCGCCTACCAGCATAGCCAGGCAAGAACCATGGCCATGATGCTGCCCAGCAAGGCCCGTTTGGTGGACTTGCGGTTTGTCATAGTATCTTCCCCCAAATTTTTTTGCGTGTGCGGATCTTGGCCGTTGGGCTTTTGCGGAAACTGCTGCAAAGGGAATACGGATCGCCACAGCCCGTGTGAGCACTGGCTTCGCAATAACAGACGCATTTTTCGGAAATCCGTATTTTCTTTGAACCCTCCTTATCGTTTCAAAGAAACGATAAAAGCCCATGGGCTTTTCGGCGCACACTTGATAGTTGAATCATAGCACCGTTTCCACCAAAACGCAAGTACCATTCGTCAAATTTCGTCATCATTGATAAATCCATCCCTCTACTTTTACCGGATATGTGCAAGAAAGGGACGTATTCGGCACACTCCCTCTGAAAACCGCATTATATTGCTTACCTCGAAGCCCTACGCCTTCGCAAGCATAAAAAGAGGAGATATCCTTTCGGATATCTCCTCTTGTGTTGGCGCCACCTATCTTCCCGGGCCGTCTCCAGCCAAGTATTGTGGGCAGAAGCGAGCTTAACTTCCGTGTTCGGGATGGGAACGGGTGGACCCTCGCCCTAATCAGCACCAACTATGAAAGCTTACACCTTCAAAACCGAACAAAGAAGAGGATGGAAGGAAGGCCATTGCCTGCATAAATCGTAGGTCAAGCCCTCGGGCTATTAGTACCGGTCAGCTGCATACATTACTGCACTTCCACCTCCGGCCTATCAACCAGATCGTCTTTCTGGGCCCTTACTCCATAAAGGATGAGAGATCTCATCTTAGGGAGAGTTTCACGCTTAGATGCTTTCAGCGTTTATCTCGTCCGTACATAGCTACCCAGCTATGCCCTTGGCAGGACAACTGGTGCACCAGAGGTACGTCCATCCCGGTCCTCTCGTACTAAGGACAGCTCCCTTCAAATCTCTTACGCCCGCAACAGATAGGGACCGAACTGTCTCACGACGTTCTGAACCCAGCTCGCGTGCCGCTTTAATTGGCGAACAGCCAAACCCTTGGGACCGAATACAGCCCCAGGATGCGATGAGCCGACATCGAGGTGCCAAACCTCCCCGTCGATGTGGACTCTTGGGGGAG
>OCHB01000786.1_pt1 | contig 30533 bp, 17 predicted proteins | sample 1538731 | NCBI WGS metagenome assembly OCHB01 (sample SAMN04571721, study PRJEB22368) | human gut metagenome | biome: human gut; material: stool | host: Homo sapiens | place: Luxembourg | collected 2012-09-20 | reverse complement strand
GCAATACGATTTTGTATTGCCCCGATAGTTATATGCTGTTTGTTATTTTATGTCAGGAATAATGTTCATTATTTTCGGATTTTGCCGTTTTGAGTTTTTGAGTTTTCCTTGCTATAATGTTCATTTTTTTGACGAGTTTTGATTTTTGAACTTTTGAGTTTTAACGGCTATAATGTTCAAAAATTTTCGATTTTGCTAGAAAAAATTTTTGGGTTTTGGGTGAAATTGTAATTTTACAAATGTGTTTAATTACAATTCATAATGAGATATATTACGCTCAAAACGAGTAATTACTCGGGAATAATTACAATTCATAATGAGATATTAATATCTTAGACATTATTTTTGTAAGGTAATAATACATTTCATAATGAGATATTAGTATTTTGAGCATAAAAAACATTAAAAAATTACAATTTATAATGAGATATAATAGATGTATACTGTATCTCATTATCTTCTACAGAATATTATAACACTTTTAAATGAGAAAGTCTATATATTTTGCGATATTAATATTAATGCAGCCTATTAAAACTTCATATTTATATCGCAAAGCTTCTTGTAGCGTTCTTCACTTAGCTTTCCTATGTTGTAGTTCCTTCTTTGCAGTACCACCCAAACGCCAAGTTTTTCACCCTCAAAAATAGTTCGTTTTGTTATATCTGAACTTCCGTTATTTTGTTGTATATATCTTTTATATTGTTCGTATCTTCTTTCCCATTCTGCAGCTAATGGATCAAGTGTTATTCCTAATGATACAAGAGCGTCTTCTTGTGATCGAGTCAGTTTACCCGCCTTATATTTGTCTCTCTGCGATTGCAACCAATTGCCTAGAAAGACACCTTTATAGTGATCACGCTTTGGTATATTGGCAGTGCCACATTCCTCTTTGTATTCACAGAGTAAGGCATACCCTTTTTCCCAAGAATCGTTTGCTTTTTTTACGATCAATGAATTACAGGCGTTGCACCTCTGACCGTCAAGGAATGCCGACGGCTTGTATTCTTGTATTCCACCGCATTTGTTATGCTTTATTGCAATCTTAGTCCTTTGATCAACGAATTCACTTAAAACTGTGTAGTCATCCCCGACTAGATCATATACTCTTTCGGTGTATAGCTCAGTTGTCATATTTTTAGGGCGGCATACTCGACAACTCGGATATTTTATGAATTTATGGAATCTGCAACTGAATACATGTCCACAAGCCTTGCTTCGCATAGTTATTTTTGAAGACTCACTATCATAGCTAATAAATTCATAGTCTTCAAATTTTTCAAGCTTTTGCCTTACATCCCATTCATTTAACAGACTTTCACATATACACCTAACATGGTCGAATATGAATTTGCGTGGTTTTATCTGTATTGTTTCACCACAGATTTTATGATGTATCTTTGATTTTATATTTAATGATCTAAATGGCTCTAGTGGCTCATAATTCCCTTTACCAGCAAAGTCTATCAGCTTTTTGTACCTTTCATCTATTGATTTATTAGCGTCGCAATAAGTACAGCCCCAGCCCTCTGTGAGTGATGTAGGTGTTGCATAGAAGTTTTTGCCGCACTCAGCACAGTGGTATTTTTGTATAATAGGCGGAGCATTTTCAAACCGATGTATGATTTCCTGCACATTTGGAAATAGGTACATTAAAAGTGGGAGCATTGATCTAGCACTTGTACTCTGAGTACTGATAATACTTACAAGCAAGAAGTTTTTAAGATCTGCATCAAACAAAGTTACAAGTTTTGAGTCATTAAATGCAGAGATAAAATCTTCATACCCATTTGTTGCTTTATGTCCAAGTTCTTTTAACTTGTTGTATATCATATGTTTTAGATCAGCTATATTGCAGTTTGTATTTGAATTAAAAAGAGCTTGAGCATAGTCGGTGTATTCATTTTCTATAGCTATGTCTTTGATCTCTAGCTCTGTATAATGGGATAAGTCATATTCACATTCGTGACCCTTGATGCCAGTATACTTATACAATGGGGCCTTGTGTTTGTGACAGGTACATACGCCTGAAAGTTGATGAGCCCTGTGTATATATGGTTCTCCAAATATTTCAATGTCATTTTCTATGCATTGTGGGCATATGTGTATTTCCCTTATCATCGTATTTACCGGAGCATTTAGCGGATCAGGCTTTCTAAACATATTGTTTACATATCGTGTTTGTTGTCCTACAGAGAAAAACATAGCCTCAAAAGGAAATATTGACATAGATAAGAACATTTCTTTGAGATCCTTTTGAATGAAAAAACTCTCGTTAAGACATAATAGTCCATATCGAATGTCATATTCCAGAGAGTCAATTTTGGAGTTGAATTTATTAAGATATGAGTCTGCAAAAGTTGTTATCGGCAAACCATTTTTCTTTGCCAGACGATGTATCCAGGAATACATTAATTCATCAGGATAAGGGTTTCTGTATACAGGAATAACAGGCATTTATTTGTCCTCTTTATCTATGCCAAGAAAGTTCTGCATTTGAATTACGCTTGGAGTGTTCTTTTTATGCAGATCTGATCTTGTGTGTTGCTGTTTTGTAAGCTGTTCTATTACCAATTTGCTTATTTCTCTTTCGGTCTTTCCAACTGATGATTTTTTCCTTATTACCTTTTTGAAAGCGTCTTCTATTTGTGTCGGAGTGTATTCATCATAGATAGCGGTGATATTTGCCACGACATTTTTTATTTGTACCTTTTCCTCACTGCTGTTATTATTTAATATTTTCTCGGTTTCTTTGAGCTGTTTGGCTTCATCTTCTATTTTATCAAGCTCAAGCTTTGCATTGTCCTTTATTTCTTGCATAAGATAATCGCTAAAGTCAGAATCAAGATTTTCCAATACATCACGAAGTCCTGCGAAATGTTTGTTAGTTACAGCATATATATACTTGCTGTTTATTTCAGGCTTTTTCTTTCTGTTTAAAAAATCAATATTCATATATATGTAAATGCTGATAAGCTGGTCTACGATTCCCTTTGTAACATCATACAAAGCGTCTGTTATCTCCTCTGAAACTGTAACAGGTTTATCAAACCATTGGTATCGGAAAAGTTCGTTTACAAGAAAGCAAAAGAAATTTCTGTCCGTACAATACATATTCCCATTAATGACATTGCCGACTCTTCGAGCTGTTCTGAGTGTTTTAAACATTTTGGCTTTTGCGTCTTCTGTACCCACAACAGCTGTTGCGACCTTAGTTCTGTTTGAGAGTGTAAGCAGAGAATCGAAAGAGTTTTCTCGTGTGTGCGAAAAATCTATTAGCTGTATTTCGTCGAAAATGATGATTCCAATAGCGAACTTTTCTACATATTCACGGATACGCTCTGCTTTTGCGCCTAATGTCCTTATTTTCATTATCTCAGCGGAATATATGGGTTTGATATTTCCCAACGCTTTATCGATAGCGTCACCTATACCGTCATACAAAGCAGAAAAATTGCTGTTTGGGATACAGTTGACAACAAGATATGTTATCTGAGGAAAATACTCTCCGTTTTCTGTTGTGTGCATAATGACTTGCGGATAGTATGATACAAGCATTTGTATTTCGGAACTTTTGCCACAGCCTGAATATCCGATAAGAGAAAAGCCTGCGTCTGTGGAAGCACTTGAATCGCCTACCAAAATATTTGAGGCGGCGTATTCCTGGTTTTCCACGGAATAAGATACCTTATCATTGTCAGAATGAAGAATGTGACGTGATCTGTATGACGTTATTAAGGCATTGTAGAAAGAAAGCTCAAGCTCTGCATGAAATGGAAGCGGAAAGCGTATGCTCCTCAGAGATCTTATCTGAAGTATCTTATCAATGGTTGACATACTCTTTATCTTACCGTAATCAAAATCAGCCATAGTTTGGCTATATGACGATATGATGTTTCTTCCTGTTCTCGGATATGGTAGAGCTTCTATGTATGGATTGCCAGCGTCTATTGCTAGTTTGGCTTTAACATATCGTGCAGGAACTATCCGATGTTCGTTCAGATCGTAATCATCATACTGTGACACGCCTTCTTCACATGTTACATAATTATATTTTGCCATTCGTTATCTCCCCAAGTTTGACATCAGTTGTTGTCATAAAAGTCCTGCAAAGCTTCTTCAAAGCTTGCATAATCCCGATACTCGGTCACACCGTTTTCTTTTTGTTCATCTGCTGAAATGTTTTTGGACGTTTCATCTTTGTTTTCAAGTCTTGTGCTTATCTTGCCCTCATAAGATACTTTTTGCTTGTCGATCTCACGGGAGCTTCGTATGTCCGTTGTTCGTGAGTGAACGTTTTTCTTTGCTGACTTAACGATACTCTCGTTGTTTGCATACACGGCAGAGTCTATTTTTTCGTTGTCTATCCTGCCTTTAGCCTGCATTTTCTTTTTTGCACTATAATATTCTTCATATTGTTTCATTGTAAGTCCCTTATAGTCGCTGTTGCCTGTAATGAGGACGTTTAGTGGTATCTTTACCAGCTTGGAATTTCTGATGTAGTATATGACACCCACATCACGCATATCCATTCTCACTTCAAATGGCATACGCCTTGTGCCTGCGGCATACATCTCTGACATCAGCCGTTTATCGTTAGGTGCAAAGTACCACAAGCCTTTGTAGCTTATGCCTCGTTTTGATATCTTGGCTTTGATAGGCGTCATCAGGCTATAAAGGTATTGTTCAAGAACAGGTATCGGCTGCGGCATTCCATATTTTTTTGAGCCGTATTCCCACAATATCGCAGGAACAGGAGCTATGTTCTTTTCTATCATTTCTTTTGTGAGAGGGTATGTTTCAAGGTGCTGCTGATTATGTGCTAACACAAAGTTTATCACCATTCGGGTGTAATAGTGTATGGTGAGAGAAGCTTCTTTGTGATGAAGAGAATCATATCTTTTCTCGATAAGTCCGTGGTTTTCAAGGTGTACATTTTGCTTGGCGTGCATTTGATGAAAGGCTTGCTCAACAACGCCCTTGAGAGAGCCTGACGCACCGCTGACTATTTGTTTTTCAATTCCGAGTTCGTTGCATATCCTGTCAAACTCATAGCTTTTAAATTCGCTTCCACGGTCAACTCTTATTCTTTTGGGGATAACACCTGACGGCCATAGTCTTTTGTCATTAAATTCGATACCGTATTTTTTACAATATTCCTGCTTATCGTCAGCTAGATTCAAAAACAGATTTGTTATGCCGAGAATAGAGTTATTGTCAAATGCAACTGACACCGCAAGTATTATCCTAGAATATACGTCTATCATAAAATACACGATAGGGCGGCCTATTGCCTGGTCAGGGTCAAGCTCAGATACCAGAGAAACATCAGCCTCACAAGCGTCTATCTCGACCATATCCGCAGGTCCATAAACGTCTTTCAATGAATCGCTTATGAGAAGTCTTTTGTTGTTTCGCTGTTCAGCTGCAGAGGTTTTTATCAGATCTTTTTCTTCCTTTGTCAGATGTTTTTGGGCGTAATAGTAAAACTGTTTGTAGGTAGGTCTTTGACATTCAGGCAAAAGTAATCTTGTGGCTACTCCATCAATTATTTCTGCTTGGGTAAAGTGTAGAATATTCATTCTTGAAAAAGCATTTTTTAATGTTTTCTCTCTGCCTGCTTTGTATTCATTAAGGGCTTCCTCAAAATATATGACATATTCATTAGGCTTGACTACATTATCAAGATTATATGTGGATTTAGCTCCTGGTCGTGCTTTGTAAGTATATGTTTTTACTTCATTTGATTTAAACGATTTGGCGTTAATAAGTGAATAATTCTTCATTCCACTTTGAAAATAAGTGGTACACATTCTCCAAAAGCTCGATATAGGATAGTTGTATTTGGCTAGTATTTTCTGCAATTCTATTTTTGAGGATTTACCCATTAATCCTAGATAAGAAGGTCCATATGCGATCTTGACATCGTTCATAATATGTACTTTCAGTATATATCTGTTTCTTACGCTTTCTGATAGTTGGTCAATGTCATAAACGAGGGCTTGGTCTTTCTTTATTTCTATTTTATTAGATAATACCAAATCAGCTATAATGGTATATTTGATTTGTTGTAACTCCAGTTTGGTTGTTTCCATTTCACACAGTATTAAATGATCGTCAATTAATGATATTATTCGATAGCTGTTTTGATTATCTTTATCATACAATATATCGCCTATAGCCAAAACATAATCATTCATCTCAGTATTCACCCCATATTCTATCAAGATCGTCATTTGTTAGAATTTTGTGTTCCATATCGCAGCGGATCTTTTTCGTGGCGATATTATGCCTTATGTTACTGTATCTATCAAAGACACGGCTTTCGTCATAATACTCTGTGACAAGCCTTATATTTGATGCCAATATCGTGTTAACGTCCTCTTTGAAAAGCATATCAAACTCAATATTGTTATGTTCCCAGTAGAGCTTTTCTATACAGAGAATTTCCAAGGTACGTTTGCTTAGATCACGGTCAGGTTTCACAGAATATGCGTGCAGTTTATTATTTTTCTTTGTGACAAGAAAATCAGTTGTCATAATATGATCAGAATTGCCTGGGTGTTTAAAACCATATTTATCGGCGATCCTGCTTGTGATATTTCGGTCAAGAGGGTATTGCTCCCGAATATCTATATTATTATCGTCCCAGCGGAGAATGTAAAACCATAAAGCTTCCGCCTGTGACAGACAATGAACGCCACGTCCTGTTTTCCAATCCTTGATGACGGAAGTTGTCCCCAAGCTATTGAACTCATTGGTCATCACATATGACTTGTACTTTGCACCCTCACCGGATCCTTGTCCCCTTGCTAGTTTCGTTGCTCTGGATATACGTTTGCTCATAGCTTTTCCCTCAATGTGTGGTTACACTTATTTGACTTATTTTTATATCTTAGTTAGTTTTTATGATGTTATACATCTTTTTTAGCACACGTTTGTTCTTTTATTATAGCATTGCAATATGAATTGAATGTTAATAAATCTTTGAACGTGATAGAATTATAGATTATTTCTGCCTTATTAATGTTACAAAAATGGCATAACTTACGTTGTTGTAAGTTATGCCATTGTATAATCAATGAAAATATAGGATATTAATGTCAGAGATATCTCATTATAATAAAACTCAAAAGTTTTGAACATTATCAGAAACTCAACTAAACCGCTTAGATACGCAGAAAAGTGATTTTGTTCACTGATCTGCGATTTTGAACATTAAACATTATTTTGTTTTGGATAATGTTTATGGAAATCATATGAGGTGTGTTACATTTCATCTGAGAATAATGTTCATAAACCAAGTGAGATCTGGACAAATAATAATGTTCACTTTTTTGCTGTGTGTAACAATAAATATAGTCAAACAAATATGTTTAGGGACAGCTCATAATGTAATGGAGCGGAGCGAAATGGAATTATGAGCTGTCCCTAGGTGTTTTTTGTGATATGATATTTGTATCTTTGAGTTGTAAAATAAGTCAAGTACAATGTGTTTTTTGACCTTTAACAGCTTCCGAAGGTAGAACCCTAAAAACCTTATCTAATGTCTTAATTCCTACTTTAAATATAATTTGTTCTTAACCGTCATGGGCTTTATCGGTATCAAGTCATTCCCATCGTAAATTCCACCTTGAAAATTTATAAGAACATAATCCATTATTTTTGAATCGAGTTGTTGTTCATTGTTTATAATTATATAATTGATATAGTCAACAATCTTTGACGAAGAAATTTGTTTAAAAATTTTATTCCAATTCTTGCGCTCTTTACGTGATACAACCTGACCATTGTGCAACCTCTTAGAAATTTCATTAGCTGCAATAAATAATTTAAATAATTCTTCTTGGTACCTAAAGTCGGTAGTATTGCTAAGAAAATTATCCAGTGCAGTTTTGAAAGCAACAAAAAACATTGCAGGTGTTAATAGCATTTTATTTGTTTTTGTTTCATCAGAAGCAAAATTTTGTCTTTCATTCATCTTGTGAAAGTCAGCATCTTTTTTTCCCTTAGCTTTAGCTGATTTTTCTTTCATTTCAAGAATTTTAGTTTGTTGCTTAATTTTATATTTTTCAAGTTTAATTTCCTGCTTTCTTTGATATTTTTCAAGCCTAATCTTTTTCTTTATTTTTTGCTTTTGTTTATATTCTTCAAGTCGCACCTGGGATTTTATCTTTTCTTTTTCAACTTGCTCATCATCGATAATCTTTTGCATAGGGTCTTGTTCAGTACAATTTGTCTCAGTGCTAGTTCTTTGTACATTTTTTTCATCTGTTTCAGTTTTATAATTATTGACTGCTTTTTTTACTCCAGAGAATATTGCAGCGCCTAACAAAGAAATTCCTAACAGGCCTAATATACCATCTGCATCATTATCTTCTGTTAGAGGTGTACTAGATGGTTGATAATTGGTGGTGTCATCAAATTTTTCAAAGTCATATGCCAATCCCGAAAATGTACCATTATCTCTGCGCCTTCCACCTTTTAAGATTTTATCTGTGGTAATATCCATCCCGCTTTTATCTTTTCTAGGTACTTTAACTTTATAATAATCATAATCTTTTGATGACATTCTATCACACCTCACGATTTTAGTATCAGTAATGTAACTAGATTATACCATAATGTTAGTAGTATTTCAAGTATGATTTCTAGCCATGTTCATATCCTGTGCCTTATCATTTATAAATAAGCGTTTTGTCATTTTAATGAGTATGTAAATTGTGGAATGTTCAATAAACATGGTTTTGAATTGTATGAAACTGTTTCAATAGTATTAGGATTGTTGGGTGCACATTGATTAAAATTGTTCACGTATTATGGCATCAGCTTTTGGTAATGCATATTTCAATAATTGGTCAGATACTGTAATCACATTTGAAGGTATTTCGCTATAGTGTTTGCTCCACATCGCAGGCAACACCATTATTCTATGTGATCTACCATTTTCTATCAAGTAGTGTTTCTGCTCACGGGCTTCAATAATATAATCTGAACCAAGAGCTTTTAATGGAGCAAGTAATTTTTCTTGATCTTCATAGGATAAAGGTGCAGGAAGGACAGATTGTTGACACCAATCTAATAATTGTAATGCTGCAAACCTATCCAAGTTATTTTGTACTCTCTGATTCCAAAAATGCATCAAACATTCGTGACAGGCACTATCACACTTTGCCGGACACTCACTTAGTACATTTCTGATTTCAGCCATTAATTCCTCAGTGCGATCAGCTAATGCAGAACAGTAACCCGCACCGCTTGACAGACTGTCAAATAAGAAAACATCAACAAAGGCTTTTTCCTGTGCATTATCGTAACGCAAACGATAACCGCTTCGTATTTCATTGAATTCGATGTCCAAAAGGCGGCCGCCTGCAAGTGTCATTGCTTCTGCCATAGTCTGACCTGCTCTGTGAATCCATAACTCTTGGGGATCAACATTAATTTTATCATATGGTAATGCTATCTCATACACGACCATATCTGTTCTGAATTGACTTCCTAAATAAGTATTGGTAATTTGTGAAGCAGGATGGCGGCAATAAAAGTTGTTATGTGGATGCACGAAAGGCTTGAACAATTTTGAAAGTGGAGCAGGATCATCACCTGGAACAGCAGCTCCACATTCTTTACATACCATGAAGCCTTTTAATTTAGGCCCTTTGTTCACTATAATAATTGGATCATCGTCACGCTTTGAATATCTTAGATTATCATATGATTTTACATCTATCATTTCCTCTTCTGAAGGTGTAATAGAATAGCTTGGGTTTTCAGCATATGAAATATCATCGTCATCATCATTTTCACTTTGCTTTCTACCATTAACCGGTGCAAATCCCCATGGTTTCAAAATAAACTTTTGTTGGATGTTGTCATTTCCGCAGAATGGACATTTTTTCACCGGTGAAAGTCCCATCCAGTTACATGACTGTTCTTCGCAGATATAAAGTGTCCTGTAATAATCAGTACTTGAAAAATAAGGCCGAGCCGGATGCTCTTGCTCTCCAGGTTTGAATTTGGAATGGAAGCTGTAAATACCACCTGATTTATACACGTCTTTATTTATTACAATTATTCTGCCTGGAGCATATTCACTAATTGCCATATCCAAAGAACGATCCGGTTTTTGAATGATTTTCTTCCCATATTCGTCTTCAACATAAAATCCAATAACATCCTTCGGAAACGAATATGTTGGAAAAATACCTTCTTCTAAGAGTGTATCAAGAACTGTCTTTGATGAATCACCACTACTTTTATAATTCTCGGGGAAACTTTCAACTTTATGCTTCAGAGCCTCCATCTCTTCCAAAAATTTATTCTTGTATTGGTTAAAATCAAAATCAACACCGTCTGGAATCAGTGTGGCCATATCAAAATCCTCAGCTTGCTTACTGAGTATGTAATCTGAGAATTGTGAATACCATTGTGTATAGAATTTATCTATCTCTTGCTGATCAGCGCCGCTGTAAATGCTATCAAAAAATTCGGTGATTAGCATAACATTAAAATGTCTTGAAACCAATTTTGCGTTATGAACATCTATCCACGGTGTACGAGGTTCTCCTGAAATGATTTTTTCAGGGTTATGGAAGTAATAACTGTCATGTGGACGATTATCCGCATAAGTTACAATTGTGGATATGGCGGCACTTTTTCGTCCAGCACGGCCAGCTCTTTGTTGATAATTTTCCCTCATTGGTGGAATATTTCTTAATCCGACCGCTGTGAGAGAACCAATATCAATACCAACTTCCATTGTTGTTGTGCAACTGAGTATATCAACGGGGTGGTCATTATTTACATGAACATTTTGGAAACGCATCTCGAAGTCTTCGGTCGTAGACCAAGTTTTATCTCGTTGATCCTTATGTGATAATTGTGCAGTATGCTCCTCCGTGTTAATGCGAGTCATAAGTGCCTGTGAATCACCATTTATGGCTTTAAGGACAGGAGAACGCCAAAAATCAATACCCTTGAAATCGTCCTTGTTCATTAGACGGGGTTCGCCCTTACCGCAATGTGCACATTTTCCCCATACTGTATATGGGAATACTCCACTACACCGAGGACATTTATACCATTCGTGATCTGTATCATAGTGAAGAGTAATCATCTCCATATTCAAATAATATGTAGAGGAGTTAGTTCCTTTAGCAAGATATGAACTAAGTTGTTTAGTAATAATTTTAATTTGTTCTGTTGTGTATCCATGTTCTGATAGGAGAGACTTTATTCTTGTTGGAAGAACGGTGTCGTCTTCCACGCCTAATCGTTGCCTGTATGAGGTTAAGACTCTACGAGTAGAATCTAGTATATCAGAACCGATAGCATACTCAGATGTCATGATTTCCATTGCCCATGCTGCAAATAAAATCCTAAACTCTTCTATTGTCATGGATATACTTGCCTCATCAAATGCCTCCTCAATATCTTCAAAAGAATCATCGATATCACAAGGCTCAACCCAACATAATCCTGCGTCAGTCAACGACCGGAAGTTACTACACAGCTGTCGCAGTAAATGTTCATTATATTGCTCTGGTTTATGGCTAAAATATTTTTTTGACATCTTGTCATATTTTAATAAATCACCTCTTTTTTTGTAGCGTTCTTCCATTTTTGCTAAATCATTAAGCAAATCTTTTTCGTTATTGCCATAAAAGAACCTTAAGCCATTCTGATACGCTACCTTTAAAAAGAAAGTATACAGCAAAGACATGGTGGGCTCTTCATCGTTTGACGCTGCCCATTCCTGCAATTCCTTGGCAGCAACTGTTAGTGCTTTCTTCATAGCATCCTCATCAGCGGCTCTTGTCAAATCTCTTGCGAGAATGGCAGCTCTTTGTCTGCTATCAGAGAAAAGAAGTACTTTACGCCCTTGATTGATAAGGTCGGCGTACTTAGGAACCGGTGGCTGAACATAAAACTGCTCAGATACAATATTGAAAAAAGGTTCATTACCTTTAGTTACAAAATCAGTAGCACTAAATCGATTTTTCTCACACTTTGGACAGCTTTTGAATGTAAAAGTGTCAGGACGACCTTTAGATTCAGCTGTACAATAGGCAACATGGAGAAATCCATCTTCATCAGTATGATCATTAAAATAATCAATTCTTCCGCTAATTGTGTTAAGCCATCCCACAACAATATCTTTTTTCCCTTTTTTGAATGTTCCGTCATTTGGAATTATATAAAGAATTACTTCCTTTAAATTTTCTGTGAACTGAATTCCTGGTTCATTCCAAACAAAAGGATTTGATCCTTCTGAAATATCCATATATCCACGGAGAAACAATGCACCGCATGAACGTTCGTTTAGCAGTTCATATATCATACCTCCACATTCACATCTTGTGCCGGGTTTATTTAGATATACTTTACCTAGTCCTAAACTGCCGTCATGATTTTTATACTTACACATAGGATTTGAACAAGCATAGATTCCTTGTAATCCACGAAACATCATGTGTAATCTTGCAGGATATAATACTTGATTATTAGCATTTTTAGCAAGAGGAGCAATTGCAAGAAAGACACTTGCGGCTTTTTGAGCAATTTCTGCTTCTTCATTCGGAAACGCTTTTAGTGCAAGCTGATTAAAGCTCATTGCATTTCCTCTTGTTGCTTGCATGATCCTACGCATAGGATTTGTATTGAAAAGGCATTTGTACAGCCATACTTCAACAGATTTCTCATCGTCAAGGTCGCAATCCATGTCGAATTCTATTCTCCTTGCAAAATCAGCAATAGCTTCTTTTTTTGTATCCCAGTCACCTTGTAAAGCATCAATGTCAAAATCTAATAGATCCCGAGCATTTATCTCCGAAGCAGTAAATTCTATTGGCTCTTCTTTTCCACGAATTATCTTGAAGTTGTTGGCTTTCTCATTTTGTGCGCTAAGTTCACAGGCAAACTTATAAATTGGTGTATCATCAGACGGAACGCTAGCACTTGTTAGGATAAATTGAACACGGTCACGTCCAATACCAAGTTTATGAAGCACTCTGCGAATAAGTAAAGCTACCTCGCCTCCGGCAGAACCTCTATACATATGTGCTTCATCAATAATGAATAATAGCTTATTATCATCTGAACTATCAAGCCAATTACGAGTTGATTGCCAAATTGGTTTTTCAATCGGACGCATAAGCATATACTCAAGCATTGAATAGTTAGTGATAAGAATATCAGGACAGAACATCTGCATTTCATATCGGGTAACAAGTTCTGCATCATTAGGATCGGTTAGTATTGCTCCTTGATCTTCCAGTCTATCTGCAAAGCTTTCAAGATCAGCTTTTGAAGGATACTTTCCCAATTCTCTGAGCTTATCCTGTACCTCTTCGGATTGTGTAAGTATATCTTTTCTAATTGTTTCAGCATACTTTACGTTTTCATCATAATTATTTTCTCCAGGGTAAGGAGTTCGTCCGGTATACATACCAAATTGCGGAACACGAGAACCTGGAGCAATTTTGTGAATTATATCATGGAATCCATTTTTGCCGTTGCCAATCATTTTTCTAAGACGACCCATTTGATCGGATACAAGTGCATTCATAGGATAAAGCATTATAGTACGAATACCTCGAATTTTCCATGTATCAGGTGAATTTATCTGTTCCATTACCAGCTTTGTAGCCAAAGGCCACATAAAACACTCTGTCTTACCTGAACCTGTTCCTGTGGATACGAATAAATCTTTTCCACGATAATAATTTTCCAATGATTCAATCTGATGTAGGTAAGGACTTGCAAATACACCAAGGTTTCTGTTTATCATCTCTTGAAGAATAAGTTTGACATCATTAGGTAGATCAGCTTTATTTATGCCATCTGGAACTGATAAATAGGCATGGTTAGCCTCAATATAAGGCTCTTGATACAACAATCCTGGCTTTTCTAACTCTGAAAGACAAGCAGAACGCAGGGAATCATTTTTTCCTAGGTATATTGTGCTGATATAATTTATAAGTTTGTTTTTCAACGCTTCATGCGTGTTTCTAACTCCATATTTATCCATGTTATTCCTCCACTACTCGTATACCTATTGATTCAAAATGCGGTTTAATATAGTTCCAAATGTAATCATACATTGTCCAACATAGCATATCGTTTATTCTATTATATGGCCAGGCATAGCTTTCAAGCATTATTTGTTCATTTGTAGGAAGATGTGTAAATAGTTGAAGATGAATATGATCACCAAAATTTTTTGCTATGGCAACCACACAATTATTTGCTTCCTTTCTTAATTCATACATTATTCTGATATGATATCCTTGTTCTTGTAAAAAGGGATCTAATCTGTGCAATAATTTACTTTTTGGCTTTAGCAAATAATATTCAAAGCTGTTTTGATTAATCATTAATCTACCAAGGATAATCTCGTCCGGCGCATCAGGTAATGAATTATTCCAGGCTGTATAGTTGTTTCTGGATTTATGTGATGGGTTAAAATACATTAATTCACCCATTTTTGAAGGAATGGGTGACCACCATATTTTTTTTGAAAGATTTTTCAGCCATTTCTCGGTATTTTCATTTACTTTTAATTGTTTTGTAACATTATTACTACAAAGTGCCGATATTCCAGAGTAAAAGATGTTTTTTTCTAAGATCTCGCCATATATTGTGTCATAACCAGGAATAAACTGTTTTTTATGTGCAAAAGAAAGAGCTAAGTTAGTGTCGTAACCTTCATTTAATAAATCACCATGATTTAATAATCTGTTTCTTATTATCACAATAGGATTTTCTTTGGCATCTTCTACATTAAACCAAGAGCTTGTCTCCGGATTCATTTTAATAAGCGATTGTAAAATAGTATTTCCACGCTCATATATATGTCTTCGGCTCACCCCTGATAGATGATTTTCTTTACTGCCAACCGGTTGATCCATAGTGATAGCCTTTACCCAGCATGACATTGCCGAATAAATTACTCGACAGTTATAGAAAGTTACATCTTCATCATGATAACGATAAATACCTAGGTCGGTAGCCATTTTATCTATAATCGAATTCATTTTTGTTATTCCTTACCTATGTAATCAAGTAACTTTTCGCCATTCTCCGTCCCATTTTCATGGAATAATTCCTTTAAGTGTTCAGTATCACCTATTGAACGAGCCACAGCAATAAGTTGTAGAAGTATCAAATCACTATCATTTAACGAAATATTATATAATGATAGGTATCTTGAATACATACCGATTTGTGTATGACTAAGTATTTTCATAAATAATTTGATTGTTCTTTTGGCTTCCTTATACTTCTTTGCATCAATATCTCTTTTGTGAAAATCAAAGCAATCGTGAATAGTAAATGAGTGTAAGGGCTCAACTCCGTTTTTCTCAAAGCCACTATCACCATCAATAAAAATTGCATGATTCCACACTCCGGGCATAAGCATTTTTGACGGTATGCCTTCAAATGATAGGAGTATAATAATATCGTCCCAGTTTTGCATGATATTTGAAAGCGCATTAAAAAGATTAATAGAATAGCTATCAAAAATTCCGTGGATAAGACATACTGTGGTTGATGTTTTGCTAATGTTATCATTGATAGCGGTGGACAGTTCCTCAATGTTGATTCCTTGAATTGGTACAAACACCTCAGATACAGTACCACCATTAAGAACAGCTGCTAAACACTGAGCAATGAGTTTGGCGTTTTCACTTATTGCCAATGGGCATTTCTCAAATATTCCAAAACTAATAGCTTGTGAAATTTCAATTGACTGATCATCATCATACCCGGCTCTTGTCAGATTTTCGCTCAATTCATCTTCGAACGTTTCAATATCATCAATATCTCCGTCTTCAACGCAATCAATATGCGAATTAAAAACCGATAATTTAGTTGAAGATTGCGTCCCATTTACAACAGATGAAGAGGGTGTAGATACAAATGCCATTTTACTGATAAAATCAGCAGCATTTTGCTTTGCCTTTTCTATTTGCATGGAAATTTTAGTTTCAACATCTGATGCAAGCTGCTCTCTTTGACTGAGTGTAGCTTGTAATTGCTTCATTTCAGCAGATAACTTGTCTCTGTCAACTTTTAGTTGATTTATTTCACTCTGTTTGCTTTCAATCGAACTTAATATATCATTGAGTTTAGTTTCAGCCTCGTCAAGTTGTTTTTCATTTTCGACTTTCCATTCATCTGTCAACTGTTGCTTACATAAATCAAGTAACTCAGCATTTCCTTGTATAGCACGGGAAATGATAGCTGTATCAATATCGGAAGCTGATAAGTATTTGTCAGCTAAACTTATAAAACCATTGATGTATTCTTGTGCTGTTTTATTTGAGCAATTGTAGGCAAGTGTTAATTCTTGAATTATAGTCTGAGTAGGAACATCCATCAAATAGTTCCTGCAATGCTGAACTTCTTTTTTTGATAGTCCATATTCACGAAGATTAGTATTAGTAAACCGAGAAATTATAAGGGATTTAACTGCTTCATAAGGGTCACAAACCTGAAAAATTGACAGCGGTATTCCGAACGATACATACTTATAAATCTTGATACCAGCAAGTTCAATTACATCGGATAACTTGATTCTATATTGTGGAAGTGTATAGACGGTTGATTTAAGAAAGTTTTTATCATTAGTACACTCAAAATCAGTAGATGAGCAAAGTAAACCGTTTAAGATAGAATCCACTTTATATACAAACAGCAGCTTGGTGCAATCAAATTGTATCGATATTCCGCTTTTTAGCAAGGACACTACATCATCAAGTGATTTACAGTCCGACAACTGAACTACCTGCGTAAGTTGAATACTGTTGCAAAAGTCTGTTTCTACATAATCTTTGTCAGGATCAGTATCTCTGGGACGGGCATTCCAATTCCAAATACCTATAGCATGATCAGCAGTAGGTCCATTTCTCCAATATAGGCGATCTCGATTAGAAAAATAATGTGGAATTGTTTCATCAGCTATAAACGGGACGATCAAGCCGTCCTCAGTAATATTGGCAAGCCTATATATCCATCGCTGCTCGTTGTAATCATATTGAATTTGACCTATTGAAGTATACTGATAATTTGAAATCAAAGGTTGTGACACTTCACTTCCTACATATCTTTCAAGCGACTGATAACTCTCAAATTCATGTTGCAAACTGGATATAGTTGATTCAGCAATATGCAGTTTATTAGTTGTATCACTTAATAGACCTTGATTATTCTTTAACTGTTTATTTACATCATCAAAAGCAAGCTTTAATGCTTCCGCATGTTCCTTCTCTTTAGTCAATTGTTTACGGATTGTCTGAATGTCGGCATTTAGTCTTTCAATTTCTGCATTTTGAATTTCGATATGGTGTTCTTTAAGTACGGCATCTGATGTTTTCTTAACAAGAGATAATGCGTCGATGATCAATTTTATATAATCGTCAGTATATTCTTGCTTAGTCAGTTTGAAGTACAATTCTATTTTATCGCAGAAAACGCAGTCGGGAAGGGTTTTTAGTAAAGCCTCTCCAGCGGTAAAACCATCATGCTCAAGCGAGTCACGATAATCTTTAATTTCTGATAACCATTGTTTAACAGCACTCTGTATTACAAATTGAATAAATGGCTTATTTGCGTATTTTATAAGAAATGAAAGGGTTTCATCGACTGTCATCTTTTTAACAGTAAATCCCGGCTTGATTTTGTTAAATTCTTTAGGATGCATTTGTAAGTAATATCTTACATCCTTAAAATTCATACGTTCACAAATATATTTGATTTCATCATTTGATAATTCGGAAATATTATACATATAATTTTCTATCCTCCATTTGCTATTCGTTGTTCGATATTCCGAGTGATAAATCAAATAATCGCAATTGTCGAACTGTTTCAATATGAATCATATTATTATCCATTGTTCTGATTATTACTTGATAAAGCTGCTCATATTGATTTTTTTTAAGGTATTGCAATATATTATTTACCCATACAGGAGCGGGTATCAATTGTCCCTTTGCAGACGCTTTAATTGTATGATAAAAACTGGTCAAGTTGGTATTTGATAACTTCTTTTTATTAAGATTAATACAAGCATAGATACTCGAGCCTATAAGCAAAGATATTTCGGCAATTTCTTGATTACCGGAAATCAATGTTTGTTGTTCTCTAATTGATAAATGCTTATAAACCATTTCAGAAGTGCCTAAATATAGCTCAAGTTTGCTGTTTGATTCTAACAAAAAGGATTTGGAAACTTCATGTTTGCTTATTTGAGTTAATTCATTTTTATCGCCTGTTGAGCTGATGAATGAAAAGTTATATGAGTAATTGCTTCGATGAAGTGCTTTTGCAACAAATGTTATCTCTCTGCCCGCATATTTTCTGTCCACAGATAAGATTGTTGGATACAAGCCGAGTGAAAGCTCAACTGTATGAATCCCCTTTGATATGGTTTTTACTTCTTTTCTGTACACGGCATTGCCAAAATAAGAATAAACATTTGGTTTATCATTACCACTTGATACAGCACAAACTACCTTTGAATAGTTTTTTACGGGAATCATATAATCCTGTTGGACAACGGGCGGCCAAACAGGAATCAGTTCTGGAGGACATTCTAACAGCCACACGCCGAAACTCGACTTCATATATGAGCTGATATGTGTAAATTCTCTTGCATTATCAACTGACACATCAATCATAAACTTTATTATTTTGAAAGCTGTCTTATTGATTATGGCCTTTCCAATTACAGTTTGGCTGATGTTAGGATGATATAAAAAGTCGTTTCTGATAACAGCATAATAGTATCTGTTAGTAGATATGCTATCACCTCTACGAATTTTTTTTCCTCCTGTTTCGCTATATGAAAATATAGCTCCATTAGACTCAAAACCATCTGCGTAATTAGACCATTTTCTTTGCAAATCAAAAAATTGTGCTTTTCCAACAACGGAAATAGAATAATTTCTTCCGTACAATGGAATAAAATCGATTGGGATAAGAGTAGTGTTGTCTGACAGAAAATTTGTTTGATTGACTTTGACCGTTCTACATTGTTGATAAGAAGATATTTTTACAGTACAATCAAATTGTGCAGCATTATCTAATGTTTTTGCACTAATGGCAGGAAATCCTATATTTAGCTGGAAGTTTCCGGTGCTGATTTGAGTGATGAATAATGGTAAACCAACTCTTTGACTTATGGTGAGATTTGAACGGCCATCAACTCGTTTGTCACATTCAGGCGTCCTGTCAGTCTTTTCCTTATGATAGAACTGATTTGGATGACTTCCTCCTTTAGCACGAAAGAAAACTATTTCGTTACATTCAGGACAGTAAAAACGTGTGCGACGTTGTGGAATATAATGCTGATTATCAAAATCATCAGCATTTACCTCGATTTCATTTCCAATTCCATATCGGTCAATTGCATACTTCATTATTTTCACCCCTATCCATGAATAATATCATATTTGATATTATTATACAAACCCCTTGTAACTTCCGAACCCCAGCATATACACTGCCATAGCCACAGCAAGGTTCGCATTGTCAATATTCTGCTTCTTAGCAAGCTTATTCAGCTCATCTATAACAGTATCATGCGGAACAATAGAGCCCTCAAGTTCGTTTACAGCTTTCTGTATGATTGACGGCAACATCATACACATCTGATAGAAAGCATCTTCCTGGCCTGTTACAAGTGCATAGAATTGGTCAATGCTCACACGACGTATCAGTTTATGACCGACCTTTTTCTTGTCAACGGTAGTCTCCCATTTGATATTCTGCGACCTTTGGGCGATAGCTTCAACAAGAAAACAAGCACAATCATCATCGTTGAGGAGCTGATTCTGCATCTTGATAAATGTTTTGCCTGCCGATGCAGAGTTCATTGTATTGTGCTTATTCTTCATCTCAACATAAACTGTATGTACTACGCTGCCATCTGGTAGGGAAATACCATCAGGATTCTCAAAAATAACATCCCAGCCACCCTCTTTGCCGTTGTCGGGAACATGGCACTTGTCGATGTAGTTGAATATTCGTTGGTGGAAATAGCCTATATCATTATTGTTAGATTTGTCACGCTGACGAAAAATCTCGTTGCTGACGATTTCTTCCCAAGAAGCCTGATAAACTGTCTTATCGAAAATCAGCTTGATAGGGTCAATGATATTCTTGTTGAAACGCTTCAAGTCGAAGGATTCCAGCTTTTCACCGTACTTCTCAATGGTTTTCTTGACGTGCTTTGTAAAATCTTCTTCGCTGATGAAACTAAGTGTCCACATTATGATAATCCCTCCAACGCTATTTTTATCTGTTTTGCAATATCATAAGCAAGGTTTACGGGTACTGCATTGCCGACCTGCTTATACTGTGATCCGATACTTCCGCAGAATTGCCATTCATCGGGGAAACTCTGGCAACGTGCGTTTTCACGGATAGTAAACGGACGAGGCTCAAGGGGGTGACAGCGATCTGTCTGCTTCTGACTCGGAGAAGTCAGTACCGTGAGCGACGGCTCGTCAAGGCTGAGTCTGCGGAGAATACCCGTTCTGCCGCCCTCCATGTACCAACAGCTTTTCATATACTCCTTGGCGATATCCTCAGGAATATCTCTCCAATATCCGCCCGGAGGAACAAGCTCAAATATCTTACGTTTATACTCCGAATAGGGTGTACCCTCGCTCTTAGGACAGTCGAGCAGCACATCACGGAGAACAGGCTTATATTCATGTGGTGTAGGGAAAGTGAACTTGATCTGATTTGTAAGATCATTTCTGATACCGATAGTGATAAGTCGTTCACGCTTCTGAGCAACACCGTAGTTCCACGCATTCAGCACTTTCTTCTGAATGGTGTAGCCTGTGCTTTCAAAAATATCTGTAATAGTCTTGTATGTTCTGCCCTTATCGTGAGTCAGCAGACCACGAACGTTCTCAAAAAGAAACATCTTAGGCTGGAGCTGTTCCAAGAATTTAGCATAGTGATAGAACAGCGTTCCACGGGCATCTTCAAGCCCAAGCCTTTTTCCCGCATATGAAAAGCTCTGACAAGGTGCGCCGCCCGAAAGCAGATCGAGTTCGCCCTGCTTCAAACCGAAGTATTCTTGCAGATCAAGGCAGGAAACGTTAGCAATATCATCGTTTATAACACGCCATTCGGGTCTGTTCCTGCGAAGTGTGTCGGATGCGTCCTTGTCCACCTCTACAAGGCCAAGTGTGTTAAACCCTGCTTTTTCCACACCGAGAGCAAGACCGCCTGCGCCTGCAAAAAGCTCAATGGTCGAGAATGTCCTTGCTTCTGTTTGTGTCGTAATGTCCATAATATCGCCGATATTGCAATTCAGCACCATACATATCTTTTCAAGGCTTTCAAGGGAAACCGTTTCATTCTTCCCCATACGAGCCATAACATTAAAACTGATTCCAGATGCTTCTTTCAGTTCGGTTTTATTCATTCCCCTATCAATAAGTAGTTTCCATAGATTATTGTAGCTTACTGCCACTATACTTCATTCCTTTCTGTATCATCAGATACGGTTATGGGTTGTGAAAATTATAGCATAAAAAGCCGAAAAAGTCAATATATCTCACTATAATGTTAGATATTCTTTTAAAATGTGATTGGAGGCATTTTAACCCATAAAGTTAGATTGCTTTTTATACTAAAAATCCCACTCATACGAAATAACGATTTATAAAAAAATTGGGGCTGCTTTAATTGACACAAATCTAGGGTAACAGAAAGTTATCAAACCCAAAACGATCTCACCCTTCTTCTCCCACGACATTGAGGGCAGGCAACATGACCACGTTTTTGTTTCATCAATCTATCCTTTACAGACATAAGATATTTTCTTTTGCAGGTTGGACACTTCCACCATGCTTGACCTGGATATGATTCAAGAATTTGATCTGGATAAACTCCGATCAGTATATTTTCTGGGTAACACCATTCTCGCTCTACAAGTTCAGGTTGCCTAACTTTTAGCGAATTAAATCCAGGCAGAACTTTATCATTTTTACAATAAGGACAGGCGTCGTCACCGACTTTTCTATCACGAATAGCTGCGTAGTATTCACCACGGCAAGTTGGACATACCCATTTAACACGAGAACTTGAAGTAGGAAGCACCTCGTCTGCTTTCCGTACGTTATTAGCAGACCATTCCTTAGCTAATTCAGGATTCTTATACTGTAGCGAATTAAATCCAGGCAGAACTTTATCATTTTTACAATAAGGACAGGCGTCATCACCGACTTTTCTATCACGAATAGCTGCGTAGTATTCACCACGGCAAGTTGGACATACCCATTTAACACGAGAACTTGAAGTAGGAAGCACCTCGTCTGCTTTCCGTACGTTATTAGCAGACCATTCCTTAGCTAATTCAGGATTCTTATACTGTAGCGAATTAAATCCAGGCAGAACTTTATCATTTTTACAATAAGGACAGGCGTCATCACCGACTTTTCTATCACGAATAGCTGCGTAGTATTCACCACGGCAAGTTGGACATACCCATTTAACACGAGAACTTGAAGTAGGAAGCACCTCGTCTGCTTTCCGTACGTTATTAGCAGACCATTCCTTAGCTAATTCGGGATTCTTATACTGTAGCGAATTAAATCCCGCCAGAACTTTATCATTTCTACAATAAGGACAAGCATCGTCACCGACTTTCCTTTCACGAATAATGGCAGAATATTCACCACGGCAGGTTGGGCATACCCATTTAACACGAGACCATGAAGTAGGAAGTACCTCACTCGCTTTAAGATTATTACTATCGGACCATTCCTCGGCTAATTTAGGATTCTTATCCTGTAGCGAATTAAATCCCGCCAGAACTTTATCATTTCTACAATAAGGACAAGCATCGTCACCGACTTTCCTTTCACGAATAATGGCAGAATATTCACCACGGCAGGTTGGGCATACCCATTTAACACGAGACCATGAAGTAGGAAGTACCTCACTCGCTTTAAGATTATTACTATCGGACCATTCTTTAGCTAACTCAGGGTTTGTGTCTAGTAATGAGTTATATCCAGGCAGAAGTTTATCGTTTTGACAATAAGGGCAGGCGTCATCACCAACTTTTCTATCACGAATAGCTGCGTAGTATTTACCACGGCAGGTTGGACATACCCATTGAACACGAGAACTTGAAGTAGGAAGCACCTCACTCGCTTTCAGATCATTATTATCGGACCATTCTTTTGCTAACTCAGGGTTTGTATCTAGTAATGAGTTATATCCCGCCAGAGCTTTCTTATTTCGACAATAAGGGCAATTAAATAAGATTGGCTTGCCGCTATTTGCTTCAATGGTAAAAGCGTCTGTTATTCTGCGATAAGTTTTTGCTCCGCATGAGGGACAAATGAAATGCATTCGTTTGGCAGAGTGTATGGTGAATTCTTCAGGAAGTGCTTTGCCGTTCTCCTCATAATCCCACCACTCCTTTATTTGAGGGTATTGCTTAACAAGGTTATTATCGCTTTTCATTGATCGGAATTTGAGACATTTTCCTTCGTGACGTATATGCAGTTTTCCATTTTCATCACTTTTCATAAGTGAATGAATGTCTGTATATAAGCGCATTCCGCAATCTGGGCATATGAAATGTGCTTGGAACTTAGAGCCTTTGGTAAACTGTTCTGGCCGATAAGGAGAATTAGCTTCGTAATCCCACCATTTATCTACCTCTGGACAAAGTTTCAATATGTTATCGTTAGGATCTCCCTTGGAGGAATATCCGCATTCTGGACAGGCGACAGGCAATAGTCTGCCGTCCCTTTTTGTGTTTACAAATGAGTGTATTTGCCGTGTAAAGCTGCTATGACAGGCAGGGCATTTCAGCTGTGCTTCGTAGTGAGAACCCCTTGTGATATTTTTAAGCGCTATAGTGTTGTTTTCAGCGTCCCACCATTCCTCTATTTCGGGACATTTGTCAATAAGAGCACCGCTTTGATTTAATCCTCGTATTTTGCCTGCTTTTTGAGCCGCTCATTTATGACAATCAAGAAGCGTATATATGCCTGTTTGATCGTCTCTCCTAAATGAATTTAATGCTCTCCTCTTGACCAGCTTATCGCAAGTGGGGCAGTGTATAAATATCATTTCTTGCGAATTAAGCGCTATTTCGTCAGGCTTAGATACATTCTTATCGTCCCAATATTTATCTATATCAGGATAATTTTTAGCGATAGAGCCTATTACATTTCTTCTTGGATTTAGGGTAAGTGAACAATCAATGCATTGCGTTAGTTCATATCGGTCATTTCTTTTGACAATGAGATCGCATATGGCAATATATCTTTCTTCCCCACAACTAGGACAACGGGTATATACTTTCTTGCCGGAAGAAATAGAATAGTATTCCGGGTCGTGTTCGTTCTTCTCATATATCCAATATTTTTTGATGTCAGGGAATAGAACAACGAGAGAATTATTGTTGTTTCGCTTGCCGCAGATTCGGCAGTGTATAACGTGTCCTACACCATTTTCGTCTTTTTCCCAGGTAAATCTAACATTTCTTCTTACCGAAGTTCCGCATATAGGACATTTTGTCCAGACTTTTTCACTTGAGGACGCTCCAAAATCAGAGGGTTTCTTACCCTCGTTTGCTTCATAATCCCAGTACTTTTCGATATCAGGCACTGCGTCAGTTAATATTACCTTATTCATCAAAACCACCTAGAATTGAATTGACCGAATCATATTTTGACAACTTCTTGTCAGGAGCTTCGTTGATATCAGTATCAGCAGACACTGTTTTTGATTCAATGACTTCTTCTGGTACAAGACTGTTGGATACTTCAAGAATACCCTCTTTCTTAAGAATGGCATTTGCGGCGTCAGGATAGACATAATCATCAAGAACGTTTTTTAGCTTTCTGATAGTCTCATTTTTCTTTTTAAGCTCCTCTGAGGTATTCTTTGCTTTCATATCTTCAAGCCTTGTATTTAATTCACTTACAAGGGCTTCAAGCTCGCTGATACGGGCTTCTAACTCTTGCACCTTTTTATCACTTGCTCTTTTTGCTTTTATTGCGTCTGCCGCCCTAGCCGCAATGTTGGCATAATAACGATCTCGTGTTGTTAATGCTTCTTTTAATTTGCTTCGTGAGTTGTTTTTGGCGAGAAACGCATCTGCGTCGAGCGTCCTATATGTCACAACTCCATTGAGAAGCCTGTTTTCATCATCTTCATTGATCTTGTTCAGATAGGCTCTGAACTCATCATCACGGCGAAGAGTGTGATCCTCGATAGCATATCCTTTGTCTCTTATATACTCACCGAACTTTGGGATAGTTACCTTTGCACCGGAGTTTTCAAATCTATATTCATTAAGAAGCTTGATTATTTCATCGATCTTGTAGGTCTTAACTCTTGCCATTTTCCTTTTCCTCCATTTTTTCCATAAGGTATTGCTGATAAGAATAATCAGCGTCACGAAGCCTTAGGACTACCTGAATGATATCTTCAACGTCACCTTTTTCTTTACGAACCTTTTTCACGATATCGTCCAGCAATCGGCATTCATTTTCTATCTTATTCACATACACATCTTTTTGGTCTGAAAATGTGTTTGAATCGTCCTTATAGTACTCACAGTTTTTGCAGAATCCCACTTCGCCGCCAGGCCCCATTACCTTGTAGCAATTTGTATAGTTGCCTTTAGCAACATCTTTGGAAAAACATCTGCCGCCATTGTCAAGTGGAATACTCATCTTGACAGGCAGCTTCGGTGTCGGTCTGCTGAGGGAATATGATTGCTTTCCCTTGATAAGCTTTTTAAATTGCCTGTAAGTCCTGCATTCGATAAGCTGTGCTATATTTGAGTAATAGTGTGCAGACATTTCGGGGTTATCGTGCCCTGCAAGCATCATTGCTACTACTGGCGTCGCACCCTCGGCAATGAGATTGATAAGTGCGATATGTCTTGTGTCGCCAAGGTGCAGATATTCTATGCTTTTCTCATCAGGAAGCCCACTGTTATTGGCCTCATAAATTATCTTGTAACCATAACGTTCCTGAATGATAAGTTTGAAGAAATAGCGCAGGCAGGTGCGCAGATTTATGTATGAAAAATATCTGCTTGTGTATGGAGTACATCTTTCCCACTTTGCATAGTGCGTTTCTGTTACAAACAGAGTATGAGTATCTGCTTCTGTACAGCCTTTGGTCTTATCAAGATACCATTCTATTTCTTTCGTAAGCTTTTCAGGTATTGCGTATCTGTTTATTTCATAGTCAGTATCTATCTTGTATGACTTGACTTTGCCTGAGCCTTTGATGCGGTTTCTGCGAACTGCGATAGTATGCTTGCCGTTGATAGTGCTTAGGCAGTTCCTTGGGGTCACAACAAATTCACATGGTCTTAGGGGCAGAACACCTGATATGTTCCACCACATCCAGATAGGGAAGAAGAATAGCTTTTCATCGTCGTCTTGTGATTCAGACCAAAATCTTTTGATTATATCATCAAAACGAAAATAGCTTTCAAATGACGCAAGAGAACGTCTTGAGCCGTCTTTGCCGATACGAACTCGCTCGTCGGCTTCATCAAATAATGATAGCCAATCCAAAAGCTCTTTTTCTCGTCCTGCTGCTGGTATCATTGAAAAGAATTCGGTTATTCTGCCTATCCAGTTGCCATTGTTGCTCTCTAAAAAGGCATCAAGATCCTCAGTCCTGTTATATACTATCCTCTTGGTACAATAGATAATAGATCGCAGAGAGCCAAGTTCCAGCTCGCCCATTTGGCATACTATGAATGTTTTGAGATAGGTCTTAAAATCTTTGTAGGTAATTTTCAGATCATCACCGAACTGTTTGAATTTATTTTTGTCGATCTGAAAATTGAAATGAAATCCTGTAGTTTCATTATTAAGTGCCCACCTGTCATCATCAAAATTACTATTGGATATTATTCCTTTTTCTTTGTAAGCCAAGAAAAGCCGCCTTGCTTCTTTAATTGTTATCTCGTCTATTTCTGGAATTGCAAGTATAGCTGTATGTTTATCCATTGTTCGCCTGCCTTATTATTTCCTCTAACATTACTACAGCCTCAGAGCCGTAGGTTTCTTCCATTACTTTGAGCATTTCCTCAATTCGTGGTGCAACGATATCCGTAGCTATCGCTTTGCAACGACCTTTTTCTATCATATTATTTGTAGCTTTGTATATCCCCTGCAATCGTTTGACTTCACGGACCATAAGAAACATAGTCGTCTTGGTGCTTAGTTCATATTCGCAGGAAGGGCAGTTGGAATGACCAGGGTATGGACATACCTTTCCCATTGCAGTTACAAGACACATACAAGAATTTGTTTTTGACACCGCTTCGCCATTTCCTATGCGGTGCAGTATTTTTAAGATATCCTCTTTTGAATGGTCTTTGTAAATGGACTTGACGATCTCAGTGGAATGATTAATATTCTTTTGCATAGCAGATATGGTGGATTCGACTTCAAGGGGAGACATATTTAATGCCTGTATCATCTTTGTCTGACCCTTTACGGACAACTTCTTGTATTCATCTCCTGCCACCATTTTAAGAAGCATCGACGGAATAACCGACAAAACACCTCGCTCAAAAAGCTCTTTAGCGACAAATTCAGGCGTGTATCCGCTCATTTTGGCGTCTTTTAAATATGTACTTGTGGTCTGTGCGAACTCACCATATGTGCCTTTGTGGGAACGTGCAAGTGCCGCCAGCATATATCCTTTTACTTTAAATTCATCATTAGCGTTAAGGATATCGTCCGTAAGAATATATATCATCTGCATATATGACTTGTTAGCCGCCCTTGCTCTGAAATCGGATTCGAGAAATAGCTCTCCGATTTCTTCTCCCATATATCTGTTGATCTCACTGTATGTTGTTATGACCTTGATAAGCGGCTTGTTAGGATCGCTTTTGGATAGCTGAAAGTGTGCTTCTGCCAGTGCGAAAAGCGTGCCTATATGCGTTTCAACGCTCTCCGGGATATGCAGTTTAATTGAAGCAACACCGCTCGTACCTTGTGTTTTGTGTGGGGTAGGTCTGAAAGCCTCAAGTTCATACAGTACTGAATATATGGTGGCTCTTGCATCTGCCTCTGAGAATGTTCCGCTTTCCACCTGCTCCAAGATATCTTTTGGGGCAAGTGTAAGCCTAGGGTGAGGTATCCTTACGAGGTCAGTATTTCTTAATGCACAGAGAAAGTGCATTGAGAGGAAGAGCCATGTATCCGTATATTTCTTTGACCTCGCCGCAAGGGCATACATATCGTTGTCTTCGATATAGTCCTTGTTATACAGATGATAGAGTATTTTAAGATAATTACCAGGATCATAAGCTGAGTTTTTATCGCTGTTGTCTGTATAATTGTTCATGTAGTATCTATTCTTATAGATAGTTTTGGTATTATCATGAACATAGTTTATGAAGTCTGCCAAAATATCTCCGACACCATGCTGTAATTCATCAAAGGCACTGTCAACTAAGCTGGCTATTTCTTGGTCGGTGGACTCGTGGAGTTCACCAGCGAGAAAGAATAATATGAAATCCAGAAGCTGTAGAGTGATATCACTGTCAATTCCGAAGCTTTTGGTATATTTTTTAAAAAAGAAAGCTGTTTTAGGAAAGATCTCATTGAGAGTTTTAATCAGATACTCAGCTTTTTCTTCTGCAGTCTTATTGTAGTTCCTGCAGAATATGTCAAGCCTCTTGTCGAATACACTAATTGCTGACTTATCTATGAATATTTCGTTGTCTTTGATAATGAATGACTGACCGAAGTTGTTGTTGCTTACGAAAAGCTTTGAGACTTTTATATTAAAGTTGGGGTCGTGGATTTTGTAGGATCGCTTTTTGCCGTCAAGATATTCTTTAAAGTTGATCTGTTCCATGTTGCTTTTCTGCCTTCCACAGTGAGTAGTTGAATATTTCATCGCTTACGATCTCATATTCCTTTTCCAGCTCGCTCTTATCCATTAAATATGTTAGCGCAGATTCTGGTGATTTGTCGCCACGCCAGTTCATAAGACCAGCTGCGTCCTCACCGTATAGCGTCAGCTTGACGGAAAACCAGTGCCTGAATATGTGTGGACTTATATTGTTTTCTTGAAGCAGATGCCCATAATTAACTACCTTTTGATCGCTGTCGTTGAGCATTATTGGTATGCAGTCTTTTATGACCTTTTTGAACTCCATGTAATACGAGTCATATGTATACGCCTTGCCTGTTGATGAGTTGGTCAAAGCACCATATTCTTTCTCATACGGCTTACCTGTGATATATTCCATATACATATCATAACAGCTCATGAAAGCTTCAATAAAGGCAGGGTATACCTTTTGAACACGTTCTTTTTTGATCCCGCCAACGCTGATAAGGTCTGACCTGAGATTTTTCTCTTCCGTGAGGTCGATAAGTACATTTGTGACTTCGCCGTCAACAGTTTCAAACATGATGCCTGCACCAAGGGCAGAGTCTGCACGGCGGACGTTGCAGCATTCAGAAGGTCTTAGTCCTGCAAAAGCCCCCAACGCCGCAAGCATTAGAACGTTTCTATGGTTAGCAACGATCTCGTTCATTATGATCTGGAAAGCACCCTCGGGGAGATCTCTGAATATCTTCTTGTATTGCGGCTTGAAATTCACCTCAAATACGGGAACTCTTCTTTTGATATATTTTCGTTTTGTCTTGCTGAACACACTTTCTGTCCTATACAGGTCAGCGATCTTTAGCTTCGTTTTGGGATTATCCTCGATCATAAGCTCAAGAAAATCCATGATAACATTGATACATGAATTAACAGTATTCTGGCTTCTGTGAGTATCTTCATTGTCGCCTGGAAGCCTGCACAGCCCATAATCGTTGAGAAAATCCTTTACCATACTAGCTGTGACGTCTGTGAGCTTATTGATATTATATTTATCAAAGAAAATGTAGTTGAGGAAAATGCAGACAGTTACACATCTTTTATCATTTCCGCTGAAAACGCTTCTGGAGTAAGTTTTCTTTCCGCTTCGTACATATTTGTGAAGATCTGTCCACTTTTCGATAATGCCGTCTTTGTTCTTCAAGACGATCAATTGTCTTTGAAGAAGCTTATCTTCGTCATAGACTAGCTTATGGGTGTAAGTGCAAAATCTTAGTTCATTCACAATGATCCTCCTAACCATATGTAAGCTCTATTTCTTATATTAAAGTGGCTCATATGTTCGTTCGGTTGGCTAAAAAAAGAGATCATGCGCAACGCATGATCTCTCGTTACTGTCGCACTATTCAATGAATTGGTTATTATTTTCCTACGTTTCATTGTGGCTTAATAGTTTTAACTAATTATATCAAATGGTGTACAAAAATATGTTAATTTTTCTTGCTTGTTTTGTGAAATTTTATAGTAGCTTTAAAATTCTTCGCTGTTCACCCATACCCCGTCCTTTTTGCAAAGTATCCTCTGATTTTCAGACCCTCTGAATTTCAGTGAGATGTTTTTCTTTTCGAGAACAAATTCGCCGTCAACGAGGTAGTCGATAA
>OCHB01000754.1_pt1 | contig 32301 bp, 36 predicted proteins | sample 1538731 | NCBI WGS metagenome assembly OCHB01 (sample SAMN04571721, study PRJEB22368) | human gut metagenome | biome: human gut; material: stool | host: Homo sapiens | place: Luxembourg | collected 2012-09-20 | reverse complement strand
CGGGGGGTGCTTCCTCCGGGATGTCCTCCCGCTCCGCCTCCCGGCGCTCCTGCGCCCGGCGGACGGCATCCTTGGGGGAGATGTGCAGCGCCAGACACAGGGCCGCCAGCAGCATGAGGAGGAACAGGATCAGAGACAGCACCTTGCCGAATACGGCGGAGAAGCCCACGGCCAAACCGCCGGACAGGGCACCGCCGCTTTGCAGGGACCGGCCGGAGAGCCACAGCTCCCGCAGGCCGGTGAGGCCCGGTTCATAGGAGCGGGCGCACAGCAGCAGATGCAGGCCGCAGCCGGTGAGTACCGGCACCAGCAGCGTACACACGGAGCGCAGGGTGGCGGGACGGTCCCGGTGGGTCAGCAGCAGGAGGCCCGTCAGCAGCAGGGCCGGGGCCGACAGCCAGTAGCCGTAACCCAGCAGCCCCTTCAGCAGGCCGCCGAAGAAGGTGATGAACAGGGCCTCCTCCTGAAAATAGGACACGACGGCGCACAGGGCCAGCAGCAGGCAGACACCGCCGGCGATCTCCCGGCCGTAGGTAGGGGCAGGAGGGGGCGGCGTGCGGGTATTCTTTTTTGCGGGTTGCGAGGTTTTCTTCTTTTTGGGTGCAGCAGCCATGCGGACTTCCTTTCGTGCAAGAGAACGGGTGTTACTTGACGGCGTTCAGAATGAGGGTAGCCAGACCGGCGGCCCAGCAATAGTAGGCGAAGGCACCGAAGCGGCCCTTGTCAGCGATCATCTTCAGCAGGCGGATGCACAGGTAGCCGGAGACGGCAGCCACCACCACGCCCGCCAGATACACCGGCAGTTGGCTCCAGTCCACGCCGCCGGTGAGGGCATCCTTCAGACTGAGGATGTTGGCACCCAGCACGGCGGGGATGGACAGCAGGAAGGAGAAGCGCACGGCAAACCTCCGCTCGAAGCCCACGAAGCAGCCGGTGGTGATGGTCATGCCGGAGCGGGAGATGCCGGGGACCGTGGCGATGGCCTGACTGACGCCCACCACCAACACATCCAGCACCGTGGCGCTGCGGGCATCCTTGCGGCCCTTGCGGGCCCGGTCGCTGAAAAACAGCAGGAAGCCGGTGACGATCAGGGCGGCGCCGATGAATACCATACTGCTCTTCAGGCCCTCCACCGTGTCCTTGATGGGCAGGATGGCAAACAGGGGCAGCGTACCCAAAATGATCAGCAGGATCAGGCGGCGGGCCGGGGGTACCGGCGTAGGGGTGCTGTGGTGGACCAGATCACCGATGCCGCAGAAAAATTCCCGCACCATGTCACAGATGTCCTGCCAATAGGCCACGAACACCGCCACCAGCGTACCCAGATGCAGCAGTACGTCGTAGAAGGCGGGGACCTCGGCGTTGATGTTCAGCAGATTCTGGGCGATGGCCAGATGGCCAGAGCTGGAGATGGGCAGAAATTCCGCCACGCCCTGGATCAAGCCCAGAAGAATAGATTGCAGAAAGGTCATAGGTTTTCTCCTTATTTGAAGTTCTATCAGGGGGTATGGCCCCGTATTGTTGGAAGGGGTACGTTTTATCATACCACAGGCGGACAAAAAATACCACCCCTTTTCCTCGACAATCTGCGGGATGGCCGCAGGAGCCATTCTTATCAAAGGAAAGAAGGCCCACCGGATGGCGGGCCTTCTTCACCGTGTGCGGTACACGGGGTCAGAATGTGACGGACTGAATCTCTTTCAGGCACTTCTGACACACGTTCTTCCCCCGAAACTCCGATACGCCCCGGCTGCTGTTGCAGAAAATGCAGTTGGGCCGGAATTTTCGCAGGACAATGGATGCGCCGTCCACATAGATCTCCAGCGGATCACGCTCGGAAATATCCAGCGTGCGCCGCAGCTCTACGGGCAGGACGATGCGTCCCAACTCATCCACTCTTCTGACGATACCGGTTGCTTTCACAGTGATCTCCCCTTCTTTGCCCCTCAATTTTAGCGTCTACGTGGGATTCGTTTATATTATGCCGTAAATTTGCATATTTGTCAACCAAATGATAAAATCTGTCTGGATAGATGTAATAAAATATGTCGGTGCGGCGTATACATCCATGAGGTGACAAGGATGGCGATGGCGTGGATCTGGACGGGAATGGCTGTGGTCAGCGTGGTGTGCGGCGCCGTATACGGGCGCATGGAGGCCGTCAGTGCGGCGGCGCTGGAGGGGGCCGGGCAGGCGGTCCGGCTGTGTCTCTCCATGGCGGGGATGCTGTGCCTGTGGACGGGGCTTATGGAGGTCATGGACCGGTGCGGGCTGTCCCGGCGGCTGGGACGGCTGTTCCGTCCGGTGCTGCGGCGGCTGCTGCCCCAGGCCAGCCGGGATCCGGAGACGCTGGCAGCGGTGACGGCCAATGTGTCGGCCAATCTGCTGGGGCTGGGCAACGCCGCCACTCCCATGGGTATCCGGGCGGCCTGCCGTATGGCACGGGGGACGGAGGGCGTGGCCAGCGACGAGCTGTGCCGGTTGGTGGTACTGAACACCGCCTCCATCCAGCTGCTGCCCACCACGGTGGCCAGCATCCGGGCCGTCTGCGGCAGCGCTGCGCCGCTGGATATCCTGCCGGCGGTGTGGGTCAGCTCCCTGCTGTCGGTAACGGCGGGGCTGGCGGCGGCGAAGCTGCTGGAGCGGCTGGGAAGGCGGCGGACATGACGGACTGGGTGATCCCCTGTCTGCTGGCAGGGGTGGCGGCGGTAGCCATGGGGCGGAGGACCGATGTCTACGGCGCCCTCACCGACGGGGCGGCGGAGGGGCTGCGGGTGCTGGGGCGCATCCTGCCGGCGCTGGTGGTGCTGCTGTCGGCGGTGCAGATGTTCCGGGCCTCCGGAGCCATGGAACTGCTGACGGGGCTGCTGTCACCGGTGCTGGAAGGGCTGGGCATCCCGCCGGAGACGGCGGTGCTGCTGTTGGTGCGGCCCGTCAGCGGCTCCGGGGCGCTGGCGGTGGGCAGCCAGCTGATGGAGCAGTACGGGCCGGACTCCTACATCGGGCGGGTGACGGCGGTGATGCTGGGATGCTCGGAGACGACGTTTTACACCGTGGCGGTCTACTACGGTGCTGCGGGCATCCGCCGCACCCGCCACACCGTCCCCGCGGCGCTGGCGGCGGATGCGGCAGCCTTCATCGCCGCCGCATGGGCGGTGCGGGTGTTCTTTCCGTAAGGCCGGCTCTCCCGGTGGTGGGGCAGAAAAAAGTAGGCTGGGGACTCGTAGTCCCCAGCCTACTTTTTGGATCTGGATGGATATTTCAGGGTGCATCTGCCGTTGGGCGGTGGCGGATATAGATCTTCCACAGGCCACGCAGCAGCAGATCCTTGTCGTAGACGGCCTCCCGGCGGCACAGGGGTGCCACAAAGCGCCTCAGACCGCCGGTGATCACCAGTGTGCAGGGACAGCCCAGCTCCTGCTCCATGCGTTGGGCCAGACCCTCCGTCATGGCGGCAGCCCTATATAGGGCGCCGCTGAGGAGACTCTCCTCCGTCCAGCCGCAGATCACCCGATCCGGAATCCGCAGGCGGATATCCGGCAGCTGGGCCGTACCAGAGAGCAGTGCCTCCAGCCCCAGCCGTACAGGGCGGCGCCCAGCACAATGGGGATCAGAACCAGTGAGACGGAAAAGGGGCCGAAACGGATGGCGCTGCCCACAAACTGGAGCACCGCAGCGATGGCGGCAAGGAGTCCGCCTCCCGCGATACACTGTGTGGTTTTTTCCATATGACTTTCCTCTGCTGCCGCTCCGCCGGGGCGGATGCAGCGCATTTCTTTTTGATTTTTATAGGTTGGGTCAGCGGGTCACCGGGCCGCTGCGGGGAAGGTGATGCGGATGACAGTCCCCTCGCCGGGCTTACTGGTGAGGCGGATGTCGCCGTGGTGATACTGCACGGCGTGCTTCACGATGGAGAGGCCCAGCCCCGTGCCGCCGGAGGCCTTGGAGTGGCTCTTATCCACCCGGTAGAACCGCTCGAACACCCGGCTCTGGTGCTCCGGGGCGATGCCGATGCCGGTATCCGACACCGTGACGGAGGAGGTGCCGTTCTCCGAGGACACCTGCACCTTCACGGTGCCATCCGGGACATTATACTTGATGGCGTTGTCGCAGAGGTTGAAGATCACCTCATACAGCAGCCGCCGCACGCCGATGACCGGGGCGTGGCCGCCGTCCACCGACAGGGACACCTGCTGCTTGGCAGCGGCATCCTGCAGGTTGGTCACGGCCTCCTGACTTAGGGTCAGCAGGTCCACCGTCTCCGTGGGCATGGCATCCCCCTCGTCCAGCTGGGACAGGCGGATGATATCCTCCACCAGTGTTACCATGCGGGAGGCCTCGTCGTGGATATGGCCCACAAAGCGGGGCATATCCTCCGGCTTCACCATGCCGCTCTGAATCAGCTCGGCGCTGCCCACGATGCCCTGCAGGGGGGTCTTCAGTTCGTGGGAGACGTTGGCGGTGAACTCCCGGCGGTTGCGCTCGGCGTACTCCTGCTCTGTCACGTCGAAGGCCAGCAGCACTGTACCCACCGTCTCGCCGTCGGATTGGATGCGGCTCATATCCAGCTGATACTCCCGGCCATTGCGCTGGCAGCGCAGCTGGCTGTGGCCCTTCTCCCGGGCTGTCTCCATCGCAAGGCACAACTCATGGCTGCGGTCCACCGTCAGGAAGTCACGGCCCACACAGCCCTCGTCCGCCTGAAAGAGCTTACAGGCGGCGTGGTTGATGCTGAGCACCGTCCCCTTCTCGTCCAGCAGCACCAGACCCTCCTGCATACTGCCGGTGATCTGGGTGAACTCGTCGGTCTTTTGCCGCAGGCTCCGCAGCTGGGCGTCGATCTCCTTATGCTGGTAGTTGATGCGGCTCAGAAGAGGAGCCAACTCCTCGTAGGCGTCGTTTTCCAGCGGATGCTCCAAGTCCAGCCGGTTCAAGGGATCCACGATGCGGCGGGACAGGCGCCCGGCCATGAGTCCGGCGAAGATCAACGCCGCCACCAGCACCACCAGCATGGGCTGGATCATTCCCAGCGCCAGCATCCCGGCGGTGGCACGGCTGACGGAGATACGCAGCACCGTGCCGTCCGTCAGGCGGCGAGCCACGTACAGGGTCTGCTGCAAAAGGGTATCAGAGTAGCGGCTACTTTCGCCGCTGCCGTTTTCCAGTGCCTCCTGCACCTCCTGACGGCTGGCGTGGTTCTCCATGGAGGCCACGTCCGTCACCTGCGTATCATACAGCACCCGGCCGTCGGAGGCGATCCACGTCAGGCGGAACCGCTCCGCCGGAAGGCGCTCCAGATAGGCCGTACCGCCGTTTTCCACGCCGCTGACGGCGAGGCTCAATTCATCCTGTAATTGCTGCTCCTGCACACCGCCGAAGTAGCTGTACAGGCAGCCGGTCATGATGACCATGCCCGCCGCCAGCACTACGCCCGCCACCAGCAGGATGGAACGGAAAATTTTTCTTGTCATGCGCCTACCTCCAGCCGGTATCCCACATTCCGCACGGTCTGGATCATGCTGCCGCAGCTGCCCAGCTTCTGGCGCAGGGTGCGGATGTGCATATCCACCGTCCGGGTCTCGCCGCAGTAATCCATGCCCCAGATCTCGTTGAACAGCTGGTCCCGTGTGAAGGCCATGCCCGGATGGGACAGAAACAGCCGCAGCAGCTCAAACTCCTTATAGGTCAGCGTCACTCGCTGACCCTCCACCGTGACGATGCGCTCCTCCGGGTGCAGTACGATGCCCCCGGCCCGCAGCACCGGCTCCTGCTCCGTCCGGCAGCGCCGCAGCACCGCCTTGACGCAGGACACCAGCTCCATGACCCCGAAGGGCTTGGCCAGATAATAGTCCGCCCCCAGATCCAGCCCCTGTATCTTGTCGTACTCTGCGCCCTTGGCGGTGGCCATCACTACCGGGATGCGGCGCAGGGCCGCCGAGGCCCGCATCCGGCGCAGCAGCTCCATGCCGTCCACGCCGGGCAGCATCACATCCAGCACCACCAGCTCCGGCTGCTCCTCCGTCTGGAGGGCCTGCCAGAAGGCGGCACCGTCGGCAAAGCCACAGGCCTCGAAGCCGGTGGAACGCAGGGCGTATACTTCGATATCCCGGATACTGGCATCGTCCTCTACGCACCAGATCATGCTATCCCTCCTTGTGCGTACCGGTGACGGAGAAAATCACCCACTGGGCGACGTTCACCGCATGGTCCCCGATGCGCTCAAAATATTTGGCAATCATCAGCAGGTCCACCGCCCGCTCCCCCTCACCGGGGTCTGTGGTCATGCGGCGGATCAGCGTATGCTTCACCCTGTCGAACCAGTCATCCACAATATCGTCCTCTGCGATGACTTTTTCCGCCAACATTGTATCATGTTTCACGTAGGCGTCAACACTTTCCGTCACCATTTTTATGGTGGAGGCGGCCATATCCCGCAGCAGCTCCTCCCCCTCGTTGACCTGACCACTGATGACGATCTCGGCAATGTCCTCCGCCTGATCCCCGATGCGCTCCAGATCCGTGATCATTTTCAGGGCCGCCGAGATCTGCCGCAGATCCCGTGCCACCGGCTGCTGCTGCAAAAGCAGCTTCAGGCACAGGGACTCGATGTCCCGCTCCTTGCGGTCGATCTCCGTGTCCAGCGGGGCCACCTGACGGGCCAGACTGCCGTCTCCCAGCGATTTGGCCGCCAGAGCGATGCTCTCCTCGCACAGTGCGCCCATTTCAATGAGCTCCCGCTCCAGCTGGGCCAGCTGTCCATCAAACCGGCTTCTCATTATCCGAACCTCCCCGTGATGTAGTCCTCTGTCCGCTTCTCCGCCGGGGCGGAGAACACCTGCTCCGTGGCGCCGTACTCCACCAGCTCACCCAGCAGGAAGAAGGCCGTGCGGTCAGAGATACGCACCGCCTGCTGCATATTGTGGGTGACGATGACGATGGTATAGCGCTCCTTCAGTTCCATGGTCAGTTCCTCGATGCGGGAGGTGGAGATGGGGTCCAGTGCGCTGGTGGGTTCGTCCATCAGCAGCACCGCCGGCTCCACCGCCAGCGCCCGTGCGATACACAGGCGCTGCTGCTGGCCGCCGGAAAGGCCCAGCGCATTCTTCTTCAGCCGGTCCTTTACCTCGTCCCAGATGGCGGCGCCCCGCAGGGAGCGCTCCACCAGCTCGTCCAGCCTGGCCTTGCTGCGGATGCCGTGGGTCCGGGGGCCGTAGGCAATGTTGTCATAGATGCTCATGGGGAAGGGATTGGGCTTTTGAAACACCATACCGATCTCACGGCGCAGGCGGCACACGTCCGTCCCCGGCGCATAGATATCTCCCCCCCGATAGCGGACCTCGCCGGTGATCTTCACCCCCGGCACCAGATCGTTCATGCGGTTCAGGGTTTTCAGAAATGTGGACTTGCCGCAGCCGGAGGGGCCGATGAAGGCGGTGATGCTTTTCTCCGGGATGTCCATGGAGACGCTGTGCAGCGCCTGATGAGCGCCGTACCACAGGTCCAGATCCTTCACTTGCAGAATGGGGTCCATTGTCGTTCACTTCCTTTTCAGCTTCCGCCCGATGATCCCGGCGGTGAGGTTGATGAGCAGGGTCAGCACCATGAGGATGGTGGCAATGGAGAAGGCCAGCGCCGTCTCCCCGCCCTCGGTGGCATAGACGTACAGAGCCACCGTCAGGGTGGCGGAGGAGGTGTGCAGGGAGTCGAAGAGACTCACCAGTGCCATGCCGAAGCCTGCCGTATACAGCAGGGCGGCGCTCTCCCCCACGATGCGGCCGATGGCCAGAATACAGCCGGTGACGATGCCGTCCACCGCTCCCGGCAGCACTACGGTACGGACCATGTGCCATTTGCCGGCACCCAGCGCCAGCGCCCCCTCCCGGTAGGACTGGGGGACGGTTTTCAGGCTCTCCTGCGTGGTGCGGATGATAGTGGGCAGGATCATCATCACCAGCGTCAGGCTACCGGCCAGAATTCCCGCCTGAAGGCCCAGCTTCTGCACGAACAGCATCATGCCCACCAGTCCGAAGATGATGGAGGGAATACCGGTCAGGGTCTCGGCGGCGAATTCGATGATGCGGACCAGCCGCCCGCTGGCGGCGTACTCCGTCAGATAGATGGCGGCACCCACGCCCAGCGGCAGCACCACCACCATGGCCACGAGAATGATATACAGGGTATTCAATAGGTTGGGCAGGATGCCCACGGTATTGCGGATATAGCTGGTCTGGCCGGAGATCAGCTGCCAGCTGAGGCCCGGCACGCCACGGCAAAAGATATAGCCGATGAGAAAGATCAGCAGGGCGCAGGTCAGTCCGGCGCACAGCCACACCAGCCCCCGCATCCCGCCGTTATACAGCTTCCGGCGAAGCGTCCATTGCTGCTTCATGGCTCAGTCCTCCTTCCTGTGTTTGATGCAGACATTCAGCAGGACGTTAATGAGCATGATGAACAGAAACAGCACCAGCCCGATGGAAAACAGCGCCTGCTGATACAGGCTCCCCACGGCGGCATCGGACATTCCGGAGATGATGCCGGTGGTGAGGAAGCGCACCGAGGTGAACAGCCCCGGCATATTGGCCACATTGCCGGCCACCATGATGATGGCCATGGCCTCTCCGATGGCACGGCCTACGCCCAGCACCACCGCCGCCGCTACGCCGCTGCGGGCAGCGGGCAGGCTCACCCGGAAGTAGGTCTCCGTCTCCGTGGCGCCCAGTGCCAGGCTGGCCTCCTCATACTCCCTCGGCACGGCCTGAAGGGCCGTCTCCGCCACGTTGATGATGGAGGGCAGCACCATGACCGTCAGCACCAGAATGGCCGCCAGCAGGCAGGCCCCGGAGCCAAGACCGAAGGCACGACGGATGGCGGGGACCAGTACGATCATACCCACCAGACCGTACACCACCGACGGGATGCCCGCCAGCAGCTGCACCGCCGTGCGGATCACCGCCGCCAGACGGGGCGGGGCCGCTTTGGCCAGAAAGATGGCGGTCATCAGACCCACCGGCACCCCCAGCAGCAGCGCTCCCGCCGTGCCGTAGACAGAGGTGAGGATGAAGGGCAGAATGCCGAATTGCGGGCCGGTGGTGGCGTTGGTAGGCGCCCACACCTTGCCGAAGAGGAATTTGGTCAGTCCGATCTCCCGGATAGCCGGCAGACCGGAGATCACCAGATACACGCTGATGCACAGCACGAAGCCCACCGCCACGATGCCGCACAGCAGGAAGATCAGGTGGATGGCCTGCTCCATGGCCCTGCGGGTGCGGAGACTTTTGCCTGCTGTCCGCTTCATAGAGTTCTCCTTTCCCGATGACGGGGAAGCCCCCTCATCCGCCGCAGCAGATGAGGGCCTCCCGATTCGTTTTTACTTGGCGGTAGGCACGGCACCCGCATTCTGAATGAGGGAAGCAGCGTCCTTGGAGGTGGCGAAGTCGAAGAAGGCCTGTGCCACCGGGGACAGGGTCGTGCCGTCCTTGGTCACCAGCACAAAGGGCCGCTGAATGGCGTAGCTGCCGTCCAGCACAGCGGCCTCGGTGCAGGCCACACCGCCTACGGTGACGGCCTTCACGGTGTCCTTGCTCTCCACAGCGGAGAGGGAGGCATAGCCGATGGCGTTGGGGTTGCCGGCCACGGCCTCGATGACGCCGCCGGTAGAGGTCAGCTCCTGATCCAGCTTGCAGGAGTCCTTGGTCCCGGTGATGGACTCGAAGCCGTCACGGGTACCGCTGCCGGACTCACGGCCGATGCAGGAGATGGTGCCGGGGTCTCCGCCCACCTGACTCCAGTCGGTGATCTCACCGGTGAATATCTTGGCGATCTGCTCCACGGTCAGGTCCGTGACCTTGCTCTGGGCATTGACGATGACGGCGATGCCGTCCAGGGCGATGACCGTCTCGGTCAGGCCGTCGGCCTTCTCCTCGTCCTTCAGGCTGCGGGAGGCCAGACCGATGTCCGCCGTGCCGTTCTTCACGGCCTCGATGCCGGAGCCGGAGCCGGTGGGATCATAGGTGACGGTGACGTTCTTGTGGTCCGCCATGAACTGCTCCCGCAAAGCGCCGATGACCTTGTCCATGGAGGTGGAGCCGTTGGTGGCCACGGAACCGCTGAGCTCGGTGGTCTGATTATTGTTAGGGGTGTTGTTGTCGTTGGTGTTGTCCTTGTTTTTGCTGCCGCAGCCGGCCAGAAGAGCCATGACCATAACGGCGGCCAGCAGGATACTGATGATCTTTTTCATATGAAGATCTCCTTTCGTTTCTCATGTTTGGACTTGCTTTCTTGCTACAGTCCCCATGATAAAAGGGCGGTGTAAAGGGCAAAAGTCTCCTCGTGTAAAATCTGCGTAAAAAAGCAGCCGGGGGATTTCTTCGACAAAAAGAAGGAGCGCCGGAAAAGGCAAAGGCTTTTCCGGCGCTCCTTCCAACGAAAGGACACCTAATGGTATATAGTTTATGATATCTCAGGCCCGGCGCACGGCGGGGACGGCATGACGGGGCAGCAGGGTGATGCCCTTCTTCTCCGCCAGCTGCCACAGCTGCGGTACCAGCAGGCTCAGCAGGATCAGGGCGATGCCGCACATTCCCATGACGCTGATGTGCTCCCGCAGCACGGCGGCACCCAGCAGGGTGGCGCAGGCGGGGCTCAGAGCGCAGAACAGACCCGCACGCTGGGCGGTGGTGTGGCTCTGGGCCACAGGCTGGAGGGTAAAGCCGAAACCGGTGCAGATGACGGCAAGGCCGGCGATCATCAGCCACTGGGTACCGGACTGGGGCAGGTGGGGTGCCTCGAACACGAAGGAGGACACCAGCGCCAGCAGGCCCAGCGTACCCACCTGAACGATGCCCAGGGTCAGGGGATCGTCCTCGTGGGAGAAGCGGTCGGTGGTGATGATGGCTGCGGCATACAGCACGGCGGCCATGACCGCCAGCACCATACCGGGGGTGAAGCCGCCGGACTGGCCGGTCAGCAGTGCTACGCCGCCGATGGCCACCAGTGCGCTGACGGCGGTGGCGGCCTTGGGCAGCTTATGCCGCAGCACGGCCTCCGCCATGGGCACCAGAACGATGGCGGTATTCTCCAGCAGGGAGACAGTGGAGGAGGGGGTGCTCTTGAGCCCCGTCAGCTCCGTGGAGAGCATCAGGAAGAACAGAGCGCCCATGATGGCGCCACGCACCAGCGTATGGCGCTTGATGTGGCGCAGGCGCTTGAAAAACACCACCGCCAGCAGCACAAAGGCCATCAAAAACCGGGCCGCCAGCAGGTTGAAGATCCCCATGCCGTTCATGGCGATCTTGCTGAACAGAAGGGACGTAGCCCGTGCTGCGATAACTGCCGCCAAAAGGATCTCCGCTTTTTTCTGAGTCATGATGCCTGTTCCTCCGAAGGTTTCTGTCCGTTCTTAATCGGGGGTTTCTCTCCTACCCTTGACAGAGTATAGCACTTGGTGTATCCTTGCGTAAAGCGATACTATTTCAAATTTCGTTTGACAATCAGTCAAAGAAGGAGCGAAATTTCATGGACACCGAAAAATGCCGGGTTTTGCTCACTGTACTCCACGAGAGAAGTCTGTCCGCCGCCGCCGAGGCGCTGGGCTATACCCCCTCCGGCATCAGCCGGTTGGTGGACAGTCTGGAGCGGGAGACGGGCTTTCCCCTGCTGCACCGGGGGCGGGGCGGGGTATCCGCCACACGGGCCTGTCAGGAGCTGCTGCCGCTGATGCGGCGAATGGCGGAGCTGGACGAGCAGTACCAGCAGCTGGCCCACCGGATCCAGGGGCTGGATGTGGGCCGGGTGGTGGCCGGCACCAATTACGCCGCCTTCTACCCGTGGCTGTCGGAGGTCATTGCCGGGTTCCATCACGCTTATCCCGGCATCCGGGTGGAACTGCGGGAGGGCAGCTCTACTCAGCTGGGGGAGCTGGTGGATCACCGGCGGGCGGACTTCTGCCTTATCAGCCAGCGGCCGGGGCGGCACGAATGGGTGCCGCTGAAGGACGACCAGCTGATGGCCATTCTCCCCCCTACCCACCCGCTGGTGGAGGCGGACCGCTTCCCCGTGGAGCGGCTGCGGCAGGAGCCCTTCATCGAGTTTCTGCCGGGGCAGGAGACAGATAACTCCCGGATGCTCCAGCAGCTGCAGATCCGGCCTAAGGTCCGCTTCGCAACCAGCGACAGCCGGGCCGCCATTGCCATGGTGCGGGCGGGGCTGGGCATCACCTTATTAAACGATATTCTCACCGCCGATCTGGCGGACGGGGTGGCGGTGCTGCCGCTGGACCCGCCCCAGTCGGTGCATCTGGGCATCGCCCTGCCGGAGGAGGAGCACGTCTCCCCCGCCGCCAAGCGGTTCATCACCTATGCTCTGGACCGGCTGCCGGAGCTGGATGTCCTATAGGTACTTCGATACCAGACAGGGCGTCCAAAAGTGACAAAAATGTTAGTCAGTTATACAAACCAGCCATTTTCGTGTGGCTTTTCTGTGAAAAGCCTGAAAATTCCCTGAAAGAAGGGAATTTTCAGGCTCTTTTGCCGCCGGTCTGCGGCAGACGTTGATTTTTCTTAGTACAGCCGGACGGACATTCCTCATAAACCGACTGCTTCTCCCGTTGACATTCCCGCCGGAACGTGGTATAGTACCGCTTACGCCCAGAGAAGGGCGGTATATACCTCGGTAAAAAGGTTCCCTAAAAAACCTATTATTCACAAAAATTTCACATTTTTCAGGGAGCATTTGTTTTGGTATGTGCATGGAGGGAAGGGAAGCCGTCCATGTACCTGTCTGGATGAAAAAAGGAGTAAAACAATTCTATGTGGGATCTGTCTTTCAGCGCACTGAACGAGGACAGCGGCTTTTGGCCCCGTCTGCAGCGCCGCTGCTATGGGGGCTTCCGCCGTCTGTCCGGCCTAAGCCAGCGGTTTTGGCTCAGCCGTGCCTATTTTCCGTTTTTGCTGTGGGTGACGCTGGGCTTTGCCGCTCTGCGTCAGCCGGTCTATGGGGCCATGGCCCTGCTGGGGATTTGTATTTGGTTGCTGGTGTTCTGCCGGGATCTGCTGGCGTCGGTGACGCCGTTCCTGCTGGTATTTCTGCTGTCGACCCAGCGATATGAAAGTCTGGGGGATTTCCTCCCCTGCGCTGTGCTGGCGGCGCCGTTCTTTGCGGCGCTGATCTGGCACCTGATGGTCTGGCCCGTCACCTTCCGGGTGGGACGCAGCGCCACGGGGCTGCTGCTGGTGTCGGCGGCCACCCTGTTGGGGGGCTGCGGGATCCTGTCCATGCATCAGCTGCTTCAGCCGCTGAGCCTGTACTACACCGGGTGTCTCGGCGGCGGGATGCTGGTTCTCTATGTGCTTCTGCGGTCGTGCCTGACCTATTCCAAGGGCTACGACCTGCACCGGCGGTTCGCCGCCATTTTCTGCGTGCTGGGTGTGTGCATGGCGTGTCTGGTGATGCTGGATTACGCCGTGCGGTGGCAGGAATTTCTGCAGGTACATACCACCCTCTATCTCAAGTACCGCAACTTTGCCACGGCGCTGCTGCTGACTACCCTGCCCATGTCCTTTTATCTGTCGCTGAAAAAGCCCGCCCATCTGCTGGGTGTGGCGGTGCAGGCGGCAGGGCTGGCCCTTACCGGCAGCCGCAGCGCTCTGCTGTTCGGTGTGGCGCTGCTGGGACTGGGCTTCGTATATCTGGTGCGGTGGGGTCTCATTCCCCGGAAGGCCGTGCTGCCTCTGTGCGTGGCCGGTGCGGTGCTGGCGGTGCTGGTGGGCCCGGAGCTGCTGTCGCTGATGATGGACAGCCGCATGGAGGACGGTCATCTGTTCCATCAGGGGGACTCCGTCCGGGTGCAGCTGTTCCTGCGGGGCATCACGGACTTCCTGCACAACCCCGTGTTTGGCATCGGCCTCATCAGCCAGCGCAACAGCGACCTCTTCACCGGCGTGGAGGGGAGCATGGTGTTCTACCACAACAGCATCGCCCAGATCATGGGCAGCATGGGTCTGGTGGGCATTGCCGCCTACGGCGTGCTGATGCGGGATCGTATCGCCCTGCTGCGGGCCGGAAAAACGCCCTTTGTCCGGGCGTTGGCTCTGAGCTATCTGGGGATGCTGCTGATCTCCCTGACCAACCCCGGCGAGTTCTGCCCCTTCCCCAATGCAGCGCTGATGGTGATGGTCTTTACTCTGGCGGAGGAGGCCACCGGCGACGTGGCCGTCCCCGTAGGAGAGATGCTGGGGTTTCGGCCTGCACGGCGGATATATCTGCCCCAGAAATAACGCTTTTCTTTCCCGGAACCGGACTTCCCCCGGTTCCGGGAATTTTTTTGGCACGGGACGAAGCAAGCTGCATAGGATAGGAAAAAAGGAGGTCTTTGCCTATGCAGTCAGCACAACCAACACCTGTGGACGTTTTCCTCAGGACCCACCCGGACCGGGGCGGCCTGCGCGTGCAGGTCACCTGCGGCGGCGGGCGCTTCCCCGTGGCCGGGGCGCAGGTGGTCATCAGCCGGGCCTTCGGCACGGAGGAACACATATTTTACCGGGGCGTCACCGACGGCTCCGGTATCCTATCCGGCATCCGCCTGCCCGCCCCGCCCTTTGCCTGGTCTCAAGCCTCGGACACCGCCGCCCTCAGCGGGCTGGACTATCAGGTGTCGGTACAGCATCCCATGTTCCAGCCGGTGGCTGGCCGGACGGCGACGGTATTCGACGGAGTGGAGACCATCCTGCCGGTGATGCTGGAGCCAGTGGTGTGAGAAAGGAGCGTGCATGATGCCCTATCCCTATCCCGTGGTGCCGGAGACCATCACGGTGCATCTGGGGGCGCCGGGGGAGTCCGCCCGGAACGTGGTGGTGCCCTTCGCCCAGTACATCAAGAACGTGGCCTCCCACGAAATTTATCCCACCTGGCCGGAGAGTGCCATCCGAGCCAACATTCTGGCCCAGATCTCCTACGCCCTGAACCGGGTGTACACGGAGTATTACCGTGCCAGAGGGTACGACTTCGACATCACCTCCACCACCCGGTACGATCAGGCCTATGTGGAGGACGGCGACATATTCGAGAACATCAGCCGCATCGTGGACGATATTTTCAACAACTACATCGTGCGGCAGGGCAGCGTGGAGCCGCTGTTCGCCCAGTTCTGCGACGGGGTGCGTACCCGGTGCGGTGGCCTGTCCCAATGGGGCAGCGTGGATCTGGCGGAGGAGGGCATGACGCCCTACGAAATTTTGCAGTACTACTACGGTGGCGACATCAATCTGGTGATGAATGCGCCGATAGGCGGGAACGTGGCCTCCTATCCGGGGCGGCCCCTGCGGCGGGGCGACGCCGGCAACGACGTGCAGACCCTGAAGCGGCAGCTCAACCGCATCGGGAAGAACTACCCCGCCATCCCGGCGCTGGACGACAGCTTCGTCTTTGACGAGGACATGGAGGAGGCGGTGCGGGTCTTTCAGCAGATCTTCAATCTGGCGCAGGACGGCATCGTGGGCAAGGCCACATGGTACAAGATCAAGCAGATCTACAACGGCGTCAAGCAGCTGTCGGACCTCAGCAGCGAGGGACTCACCATCCCCGAGGTGCAGCGGCGGTACGCCGAGGAGCTGCGGCTGGGGGACAGCGGCATCGACGTGCGGACGGTGCGGTTCTATCTGGCGTTTCTGGGGTACTTTCTGCCGGAACTGCCCATGATCTCTCTGTCCGACGACTTCGATCAGGAGCTGCTGGATGCGGTATACACCTTCCAGCGGGTCTACGGTCTGCCAGTGGACGGCGTGGTGGGCCGGGAGACGTGGAATGCCCTGCAAACGGCCTATCAGAAGGTACTGGCGGAGCTGCCGGAGGATTACCGGCAATTCGCCGAGGAGGTCTATCCGGGGCGGTTTCTGGTGCGGGGCGACCGGGGCGAACAGGTGGCCCTGATGCAGGAGCGGCTCAACCAGATCAGCCGGGAGGACGAAACTCTGCCCAGTCTGGTGGTGGACGGTATCTTCGGCCCCGCCACTCAGCAGGCGGTGCTGACCCTCCAGCGGCAGCTGGGCTTCGACCCCACCGGGGCCGTGGGGCCGGTGCTGTGGGCGCAGATCATCACGCTGGGCGAGGAGTACTGAAACATGGGAGGAAGGGGCAAAGGCCCTTCCTCCCATGTTACTATGTGTCCTCCGCCGGATAGAGAAGGGATACCTGAAAGCCGTTTTCCCCCAAGGCCATGATATCCCCGCCTACGATAACATCGCCGCAGAGATAGAGGTTCGCCTGCACGTCGCCGGCGCGGCCGGGGTAATTGGTAACGGTATAGGTACAGCGGGTAACGGTCTGACCGTCGTAGTCCGCCAAGGGCAGGCCCGCCTCCTGCTGGAGGGCCAGATAGTCCTCCTGTCCCGCCAGCGACAGCTGCACCGTCAGGGTGCGCACCGGCTGCTCCTCCGTCTGCCAGCCCTGCTGCTCCAGCCATGCCCGGCGGGCGGCATCGTCCTTGGCGGTCACCGGGGTCTGGGAGGAACGGGCGGTACAGGCGGTCAGCAGCATCAGCAGCAGGCACAGCCCCGCAAGACAGCGCTTCACAGGCACGCAGCTCCTTTCGTTTTTTCCATCGCTTTGTCCTCAGCTTATTCCGTTTCCCGGTGGGATATGCTATAATGAGAAAAACTGCGGCAGGAGGGCTGGTTATGGAACGCTTGGACAAGATCATCGCCGGAACGGGCAAATACTCCCGGCGGGAGGTAAAGGAGCTGGTGCGGCAGGGCCGGGTGGTGGTGGACGGACGGTTGGCCTCCTCCCCAGAGGAAAAGGTGGACGCCGACGCCGCCTGCCTGCTGGTGGACGGTCAGTCACTGGACTGCCGCCGGTACACCTATCTCATGCTCCACAAGCCCGCCGGGGTCCTGTCGGCACGGGTGGACGGACGGCAGCAGACGGTGCTGGACCTGCTGCCGCCGGAGCTGCGCAAACGGGATCTATCCCCAGTGGGGCGGCTGGATAAGGACACGGAGGGGCTGCTGCTGCTGACCAACCACGGGGAGCTGACCCATCGGCTGCTGAGCCCCCGCTATCACGTGGACAAGGTGTACTACGCCCGTGTGGAGGGCGTGCTGACGGCGGCGGACACGGCGGCCTTCGCCGGCGGGATGGTGCTGGCCGACGGGCTGGAGTGCCTGCCGGCGGGGCTGGAGCTCCTCTCGCCGCAGGAGGCGCTGGTGACGCTGCAGGAGGGGAAATTCCATCAGGTGAAGCGGATGCTGGCCGCCTGCGGAAAACCGGTGACGTACCTGAAGCGGCTTTCCATGGGGCCGCTGCGGCTGGATGAAGCGCTGGCGCCAGGGGCCTTCCGACCCCTGACCGAGGGGGAGATACACACCCTTCTTGACATATGTGGGCTGAATGCCTCGACATAACGCCAAAAAATGCCCCAAAATTTTTGTGAAAAATACAAGAAAATACTTGCAAAATCGTGATTCTGACGATATAATAGAGCACGAAGCTAAGTAGTTTGCACAAAATATCCATCAGCTCTATATCAGGAGGGACTGACTATGTCCGGGAGAATTTTTCAGAACGTCGTTTTACAGTTCAAGGATACCACCGATCGCACCGTGGGCGTCATTGACGCCGAGGGTACCGTCATCGCTTGCAGCGAGCTGACGGGTATCGGCAAGAAGTGGGCCAAGTATGTGGAGGCCATCGACTCCGCCGAGGGCGGCTGCATTGCGCTGGAGGGCAAGACCTTCAAGGCGCTGCCCGGCTGGGGCGGACATTTTGACTATGCCGTGTTCGCCACCGGCGATGACAGCGTGGGCCGCACCGTGTGCGCCATGGCCTGCGTGGCCCTGAACTCCGCCAAGACGTACTATGAGGAAAAGCACGACAAGGGCTCCTTCATCAAGAACATCATCTCCGACAACATCCTTATCAGCGACATCTATATGCGGGCCAAGGAGCTGCACGTGGCCGCCGAGGTACCCCGCGGCGTATTCGTCATCCGGCCTGTGGAGGGCCGCAGCGAGGGCATCTCTCTGGAGGTGGTGCAGAATCTCTTCCCCGACCGGCAGAATGACTTCGTCATCAGCGTGGGTGAGACGGACGTGGCGCTGATCCACCAGATGCCGGAGAGCACCACCAACAAGGATCTGGAGAAGGTGGCCACCACCATCGAGGAGGCCCTGCGGGAGGACGGTGAGAGCCGTGTGTTCGTAGGCATCGGTACGCTGGCCCTGCATCTGCGGGATCTGGCCAAGTCCTATAAGGAGGCCCAGATCGCCATCGAGGTGGGCAAGGTGTTCGACACCGAGCGCTACGTCATCAACTACGAGAATCTGGGCATCGGCCGCCTGATCTATCAGCTGCCCACCACCCTGTGCGAGATGTTTTTGCAGGAGGTGTTCAAGAAGAACCCCATCGATGCGCTGGATCAGGAGACGCTGTTCACCATCTACAAGTTCTTTGAGAACAACCTGAACGTCTCCGAGACCGCTCGGAAGCTGTTCGTCCACCGGAACACGCTGGTGTACCGGCTGGAGAAGATCAAGAAGCTGACGGGGCTGGATCTGCGGGAGTTTGACGACGCCATCACCTTCAAGGTGGCGCTGATGGTGAAGAAGTACCTCACCAGCCGGGGCATCGACGCCTGACGGCTGCATAGAAAACCAAAGAAAAGACAGGCAGTGCCGGAGGCACTGCCTGTCTTTTGTCGTGGAAGGGGATCGCCGGTCACGGCTTGGTGGGCTTTTGCAGAAGGGTATAGATGCCCGCCGCCAGCAGATAGACGCCGAAGGGGCGGCGCAGCAGCTCTGTATCCACGGAGAAGGACAGCCATGCCGCCAGCGCTACCGCTATCAGTCCGGCGGGGATGGCGCTGCGAAGCACCGGCTTTTCCAGCAGGCCACCCTTCCCGTGGGACAGCAGCCCCATACCGGCGGTGGGCAGGAAGTACAGCAGGTTGATGGTCTGGGCGGTGCGCTGATCCACCCCCAGCAGCAGCGTCATGCACAGCAGCAGAAGAGTCCCGCCGCCGACGCCCCACGCCGAGAGGATACCGGTGGCGAAGCCCACCGCCAGCGGCAGCAGCCACGCCGTCACAGGAGATACCTCACACCGCCGTACAGCAGAAAGCAGGCGAAGATGCGCCGCAGCCACAGGTTGGATACCTTCTGAAACAGGCGGCCTCCCACGAAGCCGCCGCCCAGTCCCCCCAACAGATAGGGCAGGGCCTGCATCCAGTCCAGCGGCTGCCGCCACAGGCTGATGGCCGCCGACAGCAGGCACAAAGGCAGGATGGCTGCCACGCAGGTGGCCAGCGCCCGTTTCTGCTCCATATGGCACCAGCCTGTCAGGGCCGGGGCCAGCACCATGCCGCCGCCCCCGCCGAACAGGCCGTTTACCGCCCCGGCGGCAGCGCCGGACAGGGCGTATTTCATGCGATCCGTCATGGCCCTCCCTCCTTCCTATGTAGCCGCCCGGCGCACCGGGCGGTGTGCCGTTACAGCTTGCGGTAGCTCTGGCAGTCGGTACACTGGTCCATGGTGGGGTTGGCCTCGTGGGTGCCTACCTGAATACTGGTCAGGCCGCAGTGATCCACATCCTGACAGTGGTGGGCACAGTTGGTGACACTGCATTTGATGGCGGAGTTGGGGGTGCAGTTGCAGCCGTCGTTGGTACAGTTCTTGCTCATGATACGTTCCTCCAGAAAAATAGAGTCAGGCGCAAAGCCTGACTCTATTTTGTCTTGAAACGGATTTTTTATGCGTCTATATGCCCAGCAGCCACGAAGCGAAGCGGAAATAGATCAGCAGACTGGTGGCATCCACGATGGTGGTGATGAAGGGACTGGCCATCACCGCCGGGTCCAAGCCAATCTTCTCCGCCAGCAGCGGCAGTGAGCAGCCCACACACTTGGCAAATACCACTACGAACATGATGGTCAGGCACACCACCAGACACACCACGGGGGTCACGGCGGCATTGCCCAACAGCAGACGGTCCACCAGCTGCATTTTCACGAAATTGGCCGCCGCCAGACATGAGCCGCACAGCAGCGACACCCGCAGCTCCTTCCACAGGACCTTCAGGATATCAGAGAAATCCACCTCGTCCAGACTTAAGGCACGGATGACCGCCACGCTGGCCTGCGTACCGGAGTTACCGCCGGTGCCGGAGAGCATGGGGATATAGGAGTTCAGCACCAGACACGCCGCCAGAGCGCTCTCATAGTGGTTGAGGATCATGCCGGTAAAGGTGGCCGACAGCATGAGGATCATCAGCCACGGCAGACGGGCTCGCCACGTGGCGAAGATGCCGGCCTTCAGATAGGGCTTATCGGAGGGCAGCATAGCGGCCATCTTCTCGAAGTCCTCCGTGGTCTCCTCCTCGATAACGTCCATAGCGTCGTCCACGGTGACGATGCCCACCAGACGGTTCTCCAGATCCACCACGGGCATGGCCAGAAAGCCGTATTTGCTCAGGGCCTGTGCGGCGTCCTCTTTGTCGTCCATGGTGCTGACCCAGACCACGTTGGGATCCATGATGTCCTCGATGAGGTCATCCTCCTCCGCCAGCAGCAGGTCACGTACCGACAGCACCCCCAGCAGGCGGCGGGTAGGATCGGTGACGTACAGGATGTTGATGGTCTCCAGCTCGCCGCCAATGCGGCGGATGCGCTTGAAGGCGTCCTCCACCGTCATGTCCTTTTTCAGGGACAGGAACTCCATGTTCATGATGGAGCCGGTGGAGTCCTCCGGGTACTTCAAAATCTCGTTAATGGATTTTCGCATTTCCGGCGTTGCCTTATCCAGAATTCGGATCACCACGCTGGCGGGCATCTCCTCCACGATGTCCACGGCATCGTCCAGATACAGCTCGTCCAGCACCTCCTTCAGTTCGGTGTTGGAAAAGCCGTTGATGAGCATCTCCTGGGAGTCGGACTCCAGTTCCACGAACACCTCCGCCGCCAGCTCCTTGGGCAGCAGCCGGTACAGCAGGGGCATCAGCTCCCCGCCGGACTCCTCCAGCAGCAGAGCGATGTCGGCGGGCTCCATGGGGAGAAAGAGGTCCCGCAGGCGGGCATACTGTTTACTTCGGGCCAGCTCCTTGATCTCATCCAGATACCGGTCCAGCTCTTCCTCGTAGTCTACCATATCGGCTCCTCCTTCCCCGCATCATAAAAAATCCCGCAGCCGGCGTTTGCCTGCTGCGGTCGCATTGCGATCGGGTCACCGCCGTGACCTGAGCACCGTAACAAGCTTTAGCATCGTGGGGCGGTGAAGCTGCATTAGATGATACCTTGGTTTCGATATCGCCTGTTCAAACCCTCTCATGGTGTCTCCACCACTCTGCGGCAGCAGCCCATATCCCTACGGTAGCCTTACCTACCGGGAAATATATCATGCAATATAAATGTATCGTAAAGCAAAAATCACCAGATGTCAACCCTAAGATACAGAACATTCCGTGCATTTGTTCCATCAAATCCTTCGGTTAACCTTGCAATTCTCGGCGTGAGCCGTTATAATAGTCTGTATATACAACCTGTATGGGTCTGTAAATCCTGAGAAAGTAGGTGGCGGCATGGAAAATTCTCCTCAGTATGTGATCGAAATGCTTCACATCACCAAGGAGTTTCCCGGCATCAAGGCCAATGACGACATCACCCTTCAGCTGCGGAAGGGCGAGATCCACGCCCTTCTGGGGGAAAATGGCGCCGGTAAATCCACGCTGATGTCCGTCCTGTTCGGTCTGTACCAGCCGGAAGAAGGCGAGATTCGAAAAAATGGACAGACAGTAAAGATCAATGACCCCAACGACGCAACAGCGCTGGGGATCGGCATGGTGCATCAGCACTTCCAGCTGGTGGACGTGTTCACGGTGCTGGACAATATCATTCTGGGTGCCGAGACCACGAAGATGGGCTTCCTACAGAAGAAGGAGGCCCGGAAAAAGGTACAGGAGCTATCGGAGCGGTACGGTCTGGCGGTAGATCTGGACGCCAAGGTGGAGGACATCACCGTCGGTATGCAGCAGCGTGTGGAGATCCTGAAGATGCTCTACCGGGACAACGAGATCCTCATCTTTGACGAGCCCACCGCCGTGCTGACGCCTCAGGAAATCGATGAGCTGCTGCTCATCATGAAGAATCTCACCAGGGAGGGCAAGTCCATCCTCTTCATCTCCCACAAGCTCAATGAGATCATGTCGGTGGCCGACCGGGTCACGGTGCTGCGCAAGGGCAAGTACATCGGCACGGTCAACACCAAGGACACCAACAAGCAGGAGCTGTCCAACATGATGGTGGGCCGCCCCGTACAGCTGCAGGTCAACAAGGACGAGGCCCATCCCGGCGATGTGGTGCTCAGTGTGAAGAACTTCACCGTCCCCTCCCATCTGCACAAGAAGGATGCCGTACATAATGTCAGCTTTGACGTGCGGGCCGGCGAGATCGTCTGCATCGCCGGTATCGACGGCAACGGCCAGACGGAGTTCATCCACGGTCTGACGGGCCTTGACAAGAGCTCCGGCGGCAGCATCACCGTCTGCGGCCACGACATCTCCCACTATTCCATCCACCACCGGGGCGAGTATATCAGCCACATCCCGGAGGATCGTCACAAGCACGGTCTGGTGCTGGACTTCACGCTGGAGCAGAATCTGGTGCTCCAGCGGTACAAGGAGCCACAGTTCGAGAAGGGGGGCTTCATCAAGCGGGACGCCGTCCGCAGCTACGCCCAGCAGCTGATCGAGAAATTCGACGTCCGCAGCGGTCAGGGCCCCATCACCGTGGTTCGCAGTATGTCCGGCGGCAACCAGCAGAAGGCCATCATCGCCCGTGAGCTGGATCGGGATAAGCCCCTGATCGTGGCCGTTCAGCCCACCCGTGGTCTGGACGTGGGTGCCATCGAGTATATTCACAGCCAGCTGGTGGCCGAGCGGGATCGTGGCAAGGCGGTGCTGCTGGTGTCTCTGGAGCTGGACGAGGTTATGAGTCTCTCCGACCGCATCCTCGTCATGTACGAGGGGGAGATTGTGGGCCAGTTGGACCCCAAAAAGACCACCGTATCCGAGCTGGGCCTGTATATGTCCGGTGCAAAGCGTGACAACAAAGGAGGCGATGAAGCGTGAAGCATTCCGCAGCCACTCTGTACCAAAAGGAAGGCACCAAAAAGGTGCTGGCGTCCCTGATCTCCATTTTGGTGGGTCTGCTGGTGGGCGGCATCGCCGTCATTCTGGTGGGCTGCTTCAATGAAAAGATCTCCCTCTCCGGCGCATGGGACGGCTTCCGAATCATCTTCGCCGGCATCTTCAGCACCGGCCGCAATGCCGCCGGTGAGCTGACCTGGGGCTTCAACGCCGTCAACACCGGCGATATGTTGTTCCGGGCCACGCCCCTGATCATGACGGGTCTCTCCGTGGCCGTGGCTTTCAAGACGGGCCTGTTCAACATCGGCGCTCCCGGTCAGTATCTGATCTCCACCATGGCGACGCTGATGATCGCCCTGAGCATCCCCTCTTCCTCCGTCCCCACCTGGATCATCTGGATCCTGGCCTTTTTGGGCGGCTGTCTGGCGGGTGCTCTGTGGGGCGCTCTGCCGGGTCTGGCCAAGGCGTGTCTCAATATCAATGAGGTGCTGGCCTGCATCATGACCAACTGGGTGGCCGCCAACCTTGTGACGTGGATGTTCGACATCAGCAATTTCAAGAACACCGTGGAGAACACCAAGTCCGGCTACATCTATAAGACCAGCTTCAACGGCGTGGCCACCCCCAAGCTGGGGCTGGATAAGCTGTTCCCCGGCTCTCAGGTCAACGCCGGTATTCTGGTGGCCATTCTGCTGGCCATCGCCATGTACATCCTCATGACCAAGACCACGCTGGGCTACGAGCTGCAGGCCTGCGGCGCCAACCGCCATGCCGCCCGCTACGCCGGCATCAAGGATAAGCGCAACATCGTGCTGTCCATGGCCATCGCCGGTGCGCTGGCCGGAGCCGGTGCGGCACTGTACTACCTGTCCGGCAACACGGAGTTCTACTGGTCCACCTATCAGTCTCTGCCCGCCGTGGGCTTTAACGGCATCCCCGTGGCGCTGCTGGCGCTGAATAACCCCATCGCCGTCATCTTCGCCGGCATCTTCATGGCCATGCTGAAGATCGTGGGCCAGCAGCTGACCAACCTCACCGCCTACAACGAGTACATCACCGACGTCATCATCGCCGTCATCGTGTATCTAAGCGCTTTCTCTCTGGTGATCCGCATGATGCTCAGCGGCCGGAAGAAGAAAAAGATCGCCGTGGCAGACACGGCTCCCATCCCTCAGGGCGCCGCCGTGGAGGATCAGACCTCCCTGCTGCCGGAGGAGGAGAAAGCACCCGTAGAGACCGCTGTCACAGACAGCGATAACGCAGAAGGAGGCGATCAGGCATGACATTTCTGGTACAGCAGACCCTGATCTATGCAGTACCCCTGATGATCGTGGCGCTGGCCGGCGTGTTTGCCGAGCGCAGCGGTATCATCAACCTGGCGCTGGAAGGTATCATGATTTTCGGTGCTTTCATCGGCGTGCTGTTTGTGCGCCTGATGCAGGGCAGCGCCGCCGTGCTGGCCGCTCAACAGGCCGGGAACTGGGTGGCTATGCAGGGGCTGGAGCTTCTGGCTATGCTGGTGGCGGCAGCCATGGGTGCCGTGTTCTCCCTGCTGCTGAGCTTCGCCTCCATCAACCTGCGGGCCGACCAGACCATCGGCGGTACGGCCCTGAACCTGATGGCTCCGGCTCTGGTGCTGTTTCTGGTGCGTATCATCGCCAACCAGAACACCCTGCAGCTTGCTACCGGCGACTCCGCTACGTGGTTCATGATCCGAAAGTCCACCTTCGGCATCGACAAAAACACCGATCTTGGCTTCTTCGGCGAGACGTTTCTGGTGAAGGTCTATCTGGCTACCTACGTCTGCATCATCCTGTTCGTCATCCTGTCCATTATTCTCTATAAGACCCGCTTCGGCCTGCGGCTGCGGGCCTGCGGTGAGAATCCTCAGGCGGCGGACTCTCTGGGCATCAATGTCTACAAGATGCGCTATATCGGCACCACCATCTCCGGTGCGCTGGCGGGTATGGGCGGCTTTGTGTACGCCCTGACCACCGCCAACTGCTCCTCCAACGGCGACGTGGCGGGCTTCGGCTTTCTGGCGCTGGCCGTGATGATTTTCGGTAACTGGCGGCCTCTGAACATCGCCGGGGCCTCCCTCCTGTTTGGTCTGTTCAAATGCATCGCCGCCGCCTACTCCAGCATCGATATCAACGGCGACGGTGTGTACTGGCTGGCAGAGATTGGCATCAGCTCCCACCTGTACCGGATGCTTCCGTACATCATCACCCTGCTGGTGCTGGCCTTCACCTCCAAGAAGTCCCGTGCCCCCAAGGCGGAGGGCATCCCCTACGACAAGGCCCGCAGATAAGAGCGGCAGCTGCCTGTATTTTCAGGCGGCGACAACCTGTAAAAAATGGCACCCGACCAATGCGGGTGCCATTTTTTGTCCGCCATAGGGGAAAGCAGCAACCCTTTACCGCACCCAGCGGCTTATGGGAACAGCCAATGCCGCCGATAGAACCGCCTGCGCTGCCTTTGCCGACAGATAGCCCCTCATGTGGAGTCCGCTCCCCTCCAGCACCGCCGCCGTCTGACAGTGGACGCACACGCCGCCCCAGCCCATCAGTGCCGCCGCCAGCACGAAGTCCCCCCGTGTGCCGGAGAGCCGCAGGATGCCGCCGGTAAGCTCCAGCAGTCCCAGCGGAAGAGGGTGCTCCAGCCCCGTCAGGGCTGTCAGCAGCCGGGTCAGCACCAGAAAGAACACCACGAAGCCGCAGACGTGGAGCATCCCCTCCCCCGCTCCCCGGACGGCCCCCGGAAAAGCGGAACTCAGAGCCTGCGGCGCAGACGGCGAAGTCCGTCCCTCCGGGGACGAGGTGCTGCGGGTCAGCAAAGCCGTCAGCACGGCTGCCGACACATGGATCAGCCAAAGCCATACCCCGGCCCGGAGACTGCCGAAGCAGCCCACCCCCGCCACGCCCAAGGCAAAGGCCGGGCCGCAGTTGTTGCAGAACAGCAGCAGCCGCTGTCCCTCCTGTCGTGAGACTGCCCCGGCGCGGGCCAGCTCTCCCGCCGTCTGGGCGCCCACCGGATAGCCTCCCAGCAAGCCCAGCAGCACCGCCGTACCACCGGGGCCGGAGACTCCCAGCATCCGGCGGGTCAAGGGGGCCAGCAGCCGCCCCAGCGCCGCTGCGCTGCCGGTAGCCACAAACAGCCGGGACACCACGAGGAAGGGAAACAGCGCCGGGATCACCGAGCCGCCACAGAGGGCCAGTCCCTCCCGCACCGCCTGTGCCGCCACATCCGATGCTGCCAGCAGCCCCGCCATGACCGCCAACAGTCCCAGTGCCAAGCCCATGCTCCCCTCACCTCCCTTTACCCTGCCAGCTTATGACGGCGGGCAGAGGTCCATGCCACGGACAGGCAAGTTTTTCCGGCGGTACGCATACAGTCCACCGTGGGAGGGATGCCTCATGGGAGACAAAAAGCGGCTGGCTCGTGCCGGTCTGGAGGTCATGGATCGGCTGGACCTGCCAGGGGAACTGGCAGTGGGGGTGGGCCGCATGGAGCTGGTGGGGAACCGCCAGTTCTATATGGAGCAGCACCGGGGCGTGCTGCGGTACAGCACGGAGGTCATCGACATCGCCGCCGCAAACATGATGGTACGGATCACGGGCCGGGAGCTGCAGCTGCTGGCCATGACGGACCGGGAGCTGCGGATCAGCGGCACCATCGCTGCCATTGAGCTGCTGACATAGGAGGGGCCATGTATCGTCAGATCGTCCATTTTTTACAGGGGCAGGTGCTGGTGCGGATCGAGTGCGGCTGTCCGGAGCGGGTGCTGAACCTCTGCGGCGCACGGGGCATCCCCTTTTGGGAGTTGACATGGGAGTCGCCGGTGTGCCTGACCCTGCGGGCCGTGGGGCGAGATCTGCCCCGGCTGCGGCAGGCGGCGGAGGACGCCGGCGGCAGCCTGCACCTGTGCCGCAGCGGCGGCGTACCGGTGTTCTGGCGGCGCCTGCGTCGGCGGTACGTGCTGCTGGCCGGAGCAGTGCTGGCGCTGGTGCTGATGTTCGGCGGCAACCTCGTCATCTGGGATTTTCAGGTCAGCGGCAACGACACCGTCCCCACGGAAACCATTCTCCGGGCGCTGGAGGACTACGGCATCACCGTGGGGTCGCCGGGTCTGCACATCGATCAGGAGACCATGCGCAACCATGTGCTGCTGGCCCTGCCGGAGGTATCGTGGCTGGCGGTGAACGTCCGGGGCTGCGTGGCCCATGTGCAGGTGGTAGAGCGGCACCGTCCGCCGGGGGCGGCAGATCGGAGCGCCGTCACCAACATCGTGGCCCGGAGGGCGGGCCTTATCACCAAGGTGGAGGCGCTGGAGGGGCAGGCCATGGTGCTGCCGGGGGCCACCGTCACGGAGGGGCAGCTGCTGATCTCCGGGGTGTCGGAGACGGAACACATCGGCGCACGGTTTGTCCACAGCATGGGGGCCGTGTGGGCCAGAACGTGGTATGAGCTGTCGGTCAGCGTACCGCTGCAGATCACGCAACCCGCCGCCGGGAGCCGCAGCCACAGCCGCTGGGCGCTGGATATCGGAAAACACCGGATAAAATTCTACGGAAAGGGTAGCATCACCGGGGTGGATTGTGATAAAATAACATATTATAAACCGTTTACCCTGCCCGGAGGGCTTCGCCTGCCTCTGACGCTGGTGCAGGAGCGCATCACCGCATGGGAGGGCGCCGCCGCAGAGCGCACGGAGCAGAGCGCCCGTCAGGAGGGAGAGCAGCAGCTGCTGGCCCTGCTGTCGGCCCGGCTGCCGGAGGGCAGCACCGTCACCGACACCCGCTTCGCCGCTGTGCGGCAGGAGGACCGGCTGACGGTGGTGCTGAAGGCGGAGTGTCTGGAGCAGATCGGCCAGACCGTGACGCTGCCGGAAACGGAGACTACACAGAGATAAGGGGGCTTGTCCCGTATGGAACAGCGTGTAAGCATCGAGCGAATGGAGGAGGCCATCAATCTGTTCGGCTCGTTTGATGAAAATATCCGGCTCCTGGAGGCGGAATTCCATGTGACGGTGGTGAACCGTGACGGGGAGCTGCGGATCTCCGGGGAGCCAGAGGAGGTGATGATGGCTGCCAAGGCAGTGGAGGCGCTGCTGACCCTCTCCGGCAAGGGGGAGTCCATTACCGAGCAGCACGTCCGCTACGTCATCGGTCTGTGCCGCAGCGGCCAGTCCGAGCGCATCGGGGAGCTGACGCAGGACGTGATCTGCATCACCTCCAAAGGCCGGCCCGTCAAGCCCAAGACCATTGGCCAGAAGCAGTATGTGCAGGCGGTGCTCCACAGTCCCGTCACCATCGGGGTGGGGCCCGCCGGCACCGGCAAGACGTATCTGGCGGTGGCGGCGGCCGTGGCCGCCTTCCGAGCCAAGCAGGTCAACCGCATCATCCTGACCCGCCCCGCCGTGGAGGCCGGAGAGCGGCTGGGCTTCCTGCCCGGCGACCTCCAGAGCAAGGTAGACCCCTACCTACGGCCTCTATACGACGCCCTGTTCGATATGCTGGGGGCGGAGACGTACCAGAAGTATCTGGAACGAGGCAACATCGAGGTGGCCCCGCTGGCCTATATGCGTGGCCGGACGCTGGATGACAGCTTCATCATTCTGGACGAGGCCCAAAACACCAGCCGGGAGCAGATGAAGATGTTCCTGACCCGCATGGGCTTCGGCTCCAAAATGGTCATCACCGGCGACATCACCCAGATCGACCTGCCGGGGGACAAGCCCAGCGGCCTGAAGGACGCCATGAAGATCCTGAAGGGTGTGGAGGGCGTCAGCATCTGCCAGCTGACCCAGCAGGACGTGGTGCGCCATGTGATGGTGCAGCGGATCATCGAGGCCTACGCCCGGTTCGAGGAGAAGCGCAAATGAGAAAGACACACTATATCCCCATCACCGCCGACGTACCCGGCGCCGCCAACGATGCCAACTGCGCCCTGATCCGCCGGACCATCCGCACGGCGCTGGCGGCGGAGGGACTCACGGCCCCCTGCGAGGTGGACGTGCTCCTGACGGATGACGACGGCATCCACGAGATCAACCGAGAGCTGCGGCAGGTAGACCGCCCCACGGACGTCCTCAGCTTCCCGGAGTTTGAACTGACCCCCGGCCAGCTGCCCGGCCCGGAGGACGCCGACCCCGGCACGGGCCTTATCCCGCTGGGGGACATGGTGCTCTCCATGGAGCGGGTGTCGGCGCAGGCCAGGGAGTACGGTCACTCCAAGCGGCGGGAACTCTCCTATCTGGTAACCCACTCGGTGCTGCATCTGCTGGGCTACGACCATCTGGACGAAGGGCCTATGAAGGCCCAGATGCGAGCCAGAGAGGAGGCCATCATGGCCCTGCTGGGTCTGGAGCGGTGAGAAAGGCCGCCAGAAAACCAAGAAAAGCAGCTGCTGGATGAATGAAGCGAGAAGTAAATTTCTCCCTGTCCCTATTCAAAATTGCTCACAGAAAGCTGAGGATCACCGGAAATTGCGGAAGGAGCTGCATCATGGCCGAGGATAAGCTGTTTGTCGAGGCAACCGAAGAGGACGTACCGTCTATCATCGGCCTGCGGCAAAGGATCTGGAGCACCACATACCGAGGCATCTACCCCGATTCCATGATAGATGAATTTGACTGGGACCGGCACAGGGAAATGGAACTGCTGAGGGTCCATCACCCGGCATATTCCGTGTACCTTATCCGAAAGGGTCGGCAAAATATCGGCTATCTGACGATAAATAAAACCGACGTGATCACCCTGCAATCCCTTTATATTGTCTCTGAATACCAGCGACAGGGAATCGGACGGCAAGCCTTCGATTTCATGAGTGCATATTGCCGGGAGCACCATGCCACCGCCTTCATCTGCCACTGTGTTCCGGAAAATTTCAATGCCCGAAGCTTTTATGAGCGCATGGGCGGCGAGGTGATCGGGGAGGACCTGACAAACGAGGAGTGCTGGCAGAACTCTGTCACTTACCAGTTTACACTACCATCCATCACAACATAACAAAATTGCTCACAGAAAGCTGAGGATCACCTTATGAACGAGAAAAACAACATCACCAAAACCGCTATGCTCACCGTGTGCGGACGGCCCAACGTGGGCAAGTCCAGTCTCACCAACGCCCTGGTGGGTGAGAAGATCGCCATCGTCTCCAACAAGCCCCAGACCACCAGAAACCGCATCTACGGTGTGGTGAACCGGGGCGACACCCAGTTCATCCTGCTGGATACGCCGGGCCTGCACAAGGCCCGCTCCCGGCTGGGGGACTACATGGTGAAGGTGGTGCGGGAGAGTCTGGCCAGTGTGGAGGCCGCCCTGCTGCTGGTGGAGCCCATCCCCCACGTGGGAGAGCCGGAGAAAATCCTTCTCCAGCGCATCCGGGAGGAGAAGCTGCCCTGCGTACTGTGCATCAACAAGATCGACACCGTGGAGCGCAAGGACGATCTGCTGGCGGTCATCGCCGCATACAGCGAGGTCTATCCGGATTTCGACGCCATCATCCCCATCTCCGCCCGCACCGGCGACGGTCTGGAGGAGCTGCTGGCCCAGATGCAGCGGTACGCCGTGGAAGGACCGCAGCTGTTCCCCGACGGCATGACCACCGACCAGCCGGATCAACAGGTCTGCGCCGAGATCATCCGGGAGAAAATGCTGCTGTGTCTGGATAAGGAGATCCCCCACGGCACGGCAGTGGAGGTGACCCGCTTCACCGAGCGGGAGGACTCCGGCATCATCGACCTGGACGTGACCATCTACTGCGAAAAGGCCAGCCACAAGGGCATCATCATCGGCAAGCACGGGGATATGCTCAAGCGCATCAGCACGCTGGCCCGGCAGGATATCGAGAAGTTCATGGGTACCAAGGTCTATCTGGAAACGTGGGTGAAGGTCAAGGAAAACTGGCGTGACAATGTGAATTTCATTCGTTCACAGGGCTACAACGAACAGTAATTCCCGTTAGAAACATGAGCCGACCCTAAAACTTACCACTCATGTTTCGCCCCGGCGGCGGCAAGCTAATGCCGGGGGTGGAGATCATGTGCGATTACTGGAATCTTTTTCTGGAGACCGGAGCGCCGGAGCTGTATCTGCTGCACCGGTGGGAGGAGGAATCATGCCAAACCAACCCATCGTCACCGCCGGACTGGTGCTGCGGGAAACCGTGACCAGGGAGACGGACAAAATTCTGACGGTGCTGACCCCGGATCGGGGGAAGATCTCCCTCATTGCACGGGGCGCCCGGCGGAAAAACAGCCGTCTGGCGGCGGCGTGCCAGCTGCTGGCCTATTCGGAGCTGACCATCTACGAAAAGGGCCAGTGGTTCATGCTGGACGAGGCGGAGACGCTAGAGCTGTTCACCGGCCTGCGGACGGACTTCGTGGCTCTGAGCCTTGCCTCCTATCTGGCCGATCTGACGGACGCCACGGCACAGGCGGAGGACACGTCGCAGCTGCTGCGGCTGCTGCTGAATGCCCTGTACGCCCTCAGTGTCCTGCATAAGCCGCCCCAGCTGGTAAAGCCCGCCTTCGAGCTGCGGCTCATGGCGCTGTCGGGCTTCGAGCCTCTGGCGGACGGCTGCGCCGTGTGCGGGCGGCCGGAGCCGGAGAAGCCGGTGCTGGACGCCGTCCACGGGGTGGTGTGCTGCGCCGCCTGCCGGGAAAAGGGCGGGCTGGCCATGCCCCTATCCCCCGCCGCTCTGGCGGCCCTGCGCCACGTGCTGTACTGCCCGGATAAGAAGCTTTACAGCTTCACGCTGGATACCCCTGCCCTGCGCCAGCTGGGGCAGGCGGCGGAGGTCTATGTCACCGCCCAGCTGGAGCGCAGCTTCCGGACGCTGGACTACTATAAATCCATTTTGCCGCAAGAGGAACCTACATATGACTGACTTATTTGAAAAATCCATCCGCACGCTGGAGCTCCCGGCGGTGCTGGAAAAGCTGGCGGCCAAGGCGGTCAGCGACGCCGCCAAGGAGCGGTGCCTGCGCCTGACTCCCGCCACAGACACGCAGGAGGTGCTGCACCTGCTGGATGAGACCGACGCCGCCAAGGAGCGGCTGGGTCTCCACGGCAGCCCCTCCTTCTCCGGGGTCAAGGATGTATCCGCCGCCCTGACCCGTGCCGACCACGGCGGTATGCTGAACACCCGTGAACTGCTGGATGTGGCAGG
>OCHB01000724.1_pt1 | contig 33482 bp, 29 predicted proteins | sample 1538731 | NCBI WGS metagenome assembly OCHB01 (sample SAMN04571721, study PRJEB22368) | human gut metagenome | biome: human gut; material: stool | host: Homo sapiens | place: Luxembourg | collected 2012-09-20 | reverse complement strand
TCTTGTTTTCCTTGTCGTTCTTCCAGTATGCGCCGGACTGCTGGGTGATCTTGAAGGCCTTCAGGGCCTTGGTGTAGGTCAGGTGAGGTCCGATGCACATATCAACATACTCGCCCTGCTGGAAGAAGCTGAACTCGGTCTCGTCGGCCAGGTCCGCCATGTGCTCGATCTTGTAGTGCTCCTTGCGCTCTTCCATCAGCTTCACGGCCTCGGCACGGGGCAGGATGAAGGGCTTGATGGGCAGGTTCTCCTTGACGATCTTGCGCATCTCTTTTTCGATGTTGGCCAGATCCTCATCACTCAGCTTCTGGTCGCCCAGATCGACGTCGTAGTAGAAGCCGTTCTCGGTGGCGGGGCCGAAGGCAAAGTCCGCCTGCGGGTACAGGCGCTTGATGGCCTGTGCCATGATGTGGGCTGCGGTATGGCGGATGACGTGCAGTTCCTGGTCCTGCGGGCACTCGTCCACATGGCCGTCCTTATAGATGATCTTCATGGTTGCATTCTCCTTTGACAGATAAAACAGATAACAAAAAAGCGCTTCATCCCGCATTTACCAACGGGATGAAGCGCCTGAAAAAGTCCACAGCGTTCCACGGTTCCACCCGAATTGCGCCGCCCGGTCCGGGCAGCGCCTCTCGCTGTGCTGTAACGGGCACGCCCGGCAGAGGTTCGCCTCTGCACTCTGCGGTGGTAGAAGTCCGGCACATGGCAGGCTGCTTGCAGCACCCTTGCGGGGCAGCCCTCTCTGCGGCATGGAGCGCGGGACCTCGGTTTGTCCGCATCAACGTTTTAAACAGGATGAAACTACGCTGATTGTAGCACGTCCGACCCAAAAAATCAAGGGACACCGATGTGAAATTTCTGCCAGCGCGGTCATTCCCCGCCGGGAACTCCGACACCGTGAACCGGGTAGGCGCAATGCCAAGGTCCATGGAGATGCCGCGGAGCTTACTCCACGTCCTGCAGCGCGGCAAAGTCCTCTTCGCCGGTGCGGATCTTGACCACGCGGGTCACGTTGTAGACAAAGATCTTGCCATCGCCGATATGGCCGGTGTACAGCGCCTTCTTGGCAGCTTCCACCACCGAATCCACACTGATCTTGGACACAATGACCTCCACCTTGATCTTGGGCAGCAGGGTGCTGTCCACAGGCACGCCGCGATACTTCTCGGTGGTGCCCTTCTGCAGGCCGCAGCCCATCACCTGGGTCACGGTCATGCCGGTGACGCCCAGATCGTTGAGGGCGGTCTTGAGCTGGTCAAACTTGGACAGCTTTGCGATGATGGACACCTTGTGCATGCCGGTGTCGTACACGCCATCCTGGATCACAGGCTCCCGCACCACCGGAACGGCGGCGCTGATCTGGCGGTCGCTGGCCCTGGTCACGTCGTCTTCACCCAGGTCGGTGTTCTCGTTGGGCACCATGGCAGCTGCATTGGCATCCGAGATGGCAAAACCGGCGTAAGCGGAAGCCAGGCCGTGCTCGTGGATGTCCAGGCCGTCGATCTCCACCTCCGCGGGGACGCGCAGGCCGATGGTCTTGTCAATGATCTTGAAGATGATGAACATCACGATGACAACGTAGGCGTCCACCGTGATGAGGCCCAGCAGCTGGGTGCCCAGCTGTGTCACGCCGCCGCCGTAGAACAGGCCGGCATGCTCGGTGTTGGCACCGGTGGAGAACAGGCCCACCGCAATGGTGCCCCACACGCCGTTTGCAAAATGAACGGACACAGCACCCACGGGGTCATCCACCTTGGCGATATTGTCGAAGAACTCGACGCTCAGCACCACCAGGAAACCGGCCACAAAGCCGATGAAAAATGCGCCGAAGGGCGAAACGGTGTCACATCCGGCGGTGATGGCCACCAGACCGGCCAGAGAACCGTTCAGGGTCATGGAGACATCGGGCTTGCCGTAGCGCACCCAGGTAAAGATCATGGTCACGCAGGTGGCCACCGCAGCGGCCAGGTTGGTGTTGAAGCAGACCAGACCGGTCATGGTCATGGAAGCGTCGGTGGACAGGCTCAGGGAAGAGCCGCCGTTGAAGCCAAACCAGCAGAACCACAGGATGAACACGCCCAGGGCACCGGCCGTCAGGTTGTGGCCAGGGATGGCGTGGGGCTTGCCGTCCTTGTCGTACTTGCCGATGCGGGGGCCCAGCATCCAGGCACCCAGCAGGGCGATGACGCCGCCCACGTTGTGCACGGCTGCGGAACCGGCAAAGTCATGGAAGCCCATGCTCTGCAGCCAGCCGCCGCCCCACATCCAGTGGCCGCAGATGGGGTATACCACCAGCGAGATGGCGGCGGAGTACACACAGTAGGCTTTGAAGTTGGTACGCTCGGCCATGGAGCCGGACACGATGGTGGCTGCCGTGGCGCAGAACACGGTCTGGAACACGATGTACACCCACAGCGGGATGTCCAGACCCAGGTGGCTATAGTCGCCCTGGATGAACGGATCAAAGCCGCCGATCAGGGCACCGGTGCCGCCGAACATCAGGCCGAAGCCGATGACCCAGTAGCACGGGGTGCCGATGCAGAAGTCCATCATGTTTTTCATCAGGATGTTGCCCGTGTTCTTGGCACGGGTAAAGCCGGCTTCACACAGGGCAAAACCCGCCTGCATGAAGTAGACCAGGAACGCTGCCACCAGCGTCCAACAGGTGTTGACGGAACTGAACATAACAGTCATACCTCCCCACAAGTCGTGTGATGCCGCAGGGCACCAGCCCCTGCGGCCGTGTGCCGTTCCCCGTACCGGATGCACGCAGGAACGATGCATTTCCCTCAGAGGACCCTCTATTTCCCCCGAAGGCAAGATCCACCCGAAAACACAAAAGGCGCTGGCGGAATTGCTTCCGTCAGCGCCTTTGCTTTCGATGGCACGAGTATAGACCGTTTGTGCACAAGTGTCAAGGGATCCTCTCAAGGTTTTACGTTTTTCACAACGTCGATGTCCCCTGCACCGCAAAAGTTTGGCAAATGTTTTTTGCCGTTATTTCTTTTCTCCAGCCTCTTCGCCCTTGGCATTGGCCGGGCGGTGGCCGCCCTCCATCTCCCAGTGCAGCAGCAGGCTCATCATGGCGCGCAGCGCGAAGGTGGCTGCCAGCGGCACGACGGATTCCAGATTCTGCAGCAGGAAGGTCTTGGCGATCTCGGCCGACATCAGAAATTCCAGCGCGGTGGTCAGGCCGCTGCTCATTTCATGATGGAAGTCGTGGTGGTCGTTGAAAAAGGTCGCCCGCACATAGTGGTAGCTGGCTTTGGCCAGGCTGGTGATGATGATGAACAGGCCGACCACTTCGGCCAGACCTGCGATCATGGGCACCGCTGTTTCCAGAAAGCCCTCCAGAAAGTGGGTGATGGTTGCATTGAGTTGGTACAGTCCCTGCATGGTGTCCTCGTCTCCGGCCCTTACAGCAGGGTCTTGACGTAGGCAGCCAGCTCAGGATCCTTGCAGTCTGCAAAGAACTGCTCCTGGAAGTGCTCACCGGCAATGGCACCCTTCAGCAGATCCTGGTCAATGCCCTTCAGGATCTCGATGAGGGGCTTGAAGGCCACGGCACGCACGCCGTCCAGGATCTTCTTGTTGCTCTGCTCGGCCTCCACGCGGTCAGCGGGGTAGCCCTTGCCGAAGCCAAAGCCGAACAGCTTCTCGAAGGTGTACTCCAGGTTCAGCTCACCGCCCCAGCCGAAGCCCTTGGCAAAGGGCATGGACACGGCGTTGCCGTCGTTGATCTGAGCAAAGGTGTAGGCATCCACGGGATCCTCCACATGGCCGCAGATCACGTCGGGGAAGCTGTTCAGGGCCAGCATGGCACCCTCGCCGGTGCCGCAGCCGGTGATGACGAAGTCGGCGGCGCCGCTGTTCAGCAGGATGGCAGCCAGAATGCCGCACTGCACATAGGTCAGGCGGGGAGAAGCGTCGGAGTACATGCCGTAGTTGACCACTTCATGGCCCATGGGCTCCACGACCTTCTTCAGGGCTGCTTCGATGATGCCGTTCTTGGGGGCCTGGCTGTTCTCGTTGATGATTGCGATCTTCATGATACGATCTCTCCTTTTCTGATTCAGAGTTCTTTTTGTTGTCCTCACGCAGGCGGACCTTCTGCGCGGCCCTGTCCCTCCGGGAAAGGCACCTTTCCCCTCCCCGGCACACAGCCGCTCTTGTATACTAGGGTAGCATGGTTTGTGGGCAGTGTCAAGGCATTTTGTCCTACAATTTTACTGCATTTCTCGCTTTCCGGCAAGTTTTTTCATGCAAATGTCCTGATTTTGGCAGACGTCCTACCTGCCCCGGGCAGGCGTTCGGCAGCCTGCACAAAAGCCCCACAGGCGTTTTGTGCGCTTTGCCTGTCAGCCCAGCTTCTTTTTCTGCTGACGGGCTACGATGGGCATCAGCAGAGGCGTGGGCAGCAGCTTCTGCGCCGAGGTGCACAGCCGCATAAAGGCCGACGGTACGATGATGGTCTTATGGTGCAGCATACCGTGGATGGCCTCGTCCACGCAGAACTCCGGCGTGATGCCCTTGAGCGCGAACACCACCCCGGCCCGGTCGTTGAACTCGGTGTTCACCGGCCCCGGACAGAGGGCACAGACGTACACCGGGCTGCGCTTTTCCCGCAGCTCCTGGGCCGCGCCCCGGGTCAGGCTGACCACATAGGCCTTGCTGGCATAGTAGCCCGCCATGTAGGGCCCGCCGGGCAGCAGCCCCGCGGAGGATGCCACATTCAGGATGGTGCCGCCGCCCTGCGCCTGCATCCGGCACAGCATAAACTGGAACAGCCGCCGCATGGCGGCCACGTTCACCTGCACCATCTCTTCCTCTTTGGCGGGGTCGGTCTCCAGCAGGCTCCCGCAGACGCCAAAGCCCGCGTTGTTGATGAAGATGTCGATGCGCTCCCCTGCCAGCTCCGCGCACAGGCGGTCGCAGTCCGCCCGGTCGGCAAGGTCGGCGGGCAGGATGCGGCACACGGTGCCGTGGGCGTCATTCAGTTTCTCTGCCAATGCCGTCAGCCGGTCAGCCCGGCGGGCGGTGAGGATGAGACGGCAGCCCATGGCCGCGTAACGGCGGGCAAACTCCCGGCCAATGCCGGAGCTTGCGCCGGTGATCCAGACAGTTTTTGTCATATGCTCACTCCTTGCCGTAGCCGGAAGCGCGGTCGATGGCCTCCAGCTCTTCGGCGGTAAAGGTGGTGTTGTCCAGCGCCTTGATGTTGTCCAAAATCTGCTCCGGGCGGGATGCACCGATCAGCACACTGGTCACCTGCCCGTCCTTCAGGATCCAGGCCAACGCCATCTCGGCCAGGGTCTGGCCGCGGGCGGCAGCGATCTCGTTCAGGGCACGGATCTGCGCCAGCTTTTCCTCGGTGAGGGCGCTTTCCTTCAGGAACCGGCCGTCGGTGCGCACCCGGCTGTCGGCCGGGATGCCGTGCAGATACCGGTCGGTGAGCAGGCCCTGTGCCAGCGGGCTGAAGGCAATGATGCCCTTGCCCAGACGGTTGGCCGTCTCCTTCAGGCCGTTTTTCTCGATGGTGCGGTCAAAGATGGAGTAGCGGTTCTGGTTGATGACGAAGGGCACATGCAGCTCATTCAGGATGGCCGTGGCCTTTTCCAGCGTTTCGCCGTTGTAGTTGGACAGGCCCGCGTAGATGGCCTTGCCGCTCTGCACGGCGGTTGCCAGCGCGCCCATGGTCTCTTCCAGCGGGGTGTTGGGGTCCATGCGGTGGTGGTAGTAGATGTCCACATAGTCCAGCCCCAGCCGCTGCAGGCTCTGGTCCAGGCTGGCCAGCAGATACTTGCGGCTGCCCCAGTCACCATAGGGGCCGTCCCACATGGTATACCCTGCCTTGGTGCTGATGATGAGCTCATCCCGGTAGGGCATGAAGTTCTCGTGCAGGATGCGGCCCAGATTCTTCTCGGCGCTGCCCGGCTCCGGACCGTAGTTGTTGGCCAGGTCGAAGTGGGTGATGCCGTGGTCGAAGGCGGTGAAGCAGAGCTGCTTCATGGTCTCATAGCGGCCCGTGTCACCAAAATTGTGCCAGAACCCCAGCGAGACGGCGGGCAGCAGCAGGCCGCTCTTGCCGCAGCGGTGGTACGGCATGGAGGAATAACGTGCATCGGATGCCTGATACATAAAAAACTCCTTTATTGCAAAAAGGGGCTGTCACACAGCAGCCCCGTGTAACAGCCCCTTTCGCGTTTTATTTCAGCAGATTGTCGTTGTCGAAGTAGTCGATGCGCATGGACTTGCGCACATCGGCCAGGGTGGCGGCAGCGGTCTTTTCGGCATAGGCGCTGCCCTCCTTCAGGATCTCCACCACTTCCGGCAGGCGCTGCTCCCACTCCTTGCGGCGGGTGCGGATGGGCTCCAGCTCTGCCTGCATGACGCTGTTCAGGAACTTCTTCACCTTCACATCGCCCAGGCCGCCGCGCTGGTAGTGGGCCTTGACCTCATCCAGATTCTGGTACTCCGGCCAGAACTCAGCAAAGTGCTCCGGGCGGCAGAAGGCGTCCAGATAGATGAACACCGGGTTGCCCTCCACCTGGCCGGGGTCCTGGACCCGCAGGTGGTTGGGGTCGGTGTACATGGACATGACCTTTTTCTTGATGTCCTCCGGCTCCTCCGACAGATAGATGCAGTTGCCCAGGCTCTTGCTCATCTTGGCCTTGCCGTCAATGCCGGGCAGGCGCAGGCAGGCAGCATTCTGGGGCAGAACGATCTCCGGCTCCACCAGCGTGTCGCCGTACACGGAGTTGAACTTGTGCACGATCTCGCAGCACTGCTCGATCATGGGCTTCTGGTCCTCACCGGCGGGCACCGTGGTGGCCTTGAAGGCGGTGATGTCGGCCGCCTGGCTGATGGGGTAGCAGAAGAAGCCCACCGGGATGCTGGTCTCGAAGTTGCGCATCTGGATCTCGCTCTTCACGGTGGGGTTGCGCTGCAGGCGGCTCACGGTGACCAGATTCATATAATAGAAGCTCAGTTCCGTCAGCTCCGGCACCATGGACTGGATAAAGATGTGGGTCTTGGCCGGGTCGATGCCGCAGGCCAGGTAGTCCAGTGCCACCTGCAGGATGTTCTGGCGCACCTTCTCCGGGTTGTCGGCGTTGTCGGTCAGGGCCTGTGCGTCGGCGATCATCACATAGATCTCATCGTACTCGCCGGAGTTCTGCAGGCGCACGCGCTCCTTCAGGGAGCCGACGTAGTGGCCCACATGCAGACGTCCGGTCGGGCGGTCGCCCGTCAGAATCACTTTTTTCATGGTTTTCTCCTTTTGAATGAGAACTCCCTCCGTCAAGCCCTGACGGGCTTGCCAGCTCCCTCTGGGAGGGAGCCTTGCCTTCTCCCAAAGGGAGCACCAAGGACCTCTCCGCAGCGCCAGAGCCTCCCTCTGAGAGGGAGGTGGCATCGCGCAGCGATGACGGAAGGAGTTCTTTCCACGTTTTTCATTGCTTTCAGTATATCCCGCCCCGCTTTTTCTGTCAACAAAAGCAGCCGGAGAAAAAGAAAAAAGCGATGGAAAACTTCCATCGCTTTGCTGGCGCCTCTTGCCTGACTCGAACAGGCGACACCCTGATTAACAGTCAGGTGCTCTAACCGACTGAGCTAAAGAGGCATCTATATAAAACGGCATGCAGCCGTTTTACTACTATAAAATGGTGACCCGTACCGGAATCGAACCGATGTTAAAGGCGTGAGAGGCCTCTGTCTTAACCGCTTGACCAACGGGCCATACGTCCATTTTGCATCGGGCTTTCGCTCCCGACTTGGCTAGTTTATCACAGAGTACGACCTTTGTCAACACCCAATTTCAACTTTTTCAAAAAATCTGCCGCACGCCTGCCTTCACAAGGCCCAGTGCCAGCCCAAGGTAAACACTGACCACCGTTTCGTCCCCGCCAAAGTCCATGTTCTGGCGCTGCGGCAGGCCGGACAGCCGCCCCTCGTACACGCAGTGCAGGTCCTGCAGGGTGGTGTAATCGTTGGGGTGCATCAGGGTGCTGTGCTTGGGCAGCTCCATTGCCCCGCTCTTTTCCAGCACCTCGCCGACGAACTGCGAGCAGAAATAGTGCCGACGCCGCCGCCAGCGGATGTGCAGCCCGCACAGGATCAGCCCCAGCACATTGAAGCGGTACAGGTTGCCGTGGGCCATCATGTGGTCGGCTCGGCGGCGGGCGCGGGTGTAGGCCTCCTCGCTCACCTCCAGCGCATAGAGGGCGCAGGGCACGTCCGGGCGCAGCCGGAACACACCCCGGTCCAGGTACTCCCGGCTGGGGCCTGCGGGGAACATGGTGTAGCCGTTTTTCCGGGTGGAGCTGTACAGACAGCTCAGGTCCTCGTCAAAGGCAAGGGACGCATGGGTGTAGCGTGCCCCGGTAAGCCGATAGACCAGCTTGGACAGCAGCGTGCCCGAGCGGGTGAGCAGGATGTAGATGGTTTTCATGGCAGATCCCTTATGTCGGCCCCCGGCAAAGGGGGAAAAGTATCATCCATATACGGAACAAGTATAGCATAAGTAAAGTTCCTTTACCACTAAAACGTTTCTTCTGGCCAAAATATTGCAAAAAAGGGCAAAAACAGCAGCCCAAAGCTGTTTTCAGGGCTTTGGGCTGCTGTTTCTCGCAAATTCTTGAAACGGTCAGCGGCTCCGGGGCACATTTTACCAACCGTAGCACTCTCTGCTTGTCTCGCCGCTGCGGACATCCCGTGCAGGGGATTTGTAGCCGCAGCCACGGCAGACTTCCTGATAGATGCAATAGTTATAGTATACCGCATCGGTTCCTGCGGTCTTATGGATGCACGCTTCCTCCCAGGGTCCGGCCTCATATTCGCCTATTTTCTGGATGTAAACTCGCATTTCGCCGCACTTTGCACACTCGCTGCTCCTGGCAGGGACAGGCTCTGCCTCCTCCAGGACCGCTTCGGACGTGGAAGCCGCCGTTTCTTCCAATGGATCATCGTCATAGCGTTCTGCATCCGCAAAGCCCACCAGGCAAAGGGCCAGGGCCAAAGCCACGGCCAGCAGGATCGGGACGATCTTTTTCATAGAAAAGCACTTCCTTTCTCACGGTACTTCGCTTTTTATCAAAGGTGGTCATTCCTAATACTATAGTATCATACCGTCCTTATTTCTTCAACGATCCATCTTATTTCAAACGTCTCTGCCGCCCTAAAAATGCACTCAGGCACAAAAATCGCTCTCCCCGGAACTCAGTGCTTTGTCGTCGTCCACCCGTGGCAGTACCGGAGCGTCTCTCCCTCGTCCACAGTCCATGCATCGGACTTGTATCCGCAGGAACCGCAGACCTGATAATACGTGGCATTCTGACGATAGACTTCATCCGTCCCGTGGATAGAGTGGATGCATTTCGCTTCAAACGGTCCGGTCTCAAAAGTACCTTCTTTTATGGTTACGCAAGACATTTTTCCACAAGTGCCGCACTCGCTGCTCCTGGCAGGGACAGGCTCTGCCTCCTCCAGGACCGCTTCAGGCGTGGGAACTGCCGTTTCTTCCAATGGATCATCGTCATAGCTTTCTGCATCCGCAAAGCCCACCAGGCAAAGGGCCAGGGCCAAAGCCACGGCCAGCAGGATCGGGACGATCTTTTTCATAGAAAAGCACTTCCTTTCTCACGGTACTTCGCTTTTTATCAAGGGTGGTCATTCCTAATACTATAGTATCATACCGCTTTCTTTTTTTCAACCATCGCTTCAGTTTTTGTATCATTTTACGTTTTTCCTGGTTTTGCATCATAGGACTGCCTGCTGTGGTTTTTGCCCCGCCGGGGCCGGGGTCCCACCTTGCGTCCCGGTTTGTCAAACTTTTATCAAAATGCAGCAGAGGGCAGGTTCCGCCTAATTTTTCCTTGTTTTTGAGGGGTTTTGCTTCTTGAATTCAATTCAACTGGAAAAGATTCTTTATGAAAATTGTTTCTTTTCTGCAAACAGTACGATTCGTTCATTGATTTCCAGAAACTTTTATGTATAATGATAAACAGGGGAATTTGCATCGACGCAAACCGCACCCCGCGCAGCGTCCGGCCACGCCGGAAGGCCGCTGTGCTTTTACATGCAGAATGTAAAGGATCAAACGAAAGTAGAGGTATAGCAATATGGCAAAGTTGGATCTGACCAAGTATGGCATTACCGGCACGACCGAGGTCGTGTACAACCCCTCTTACGAGCAGCTGTTCGCAGAAGAGACCAAGCCCGGCCTGGAAGGCTACGAGAAGGGCCAGGTCAGTGAGCTGGGTGCCGTAAACGTGATGACCGGCATCTACACCGGTCGTTCTCCCAAGGACAAGTTCATCGTCATGGACGAGAACTCCAAGGACACCGTGTGGTGGACCAGCGACGAGTACAAGAACGACAACCACCCCGCTTCTCAGGAAGCATGGGCTGCTGTGAAGGCCATCGCTCAGAAGGAGCTGTCCAACAAGCGCCTGTACGTCGTGGATGCATTCTGCGGTGCCAACAAGGATACCCGCATGGCTATCCGCTTTGTCATGGAAGTTGCATGGCAGGCACACTTTGTCACCAACATGTTCATCAAGCCCACCGCTGAGGAACTGGAGAACTTTGAGCCTGATTTCGTTGTCTACAACGCATCCAAGGCCAAGGTGGAGAACTACAAGGAGCTGGGCCTGAACTCTGAGACTGCTGTTATGTTCAACATCACCAGCAAGGAGCAGGTCATCGTGAACACCTGGTACGGCGGCGAGATGAAGAAGGGCATGTTCTCCATGATGAACTACTTCCTGCCGCTGAAGGGCATGGCCTCCATGCACTGCTCTGCCAACACCGACAAGAACGGCGAGAACACCGCCATCTTCTTCGGTCTGTCCGGCACTGGCAAGACCACCCTGTCCACCGATCCCAAGCGTCTGCTGATCGGTGATGACGAGCACGGCTGGGACGACAACGGCGTGTTCAACTTCGAGGGCGGCTGCTACGCAAAGGTCATCAACCTGGATAAGGACTCCGAGCCCGATATCTACAACGCCATCAAGCGCAACGCTCTGCTGGAGAACGTTACCCTGGATGCTGAGGGCCACATCGACTTCGCCGACAAGAGCGTCACCGAGAACACCCGTGTGTCCTACCCCATCAACCACATCCAGAACATCGTGCGCCCCATCTCTTCTGCACCCGCAGCCAAGAACGTCATCTTCCTGTCTGCTGACGCATTCGGCGTGCTGCCCCCGGTCTCCATCCTGACCCCGGAGCAGACCCAGTACTACTTCCTGTCCGGCTTTACCGCAAAGCTGGCCGGCACCGAGCGCGGCATCACCGAGCCCACTCCCACCTTCTCCGCTTGCTTCGGCCAGGCCTTCCTGGAGCTGCATCCCACCAAGTACGCTGAGGAACTGGTGAAGAAGATGAAGGCCAGCGGCGCCAAGGCTTACCTGGTGAACACCGGCTGGAACGGCACCGGCAAGCGCATCTCCATCAAGGATACCCGCGGCATCATCGACGCCATCCTGAGCGGTGCCATCAACGAGGCTCCCACCAAGAAGATCCCCTACTTCGACTTCGAGGTTCCCACCCAGCTGCCCGGCGTGGATCCCGCTATCCTGGATCCCCGCGACACCTATGCTGACGCTTCCCAGTGGGAGGAGAAGGCAAAGGATCTGGCTGGCCGCTTCATCAAGAACTTTGCAAAGTACGAAGGCAACGAGCACGGCAAGGCTCTGGTCTCTGCCGGCCCCCAGCTGTAAGCTGAACCTCGCCTGAATCATAAGCAAACCAAAGGACGTGTTCCCGCAGGGGAGCACGTCCTTTTTGGTTGCAAACAGTCGGTAAACGTTCCGTCGGTTGCGTTTTCCACACAAGTCTGCTATTCTGTGGAAAAGGATGTGATCTGTATGGACGCAAAAATGTTCGGTGCCTTTCTTGCCCAGGTGCGCAGGGCGCAGGGCCTGACCCAGGCCGAGCTGGCCGAACAGCTGCATGTGACCGACAAGGCCGTCAGCCGCTGGGAACGCGGCGTCGGTCTGCCGGACATCAATACGCTGGAACCTCTGGCCGACGCACTGGGCCTGTCTCTTGCGGACCTGATGCACTGCCACGACCCGGCACAGGAGCCGCCAACTGCGCCAGTCCCACTGGAGGATTTCTTTTCCATGTTGCGCCGCCAGCATACCGTGGACTGGCATTCGGTCCGCGTCGCGATGCTCTGTCTGAGCGTTGCACTGGCCCTGTGGGGCATATTCGCCTGCCACGGAACACTTGCAGTTCACTGGCGTTCCCTCAGCGATGGTTCTCTACAAGCCGATGGCTGGATGTCCTCGTGGGTCGTTTTTCCGCTTCTGGCCGGAATGGAATTTCTCATGCTGGAACTCTGGAACAGCTTTGAACAGAGCGGTTTCTATCACCGTTACCTTGAAGCGTGCACCCCTCTGGATACACCGTTTTTACGCCTGACGCGGGTCATATTGGAACTGCTGCTTTTCTTCGGCTTTGGATTTTTGGTGCCCTGCGCGGAAATAACCATCATGCTGTTCAACTGAGATAAAAATCAGCCCCGGAACGACCATCATCGTTCCGGGGCTGGTTGCTTTTTATCGTTTATTTTGCCGCTTCAAATTCGGCCTCGATGTCCGCACCGGGGGCCGGGGTGGCAAGGCTGACCACCACGCAGGCTGCCAGCGAGAACAGGAAGGCCGGCAGCAGTTCATAGATGCCGAACACGCCGCCCAGCGGGCTGATGAGGTACTTCCACACAAAGACCATCAGGCCGCCGCAGAGCATCCCGGCCAGCGCACCCTGCCAGTTGCAGCGCTTCCAGAACAGGGCGCACAGCACCACCGCACCAAAGGCGCCGCCAAAACCGGCCCATGCAAAGCTGACGATGCCGAACACGCTGGAATCCGGGTCGCGGGCCAGCACCACGCCCACCACGCTGACGCAGATGATGGTAAGCCGGGCCGCAAACAGGCTCTGCTTTTCGGTGAGCTTCATATGGCCGAACTCCTGCAGGATGTTCTGCGAGACACTGGACGCCGCTGCCAGCATCTGGCTGTCGGCGGTGGACATGGTGGCCGCCAGAATACCGGCCAGGATCAGGCCCGCCAGCACCGCCGCCAGCACACCGTGCTGTGCAATGAGGCTGGCAATGCGCACGATGAGGGTCTCGCTGGAGGAGCCGCTCAGGAATTCCAGCGCACCGGCTTTGGTCATGCCCAGACCCACCACGCCGATGACGATGGAGGCCGTCATGGCAATGACCACCCACACGCTGGCAATGCGGCGGCTGAGCACCAGCTTTTTTTCGTCCTCAATGGCCATGAACCGCAGCAGGATGTGGGGCATGCCAAAGTAGCCCAGGCCCCAGGCCATGGTGGACACGATGTCCAGCAGGCTGTAGGAGGCGGCGGTCCCGGCGGCAGCGTCGTGGCTGGCCGCCATGGTCAGGTAGCCGGAAAGGCTGTGGGCGTTTTCCATCACGGCACCCCAGCCCCCGGCCACACCGATGCCGTAGGCCAGCACCGCCACCAGTGCGATGCTCATGACCACCGACTGGATGAGGTCGGTGGTGGTCACGGCCCGGAAGCCGCCCAGAATGGTGTACCCCACGATGACCAGTGCGGACACGATCATCGCGATCATGTAGTCCACGCCGAACAGGCTGTGGAACAGCTTGCCGCAGGCCGCAAAGCCGGAAGCCGTGTACGGGATAAAGAACACGATGATGATCACCGCGCCCAGCGCGTTGAGCAGGTTGCGCTGGTCATGGAACCGCAGCGACAGAAACTGCGGCACCGTGATGGCGTCCAGATTGGCCGAGTAGCGCCGCAGCCGCCGGGCCACGATGAGCCAGTTGAGCCAGGTGCCCACGGCCAGACCGATGGCCGTCCAGCCCGGCGACGCAATGCCGGTGAGGTAGGCAAGGCCGGGCAGGCCCATCAGCAGCCAGCTGGACATATCGCTGGCTTCGGCGCTCATAGCAGTGACCAGCGGGCCCATCTTGCGGCCGCCGAGGTAAAAGTCGGTGCTGTCCTCGTTGGACTTGCTGTATACAAAGCCCACCAGCAGCATGCCCACCAGATAGATCACAATGGTGGCAATGATGCAGACATTTGTCATAAAGGTTCCCCCTCTCGTTTGGCTTTTCCCGCGCAGCGCGCGGGGAAAGGATGCTGTTATTTTATCACAGTAAAGTATCAAAGTACAGCATTTTGCGCCTGCACGGCCGATTTTCGCGCTTTTGTGGGGATTTCCGGGCCGGAACGCCGCATTTTCTGCCACTTTGCCAATAGCATTTCTCCCCTGTCCGCCTGTGCGGAGCGGCACTTCTGCTGCTTTGCGCTGTCCTTTTAAAGTGGGATATGCTATAATCAGGCCGGATTCCGGGATATTTATTGCTACAGGGAGATGTTTTTATGCAGGATATTACCATTCGGAATGCGTCTCTGGCCGATGCGCCCCGCATTCTGGAGATCTACGCCTGGTATGTGGAGCACACGGTCATCACCTTTGAATACGACGTACCCTCACTGGAGGAATTTGAAGGCCGCATGCGCCGCACCATGCAGAAATACCCCTACCTCGTCATCGAGCGGGACGGCCGGGTGGAGGGCTACGCCTACGCGGGGCCCTTTGTGGGCCGGGCCGCCTACGACTGGGCCTGTGAGCTGACCATCTACCTGGACCACGACGCCCGGAAACACGGCATGGGCCGTGCCCTGTACGAGGCGCTGGCCGACCGGCTGCAGGCCATGGGCATCCTGAACCTGTATGCCTGCATCGGCTACCCGCAGGCGGAGGACGAATACCTGACCCGGAACAGCGCCCGGTTCCACGAGCATCTGGGCTTTGCACTGGTCGGCACCTTCCACAACTGCGGGTACAAGTTCGGCCGCTGGTACGACATGATCTGGATGGAAAAGATCATCGGGGAGCACCGCCCCGACCAGCCGCCCGTGCAGCCCTACATTTACTAAGCCCCACACGCAAACAGCCCCGGACTTTTCAACAAGTCCGGGGCCGTTTGTTTAGAATGAAGGAGAAAATCCGGGAATGTCAGATGGTTTTACACCGCCGGGCCGCCGCGCTCGGCGTCCAGTGCCGCGCGGAACTTCCGGTTGGAGACTGCGTTCTGCCCAAAGCCGATGAGTGCCCGCAGCAGGCCGATGATCCAGAAGCCCTTTGCTTCCATCACGATGCCGTCCACGGTCTCCTGCCCGACCATGCCGCCGGTCATCTGGGCCAGCGCACGGACAGGCATGTTGTACTGGAACAGCAGGTTCAGGTCCGGCGTGCCCTCGCGGGAGCTGCGCTTGAGCAGGGTGTGCAGCACAGCCCAGGCCAGCCAGCACAGCGGACTGCGGCTGTGGTTCAGCTCGCCCAGCGTCATGGTCTGGTCGATGTGGGGCTTGTCCTCCGGGATGGCGTGGCCCAGCAGGGCCTCAAAGGCGGCATCCGGCACATTCTTGATGTCAGCGGTGCGGTAGCACTGCACAGCCTTGCCAGCATAGGGGTCCGGGGCACCAGTGCCCTGCACGGACACCTCGGCGCGCAGGCGGATGTCCTGTACGCTGGCACCCACCAGCAGCTGGTAGCTGCCGCCCTCGGTCTCCCAGCGGTCCGTTTTCACGTTCCAGTAGCGGAAGGCCTTGTCGTCCAGCGGAATGGTCACGGTCTTGCACTCGCCCGCCTGCAGGAACACCTTGGCAAAGCCCTTCAGCTCCTTTTCCGGGCGGAACACGGCTGCGTCGGCCTTGGCCACATACAGCTGTGCGATCTCGGCACCGGCGCGGCTGCCGGTGTTGGTGATGGTAAAGGTGACCTTGTCCGCGTCCGCTTTCAGGTCGGAGTAGGCAAAGGTGGTGTAGCTCAGGCCGTAGCCGAAGGGATAGCGCACCGGCACATGGGCCGTTTCGTAGTAGCGGTAGCCGATGTACAGGCCCTCGCGGTACTCCACGTTCTGTTGTTTGCCCGGGAAATACCGGGCCGCCGGGGTGTCCTCGTAGGTCAGGGGCAGAGTCTCGGCCAGCTTGCCGCTGGGGTTCACCCGGCCGGTGAGCACGTCCATGATGGCACCGGCACCGGCCTGCCCGCCCAGATAGGCGTGCAGCACTGCCTTGCAGCGGCTGACCCAGCCCGTTTCCACCACGCTGCCGGCGCTCAGCACCACCACGAGGTTCTCGTTGGCCTGCGCCACAGCTTCCAGCAGCTGCTTCTGGTTCTCCGGGATGCAGATGTGGCTGCGGTCCAGGCCTTCGCTCTCGCTGGACTCGTCCAGACCCATGCAGAGCACCACCACGTCGGCCTTGCGGGCCAGTGCAGCGGCCTCTTCCACAAAGGCCGGGTTGGGGGTGCCGCTGCGCTCATACCCTGCGCAGAAGCCTGCCAGCGTGATGTCGTCCGCCTCGGCGGCGTCCTTCAGGTTGTCCACGCGGGTAGCGTTCACCGAGCTGGAGCCTGCGCCCTGATAGCGGGGCGTCTGCGCAAAATCACCGATGAGGGCCACGCTCTGCCCGGGCTTGAGGGGCAGCAGGTCATCCTCGTTTTTCAGCAGCACCACGCTTTCGGCGGCGGCACGGCGGGCCAGCGCATGATGGGCGTCCCGGTCGAACCGCTTCGGTGCGGCCTTGACTGCCGCATCGGTGGTGAACACCAGCTCCAGCAGCTCGTCCACCCGGGCATCCACCGCGGATTCCGGCAGACGGCCCTCCGCCACGGCCTGCATCAGCCGCTTGGCCGAGCCAAAGCCGGGGCAGGGCATTTCCAGCGTGGAGCCTTCGCGCACACCCTCCACATGGTCGTTGGAGCCGCCCCAGTCGGTGACCACGGCCCCGTCATAGCCCCACTCGCCGTGCAGGATATCCTGCAGCAGGTGATGGTTCTCGTTGGCGTAGGTGCCGTTGACCCGGTTGTAGGAGGTCATGATGCACTTGGGCCTGCCCTCTTTCACGGCGATCTCAAAGCCGGTGAGGTACAGCTCCCGCAGGGTGCGCTCGTCCAGCACGCTGTTGCTGGCCATGCGGCGCAGCTCCTGATTGTTGGCGGCAAAGTGCTTGGGGCAGGCCGAAACGCCCACCGACTGGATGCCGCGCACATAGCCTGCTGCCAGCTTGCCGGACAGGTACGGGTCCTCCGAGAAATACTCGAAATCGCGGCCGCACAGCGGGCTGCGCTTGGTGTTCAGGCCGGGGCCCAGGATCACATTGACGCTGTAGGAAGCGGTCTCCTCGCCCAGCGCTTTGCCGATCTCCTCGCCCAGGGCGGGGTCCCAGCTGTTGGCCACGGTGGCCGCCGTGGGGAAGCAGGTGGCCGGCTCCGAGGGGTTCAGGCCCAGATGGTCGGCCGGGCCCGCCTGCTTGCGCAGGCCGTTGGGGCCGTCCGACAGCCAGATGGCCGGCACTCCCTTGTTGGGCAGGGCATGGGTCTCGAACACGGTGGCACCGGAAAGCAGGGCGCATTTTTCCCGCAGGGACAGTTTGGCGATCACATCTGCATGTTTCATTTGGCTTCACCCTCCGGGAAAATGATCTTATAGATGGGGAAATAGATCACCATCTGCACGCCGCCGTTGATCACGGTGATGAGCACGTTGTACACCGCCGGGGAGAAGAACTGCTTGCACAGGGGCACATATAGGCCCATGAGGAAGCTGCACACGATGGTGATGAGCACAAAGGCGATGACGTACCACAGGATCTGATACCAGATGTTGCCCTTGGACTTGAAGGTGATGTTGCGCTGCATGGGGAAGTTGACGCACTGCGCCAGGAACAGGGTGATGGCAAAGGCGGCAAAGTAGCCCATGCCGCCGGTGGCGTCCCCGGTGACCGGGTAGTTGAACACATAGGTGTCCACCGGGCCAAGGTTCAGGTGGATGAGCTGGCAGGGGATGCTGCACCAGTCGGTGTGGGCGTAGAACAGCCCCGGCAGAAAGGTGAGCAGCAGGTACTGCAGCAGGGTGACCAGCATGGAAAAGGCATAGAACTTGATGAACTGCCCGGCCAGCTTGGCCAGCTTGGGGTTTTTCTCTGAAATGGACATGGGTATTTACTCCTTATGAACTTGCACGGCAGCCACGGCAGAACCAACGGCGCTGTCGGCCTGCAGGGTCACACAGCCTTCGGTGCCGGCTTCCACGATGGCCATGGCCTCGCCCCAGTAGGGGTCGGTCTGGCTGGTGCGGTAGCCCTGCAGATTGAAGGGGCAGGCATTGCCCAGCGCCAGCAGGCGGCCGCCGGTCACCTGCACCCGGATGGGCTCCCGCACCGTGGGCTTGAGCACGCCGTTCTGGTCGGTGTAGCGCAGGCGGATGTAGCACAGCTGGCCGGGGCGCAGCACGGCTTCCTCTGGCTCGGCCCGCAGCTCGGTGGCAGGGCCGGCGGTGGTCAGCGCACAGCGGCCGGTCTCCTGCCCCGCTGCGTTGTAGGCCACAGCCTCCAGCGTACCGGGCTGGTACGCACAGCGGAAGCGGAACAGGCAGTCGTTTTTCGCATTCTTGCGGGCGATTTCCTTGCCGTTGAGCACCAGCGCCGCGGAAGCCGCGCGAGCATAGACCTCCACCTCAGCCTGCTTTCCCTCGCAGCCGGGCCAGGTCCAGCTCGTCATGGCGTCGGTCATCTTCCAGGCCGAGGGCGAGTGCTTGTCGCCGGTGTGGTTCACCGGGCGCACGGCCAGGAACGGCCCTTTGGCCTGTTCCAGCGCCACCCGGGTATACAGGGCCTCACCCAGCGGCTTGCCGGTCAGGTCGATGCGGCCGGAACCGGCGCTCACCCAGCCAAGGCCGCCGTCAAAGCGGGGCGCGTTGTCGGCATACTCCCAGCTGCCCACCATCACTTCGCCCAGGTAGTCCATACCGGCCCACACAAAGTCACCGATGAGCCGGGGTTCTTTCTTGGCCAGCTCCCGGAACCGGTAGGCGTCGCTGCAGAAGGTCTCGCTGCCCAAAATCAGGCGGTCGGGGTATTTTTTCAGGTCGTGCTCGTAGCGGTAGATGCCGTAGTTGTAACCGGCAATGTCCATGTTGGCAAAGGCGTCGCGGGTCTTGACGTCGCAGCCATGCAGGGTGGCACCGTGCTTCATGAACTCGCTGCCCAGCAGGCCCGCCAGATTGTTGAAGAACTGGCTGCCCACGGCCTTTTTCTTTTTGGTGGCGTCCTCGGCCTGCTTTTTGGCTTTTTTGTCGCTGTACACACCAAATCCGATGGAGCTGAGGAAGTTGAAGAAGATGTTCACACCGCAGGTCACCGGGCGGGTGTCATCCAGGCGGTGCAGATACCGGGTGAGCTGCTTCGTCAGGGCAATGCCCTTTTTCTGAGCCGTCTCGCTGACCTCATTGCCGGTGGAATACAGGATCACACAAGGGTGGTTGTAGTCCTTTTTGACCATGCTTTCCAGGTCGCTGCGCCACCAGTCGTTGAAATAGTCCACATAGTCGTGCTCGGTCTTGTGGATGTACCAGTGGTCGATGTACTCATCCATCACCAGCATACCCTGCTCGTCGCAGGCGTCCAACAGAGCCTTGGAACAGGGGTTGTGGGCCGAACGGATGGCGTTGTAGCCGTTCTCGTGCAGGATGCGCACCTTGCGGCGCACCGCATCCGGGTGGCACACTGCACCCAGCAGGCCGTTGTCGTGGTGGATGCAGGCACCCTGCAGGATGATCCGGCTGCCGTTGAGCAGCAGGCCCTCCCTGCCCCAGGCAAGGCTGCGGATGCCAAAGCGGGCCGCTGCCGTGTCGGTGCCGTAGGCCGCCTGCAGGGTGTACAGCTGCGGGTGCTCCGGGCTCCAGAGCGCTGCCTCCGGCAGTTTCAGGCGCACCGGCTTTCCGGCCTCAGCGGACGCACTGGCCAACACGGTAGTGCCGTCCAGCACCTGCAGCTGCACGGTGCCGGGGGCGCTGGCCGCCGCCGTGACTTCCACTTCCGGCGGGTCGATGGACACGGTGCGCACCCGCAGGCCGTCCAGCAGCAGGTGTGCTTCCGGGCCCACCCACAGGGTGACCGGGCGGTAGATACCCGCGCCGGAATACCAGCGGCTGTTGGGCTGGTCGGCGTTGCGGGCGATCACCTGCAGCACGTTTTCGGCATCAAAGTCCAGCTTCCCGGTCAGGTCTACCTTGAAGTCGGTGTAGCCGTAGGGGTTGAACGCCAGCTTCTCGCCGTTGAGCCAGACTTCGGCGTTGTGGTACACGCCCTCGAATTCCAGCACAAGGGTCTGGCCCTGCAGGGCTGCGTCCGGGGTGAAGCGTTTTTCGTAAAGGTAATCATAGCCCTCGTACCAGCCGGTGTTGGTGCCGCCGGGGGCCGTCTCGGTACGGGGTTCGGCCAGTGCCGCATCATGGGGCAGGGTGACCGGCACAGCCGGCCCCTCTTCCAACAGGTGGCGGCAGGTCCAGCCGGTGTTGAACGAACAGGCGATCACAGGCATCTGCCTCCTTTCATTTGATCACAAGATAAGGTCCGGAACCCAAAATGCCGCCCGGCAGAGCTTCTCCGCCGGGCGGCTGGGGGATTCATCAGTTCTTTGCGGAGAAGCCTTCCACGATCAGGGTCACGATGCCGACCAGGTAGCACACGGCACCCACGATGGAGATGTGCAGGGCCGTGGCCTCAGAAGCCGGATAGTTGACCGGGATGAAGTAGACGTCCGCAGCCAGCGAAACGCGGGCCAGAACGAATACGGCGAAGCTGCCGATCAGGCAGATATTGGCTGCCACCAGCAGCACGTCGTTGACCACGGCGGGCAGCTTGCTGCCGGCGAACTGGCGCAGAGCCAGGCACACCAGCGCGGCCACGGTGAGCACCACCGGCAGGGTGCTGGTGGCCGAAGCCGCCAGATAGCCCACCATCGAGGTGTAACCATAGACTGCAAGGCCGATCACACTGGCCACAGCAGCCACGATCGTCTTCGTGTTCAGTTTCGTTTTCATGGCTCAGGCCTCCTTTGCAGTCTTCTGCTTCTTGCTCTTGACCGCAGACACGACGTACAGCAGGGCGCACAGTGCGGTGAGGGCTGCAAAGCCGTAGATGCACACGCGGTAGGTCATACGCCACCAGGTCATCACGCTGATGGTGCGGGTGGTGGAGTTGACGCCGTTCATGGCGGCACTGTTGGCCAGAGCGTACAGCAGGTAATGGATGTTCTGCTTGATGGCCAGCAGCATGGTGCGGTCGCCCTTCAGAGCGTCAGCATTCCAGTAGGTGATGCTGTCGTCCGTGCCGAAACCGCAGAATGCGGTAGTGCCGGCCAGGATGGACTCCTTGGGGGAAGCGTGCAGGGTAACACCGGTAAAGTCGGTGACGTTGTAGCCCTTGAAGCCCCACTCGTTGCGCATGATCTGCACCTGGACACCAGCGTTTGCGCTGGAGGCCACGGCACCGATGCGGTTGTAGGAGGTCATCACGCCCAGAGCACCCACCGTGTAGGTGTCATCGCGGGAAGGATCCGCCTCGAAGGAAGCGGGCTTGCCGTTGCCCTCAAAGGCCTGCTGCAGGTTGCGCAGCTCCAGCTCACGGGCCTTCTGCTCGGTCATAAAGACTGCGATGCCGGAGCGGTTGATCTCCTGATCGTTGAAGGCAGCGTGCTTGATGTTGACCAGGGTGCCCTTGCTCTGAGCGCCCTGCACCACAGCGGAACCGGTGTAACCGGACAGGACGGGGTCCTCGGAGTAATACTCTGCGCCGCGGCCGTTGTAGCCGTGACGATGGATGTTCATGCCGGGGCCGATCATGATGGGCAGGTTCAGCACCAGGGTGCTCTCGCCCAGGGTGATCTCACCCACGCGGTAGGCCAGTTCCTTGTTCCAGCTGTAAGCAATGTTCTCCGGGGTGGGGCCGACGCGGGTGCCGTAGTCGTAATCGGCAGCATCTGCATACGGGGTGCCCTGGTAGCTGCCCTCGGTCAGGTAGTGCGAGTCGGAACCGTTGGGGCCGTCGTCGGCTGCGTACTGCGGCAGGCCCACAGAGTCGATGTTCTGGATGTTGTGGAAGGCGTTGGAGGCAAAGTTCAGGAACTCGTCGATGGTCACTTTGCCGACCAGCTCATCCCAGCGAGGATCGTCGAAGTCAGCGCCCTTCAGGTCGTTCAGGGTCAGGGTGCTGGTGGTGTCGCCGAACACGATGTCCGAGGTGTCCTCATCGGTCTTGATGTCGATGAAGTCGTTGGCCAGCAGGGTGGCCAGACGGCCCTCGGCCTTCAGGCCGGTAATGGTGGTGGGGAAGGTGCCGTCCCAGTCGCTGCGGGACAGATAAGTAGCGGTGCCGGGGATGAAGGTGTTGATGTCCATGGAGTAGTCGCCGTCGCTCACTGCGTTGGTGATCTCCACGCCGGCCTTGCTCACAGAGAAGGTGTCGGCATCCACAGCGCCGTCCCAGGTCCACTGGTAGGTCTTGGAAGCATCGCCGTCGGCGGTCATGCCGTCGGCAGTGGTCTTGCCCTGAGCAGCCAGGATGTTGTTCAGAGCATCATGGGCGTCAGAGCCGATGGCGAAGTAGTAGTCGCCCGGGTCCACGATGAAGGTCTTGGCGTTCTGGCTGTCGTAGCTGGCCAGCAGGCTCATGTCCACATTCATGGTAATGGTCTGGCTCTCGCCGGGCTGCAGGGTGTTGGTCTTTTCGTAGTCCATCAGCTGCAGGGCGGACTTTTCGATGCCGTTCTGCTTGTCGTAGTCGGTGTAGGGTGCGCTGGCGTACAGCTGCACGACAGCCTTGCCGGCCACATCGCCGGTGTTGGTGGTGGTCACGGTCACGGTAGCGGTGCGCTTGTCACCGGTGATGACCACGCTGTCCAGGGTCTGCTCAAAGGTGGTGTAGCTCATGCCGTAGCCGAAGGGATAGACCACCTCGTTGTCGTAGCTCCAGGTGCCATCGCTGGTGGCCACGGTGCCGTCGGCGTTGGCGTAGGTACCGGCAGAGGCATTGGCACCGCCGTTGCCCAGCACGATGTCCGCATAACGGGTCTCGTAGTAACGGTAGCCGGTGTAGATGCCCTCGTTCTCGATCAGGTAGGAGTTGACGCTGGTGCCCTCAGCAAAGTCCGAAGCGTTTGCCCAGGGGATGTTGCCAAAGTTCTGCATGGCAGGAGCCAGGGCGCCGTTCTTGACAAAAGTATCGCCCAAGTGTGCAGAGGGAGCCACCGTGCCGTTCAGCACATCGGCCACGGCGTAGAAGCCGTAAGCGCCGGGGTAGCCCACCCACAGGATGGCGTCAATGTCGGGGTCGTCCTGCAGGTTTGCGATCTCCATGGGGTTGGCAGCATTGACCAGCACGATGACCTTGTCGAAATTGGCCTTTGCTTCCTCGATCATGGCCATTTCTTCATCGCTCAGGCTCAGGATGTTGCCGTTGACGGTGTGCACGCCGTCTGCCAGGCCTTCCTCGCCGGGGTAGTAGGCACCGCCCTCGCCGCCGACACGGCCCACCACCACGATGGCAGCATCACCGTATTCGGTGTACTTGGACTGGAAGTCCGGGTTCAGAGCCTTCAGCTCATCCATCGTCAGCTCGCAGGGATCATTGTAAGCGCTGATCTCGGCGTAAGCGGGCAGGATGCCGCCGCCGAACTGAGGCTTGGTCCATTCCTTGTCCGCAAAGAATGCTTCGTATGCGGCCAGGGTCTCCGGGTTCAGCTGGAAGCCGCGCTCGGTAAAGGCGTCAAAGATCTGCACGGTGGACTTGCCGTCCGGCACGCTGCCGCCGCTGTTGCCGTAAACAGGAGCATAGCTGCGGACGCCCAGCATGGTGATCTTGGCATCCTTGGCCAGAGGCAGGGCACCGTTCTCGTTCTTCAGCAGGGCAAAGGTCTCCTGCGAAGTCTCGATGGCGAAGTCCTTGAAGCCCTCGTAGGCTTCTTTGGCCGTGGTGAATTCCGACTTGTAGGTCCAGGCATCGGATTCATCGTCCGACTGCTCGGTCACAGTCTGGGTGCTGCGGGTGCCCAGGAAGGCATCCACAGAGGTGCGGTAGAGCTCCAGGATGTTGCCTGCCATCATGGAAACGGCCAGAAGCAGGGCAAACACCATGGTCAAACCGCGCCACAGGTTTTTCTTCTTCAACATTTTGTCCTCCTTTGAAAGTTGTCCGCTCTCCCCCTGTGCGGTGCGGAAGCAAACGCCGCACAAAAAGAAACCGGCAGAGTGATTCAAAGCTCTGCCGATAGTATAGAGGTTTTGTGAATATTTACAACAAATTTTTCCCAAACTGTCATTTTGGGGCCCTGAACTGTCATTTGAGCGGCAGGAGCGCCACCAGACGGAACATGCCGTCCTGTGCCTGCATCGTCAGGGTGCCGCCGTGCTGCTGCACGATGCGGCGGATGCTCTTAACGCCAAAACCGTGCCACCGGGCGTCCCCCTTGGTGGTCTGGGGCAGGCCGTCCACAAAGTGCAGCGGCTCGGCGGCGCAGTTCTCCATGCGGATGACCAGCATGCCCCGCTCGGCCCGCACCTGCAGGCCGATGTAGCGGCGGTCCGGCTCCAGCGGGGTCACCGCCTCGATGGCGTTGTCCAGCGCGTTGCCGAACAGCGAGTACACCTCGCCGGGCTTCAGGAAGTCCAGCTTTGCACCGTCGGCGATGTAATCCAGCTGGATGCCGCGGCCCTTGCACACGATGGAGCGCTCCGCCAGCAGCACGTCCAACGTCTCGTTGCCGGTCTTGACCGTGGAGCCGTAGATATCCACCGCCTTTTTCAGCTCGTCCAGCTCCTCGGTCGGCACCCGGCTGCCCAGCGTGTACAGCTGCTTGCGGATGTCATGGCACTTGATGTTGATGAGCTCCACCGTCTCCTTGGACAGCTCCATCTGCTGGCGCTGCTGGCGCATCATCTGCTGCAGCACCATGTTGTCCCACTCGGCGTCGCTGCGCTGCAGGATCTCACACAGCAGGAAGAACAGCAGGATGGTGGTCACCTCGTCGTAGACGCTGTAGGTAGTAAAGATGCGCGGGGCACCGTCCACACTAAAGGCGTTGAACAGGTTGACGAAGATGTTCATGCTCAGCTGGTAGCCCACCATGATAAAAGTCATCGTGCGCCCGGGCAGTGTGCCCAGATTGCGGCTGTGCAGCCGCCGGGTGAGGGTCAGGCAGCACACCGCGAACAGCAGCACGAAAAGGCCCAGATAGACCCACCGGCTCCAGGCCCAGTACTGCCGATCCATGTGATACACCGCATTCTGCAGCAGCTTGGCCCCCCGGTAGATGATGTGCTGCATGGTGCCCGCAGCCGTGGCGTAGAACACCGCCCACGCTGCCGCGATGCGGAAGCACAGCCGGATGCCCACCGCCGCGATGCTCCACAGCAGAAAGGTGCGCAGCGACTCGGTGTAGAGGTTGTGGGGCACCTGCTCCCACACGATGGTAAAGCAGACCTCCGCCAGCAGGATGCCGGTCAGCCGCACCGCAAAGCGCTCCTGCCGCTCCAGCTTCCAGGTGGTGGCCGCCACGCACGCCAGCAGTTCCAGCACATAGCCGTGGCGTTCAAACAGATCGATGACCGTACTCATAGCACAAATTCGTTGCCCATGCTGCGGGCCAGCTCCTCCATGAATTCCTTTTTGCGCAGACGGCTGATCTGCAGCTTCTCCCCGTTGGAAAGCACTACGTCGCTGCCGGTGACGGTCTGGATGTGCTTCTGGTTGACCAGATAGCACTTGTTGCAGCGCAGGAAGCCCTTGCCGTGCAGCCGCTGTTCGGCGTCCTGCAGGGTTCCGGTGCCCGGCAGCTGGCCTTTTTCGGTGTGATAGGTCAGCTTGTGGCCCTGCACCTCGATGTAATAGATCTCCCACAGCAGCAGCCGCTGGGTGCCGGTGGGCAGGGCCACCATCACGCTCTCGGCGGCGGCGCGCCAACGCTGGGCCGCACGGTCCAGCTTGATGCTCAACGGCCCATACTGGGCCGGCTTGATGATGTAGTCCAGCGCATCCACCTCATAGCCCTTGACCGCAAACTGGGCCATGTTGGTCACAAAGATCAGGATGACCTGCCGGTCGATCTCCCGCAGGCGGTGGGCCGCCTCCATGCCGTTGATGCCCGGCAGCTCAATGTCCATGAACACGATGTCATAGTCGGCACGGTAATGTTCCAGAAACGACGCCGCATCCCCGAAGGCCGTGGTCTCCAGCGGGATATCCCGCTCTGCCGAGTAGCGGGCAAGGCATTCTTTCAGATGTTCCAGCTCTCTGGGGCTGTCCTCCACGATCGCACAGCGCAGCATCCGGTTCTCCCCTTCACAAAAACTTTTCGGAATCAGTATAGCGCAATCTGTGAAAATTGGCAACAATTGCCCTTGCACACAATAAACAACCACCAGCCGAGCTGGTGATTTTTCCTTCATTTTTGTCGATTCGTGTCCATTGGGAAACAGCTGAAGGTTTTTCACGCTCACAGGGTCCGGCCTTGCCCATATTGCAAAAGCCAAAATATTTTCAACATTCAGTCAAAAAACAAGGCAATGTGTTGACTTTTGCTGAAAGTCTTGCTATAGTATGAGATACAAGGATTCCATATAGGTTCTGCGTGAGAGAATGAGAGACGCACAACAGCCCCTTTCGGCTTGTGGTGCGTCTTTTTCTTTTGCAGGGCTCTGGCTGCCGGCAGCCAGAGCCCTGCCGGTGGAAGAACGCCCTCTGCCCCCCTCGCAGGGACCGATAAATCCGTGTTTTTTATGCAGATTTTACCCTCCGTCGGTTTCAAGTTTTACACAGGACCCGGTATACTGACATCCGATGGAATCAAAACACCACGCAGAAAAAGGAGAATCGGACCATGAAAAAGATTTCCCGAAAGAGCTTTTTGAAACTGGCAGCCGCCACCACCGCAGGTGCTGCCATGACCCCTGCCCTGATGGGCTGCGGCTGGCCCTCTGCCCAGGACCTGGCCCCCTACCAGGGCGACATCGTGCTTTTGCTCAGCAACGATATCCACTCCAATCTGGGTACTTCTAAGATCATGAGTACGGACGGCTCTACCCGGATCACCGGCGGCGTGGCGCGAATGGCCGCCGCACAGGCCGGGGTACGCCACCGAGCCTTTGGCAAAACCCTGACCTTGGACGGTGGTGACTACTCCCAGGGAACTCCTTACCAGGACGGCTATCAAAAGGGCTGGGAGATCCTGGCCCTGGCCGAAATGCAGGTAGATTTCTGCACCCTGGGCAACCACGAATTCGACGTGGGCGATCAGGCCGTCGAAAACTCCTGGGTCAACGCCCGGAAAAACCGGCTGCGCTACGGGGTCTACCACAAACTGCCCCAGTTGCTGGTATCCAATATGTTCATCAAATACAACGCCAACGGCGAGCCGATCTCTTATACCAGCGCCGACATCCGCCCCAATGACCTGAGCACCAATGCTTTTGGTGCCGGGGCCTACGCCAAGACTGGGGCCAAAAACTACGTCATCCGCCAGGTAGCAGGCTACAGGGTGGGTCTGTTTGCCCTGGAAGGCGAGGAGTCCTACGGCTACTGCAAGAACTCGGACCTGACCCGGATGGACTGTGCCGAGGTTGCCAGAGTCTATGCCCGTTTCCTCAAGGAGGAGAAGGGCTGCGATCTTGTCATCGCCATCAGCCACTGCGGCATGGAAGAGGACCGGGCCACCGCGCGGGCTCAGGAAGGCTTCCTGGACGTGATCCAGAACGCTCACGACCATCTCGCCTATGACCAACCCATCGTGGAAAACGGCGTGATCATGACCTCCACCGGCTGCTATGCTCAAAACCTGGGCGTGTTGAGCCTGCAAAAAACATCTGCCGGCTGGACCTGGGTGCCCGAGGAGACCTGCTGCTATGAGCTGACGAAGGCATACGACTACGAGGATCCCCGGGATCTGTCACCGGAAGCTCTGGCATACCGGAGTATGCAGGATCTTCTGGCCCGCTACGACGCAGACCTGACGGCACCGGACGGCTATTTCTCCAAGCTGGGTCTGGACGATGTAACGCCGGACAGCGTGGTGATGACCATCCCCACCGGCTACGACTATATCCAGTACGAAGACGGAAAGGCCATCGGATACACCTACATCCAGTCTCCTGTCACTGCCTTTATCTGTGATTCCTTCAATTATGCCTCCGGCTCTCAGGTATCCTTCGTGTTCGGCGGCTACGTCCGCACTGCGCTGTATCAGGGTGACTTTACCGTCGCGGACGCCTTCAACGAGCAATCCACCGGTGAATCGGCGATCGACCACAGCGCGGGCTCCAGTCTGGTGGTCTGCGACTTGTCCGGTGCACAGCTGGCATCCATCTGTGTCTTTGATGCTGCGTGCTCCGGTGTCACCCCTCAGGGCCGGACCTACGGCGGTGCCGGCACCCTCCACACCGGAAATCTGCGCTACCGCTATCACATTTCTGACGGGCAGATCTCCTGTGATGTTTCCAGCATCGAAGTCTATTTCCCGGAGAGCGACAGCTGGCAGCCTCTGGACTTCCACAAAGCCTACTCCACCTCGTTCACCTTTGAATCCTCCCAGAACTTGGTGAGTCTGCTGCCCTGGGCCAGCAAAATGGCCACAGGGCAGGCGCTTCCCTTTGCCCCCTACGATGAGGCCACCGGCACCTACATGGATGTTCCCTCCGACAACAAATCGGAGGAATACTACCGGTTCTGGGCTCCTTATTGCCGCGGCAAGGGTGTGCTGGAGGGCACCAGCTATGAACTGAAATCCTGGACAGCCCTGTATTACTATGCCGCCAGCATGAACGGTACCTTATCCGATGCCTACACCCCGGACCATCTGATGCAGACCCGCATCCAGGGTTGATTTTCCAACAACTTCTGATGTAAAAAGCCATACGCCCCCGGCAGGCTAGAAGATTAAATCAAAAACAACTGGATGCTTCATCTGAACGATGATACACCCAGTTGTTTCTTTTATTGGCACAGCCTCTCTAACAACGCCGTGCAACCTGCCAGTACATCCCGCCATGTGTCCTCGAAATTTCCAGTAAACCACGGGTCGGCCACATCGTGCGGCGTACTGGTATACGACATCAGGAGGGAGACCTTGTGCAACGGGTCGTTCCCTACAAAACGAGCCATATCCCGCAGGTTGCTTCGATCCATTGCAACCAGATAATCATAGGTATCATAATCCTGCCGTGTCATCTGACGCGCCGTTTTGCCTACACAGGAAATGGCATGGTCTGCCAATTTTTGCCGAGCGGGTGGATAGACCGGGTTGCCCACTTCTTCCGCACTGGTCGCAGCGGAGGCGATTTCGAATTATTCTGCAATACCGGCTTTTTCCACAAGGTCTTTCATAACAAATTCCGCCATGGGACTACGGCAGATATTCCCCAGACAGATGAACAAGATTCGGGTCATTTTCTCTCAGCTCCTTTGGGCAACAGGATACCATTGTCGGGACAGTATTGGAATGGGCTTTTCCCTGCTCTGCCAGAACGTAACGAAAAGCATACCCTCCACCAACTGTGCAAAGACATCCGTCCAGCCCGCAGAATGCCAGCTTCTTTCGGAGATTGGAAACGGTATTGCCAACCACTTTTAAGGTATCGGCGCAATCCTTTCCCCATACAGCATCAAAAAGCTCTTTTTTAGAGAGCGTCGTTCCTTCGCAGACTGCCAGCACCCACAACAGGTCGGATTCAAGACGTGTCAACGAAATATTTCTGCCGTTGGCTGAAATTTCATGTCGGGTGTTGTCAATCACCAATCCCGGCAGTTCCAGTTTTTTCTTTGCGCAGAATGTGATCTGCTCCGCCTCAATCTGCGCCTGTTGCAAAAGGCTCAGAATCGTTTGCTCCAGTACCTGGTCCGGGGTGTTCGCTCGTATCACAATCATGGAAGGCTCCTGTGTCACCGTTACTCTGCATCCATTTCGCGGATCAGATTGACCATTTCGATGGCGCTGACCGCGCAGTCATAGCCCTTGTTTCCGGCTTTCGTACCTGCCCGCTCGATTGCCTGCTCGATATTTTCAGTCGTCAGAACGCCAAATAAAACAGGAATACCGCTTTCCAGCGAAACTGCTGCGATGCCTTTTGAGACTTCGTTGCAGACGTAGTCGTAATGGCTGGTAGAGCCGCGAATCACTGCGCCAAGGCAAATCACAGCATCGTACTTTCCGCTTTTTGCCATTTTGGAAGCAACCAGCGGAATTTCAAACGCTCCCGGCACCCATGCGACATGAACATCGTCCTCGCTCACATCGTGCCGGAGGAGTGCATCCATTGCCCCGCCAAGGAGCCTTGAGGTGATGAACTCGTTGAATCGTGCAGCAACGATACCGACCCGGATGTTTTGTGCAATCAGTTTTCCTTCAAATGATTTCATTGTAAAATCCCTCTTTTCCTTAATAACTCAGGATATGTCCCATTCTTGCCTGCTTGGTTTTCAGATAGAACAGGTCGTGCGCGGTCGCAGTCATCTGAATTGGGACACGTTCTGTAATCTCCAGACCGAACTCGGAAAGTTGGTATACCTTATCCGGATTATTGGTCAACAGGCGCAAACTGTGTGCTCCCAGCTCCCGCAAAATCTGTGCTCCCATATAATACTCCCGTTCATCCCCATGGAAACCAAGGGCGAGGTTGGCTTCCAGGGTATCCATGCCCTGTTCCTGCAACTCGTAGGCACGCAGCTTATTTATGAGACCGATACCGCGCCCTTCCTGCCGCATATAGAGCAGGATGCCACGCCCCTCCTTTTCAATTTGCGTCATCGCCGCAGCCAACTGCTGTCCGCAATCGCAGCGCAGCGAACCGAACGTATCACCCGTCAGACATTCCGAATGTACCCGACACAGGACATCCCGGCCATCACCGATTTCACCTTTTACCAATGCGATGTGATGCTCTCCGTTCAGGCGGCTCACAAAACCGTATGCGCGGAAGTCGCCGTATTTTGTCGGTAGATTTACGGCAGCCACCTGATCGACCAGCTTTTCGTGACACTTACGGTACTCTTGCAAGGCTTGGATGGTGATGAATTTGATTTGGAATCGTTCTGCCAGCTGTGCAAGTTCCTCCGTGCGCATCATAGTGCCATCGTCCCTCATGATCTCGCAGCAAAGCCCGCACTCTTTCAGCCCTGCCAGACGGCACAGGTCTACGGTGGCTTCTGTGTGGCCGTTCCGTTCCAGAACACCATTTTTCCTTGCTAAAAGCGGGAACATATGACCCGGTCGCCGGAAATCTTCTGCTTTTGCGTCTTCTGCTACACAGGCCAGCGCGGTAATAGAGCGTTCCGCAGCAGAAATGCCGGTCGTGGTTGAAATATGGTCGATGGACACGGTAAAGGCGGTTTCATGGTTGTCCGTGTTATGCCGAACCATCTGCGGAAACTTCAGCTTCTGTACAAAGGCTTCCGACATCGGCATGCAGATCAGACCTTTGCCGTGGGTCGCCATGAAATTGACATTTTCTGTTGTCGCAAACTCAGCGGCACAGATAAAATCGCCCTCGTTTTCGCGTTCCGGGTCATCCGTCACCAAAATGATCTTGCCTTGTCTCAAATCTTCCAGAGCTTCCGGAATGGTATTGAATCTCATTGTTGTTTCTCCTTATTCAAATCCGTAGCGTATCAGCATTTCTTTCGTGACAGAGCTTTGCCGGTGTTCCTGCGGTATCGGCTGAAACAGCTTTTCGACATACTTGCCAAGGATGTCGGTCTCCAGATTTACCACATCGTTTTTGTGCCTTTGACACAGATTTGTACAGCTGACGGTGTGAGGGATGGTGGACACTGAAAACGCATCCGAACTGACTTCTGCCACCGTCAGGCTTATACCATCGACCGCGATGGAGCCTTTTTCCACGACATAGCGCAAAAGATTCGGTTCCGCATGGATGGTAAACCAGACCGCATTGTCGTCTTTTTCGATTCGCAGGATGCACCCGGTGCCATCCACATGACCCGCCACAATATGCCCGCCGAACCGTCCATCCGCAGCCATTGCCCGTTCCAGATTGACCCTGCTCCCGACCATAAGACCTGCAAGAGAGGAGCGGTTCAGGGTTTCATGCATAACATCGGCAGAAAAGCTGTCTGCAAAAAGCCGGGTAACGGTCAGGCAGATGCCATTCACTGCGATGCTGTCACCGATTTTTGTGTTTTTCAGAACGGTCCGTGCCTGAATGTTCAGCACTTCCGAATGCTGCCCATGCGTGATCTGCTTTACAGCTCCGACTTCTTCTATAATTCCAGTGAACATGGATACTCGACCTCGCTTTCAATCAGAATATCCTCGCCAAGATGGGTCAGGCTGCTGTTTTTCAGCCGGAATGCTGCACTCGGCACAGGAACTCCTGCACCTTCCACCGGTGTTTTTGCTTCCTGTCCGCCGAACAGCTTTGGGGCAATGTACGCCTGCACCTGTTGAACAACGCCGCTTTCCAGTGCTGCCCAGTTCAGTGTCCCTCCGCCTTCCAGAAGAATGCTGTCGATTTGTTCCTGACCAAGTTTTTCCATAAGTTGTACAAGGTCAATGTGACCGTTCCTTTTGTCCAGACAAATCACCCGGCACCCAGCCTGTCGATATATCGCCTGCCGTTTCGGGTCGGCGCAGCAGGTCGCAAGGATGGTCGGGATCTGTTTTGCTGTTGCGACCACCTGTGCTTGCAATGGTGTCCGCAGCTGAGTATCGCAGACGATGCGAACTGGATTTTTTCCGTTCTCCATGTGGCAGGTCAATAAGGGATCATCGGCAAGAATGGTTCCGACACCGACCATGATTCCGCTGAAACGATGCCGCTGTTGTTGAACATCCGCTCGGGCAGCTTCCCTTGTAATCCATTTGGATGCGCCCGTAACTGTGGCAATTTTCCCGTCCATTGTCATGGCATACTTCATAGAAACAAACGGGCGTTTTGTCGTTATAAAATGGAAGAATATCCGATTGAGTGCGTCGCATTCTTCCCGCAAAACGCCTTCCGTCACCGCTACCCCCTGCACCCGCAAAGCAGCAATTCCTTTTCCCGACACCAGCGGGTTTGGATCTGCCGACCCCACTACGACCCGGCTGATGCCCGCTTCCAGAATAGCATTCACACACGGCGGCTGTTTCCCAAAATGACAGCAGGGCTCCAGCGTCACATACATCGTTGCCCCTTCGGGGTCAACAGCGCAGGATGCTAACGCATTTCGCTCCGCATGGGGCTGGCCATACCGTTCATGCCATCCCTGCCCGATAATCTGACCATCTTTTACAATGACAGCACCCACCATCGGATTTGGGGATGTCCATCCGCATCCTTTTTTAGCCAGTTCTAAGGCAAGACGCATATACTCTGTATCGTTCATCTCTCTGCCTCCAAATAAAAAAGCCCCGAACCAGATTGTTCAGGACAAGGCAAACAGGCGCAGTATCTCCTACGCAAAAAGAAAGCTCTGAAATGCAAACGCATCTCAGAGCAGCTTCCATGAGCACAGAGATCTTGTGGTTTCTCTATGCTTTCCTATCTTCTTTCATCCAGACTGTACTGTCGGCTTCGGAGTTTCACCGAATCATGCCTTGCGGCTCGTGGGCTGTACCACCGGTAGGGAATCGCACCC